>Ga0307479_10000709_pt1 | contig 30264 bp, 32 predicted proteins | sample atmos_gasesECM4C_FD_203743 | JGI IMG/M metagenome (GOLD analysis project Ga0307479, IMG submission 203743) | Hardwood forest soil microbial communities from Morgan-Monroe State Forest, Indiana, United States - atmos_gasesECM4C_515 | ecosystem: Environmental > Terrestrial > Soil > Temperate...
GACATCTTCCCTCTTTCACAGATTCAGCCCGGAATGAAGGGCGAAGCCTACACGATCTTCGCAGGCGACCAGGTTGAAAAGTTCGACCTTGAGGTCATCGGCGTGATGCCCAATTTCCTCGCGCCGAAAGAGTCGATCATCCTGGTGCAACTGCTGGGCCCCAAGGTCGAGCACACGGGCGTGGTCGCGGGGATGAGCGGTAGCCCGGTATACATCCAAGGGAAACTCGCCGGGGCGATCTCACTCAGGCTAGGCGCTTTTGCCAAGGAACCGCTGGCAGGCGTGACGCCGATTGAAAACATGCTGAGCCTGCCCAAAGGCGCGTCCGGCACAATCCGCGCCGACGCTTCACCGGGGTCAGCCGCGGCTACGGAAACAGCGAACCGCATCGACATCCCGTCAGATTGGGCATCGCGAGCGGGGCTCTCAGGCGGAAGTTTTCTGACGCCAATCGATACGCCGCTCGTCTTCTCAGGTTTCAGCGGTCAAGCCATCCGTCAGTTTGAAAATGAGTTCGCGGGATACGGAATGGCGGCCGTGCAAGGCGGGACCGTCGATGCGCGGCCCGACGACGCGAACATCAAGCCCGGGGACATGGTCAGCGCCGTCCTCGTCGAAGGCGATTTGTCGCTGCAAGCTTCGTGCACGGTTACGGCGATCGTAGACGGGCGTGTCTACGTGTGCGGCCATCCGCTCTTCGGATTCGGCTCTGTCCAAATGCCAATGGCGCGTGCGCGTGTGCTGACGACCCTCAGCTCTCAGCTTGAATCCACGAAAATTGTTAACGTTGGCGGAACGATTGGCTCGTTCAGCCAGGATCGCGTCACGGCGGTCGTGGGCAGTTTGGGTTCCTCGCCGAAGCTGATCCCAATTGATATGGCCGTGGCCACGCCGGACGGAGACAAGCACCTCTCCTTCCGCATGATCACGAATCCGAAGATCACGCCGATTCTCATGGGAATTTCGGCGCAGAATGGCCTGATTCAGAACAGCGTCTACGGCGAAGGAACCACGCTTCACTTGACTGGTGGCATCGAAATCGCCGGCCACTCGAGCGTAACGCTCGATAATCTCTTCGCGCCAAACGACTCTTTTGTTCCCGACGGCATTTCAGCGTCGTCCGCGATCCAAGGCATTTTTCAAAGAATTTTCTCGAACCCTTATGAGAAGGCGAACATCGAGCGCGTGACGATCCGCCTCGAGGCGTTGCCGGAACGCCGCCAAATGGCGATCGAGGGCGCTTGGCTCGATAAGTCCGAGGCTGAGCCAGGCGACACCGTGACCGTGCGGGTTCAGTTGCGGCCGTACCGCGGCTCACCGGTGATTCGCGACATCCCCATCACCATTCCGCCGCAAGCCACTCGCGGCACGACGATGCAAATCCTTGCCAGCGATTCCCTTACTTTGAACCGTATGAGCTTCGTGGGCGGATCGCAGGCGCGCTTGGAAAGCCTGGAACAACTCATCTCGGTGCTCAACCGCGAGCGTCGAAACAACCGGCTGTACATCACGCTGCTCGGTTCTGCGCCGACCATGGTGGTGCAGGATAAAGTGATGCCGAACGTGCCCGCGTCTCAGATCAGTCTCCTCGACCAGCGCGGCGGCCCGGCGAGTTTCTTCGTTGTTCGGCAGTCGGAGGCGGGAGAATGGTCGATGCCGCTCGATCAAGTCGTTCAGGGGTCCACATCCATCCCGATCCTAATCAAGTAAAACGCATGCTGGCGCGCGTCGCCGGCGTCTTTCGGGTGCGGGCTGCGCTTGCAGCCCGTCGATTTGTGAGGAGTTATATGCGCAATTTATTTTCAGATGGCTGCGGATCGCGCGGCACAAACATACTCGCTCGCGCGAGCGCGCCATTCTTTCTAGCCGCGATCCTGTTGGCTGCCGCCTCTCCGGCCATCGCCGAGCACACGCGCTGGTGGCGCCAAACCACTTTCGAAGATTTTGACAAAGGGACCGCCAAGGGCGTTGCGCTGCGCAGCGATGGCAAGATCTTCCTTGCTCCCCGCTTCGCCGAATTCGCGGACGCAGATCTCGCTTATCTGCTGCAAATTCGCGCCGACGCAAAGGGCAATCTCTACGCGGCAGGCGGTTCGAATGCGAAGGTGCTGCGATTCGACGCGAGCGGCAAGTCCAGCAGTGTTTTCGAATCTTCCGAACTTGCGGCCCAGGCTCTCGCGTTTGACTCAGCGGGCAATCTCTACGTCGGCACTTCGCCCGACGGCAAGGTCTACAAAGTAACGGCTGGCGGCCAATCCTCCGTTTTCTATGACCCCAAAACGAAATACATTTGGGACCTCGCCGTGGATAAAGACGGTACCGTCTACGTCGCAACGGGCGACACCGGCAAGATTTTCTCGGTCGCACCGGACGGAAAAGGCCAGGTCTTTTATTCCAGCGAAGAAACGCATATCCGTTCGCTGGCGCTCGATTCAGCCGGAAACGTTTTGGCTGGGACCGAGCCAAGCGGCCGGGTCCTCCGCATTCCAAAAGCCGCAAAGGACCGGCGTGCGTTCGTCCTGTACGAGACCGCCAAGAAAGAAATCACGGCTCTCCTCGAAGCGCCGGATCACAGCCTCTACGTAGCCTCGGTCGGCGAAAAAGCTCCAACTATACCGGGCCAGACGCGCCCCCCGGGTTCCGAGGCTAACCCCGTGACGAATTTTACGATTCCAGGAGCCGTGCCTGGAGCTGCCATCGGAGGTCTTCCAGGAACCGGTCAGATTAATCCCTTCACCCCTCTCCCCACTGTGAATTCAAGCTCCGTCTACCGAATTGCTCCGGATGGCTCTCCCGAAGAGCTGTGGAGTGCGCGCGACGAAGTCGTGTACTCGATCGGCCTTCTTCCCGACGGAAAGCTCCTGCTGGGCACAGGAAACGACGGCGCTGTGCTGAAGCTCGAAGGCAATCACGTATTTTCGAAACTCGTGAAGGCACCTTCGCGCCAGGTTACCGCCATCGCCACGGGGCCTGGCGGAAAACTGTTCCTGGCGGCCGCCAATCCCGGCAAAGTGTTCGCACTCGGGCCTGACAGCGAACCGGAGGGCACGTTCGAATCTCAGCCCTTCGACGCTCACATCTTTTCCCGCTGGGGCCGGACCGCGTGGTGGGGCGAAAACATTTCATCAGGAGGCGCGAACGGACAGCGGGTTGCGATCTATGCCCGCTCGGGCAACACTTCCGATCCTGGCGCCAATTGGAGCGACTGGGCAGGCCCCTACGCAAACCCTGCCGGTGATAAACTCGACTGCCCTCCCGCTCGTTTTGTGCAATGGAAAGCCGTCTTGCGTGGATCGAGTGGCATCCCGGCGCCGGCGATCGATTGGTTCGGCATCGCCTACCTCCCCAAAAATATTCCCCCTGAGATAACGGCGATCGCGCTGCAAGATCCCGGCGTGCGAGTTCAGGGAATCGCGCTGCCGACCGCGGGCACCGGCATGCAGACCCCCGCCCAGCTGCGGATGCCGCAGCCACCGGCCCCAACTTCGGGCATCTCCGCCTTCAATGCAGCCGCCATGTCGAACACACCGCCCTCCGGAACGGCGCATTTTGATCCGATGCCGCAGGGCTTCTCGCAAAAGGGCTACCAGTCGGTGCTGTGGACCGCAGAGGATGCCAACGACGACCAGCTCGAATTCGCCATTTATTTTCGCGGTGAAAACGAAACTGCGTGGAAGCTGCTCAAGGACAAGCTGGACACGCGGTTCTATGCATGGGACACAACCACCATGCCCGACGGCGCCTACTACCTCAAGATCTTCGCCAGCGACGCGCCCGCCAATCCAACTGGCGAAGGCTTAACCTCGCAGCGCGAGTCGGACCGCTTCGTCGTGGACAATACCCCGCCGGGGATCAGCGGCCTCACAGCGGACGCCGTCACTGCGGGCGTGCGCGTGCGCTTCCAGGCCAGCGCGCCGGTCAGCTTCGTCGCAAAAGCGCAGTACAGTTTGGACGCGGGAGATTGGACGCTCGTCTTTCCGTCAGGCGGCTTGAGCGACGCGGCTCGCGAGAACTATGATTTCGAATTGCCGAAGGTTTCGCCAGGCGAGCATACGGTGACCGTCCGCGTCTACGACCAATTCGAAAACGTCTCCAGCGCCAAGGCCACAGTGCGAGTTTCCACGAGCGGCAACTAAAAGCTTTTAGTAAGCACAGGCTTCAGCCTGCGGGGTTTCTGTCGCCCGCGCGAGAACCAAAAGCCACAGGCTGAAGCCTGTGCTACCCAAGCCCGTCATCCTCAGCGAGCTTCTTCTCCGCGTGTTGACGAAGTTCTGTGCGCCCTCAGTGCCCTTCGTGCCCTCCGCGTTAGTTTTTTCGTCCGACCAAAGATAAACGCAGAGTACTCAGAGAACGCAAAGGACACAGAGAGAACCGTCCACAACCGAGATAGCACCCATCAGCTGGCCCAGCGCTCCTGCACCGCTGCTCTCGCCTCGTACCTCTCGATGTGCAGCCCAATTCCAGACTTGCCGCCCAGCCCCGAGTTCTTTTGCACGTGCACCACCCGCGCAACGCACTTCACATCAACAGAAACTCTTCCGGCGAGCTCCTGCGGCATGCGCAGTGACAGCTCCACTGGCGTCCCGACCTGCAGCGGTACACGGGTCCAGAAAAAAACACCGCGCTGCGAGATGTTCTCCGCCACTGCGGCCTCCTCGGTCGCCGACGGATTGTTGAGGACCCGGAATCGCAATGGCACACGCACACTCACACGCGTATCGAGACGCCGTTCACTGGAACTCATGCTTTCCTCCCCGCCTGCCGAAGCGGCAGACCCGCACGCAGGAATGAGTGCGATGCGGTCATAAAGTAGGAAGGGGGTGAGTCCGATTTTAGACGCATGCGAGCCGGACGCAAGGAAAATGCGCATGGTCTGATAGGCTTGCTCCAAGCCGGGACAACTTGTGCCATAATGCGCCGAACTTAAGAGTTTTCTTACGGGTGCGGGCTGTACTTGCAGCCCGCCGGAACATCAGTCGCGGGCTTTACTTGAAGCCGACTTAGAAAAAGATGCGGGCGGTACTTTTACGGAATGGTTTCTGTGAAGCGTGGAGCCCGCCGGAAAAAAGTCCGCGCCAGACTCGTTCATACTGGGTGGAGAAGCGTTTACCCTGATCCTGCCAAAGGCGGGAGAAGGGCAGCCCGAGAAGAAGCCAACGGGTGCGGGCTTTACTTGAAGCCCGACTAGAAAAAGATGCGGGCTGTGCTTACAGCGCGCGATAAATCTTGAGCGCACCCAACACACCATCGTTCGCAGGGCCAAGCCTCGAAGCGATTCGCGAAGCGAGGCGGCGCATCGCTCCGCACATCGAGCAAACGCAAGTGATGATTTCCTACCCGCTCGATGAGCTTGCGGGCGCGCTGCTCTTTTTCAAGTGCGAAAATCTGCAGCTCTCCGGCTCGTTTAAAATTCGCGGCGCTGCAAACGCGGTCTTTTCGCTGAGCGAGGCCGAAGCGGCGCGAGGAGTAGTCACGCACTCCTCCGGCAATCACGGCGCGGCGCTCGCGCTCGCGGCGCAGATGCGCGGCATCCGCGCCTGGGTGGTCATGCCGCGCAACGCCCCAAAAGTGAAGATTCGCGCGGTGGAAGCCTACGGCGCCGAAATCACCTTTTGCGAACCGACGCTTTTGGCTCGCGAAGCTACCGCTGCGCAACTGTTGCGCTCGACCGGCGCGACTCTCGTCCATCCGTACGACGACGACCGCGTGATCGCCGGCCAGGGCACCGCCGCACTCGAATTTCTGGAGGAAATCCCTGACCTTGACGTGATCTGCGCGCCGGTCTCAGGAGGAGGACTGCTTTCCGGCACAGCCATTGCGGCCAAATGCCTGCGCCCGGAAATCCTTGTCATGGGCTGCGAACCGGAAAACGCGGACGACGCCGCGAGGTCCCTGGCCTCCGGTCAGATCGAGCCGGGATCAAACGCCTTCACGATCGCCGACGGCTTGCGCGCGACGTTGTCAGCCCGCACCTTCGCGATTCTGCGCGACCGAGTCGACCGTATCCTGCTCGTCACCGAAGACGAAATCATTAAGTCGATGCACCTGATCACCGAGCACCTGCGCAGCACGGTCGAGCCTTCGGGCGCAGTAGCAGCATCACCCGCACTTCACCGCCAGATCGAAGGCGAAGACCTGCGCATCGGAATCATCCTGAGTGGTGGAAACCTCGACGCCGACTCGCTCCCTACGAAGTAGTGAGTAGCACAGACTTCAGTCTGTGGGGGTTGAATTTTTCGAGTCTAAGAAAAAACCACAGGCTGTGCTACCCAAACCGCTAGTGAACAGTGATAGTCACAGCTGAAGAAGTCGACCCGTTGTAGTTTCCGTCCCCGCTATACGTTGCCGTGATGGTCCCGCTCTTCGCCAGCATAGCGGAGCTCAAAGTAGCCGTTCCCGCAGCAAATCCATTTGCGTCGGTGATGCCACTCAGAGTAGCGGTTCCCAGCGTGGTGGTTGTCGTGTTGGAGTTGTTGTTGCTGCTGCCGCAACTCGTGCCCAGTGCGATCACGAGGACAACGGTTGTCGCCAGCAACACGACGCTGCGGCGCCTTTTCATCGCGAGCAGCAAGGAAAGACAAGCAATCGTAGCGGACACTTCAACGAGAATAAACGGATTCGACCCGGGCCAGCGTCGTGTCACTGGGAAGGCAGCGCCTGTGGCAGCGGTGAACGTAACCATGCCGGTCGGCGGGACGCCCGTGCTGCCAAGAGCTGGATTCGAAGAAAACAATGTGTCGACCACCACCGTCACCTGGAATGTCTGATTTGCGGCGACCGACGCGGGACTCGCCGTAATAGCCGAGGTCGTAGCAGCTTTAGTCACCGTCATGGTTGGAGCGTTGGTGCTGCTCGCCTGAAAGCTAGTGTCCCCGACATATGCCGCCTGGATACTGTGAGTGCCCACGGCAAGCTGTATCTTCTGGTCCTCGAGGAATCCCCCACTATTCAGCGTGAATGTTCCACCATCAAGAGGAGACCCGTCGGCGGTTACAGTCACGGTTCCGATCGGTGCCGCGCCCGTGGGTGTTGGCGCGCAAACTGTCCCCGGCCCGTTCACACTTGTGACCGCTGCGCTGTCGACGACAGCCACACTGAGTACATATCCTGAGCCATAGGGGACCGACATGGAGGTCCCACAATTAGAGTTGACCGTCACCAGCGCCAGTCTCGTCAGGCTCGTTTCGGAGTTGACCATTACTGGAACCGAATTCGAATCGCTTCCCAGAAACGTGCCGTCGCCCGCATAGTGCGCGTGGACGTTGTAACTCCCTCCCGGCAAAAGAATCGTGGAGTTGGTGGCAGGGTTCACAGAGCCGGTGCTATCCAGAGTGAACCCGTCGACCCCCTGACCCGTGCTGCTGCTGGCAATTAGGGAGACATCGCCAGTTGGGGTGCCTGTGGCGGGAGCAACAGGCTTAACCGTGATTCCCACCGGAATTGCATGCCCGTGCGTAATGTTGACCGCGTTCCCGTTATTCAGGCTCAACGTAGTCGTCGACCCGCTCGTAATGGCTGTGCCCCACTTCCCCACAAGATTGGATACATTCACCGATCCAAGTCCAGTCGCCTCATCAAACCCCGTTGTAGCAGGGAATCCGGTTTCGCTCGGGATGTTCGTGTTGCCGGTAGTCACGTCGTTAAAAATGCAAGTTGCAGCGTTCGGCGGGTTGGTCGTGCTAGACGCATTGCAGTTTGCAAGGGTTTCGCTCGCTGCCAACTTGTAGAGAACGACGTCTGCCTGTCCCTGGCGGCCACTGGGAGATCCTCCCATTTTTTGAACAACAAGCGACATGATTCCCCCGAATGCCTGAACCGATGCGGACGTGCCGCTAATGATCGTGAAGTTTGTGTTGGTTGCCTGACAATTTCCGGAGGACGAAATGCAAAGTACGTATCCATCGTGGTCGGCGGCGGCCACGGCGACATCGGGGATAGCGCGGTTCCCTGCAGGAATTCCCGCGACTCCTGCCTGCCAGAACGGTTGTGAAAAGAACATGCTCTGCCCACCGCCGCTGGACCAAAGGCCAGCGGATGATGCGCCACACTGCGCGGCAGTGCAGCTCTCATTCCACACATTTTCGGGAATGTAGCCTTTTGCGGATTCGCTATTTGTCCCGTTCGTGGACTGCCAGTAGGTGCCCGCGCTATCCATACAGGTCGGCAGCGGGTCACAGTCGTGAAACTCGGTCCCACCGACGGCAACAGTGAATGGTGTGGACGCCAGAGCATTGACGGACGGCGTCGTCGTCGTCGCAGGGGCGATGCTAGGGTCATCGCACGAGTCCGGGCCCCCATCGCCTGAAGCCACAAGATATGTGATTCCTTGCGCCGCAGCCTGCTCCGCGGCTACACCGTAGAACTGCTGAGTTACCGCCTGACCGACCTGGAGCTCGCAGCTCGCGAAACTCTCCGTCATAACGTCTGCCAGGTTGTTATTAATTATGTAGACTTCCGAGAGGTCTGAGCCGTCCACGGCGTTGGTAGATTCGGAGACGACAAAGTCCACAGTCGCGCTCGGGGCCACCGCACCCGGCCAGGTCGCGTCGAGCACCGCTTCGGCCTCTTCTCCGCCGCCCAAGTCGCCGGGGTCAGGACCGTCCAAAACTACAGTCGGATCGTTTGTCGGCAAGCCAAATAAACTTCGGAACATGTGAACATCCTGAACGTTGATGTTCGAGCGGGCCACTACCCCGATGGTTACGCTGCTCCCCGTCATTGACGACCCGATGTTATAGATTTTAGCGAAATCGGCCGGCGCGATCCCGTGAGAGCCGTCAGTGAAATTGATCTGCGGTCTTCCCCCCTCGGTCCTGGTGAGAGTCGCGGTACGCCCGGACCGGATCGACGCAGGTTTCTTGCGAAAATCGTGAAGCGAAACCACTCCGGAAACGACTGGAGCGAGCGCGGCCGGAATTTGCGGGTCATTCGCGTTCGCCCAATGAGATTCGCCATTCACGACATATCGGTGAATTGGAGTGTGCAGCGCCGCCTCCAGCTGAGCTGCAGTACCTGAAAATTCGATTGTGGTACGGCCCCTGGAAACCTGGATGGATTGGAAGCCAAATGAAGACAGCCAGGAGGTCACTGCTTGAATGTCCGCATCTGCTGGACCGAATTGCCGTCCAAATTCATCGGGGGTGAGCCACTTGTGAAAATTCGTCGAAGACGTAGTCTGCTGCTGGACGAGCAAATCCTGCAACGCCGATTCTTGTTCCGGGCTGCGCTTCAAGACCAGCAGGATACGATTCATTGGCAAATCCGGTGGCGCTGCACCTTGGTCGAACTGCGGACGCGCTAGCGGGTGCGTATTTCCTCGTAGCGTGGTCAGTCTGGAATTGTCTACTCGATCGGTAATCCTTGGCCGCGCGGTGTTGCCTTGTGCGGCGGCGAGGAGCGGCGCGGCCAGGATCAACGCAAGGGCAGACATCACGGCGCGATGAAGTCCCCCTACAGTCGAATGGCACCCACGAATCCCTCGCACAAGGTGGTTTTCGCCGCACGCAGTCTCATGGAAACACACACCTCTAACGAATTGTTGTTTCACGTTCCCCTCTGGACAGGCTGATTTGTTCGCGGGCTCTCCCATCGAAGCTCAGGGTAAACATGTAGAGCCCGCACCCGTTGAATGAATGCAGATCAAACCCCACAGACCCTGCGCCAAGGACGCAGAGCAAGAGTCTCCACACGACTTCTATGCTCCCAATGCAATTTCTTGGATGCAAAATTTGGTCCCGGGTTTTCCCGCAGGCTGGGTGGCGTGTGTTCCCCGAGGCACTTTATTCCGGCGGGCTCCAAGTAGAGCCCGCACCCGATTCCGGCGGGCTCTAGTACAGCCTGCGCCCGATTCCGGCAGGCTCTAAGCAGAGCCCGTACCCGAGTACGCTCCAAGGCTACGCCTTCCCCCTGCTCATGCCATTACAGAATTGTTACAGTTTCCGTACCGGTTAATGGGCTGGAACATTTAAAGGACGCGGCGCCTGTTTTGTGACGCAGAGCCTATAGCGCCCCTTAGGGTCGGCATCCTGAAATCAAGTTGGATGCCCGCCTGAAGACGAGCTCTACAAAAAACCGAATCGTCACGTTCTCGCGCACCCGGCGGGATCACTAATCGGGAAGTTTCCAGTTATCCGGAGGGAACGAGATTTGCCAGAAATTGGGCGACGGCGAGGTGAATTCGATCGGAACCAGATAGCCCTCGGCGCTCTCCCTGGCTGCGCGCGTAACGCGCGCTTCCGCTTTTTGCCGGGTTCGCTCGTTCCTAATCTGCATCGTTGCGCCCGATCCAAAAAGGCGCGGCGACACGATCATGGCTCCGTGGACGTTCACCGCAATCGTGTGCACCGCAATTTGCACGGCCTTGTCGTTCTCGGTCGTCTCGAGTGTAAGTGGAACGCGAATAATGACTCGGTGGCTTCGGCGGCGTTCTTCGGGGTGAAGCACTGAAGTTCCATTCGTGGACTGGATTTTCGATTGGATCACAGGTCTAACCCCCAAAATCCCATTTTTGGATTGATTAGCTCGATTCCCAATTCCCAGCCTTCCGCTCGCTCGACGCCGCGCCAAACGACCCTCGCTGAGTTTGATTCCTTGCTGACCAGGTTGGTCAGCTCGATCTCTTGCTTGACGTCCAAACCCTGGGCGAGAACCAGCAGGCACCCATAAGGTCCCACGACACGGGTGTGCGCGTCCTTCTTAAGCGTTTCGCCGCCTGCGGCCCATTGAACGGCCAGGGGAACTCGCGAGTTGACTCGCACACCCCTGCGCCTTTCCCGGTCACCGGGTTGCGAAGCCACGTTTACAACAGGTTGGATACCCTTGCCCGGAACACGCAGGGCACGTTTGCCCCGAAGATCGGTCATCCCAGGCCCCCTGAATCAATCGAGGAATGACCGGATCCCGGAGGGATGGGACATTCCCACGCGCAAACGAGTGCGGGCTGCGCTTGCAGCCAGCGAAGTGAAAGGTTAAATGTGTGAAGCGCGGGCGTCAATGGTACGTCGGGACAGGTGGAAATTTGGCGCCGTACAGGTGGTTTGAGTAGCACAGGCACTCTTGCCTGTGCGGTTTTTGCAACCGCAGTTGAACCGCTAGCCCATGTGCGGCCTACAAAACCGCACAGCCAGCCCCTCGCAGGAGCTCGGGGTAAAGAGTGGGTGTGCTACGCGACTTGGAGCTTCCGGTCAAAATCGCTATGATGTGGCGGCAAAATCTTCCGGACGGGTGTGGGCTCTACTTGGAGCCCACCAGAAAAAAGGAAATGCTTATGGCGTCGATACGCGAGGAAAAAATCACGCTTCAGGTTGCCGACGGAACTTCGATGAATGCTTACGTGGTGGCTCCCGAGGACGGCACCAAGCTGCCCGGAATGCTTGTGTTTCAGGAGATTTTTGGCGTGAACCAGCACATTCGCGACGTCGCGGCGCGCTTTGCCAACGAGGGTTTCATCGCCATCGCGCCGGAGCTTTTTCATCGCACGGCGCCTGGGTTCGTCGGAGACTACGCGAATTTGCCGGCCTGCATGCCGCATATGCAGGCCATGACTCCGGACGGCAACATTGCGGACGCGCAAGCAGCATTTGGCTGGCTGCAGAAGAACCCGCGCGTCCTGCCGAATGCGACCGCCAGTATCGGTTTCTGCATGGGAGGGCGTGCCTCGTTTCTGGCGAATTCGGCGCTGCCGCTGCAGGCAGCGATTTCGTTTTATGGAACGGCCATCGCGCCAGCGCATCTGTCGCGCGCCGCGCAGCAAAATGCGCCCGTGCTTTTCTTTTGGGGAGGTCTCGACTCGCGCATTCCGCCGGAGCAGGTTCGCGCGGTCGTCGATGCTATGAAGCTGGCCAAGAAAACTTTTGTGAACGTCGAATTTTCGGACGCCGATCACGGTTTTTTCTGCGATGCGCGCTCCAGCTATAAGGAAGCGGCAGCAAAACAGGCGTGGGAGCTTACGCTTAAGTTTCTGGCAACGTACGTGGGGAGCTGACATGGATCGACAAATGAACGACACGCTGGCGATCAAGCAAGTCGTCGAGGACTGGGTGGTCTCGCGCGACTCGGGCGACTGGGAGCGCTTCCGCAAAGTCTGGCACAAAGAAGGCGTGATGATGGCTACGTGGTTCCAGGGAACGTACGAGGAGTTCATCCGCGTCAACGAGGAAGGCTGGAAGCGCGGGGTCAGCATTCTGCACCTGCTCGGGGGAACGTCCGTCGAAATCAAGGGCAAGCGCGCCATCGCTCAGACCAAGATGACGATTTCCCAGCGCGCCAAGGTGCACGACGTTTTGGTAGATGTGCTCTGCACGGGCCGCTTCTACGATTTCTTCGAGAAGCGCAAGGGCCGCTGGGCGATTGTCTTGCGAAGACTGTTCTACGAAAAAGACCGCATGGACCCTGTCGATCCATCCAAGACGGTCCAGCTCGACCCTGACGTTCTGGCTCAATTCCCGGAGGGCTATTGCCACTTGGCGTACCTCCAGTCCAATCTAGGATTCAAGGTCAAAACAGACATGCCGGGGCTGAAAGGGCCGGAGGCCGACGCACTCTACGCCATGGGAAAGAAATGGCTCACCGGAAAAAGCCCCAAGCCATGAGGAGCCTTCTCGTAGGTTCACGTAGAACTCGGCTTAGTTGGAGCCGACGAAAATGTTCCAGGTGGAACAATTGTTTCACGTGAAACATTTTGGATGTTTCGAACTGTGCAAATCTGTTCGAACGTGCTCGCCCCCGCGAAGGAAAAAGGAGCGAAACACCGAAAATCCCGACCCTTCGAAAAACCACGAAGGATCGGCCACCCTGAAATTCGAGTCAAAGGCTGCGCCACCCGTCCAGGGCGATTCGCCACAACTACGGCGTCAATCCGAAATTTCGGCATGATCGGGCCAAAAAGGCCAAGTCATCGTGTCCGACCGAAATCAGACTGTTGCTCGCAGCGTGAGACAGAGGATGCACATCAAGAAACGGGACGATTAATAGATCATGAAGATGAGTCCGAAAGAATGCGCGCTGAAAGCTTTAGAGACGGCAAAACAAGACCTACGCCGTGATATGTATCTGATCCCTGTCGCGTTTGTAATCACTGATGGGGAGATACTTGATTTCACCCTGGATTTTGGCGACGCGGATCAGAAGGCATCTGTATATGCTCAGTTAGTTGAACTAGCGAAGGCGAAAGGCGGACGAGCAATCATCACAGTAAATGAGGCGACGGTAACGGATGAGACGGGAGCGGAAAAAACCGCACAAGATGGCATATACGTTACCGCGTCAGGACCGGAGATGGAGACGTGGAGCCTCTCCTTGCCCTACACGAAGGTGGGGAATCAAATCAATTTTGGCCAACCAAGCGAGACTTCGAATGATTTTCTCAATCTATTGCGCGGTTGGTCTACCAAACCTCCGATTGTTTATTGACCTTGGTAATTGGCAAACTCTGTTACGGGTACTCTGCGACGAATAGCCTGATAGGCGGAGAGAAGTTAGCACGAGAGAGCGACAGACTGCACCGCTAAAGTGTTCACACTTCCTTGGCTTGCCTGATCAGGGCTCTGGGGGAGTACGCATTCGCTTTGTATTGGCTCAGCATGCGGTGGGTGTTGAAGAAGCTGGCGTTCAACGAAATGCACGACCTCATCATCTGCAGATAGGCTTCCGGCGCGCGGTAGAACATGGGGATGATCTGGTGTTCGAGCTTTTCGTAGAGCGAGGCGACATCGGCGGCCGATTCGTCGCCGCCAGCCGAGGTGTCATATCCAATGGCCCAGCCGGTCACTCCTTCGACGCAGCCCTCCACCCACCAGCCGTCCAGCACGCTTAGACTGGGAACGCCGTTGAGCGCCGCCTTCATTCCGCTTGTGCCTGAGGCTTCCTGCGGCCGCTGCGGCGTGTTCAGCCAAAGATCGACGCCCGCCGTGATTAGTTTTGCGAGGACCATGTTGTAGTTCTCGAGATAGACAATCTTGATGTTGTCATTCAGCCCTTTGGCGGCCTGAATCACGCGGTGGATCAGCTCTTTTCCTCCGGCGTCATGGGGATGGGCTTTGCCGCTGTACAGAATCTGCATCGGGCCTGCGGACTTGCTAATCCATTTCAGGCGCTCGATATCCTTGAAGAGCAGATCGGCGCGCTTGTAGGTAGCGGCGCGGCGTGCGAAGCCAATCGTAAGCAGCGAGTCGCTGAGTTGCACTCCAATGCGCTTCTGCACCTCCTTGAAAAGCGCGGCTTTAGCGAGGCAATGGGACCTGCGGATATCTTCGAGCGGAATGCCCACGGCGTACCGCATGTAAGCATTGTCGCGGCGCCATTCCGGAATTTCTCGGTCGAACAGCTCTTGAAATGGCGGCGAGGCCCACGTGGCCGCGTGAACCCCGTTGGTAATCGCGTGGATGGGAAACTGAGGAAACATGTTCTGGGAAACTTCGCCGTGCCGCATGGCCACGCCATTCACGTAGCGCGAAAAGTGAATCGCGAGGTCGGTCATGTTGAGCATATTGGCATTCGCGAAGCCGGATTGCTGCAGCAAGGAAGTCCGGTACTCTCCCAGCACCTGATGTACCAAGTCCCAGGGAAAGCGGTCGTGGCCTGCCTCGACCGGGGTGTGCGTCGTGAAGACGCAACGGCGGCGCACAACTTCGATGTCCGCTTCGACGGGGACCGTGTACCTGCGAACTTTGAGCTGCTCCTCCAGCATGGCCAGCGTGAGGAACGCGGCATGCCCTTCGTTCATGTGATAGCTTCCGATGTGCGACACGCCCAGCTGCCGCAGCAGCGCAATGCCGCCGACCCCGAGGAGAACTTCCTGGCAGATCCGGTAGCGTTGGTCGCCGCCGTACAGCATGTCGGTGAGAGTGCGGTCGTACTCTGAGTTCTCAGGCAGATCGGTATCCAGGAGATACACCGGCACGATGAAGCCCGACAAACCGTGGACGCTGTAGCGCCAGGAGCGGACCTGCACATCGCGATCCTCGATGCGAACGCTGAAGGTAAACTCGACCGAAGGAAGCACCGTTTCAGGCTGCCAGGGATCAGGCTCCTCGATTTGGTTTCCGTCTTGATCGAAGTGCTGCCGGAAATAACCCTTTCGGTAGGCCAGCGAAATCGCGATCATCGGCAATTCCAGGTCGGCAGCCGATCGAAGCATGTCGCCGGCCAGAATGCCTAAGCCGCCTCCATAGGTGGGGATCGCCGGATCCAAAGCGATCTCCATACAGAAGTAGGCGATTTTCGGGGCGCTTTTTTCAGTCACCATGCACGCAGCATCATAACACCGGAGTCGTCCTTAATTGGGTAGGCGAACGTCAAGCCAGTTTCGTAATCTGCATTGTTTACAAGGGATTGAGAATCCGGTCAAAAGCAGTGTCGCGCTAGAAGCGCCAGGTTTTTGTAGCACTCCCAAGACTGGCAGCGCTGCCGGCAACTCGGAGTACAATGCGGTCCGCTGTCTGACGCCGACAGCTAGCCGTGGTACGAGAATTCCGGAGGAAAAGATGCGCCATGCGATTTTGGGAGCGGGCGGGGTTGGAGGGGTTGTGGGCGCGGTACTTGCCAAGGAGGGGGAATCGGTCACTTTGATCCTTCGTCCAGAAGCGCTGAAAAGCTACCCGCTGGAACTGTCGCTGGAAAGCCCGCTCGGCTCGTTCAGCGTGCCTGTGGAGCGCGCGGCAAGCGTCGCCGCGCCGTTCGACGTGCTGTGGGTCACAGTGAAGGCTACGCATCTCGATACGGCGCTGCAGAGCGTCGTTGTCAGCCCCGACCAGCTTGGAGCGGTCGTTCCCTTGCTCAATGGAATCGACCACGTAGTACCCCTAAGGGCGCGGTTCGGTCATGACCGGGTCGTTCCCGGAAGCATCGGGATCGAATCCGAGCGCGCCGCGCCCGGCAAGATCGTTCATCGCGGAATGAACCCGCGGATCACGCTCGCCTCGATGGGCGAGAGCACGCTGGTACCTGCGGCGGAAAAATTGCGCGCGTTCGGCATCGCCTGCCAATTCTGGCCGGATGAGATGAAGATCCTCTGGACCAAGCTGTCCTTCCTCGCGCCATTCGCCCTGACGACCACCGCTGCCGCCAAGACCATCGGCGAAGTGGTGCGCGACCCGGAATGGAGAAAGAGGCTGGAGGGTGCGGCACGCGAGGTATGTGCGGTAGGCACAGCTTCCGGGACACCACTGGACGTGTCGGTGGTCTTGCAATTTTTCGAGAAGACTTCGCCAAGCGGCCGCAGTTCGATGCAAAAAGACGTCGCCGCCGGGAATCCCCCTGAACTCGACGCCATTGCCGGACCGATCTTGCGCGGCGGGCAAACATACGGAATTGATGTGCCGGCTACGCGAGAACTTGCAGCTATGATTCGGGGAAAATCCGCAAAAGCCGTACGGCAATGATCCGTTCAGTGATAGGTGGTCTCCGATTAGGCAACCATCCGGAAGTTATCGCGCTGGGGCTAGCGTCAAAGCCTCGAGAGATTGGGGAATCGCAGGGGTCGCCTAAGTGCTGTGACTGTCGCTGAATTTGGCGTGCGTAAGAGAGTAAACGGAGCGTTTCGGCAACAACTTTAGCCGGCCCGTGCTTCGCTAGGACCAACCAAATGAGACACTCGCCCCAGAATCAAACCAAATGCCGCAAGCCCCACCTGTGTATCACGGAGATTATGGGTAGAAAGGTCCGCCCTTTGCGTGTCAGTCTGTATTCGACTTTGAGAGGAAAGACCTGATGATCTCTGCGCTCGACCATCCCCATCGCTACGAGCGTCTTCAACTCGCGACTAAGAACCCTCGGAGCAATTTCCACCGTGCCAATGTTACCAGTGAGGAGCCCAGTCTTTATTTCTCCGTACCGCCGGCAGCCGTCCTTCAACCCCCACAGAATTCTTAACTTGTACTTACCACTGACCATTTGTTGAAACCGGGCAGCCGGGCAAACAGTTTTCCCGCCTATTTGCACCGTCAGTATGCCAGATTCCCCTTTCCAACTTGCGCGGCGCGCCATGATTTGCCCTCGGGTTTCGCGACACAGACTAATACCCCCGAGCCATAGAAATGTCTATAGGGACATTTTTGTCCCTTATTGTTGACGTTGAGTCCTCATGTTAGTTTTCGCGGGACTCGAAAAGGATTGAAGAGCTCACGGGCAGGCCCAGGAAGGCGAAAATGACGGAAACAGCTACATTCCAATCGCAGACGGCGATCGTAACGGGAGGAAGTCGTGGCCTTGGCCGCAGCATCGTCCAGGCGCTCGCTGCGAGAAAAATGAGAGTAGTCGCGGTGGCGCGGGGTGCCGCGAGTCTCGAAGCCGTCATGGCCGAGTACGCGTCACAGGAAGCAAGCCGCCTGAAGCTTGGTCTGAAGCTGAAGAATTCCGAAACCGCTATGAACCTCGCATCTCGCGTTGCGATTTTGCTTTTGCTTGCGTGTATGAGTTGCCTCGCGCAAACCGGTAAGACCGGCGAAGGCAATGATACGCCAAGCCCGAAGCTGGAAAAAATGCCGGAGTCTCTCGACGCACGCTTGGCGCTCAGTGCTCTTCCTCCGCACCTGCGGGATGGCGCAACCATCTATCTCCTCGACCCGGCCAAAGGTTACATGGTGAATCGCAGAGGCACTAACGGTTTCAGTTGCTTCGTTATGCGCACGGAATGGATGTGGCCAAAATTTGCTTTCCGCGACGATATTTTTGTTCCCATGAGCTACGACGAGGAAGGATCGGCGAAGATGATGCCGGTTTGGACGGACGTCGCGCAAATGAGAGCGCGAGGGCTGCCCCCCGAACAAGTCTACGAAGAGATTATGAAAAGATTTGGCAACGGGACCTATCAGAAGCCAGCACGCTCCGGCATCTCCTACATGATTGCCCCGCTTATGCGAAGCTATCCAGCGCCGAACGCCACGGAAGTCGTGACTTTCAGCGGTCCTCATTACATGTTCTACGCGCCAAACGTCAAAGATGCCGATATCGGCGGAAAACCATTTAGCCCGTATCCGTTCCTTCTGCCGCAGGGTCCAGGTCCTCACGACGTGATCATCCTGCTTGTGGGCGAAGCTGAGAAAGCAAAAATACTAGCGGACTCAAGCGATCTCCTGAAGGAGCTTTGCACCTACCGGACGTACCTGTGTCTTAACACGGGATCGAGCGAGCACCATTAGAACGATCGCTCACGCCGCTGATCCTGGTTTCATTTTTTGAACATCAGGCACGAGGAGGATAGCCATGGCTCAAGGCCAGGAGTTTATCAAGGTTGGAAAGGTTGACCGGGTGACGCAAATCACGATTGATGAACCGCCAATGAATACGATTAGTGTTGAAATCTTGCAAGAGTTGGCAAAACTGGTTGCGGAGTATGAGAAGGATCACACAGTTCGAGCGATTCTTCTGGATTCAGCGAATCAGAAACCTCCATTTGCCGCCGAAGCCGCTGCTCTCCTGGCTGACCCATCCTGGGAGGGGCAGTTCCAGATGGTTCGGGAGGGAGGGCGCGCTCTCTCAGCGATTGAATTCTCCTAAAAGCCAATCGTAATGGCCATCTACGACGGGACGTGTATGGGAGGCGGCTTGGAACTGGCGCTTTCTTGTCACATTCGCGTGGCCGGTAAAGGCGTCTTATTCGCCGCTCCCGAAGCTCCCGCCGGCGCCATGCCGAGCTGGGGCAACCCTCAAAGACTTGTCCAGTATTTCGGCCGCTCCAAGGCAATCGAGCTCGCACTAACCGGATGCCAGATCACAGCAACGGAAGCCCACGCTTTGGGGGCGTGAATCACGTTGTGCCTGGTGCCGAGTACTCTCCAAGGCTCGTGAAATCGCTAACGGGATCGCCCGGATGAGGACCAAGAGCATCAGGGGCATCATGACTGCGATGCATGTTCCTTACCGCAACAGCCTTGCCGAGGGCAAGGCAGCGGAGCTCGAACGCTACATGGAGATTTACGATCCGAAGACGTTCAGGGCCGCGGTTACTGCACTCTTCGAGCAGCGCACCATCGAGTTCGCAGATTGAAACGGCACGGCCAATTCGCAAAATACTCTAATAAAGGAGACTGTTCATGATCGACCGGGCACCAATGTACTCGATGACCTACCACAAGCCGGAGCGCCTCGTCCGACTGACGTGGCTCGCGGGCACTGCGGGGATGACGGATCAGGACTTCAAGGAAACGCTGGAAACGTTCGCGGAGAGTGCTCTACAGCATCGTGCGCAAAGGCTTATCATTGACGTACGCGAGTTCAAGCATCGCCCATCGCCGGAGATTTCGGCTTGGCGCGATGACGTAGTGGTGCCTAAGTACAACCGAGCAGGGGTAAAAAAGATCGCTTGGGTGTGGCCGGGGACCACTCCAAGCAACGAGCCGACGAGCGAGAAAGACAAGTTTGAAAACCGCTATTTCGCGACGGAAGCCGAAGCACTCGCTTGGGTCTCGACGTAAGAAACGTGGGTCAAGGGGAGGCAAGTGGGATTCTCCGGAGTCGCTCACCTACGCGGAGATTGCGGACAAGCTGTCGGCGGCCGTTGCCGAGGGCAAGGCAGCGGAGCTTGAACATTACATTACATGGAGATTTACGATCCGAAGACGTTCGCGGCTGCGGTTACTGCACTTTTCGAGCAACGCACCATCGAGTTCACAGACTGAAACTGCAGGTCCATCCGAGCTAAGACGGAGCAGAGTCAGGCGACCTCATAGGAAGCTCAGGGTGCAAACCAAGTATTCTTCTGGCAAAGTGATTAGCGGAAAGGGCGCGTAAAATTGGCGATTGTGCCCGCGTTAGCGCGTACTCGCAAACTGACTCACGGCCTAGAGTTCATACTCGTTGACACCATAAGAAACCTACCGATACACTGAATCATCCAGCCCGCCAATAGCTGTTTTCCTTGGAGGAAAAATGAAGAGGTTCATCATACTCCCGCTCGGGATCCTGTTCGTGTCGCTCTTCAGCATTTCGTTTGCGTGTCCTCGGCAGGCATTCGCACAAGACCATGTTGTCGCTCCATCGGATCTTCAAAAAGACGTGGCGGGAGCGTCGGCCACTCGCCAGAAAAATCAGAGCAAGCTACAAGAATTCGTTTCCTCCCCGGAAGCTCAACATGCGTTGAAATCGGCCCATTTGAACGCAGGGCAGGTCAAGGATGCAATCCCACAGTTGAATGACGACGAGCTGGCGCAGTTGTCCGCCAGGGCAGAAAAAGCGCAGCGAGACTTTTCGGCCGGCAGGATGAGCGACCGCGACCTGATCATCATTCTTATCGCCATCGCGGCATTGATTCTCATTATTGTTGCCGTTCGTTAGCGACCGCATGAGAGTTCGTTCTCTATTCCTCGCCATTCTGGTGTGCTTGGCAGGCGCCGTGCTCGCTCTGGCCTCGCCGCAACCTGGGATTTGGATCGATGTTCCCTTTGTCGCGCAGACGATGGATGGCTGCGGATCTGCGTCTATTTCCATGGTGATGCAATACTGGGCGAGCAAGACTGGACTCGGTGTGCCGGATGCGGCGGACGCTGGGCGAATCCAAAAAGCGTTGGTCGTTCCGTCGCAAAACGGCATTCCCGCGAGCGCCATGCGCGGCTATTTTGAGAAGTCCGGTTATCGCGCCTTTGCGTTCCAGGGAACATGGGAAGACCTCGTGCATCATGTCAAGGAAGGCCGCCCGCTCATCGTCAGTCTACGGGCGAGCGCCCCGTCGCGCGCTCTTCATTATGTCGTCGTTGTCGGAATCGACCTGGAACGCAACGACGTCTTCATCCACGACCCTGCACAGCAGAAAATGCTGCGGATCTCGAGGCAGGGATTCGAGTCCGAATGGAATCCCACACACAACTGGACTCTACTCGCGGTGCCCCGGTCAAACGACTAGGCTGCGTTCTGCTTTTTCTGTTGTTCCGACCGATTCCTGGGGTTGCCCAGCTCATGCCACCCGCGAGGGATCGCGCGACCGAAGTGAAGCGGCTGTATGACGCGGGACATTGGAGCGAGGTCGTCGAGGCGCTCCCGGGGGGTGACAACGAGAATGCCGACCTGCAAATGTACCGCGGGCTGGCCCTTGCGAAACTGGGACGCTGGGACGATGCGCAAAAAACCTTCGAAGCCGGCGCAGCGCGGTATCCGGCTGACGCGCGCTTTCTCGTTGAGCTCGGGGGAATTGCCTATCGCGAAAAGGCCTTATCGCTGGCTGAACGGGACTTGCGCCGGGCGCTCGCGATTCAACCCAAGGACGACTACTCCAACGATTTCCTCGCCTCGATTTATTTTCTCCACGGCAACCTCGAGGCAGCCCTGAAGTATTGGAACCGCACCGGCGGGCCGAAACTTGCCGATCTCACCTTCGACCCTCAGCCGACACTCATGCCGCTGGTACTCGACCGCGCTGTGCGTTTTTCCCCGGGCAACGAGTGGCGACGCGACGACTTTCTTCGCACCGAAGAGCAATTGGGCGCCCTGGGCCTGTATCCTCACGCGTTATATGACCTGCAAGCGCAGCCGGATGGCTCGTTCAACTTGACTATCCGCGCGCCCGAAAGAAACAGCTGGGGCAATACGAAGTGGGAGGGCGCTCTCTCCCTGCTACGGGGCCTGCCTTATGCATCCGTCTATTCCGAATTCTACAATCTGAGAAAGCGCGGGATGAACTGGCTCTCGTTTTTCCGCTGGGACGATCAAAAACGGCGCCTCACCTCCGAACTGGCCGCGCAGCTGGCTCTGAATCCTTCGGTTCGGTATCGAATCTATGTGGACGCTCGAAATGAAAACTGGAACGTCACGAGCACGCTTACGCCAAACGCTCCTGTGGAGGCCGGCTTGAATTTGCAAAAGGCTGCTGCCGGAGGAGAGATTCGATTTATCCCTAGCGGACGATGGGAGTGGAATACGGGAGTGGAGTACTCGTATCGCAAGTTTCGGGGTCTGGTTGGGATTCCGGCAGGAGCATCGTCGTTTTTTACCAACGGATCGTCGCTTGCGCTCCGAGCAGGCATGAAACGCTCCCTGATTCGTTTTCCGGAGAGGCGATTAACGCTGGAGTCGAACGCATCGGCCGAGACCGGAACATTCTTTGAAAGTCCGCTCGGCAGATACGGCCGTCTGGAAGGCGCTCTCGCGGCCACTTGGTACCCGCAATCGCGCGGTGACAACTATGAGGTGCAGGCCAGTTTGAAAGGCGGCAAAACATTCGGTCTCGTACCTTTCGACGAGCTATTCACTCTCGGATTCGACCGGGACACCGATCTCACGCTTCGAGGACACCCAGGCCTGATCAACGGACAAAAAGGCAGGGCGCCGCTGGGGCGCAATTTCGTCCTGGCGAACTCTGAGGTGGACAAGATCTTGTATCGAAACGGGTTCTTCACGGTGACACTTGGTCCGCTGATGGATACCGGCCGGGTCTACGATCCCTCAGGGTTTTGGGGGACGAGGAATTGGCTGTGGGACACGGGCGCGCAAGCGAAAGTTCGTGTGCTCGGAAGTTTCGAGTTCGTGCTGGGCTACGGCAAGGATCTTCGCACGGGGAATAATTCGTTCTTCACAAAAGTTTCTCGCTGAGAATACAGAAACCTTAACACAGAGAACGCAGAGAAAACCTACAGGAGAGTGCTGCTCTGTCCTTTAGTTCCATTGACACGGGGCAACACCCCCGGCACAGTAAACACAACAGTGGGAGGGAGTTCGCTCGATGGCAACGTGCCCTGCTTGCGATCGCGATGTCGCCACTCCGTTTTTTCTTAACTTAGATGCCTGGAGACACCTCGTTTGCCCTCATTGCCAGGCAAGACTGGAAATGCAACCGCCGCGATCTGCCGCATTTGGCCCCCTTATGGTGCCCCTATTTGTACTCGCGCGGAAGGGCCGCGTCTTCGAGGTCATTGCCTTCGTATTCGCATTCGCAATCATTTTCCTTCTGCTACTGGAAAGCGTATGTCCTAAACTGCGGCTCCGGAAAAGGCCCTTGCCCAAGCCCACCATCCGGCTAAACATTGACGGTCCCCCAAATTAGGACAGTACCGCTTCGTTCTCGGCCCCCCAGGGTTGGCTAATCGGCGCCCGATGCGGCCTTGGCCTGCTCTGGGTGCGTCAGCGGCATAGCTACCAAATGCTCGGATAGGAACCACACCTGTAGCTCATTTGTGCGGATCACATCACTTATAAGCAGATCGTTGGTGCCATCGTCGCCGACCTCAGACGCCTCGCGAGCCATCGTGCGTGCTTCCTTCAGAATGAATTCATGCGCTTCGAGGAGGCGAGAAATCTGAACAGGGACTTCTTCCCTGCCGCGAGGCGGGCGGGGAATGATCGTTGTTTCCGCCACGTCTGCCGCCATGGCGATGCTCACTCCGCCGAGGAGCTGAATTCTTTCGGCAAGCGCGTCCACGAGTTCGTCTTGCTCGCCGTGGTGCTTATCAAAGAGCAAATGAAGTTGGTAAAACGTCGAGCCCGCAACTTGCCAGTGATGTTTTTTGTACATGTCACGCAGTGTGATTGTATCGGCAAGGACCTGATTCAGGTTGTTGACGCTAGATTCGCACGCTGTTTCATCGAGGGCGATCGGCAGCTTGGCAATCTTGCCGAAGGGTTGAATTTCCTTGGCATGCTGGTGCAGTACCGGCTTGGCGCGCTGGGCTCCGTCTTCTAGCTGACTGATTCGTTGTATCTCGGTTTCTCGCTTCTTTGGGCTCATGAGGTTTCCTCCTTGGCATCCTGTGGCAGCGACCAGGGTCTCGTCCCGTATACGCCCGGAGTTACACAGTGTCAAGCGAGGTACAGAAATGACCGAGCGGAACCACGGATGAACACCGATAAACACGGATAAAGGCGTGATTCGTGATTTGTGAATCGTAACTCGTGATCCGGCCGGACGCGCCTCACGGGCTACGAACCATGATTCACGATGCCTCATCCGTGCGTATCCGTGTCCATCCGTGGTTCAAAAATCTGCGCTGTTAATTCGGGAGCAAGACGGCGTCGATCACATGGATTACCCCGTTGGACTGGAAGACGTTCGCGATGGTGACTCTGGCGGTTCCACCCTTTTCGTCCGTGATGATGAGGTCCTTGCCCTGCATACTCGCCCATAGTTTGCCGCCGCTCACGGTTGTCAATTCGGCCTTGCCGTTTCCTGCCTTGATCGCCTTGGCGATTTCCTTCGAATCCATTCGGCCTGTCACGACGTGGTAGGTGAGGATCTTCGTCAACGTTGCTTTGTTCTCGGTCATGAGCAAATTGTCGACGGTTCCTGCCCGGAGCTTCGTGAACGCGTCGTTCGTGGGAGCAAAAACGGTGAATGGGCTGGGGCCCTGCAACGTATCTACAAGACCTGCCGCCTTTACGGCAGCCACGAGGGTTGTGTGATCCTCCGAGTTCAGCGCGTTCTGCACGATGTTCTTGTTGGGAAACATTTCGTGGCCGCCGACCATCGGATTGGTCGCTGCGAAGATGGCCACTGAGGAGATCAGCGTCATGAGACACAACTGCGCAAACTTTTTCATTTCTGTTTTCCTCTTTCGTTTGATTTTAGATTGCCCTGCAGCCTGTAGTACGATGTGTGCGTGAGATTGGATGAGACAAATTCAGAGTGAACTTTGCATGATTACTTCACAATGCGGGGATGTTCAGTGGCACAGGCTTCAGCCTGTGGGGTTTGCTTGGACGGGACGCGGGCCTGGACAAGACGAAACTCCACAGGCTGAAGCTTGCACTATTGAAGTGCTGTCATCCGATCGGGGTCATGGCCGCTGCGACGGCGCGCCATTTCCCATCTTGCTTCACGAACACGCGCGTGACCCGCCACTGACCGCTGACATCTCGCCCGTCGCCAGCCGCCCCTTTTCGCACTCGGCGGTCCGTGAGGATTACCGTATCGCCGTAAATTCCGCGGATTTGGATCTCATCGCAGTAGCCTTCGATTTGGCCGGGTTTGCGATCTGCAACTTCCCTCAGCATTTCCGCGGCAGTGGCGATGTGGCCGTCGGGCTGGACTTCGAACATTTTGTTGGCGAATAAACTTCGCAAGAACGAGGTGTCACCCTTGGTGGCCGCATCCACCCACTCGTGATCGAGGTCGACGATTTCTTGTTCGACGCCGCTCATCTCTGATTTGGCACGATTGGCAGGCGGCAGATCCGCATTCGCCTTCGCCGATGTCGACGCGCGCAAGGGAGTCATGTTCGCGCCAATGGCGCGCCAGTTCCCGTCGAGCTTTTTCAGAACTCGCATCACCGTGTACTCGCCGACGATTTTGCGGCCATCGGCTGTAGCGCCGGTTTGCGACGTGTGATCGGTGAGTATCGCTGTGTCGCCGTAGATTCCGCGCACCTCAACTTGATCAATATTGATTTGGACCTGACGGCCCGGTATGGCGAGGTACCTGCGCATTTCCGCGCCGGTGACCACTCCGCCGCCGTTCTGCACTTCGAACATGCCATCCGCGAAGAGCTGCTTGAGGTAATCTACATCCTGCATCGTGGCGGCGTGCAGCCACTGCTCGTCGATGGTCTTCAGTTCTTGCTCGATACTGATGCTTTGGCTGGCGCCCCTCGTCGCTAGGAGCAGCGCAGCCGTAATCATTGCGAGACCCACCCATCGAATCGACTTCAAGGAAATTCTCCTTGCGCGCCGCAGTGCAACGGTGCCCGGGCTAACAGTGGGACAACCACTCCTGGCTCGCTTCCTGCTTTCCGATCCAAACAAGACAGCCAAGAGTTGGCTGTCCCACTAAACAGGACCACCGATCGTGAGTTGTCCCTATTTCGTGATAGGTACAAGCGCGCCGCCTGCGGGCCTCCACATGCCATTTTCTTTGACGAAAATGCGCAGGACTCTCACGTTGGTGCCGGCCACTTTGCCGTCTGTGCTCTCGCGCTGCAGGAACGTGTGGTCCGTCGCAAGAGCAACGTCACCGTACAACGCCATCAGCTTGAAATCATCGGGATGCGGGCCGACACCTTTCGACGGATGCGCGGCTCTTTGCCTGGCAATCATTTCGGACTTGGTTTGTACCTGGCCTTCCAAGGAAATCTCGAAAAACTGATCGGACCAGTATTTGTTGCGGAATTCGATACACTCCTTGTAATCCTGATGATACGGAGTGGCTCCGGCGCTGCACAGCCACTGCTGATCCGCGTCCCAAAGCACCTTCTCCAAATCGCTCCACTCCTTGCTGCCCATTTTGGGCGCCTGCTTGGCCGGCTCTTGACCTACAGCCATCGCTGAGACCGCCATTGCGGTAACCACGCACAGCAGACGAATCGGCTTCACGAGTACGCCTCCTTCTGCAAACTGTGTGATTGGGAGAGCTTATTTGTGGCTATCTGGGCTGTCAATACGCGCAATTGCTGCACAAGCGGCAGCCGGAAGCTGATTCTTAGCAACTCAATTTGGTGAAGAGGGAGCGCCGTGAGCAGAAATTCACGCAGCGTTGAATCGAGCAACGGCTCGGTTGTAGGCGCGCGTGCTACCCTTCGCCGCCCACTTCAACTTCGCCAGCCCCGTCGCATTTCGGGCACTCGCCGGTGCCGTTGCACGAGGGACAAGACGACCCGTGGTCAAGTGAGTCGGAAGCGCCGGCGAGCATACCTCCCGAGGTGAATCCGCTGCCGTGGCATGCGCGGCAAGCTCCGTCGCCATCACAATCGAGGCACATGTGCGTGGACATGATGCGCCTCCCTTCAGTTTTTAGGCGGACCCCAAGCAGAGCCCGCACCCGTGCGCTGATTCTGCTCCGGTCCCCCGCGACTGTCAAATCGAATCAGAAAATGAAATGAATAATTCGTTCAGGTTCGAGACAGCACAAAAATGGCCATTGAAGGCGGGGTTTGGTAGCACAGCCACTCTTGGCTGTGTGTTGTTGTAGACTGAACCTGCGTCTCCTCACTGTTGGAGTCAGCAAAAACCGCACAGCCAGGAGTGGCTGTGCTACTAAAACCCGCAGCCCTCGTTAACCTGCTACCAACTGCTTCTCCGCTTGTTGGACGGCCTCGTAGATCTGGTCGAAGCTTTCGATGGCGAAGAGTTTCTTTTGGAGTTCATCCACTTTGACGGGAGTCGCTAGGACTTCTTCCAGGTCGAAATTTTGGATTTGACATCCTTTCTCGATTACGTTCGTGCACTCTTTATGGGAGCTGATGACGCCGCTGCCGTAGACCTTGATCTCTCCGTCCTGCCGAATCAGCCCAAACTCCACCGTGTACCAAAACAAGCGGCCCAGTCTTTCCAGGATGTCCGCGTCCTTCACTCTGGCGCAAATGGCGCCGTAGTGTTGGAGAAAGTCCGCAAATACGCGATGCGCGTGCATGGGGACGTGTCCGAAGACGTCATGAAAAATATCGGGCTCAGGAATATATTCGAGCGAATCGCGGCTGCGCAGCCACGTGGTCGTCGGGAACATGCGCGCTGCCAGCATTTCAAAAAACGCTTCGCCAGGAAGGAATCCGCTGACTGGAGTTGTGCTCCAGCCGGTCCTGGGCCTTAGGCGGTCGGCAATCGAGTAGAGATTCGGCAAGTGATCGTCCCGCAAGCCGATGATTTCGTAGCCTTCTAGGTATTCGCGGCAGGCGTGCGCATCCACTTGCGGGCGCCGCCAGCGTACGAGTTCGGCCCAGACTGCGTGCTGCTCAGGGGTATAGTCCTGGTATTTCTGCTCGATCAGGTAAGGCGCTGCCGCGACAAGAGGTTCAGTAGGCATGACGTACCTCCTCTCGCTCTAAGATCCTTTCGGGGGCTCCTCTTCTCCCGCCTTCAGCGGGATCAGGCTGAACAAGTCGAGCCCGCTCCCGTTGCATTCAGTATATCAAATGCGGGACAGCAAAAATCGGCAGGGTGGCCTAGGCTGCGAGATTCTCTACCGTGCTTCGCCCGAGGCTTTGGAAGGTACGTTGAGGAAAACGTGAGCGCGCGGCCTCTTTTTCATTTGCATCTCACGCCCGGGCGGCGGTCTGCAAGCCGAGGATGGCGTTCTTGTTGTTCTTCAACCAGGTTTTGAAGTCTTGCAGCTCGGGGTTCAACGATTTTGAGAACGTCACATCGCGAACGCCGCAAAAATATTCGTTGAAGTCGCGCTTGAACTGGAACATGTTGCCGAGATCGTCCGCGCCGGGGAAACCGAGCCCGCGATACGTTTCAGGAGAAACGGCGTTGTAGCGCACTTCCTGGTCCATGAGTTCAGTGAAACCCGCGGCCATTTCGGCACCAGTGAGGTGTTCGCCCGCTATGCCGACCGTCTTGCCGATCAGCTCGTTGCCGCGCTTGAAAATGCCGTAGGAGCACTTTCCGATGTCCTCGGCAGCAATGCACGGCAGCTTCTTGTCGTCCATGGGAAACGTGATGGCGAGTTTTCCGTCCGGGCCGCGTTGCGGGCCTACTCCAAAATAAATGAAGTTGTCCCAATAGAACGAGGTCAGGAGGCACGTCGCGGGAACGGTGAAGTCCTTGAAGAAATGATCGGACTCGCCTTTGCCGTCGAAGTGGGGCACTTTGTATTTCCCGTGCAACGTAGGCATGCGGCTGTCGGTCAGCGGCACCCACTTCCGCGTGTCTTCGAGCGTAGACCAAATGACGTGCTTGAGTCCTGCGAGTTTCGCGGCCTCCGCCATCGTCTGAACCTCGGCGATTTCTCTCTCCGGAGAAAAATGCGCCCAGAAAAATGTTACGCAGAACGCGCCGTACGCGCCTTCGAGCGCTTTCTTTACGCTGGCGGGATCATCGATGTCCGCGGCGATCACCTCGGCGCCCAACCTGGCCAGTTCCTTGGCTTTGGCTCCGTTTACGTCCCGGGTGATCGCGCGCGCTCTGAAGTCGCCTTGCGAATCGCGCAAAATCGCCCGGACCAAACCTCCGCCTTGCGCGCCGGTCGCGCCGAAAACCGCAATGGTTTTCTTTTCAGCCATGACGAAACTCCTAAAGGAAAAACAGTATCTCTCTTGATCGCATTTCCGGCGCGAATCATACCATCTTCGATGTTTCGCGGAATACCGCCAGTAGCACAGGCTTCAGCCTGTGGCTTTTCGCGACGACTAGGCCACCTCGCTTGCAACAAACACCCACAGGCTGAAGCCTGTGCTACCAAAACCCGGATCAAGCTGGGAGCGCGCGAACCCAGATGCGGCTCGTTGCAGGCTTTCCAAGGTGAATGGTGCGATTGCCAACGACCAGCGTCATGGTTTCGTCGTACTCGCGCTTGCGGACACGCGCGCGCGCGCCGGGATGGATCGAGAGGCCGGAGAGAAATTGCAGAAACTTCGGATCCTTTTCGTAGACGCAAAGAATTTCCACCGTGCGCCCCGCGGTCACATCAGAAAGCGGAACCGCGCCGTGCCTGCGGCGCAACTTGGCGAGACCCCCCTGCAGCGGCACGCCATGAGGGCAAAACCCGTCAGCGCCAAACCGCGCGAGGAGCAGCTTTTCGACTTCGGGGGAAATTCCGTGTTCGAGGCGCTCGGCTTCGTCGTGCGCGCGCGTCCAATCGAGGCCGATGACTTCCGTCAGCAGCTTTTCGGCGAGCTGGTGGCGCATCGCCAGCCGGTCGGCGAGGCTGCTTCCCTTGCGCGTGAGCGAGATGCGCCCGTCGCGGCCGACGACGAGCAGCCTGTCGCGCATCATGCGCTTCAGCGCGTGCGTCACCGCCGGCGGCGTGACGCCCAACTCTTCCGCCAGGCGCGCGCTGATTGGCTCGTGCTCTTCCTGGACCATCTCCCAGATGGCCTTCAGGTAATCTTCGCGCGAGACACTGGTTTTTTCGCGCGGCATGAATCTCCTTCGGGTGCCGGCTCCACTTGGAGCCCGCCAGAAATTTGCTCAAGAATTTGTGATCAACCGCCCGGCGGGGAGCTCGCACCTGCTGCCGGGCTGGCGTTCGATTCTGATTTTTCGCGGAGCCGCCGCGCCAGGTTTTCGACGCGCGTCGAAATTTCGTCTCGTATCGACCGATACATGGAAAGATTGAAACCGAAAGGGTCGCCTACGTCCCAATCTTCGATCAGCGGAGTGGGTTCGCTGAGAATTGCAGAGCCGGACTGGCCGGTCATGTTAATGACGAGATCGGTTGCGGACACTTCTTCCTCGCGGAGTGGCTTGGAATGCAAATCTTCACCCGAAATTCCCAGCTCGCTGAGAACCGCAAGAGTGGTTTTGGGAACTTCGCCGAATGGCAGAAGCCCGGCGCTCGACGCGTCGATCACATCCGAAGCGCGGTGCCGCGCGATGGCCTCAGCCATCTGGCTGCGGCACGCATTGCCTATACACAGAAACAGAACCTTGGTACGCGCAGGCATGTCCTCGTCCTAGGCGGCCTCCTCCTCG
>Ga0307479_10000711_pt1 | contig 30190 bp, 32 predicted proteins | sample atmos_gasesECM4C_FD_203743 | JGI IMG/M metagenome (GOLD analysis project Ga0307479, IMG submission 203743) | Hardwood forest soil microbial communities from Morgan-Monroe State Forest, Indiana, United States - atmos_gasesECM4C_515 | ecosystem: Environmental > Terrestrial > Soil > Temperate...
TTCGTTGACGCCCCAGTCCTTGCCGCCCTGCTCACCCACCATGGCCATGTACTTCGGCGATAGCACGGTGGTGACGTGCATGCGCGCCGGGTTGTACCAGACGAAGAACGGCTTGTTGGTTTTTTTTGGGTCGTTGCGGTCGAGGAAGTCGACCACCTTGGCCGAGATTTCCTCGTCCACCGTCTTCGAGCGCTCCAGGGTCAGCGGGCCCTCGTCGCTGCATTTCTGGTTCGCCTCCGTGCCGTCGGGGGATTTGCAGGCGAGCACCGGGCGCGGGGGCATCAGGCAGAGCGTCGTTTTCTGGTCCACCGCGCCGGGAACCTCCGCGATGCCGGGGATCGGCGTGTTGCGGCACGGCGGGGCGACGCTCTGCACGGTCGGGCTGCTGTTGATGTCGGGGAAGCTCACCTGCTGCATCGCGTCGAGGTGATAGAGATAACCCCAGTATTCCTGGAACCCATGCGCGGTCGGCAGCGCCGCGGTGTGGTCGCCCAGATGGTTCTTGCCGAACTCCCCGGTGTTGTAGCCGAGATCGAGCAGGAACTTGGCGAGCGCCGGGGTGCCGGGCCGCAGGTAGGACGGGCTGCCCGGAAGCTGCGGCGGGATCATGCCGGTGCGCAGCGGATACATGCCAGTGAAGAAGGCGTTGCGCCCGGAGGTGCAGCTCTGCATGGCGACATAGTCCATGAAGATCGCGCCTTCGTTGCCGATACGATCGATATTTGGTGTTTCGCCGACCATCAGGCCGCGGTGATAGATGCTTGGCTGCATCCAGCCGATGTCATCGCCCATGATGAAAAGAATGTTGGGCTTTTGTCCCTGCTGGGCGGAGGCAGGAACGCTTGCCATCGTTGTGGCGGTACACAACACGACAAGAGCGCCCCAGATTACTCTGAACATGCTCATGGTTGCCTTCCTCAATTGCGGCTGCTGGAGCCGGGCCGCAGCCTTCGCCCGATTTCACACACCCATCGGTGCGCCTTCCAAACTGCGCGATCGCGCCTTGCTGGTAGCAGACTGCGTCACGAACAATCGGCTGGGCGCTTGCGCGCCCATTCGATGATCGTCCGCGGGATGTTCGTTCAAGCTTCCTGTACGGGCTATGCATCTTCGGCAGATTACGGCGATGTTTGCGGGCCACGCCGTAGCGTGGCCGACGGCAATTCGCCAAAGGTCGTGCGATATGTCTCCGCGAAGCGGCCAAGTTCCTGAAATTGATAGTTTCGAGCGATCTCCGTGACGCTTGTCGTTGCAGGATCGGCGCGCCGCAGCGCCCAGCGAACCTTGTTCAGCCGCCGCAGCAGGAGATAACGCGTCGGACTTACGCCGAGAAATTCGGTGCAACACAGTCGCAACGTTCGCTCTGGTATACCGACCTCGGCACACAGCACGGGAATGTTGAGCTTGTCGTCGATGCGTCGGCCGATTATTTCCTCGAAACGAACCATGGCGGCAGCGTGACGCCGCCGCGCTCTGGGATTATCGCTCGCATCGTCGACAGTCAGGCAATTAATGATCGCGTGGAGCGTTTCCTGCTCCAGTGCTCGCGCTACTTCCGGTCGCTCAATCAATCTGTGTCTGTTTTCTGCAAGACGGCAGGCCTGTGTAAAAAGGCGCCGGAAGCGCGATGCCTCCGAGCGCGAAGGGCGCAGTATTCTGCTCGCACGCGGCGATGCAATTGGTCGCCCGGTCAGTGCCTTGCCGCACCCGGCGAGTTGTTCCGGAGACAGTGATATCAGGCCCCATCGGGATGCAGCGGCGGAACGTTGATGCATTCGCTCGCAGCGGCTGTGCATGACAATATCGCCACTTCGCAACGCGGTGCCATTGGAAATCAGGGACGTCACGCCGATCGGAAATGAAATGAAAATCCGATCAGCCGGCAGCGAAATATAGACGATGCGTGGCAGACTTTCGTAACAAGACAACACTTCCAGATGATGAAGCTTCAGCCGTATCAGTCGAGCTTCGAAATCTCCACTGCCTGTGACGGTGAGGGTGATGCGCGTATCATCAAAGGCGGCGGCGTAGCCATCGGGATCCGTAAACGTGAGTGTGCTACTCTCTGCCATGTGCCCCGTCCGGTTGGACCGGCGGACAGTTCTTGCGACCTGTTGAAAGATTCTGGTCTCACCGCAGGAGGCAGCATTAAGCAATTAACCGGTTTCGACTATGCGGATTCGGAAGCGGATGGCGGCGTCCGACGACTATGCAATTCCGGCAAGGCGACGAGGTGATCTTGGCCAAGTGCCGAGATTAAAGAAAGACCGCCTTCAGGCGGTCTTTCAGGAAAAACCGACAGCCGGGTGTTACGGCCGTATGCCGGCTTTGTAGCAGCACTCGCGATAGGCGTCTTGTCCAACAGCGTTCTTGTCCCCGGTGGTAGGACTAAACCCAATGTTGGCTACTGCGGCATTAGCCTGCCTGAAACATTCAGCACGTGCGGCCCGAACGTCCACTTTTGCGGCCTCTGTCGAGAAGGAGGTTCCGAGGAATGGGACGAGCAAAGCGACGGCGAAAAGAGTTCTCGTACTGAGCATGGTTGCCTCCTTGAAGGAAATTACGCCCAGGGTGGGTAGTGGCCGGGCACGCGCTGAGCGTCTCCCAGATTGTTGTCAGCCCGGCTCGGAATACGGTATCCGCCGCAGCCGCAGCCGCAGCCGCTATGCAATGACGGCAAGAACGGCAAGTTTGTCGAGTTTTGCAACTCAGAACCTGGGATTGAAAATGTCCGTATTGAACTGCGACTCTCCGCCGTCACTGCGCCAGAGCTTCGATCTTCTGAAGGGCTTCTGAGCAGCTCTTTGATGCGGCCGATTTGTTCGTGATGAGGCACGCAGCAATCCGGCCTTGCCCAGGCACAATATTCCCGCACACGCCCGTTATCTCGGCTTTGCACGCTACGATCGCCTCTTTGAGATTGTCGAGCGACGTTTGCACATTGGTCGCGGCTTCCTCGAGATCGTACGCGCATTTGGGGCTGATCTTGTCTTCGTGGGCTTGCATACAATAGATGATGCGGCCTTCGCCGGGCGTGACGGTGCTGCAATATTTCTTGATATCGTCAGCGCAGGAACTCTCAACCTTTGCTGCTAACGCCGTCAGTTTGTCGACAATCGCCTTGGCAATATCCGCTTGAGCTGATGCAGGACCGATCGGTCGCATAACCAGCAAAGACAGAAATCCGAGCCCAATTAGCAGGTGCGTGATGTTTCTCATGGGTCGTCCTCGCTAGATCCGGCTGTTATCGGCTAATTTTGCAGAAGGTCTAATACAAGTTGTTGCCGCCGCGTCCGCCATCTTCATTGCGCCAACGCGAGCGTGAGACCTGAAACGCCAAGCGACAGATTGATGCCTACCGAGCCCTCGACGGAGAGCGGCTGCAAGGAGATCGATCGTCTGGATCCGCCGAACAGCACGTTGGCGCCGACACCGACGCCAACTCCCACCGAACCGCTGGCCCCGACATAGGTGCCGGCGAGCGCGCCAAGTTCGGGACCTGCCATGGGCGCGAATACGCCCCATGCCATGGCGCCACCCGCCGTGATACCGACGTCGAGACCGATTGTGTTCATGACGCCGACATAGGCTTGCGGCGGGTACGGACCATTTGGCACGAAGCGGCAAGCCATGCGCTGCCGGGATCCGAATATCAGACCGATCGAGGGCGCCATCTTGCAGGTGAGCACGCCAACGCTCGTCCCCGGCGGTGCCTGAGCCGCGACCGGGCTGGCACACATGGCGGCGAGCAGCATCACTACCGCAGCAACAGGTTTTGACATGATCCGCTCTCCCGCCCCCTGGAATCGTCACTGGCGGGTCAGATTTTAAAAATTGCTGGTACCGGCCACTATGCGATGTCGGCTGCCAGCCTATTTTTTTGATCACTTCCCCATGATAAATTTGGTCGTGCTTGAGTTGGACGAAATTGTCGCATTTCCCGATAAATCGGTAGCAACTGTTGGGCGCCCATTATGCGAGCTTCGCGGGATCGGCCTGTACAGTTTCGGAAGGTCGGAGAGACAAAGGTCCGAGGCACTAATTCACCCGCGCGATAAGTTCGGTAGCTGCTAGCGATGATGGACGATTGAGGGAGATATCCGGCGGCTGCTCCACGAGGCGTCGCAATGACTCCGAGGGAGACTCTCCGAACAGCATGCGGTAGGCAACCGAAAAGCGCCCGAGCTCCCAAAAGCCGTGGTCCGTAACGATCCGCGTGACGGTTGCATTGGACGGATCCGAATGCAGGAGTGCCTGCCGCACGAGGTGCATTCGGCGCAAGGTGAGATAACGGATCGGTCCCATGCCGAGATGCTCTTCGCAGGAGGCGCGAAGTGTTCGCTCCGCGACGCCGATCGCTGCGCAAATTTCGGGGAGATAAAGTGGCCGGTCGGGATTTGCTTCCAAGAATTGCTCAAACCGCGCGACGATGGTGTCGTGACGACGGCTGCCAGCGGTCGGCTCTACAGCGGCGCCTTCGGCAAGGCACCTCACCATGATATGAATGAGCTCACTCTCTAATGCCCGACGCACCTGCGGCAACTCCAGGATATCGGGGGTGTCATGGGCAAGCTGCCCGACGCCCTTGTGCAGTTTTAGCAATCGCAGCATCAGTGCAGAATCCGGACGAATAATTCGTTTGTGCGGCGTTTTCGGAAACTCACGACCGATTATTGCTTCAGCAGCCGCATCCAGATCATCAATCGGAAGAGACATCGTGCCATAATGAAAATCAGCGCTAGATCGTTGATGGATGACGCCGAACTCGTTCACGACGATGTCGCCGGGCAGGACTTCCAAGCCACAGTGCAGGAGTGGTGACGAATCAGGTTCGGTAAGGAAGCCAATCGATCTACGACCGGGCTTGATCGCGACAGTATTGACCTCTGGCAAGGATACCTGAATTCGGTGCATCCAGAGCCTGTTCATGCCGATTTGTGTAATCTCGGCATGAAACCTTCCCTTCGCTGTGGGAAATAGTTGGCAATCAGCAGACCAAATAACCGACTGGCACGCCAATGGATCTGAAAAACGCAAAACTCTACTCAACGGCACTTCTGTTCTCCCCCGAAACAGAAATTACTATATTTGGCGGGACAACAAGTTCTGCAGCGACGAGCGTCAGGAGGACTTAGTTTCGGGTCGCAAAAGCAGAGTAGACAGCGCAGAATAGGTAAATGCGGAGTAGGCAATGTAGTCGCGGCAACCCGAAATTGCACTTGTATGTTAGCTCCAGTATTACTTTTGATCAATGATCGCCTTTTGACATATATCAATGATCGCATTTTGACATATATAGCGATATTGCACCGCAACACGGGCCAGGTCGGTGTGGGGTTGCTTGGCACGCGGATCGCGCGCGGCGCCGAGTTAGTCAGGCGCAATTGACGAAAATTCGCCCACAGTCCGCCGTGGGGGTTCGTGGGTGATCATGATGAGTTCGACGAGCCGGACTCACCGGATTGGTTCAGCGTCTTCAAGTCGCCTTCAAGAGCCGCCTTGAAGGGCTGCTTGTCTTCCGACTCCGGATGCATTGGGGCGAACGCCTTGACGCGGTCGAGTGCGTTGCTCTCTCTCATTAGTTAGTGGCGGCGAGTGAGCTATGCAGTTTCCTGCCGATTTCGCATAGGCGTAGCCGTAGGTCAGCGATACTGTGCCCCGCAATGTCTCGAACCTTCGGAGGAGAGCATGTGGCTGCGTTTCGCATTTGGCTTTGTTCTGGCGTTCGGTTTGGTTGAGGCCGCCGCGGCGCAAGGTCCGGCCGGCTCTACTGGCGCGATCGCGTCGATTCCCGGACCCATCGTACGGTGGCAACCGGGCGATCCGGTGCCACCAGGTCTCTTCGCAATCCTGACCTCGCCGAGCCTGCGCGACCAGCCACCTCCGCAGCGCGTTAGGCGAGAAACCAAGGCTCGCAAACAATAGCGATGGGAGTGCCAGTCGCAGGGCTGATCCGGAGATCATTTCGATATTGGCTTGCTCGCAATGTGACCGGGGGGCTCAAGCTCAGGGACTGGGCGCCATCATGAACCTCGGGAATTGGCTGCGGAGCCTGGGCCTTGAACGCTATGAGGCAGCGTTCCGCGACAATGCGATCGATGAGGCGGTTCTTCACGATCTGAAGGAAGATCACCTGCGCGAACTCGGTCTTCCCCTCGGTGCGCGGATCAAACTCCTAAAGGCGATCGCGGCGCTTCCGCAAGAAGCGGAAATTCAGTTTCCGGCCGGCATCGCGGTTGCGGGCTCGCCGGCCAATTCTGCGGAACGCCGGCAGGTTACGGTGATGTTCAGCGATCTGGTTGGATCGACCGCTTTGTCAGTGCGGCCCCGCAGTCCCGGCGCGTTGCTGCCTGCTACGCAGCCGACCGGCACCGCTGCGGTGATAGACGCCGCGGACACCGAGCGCTCGATAACCGCCACTAAAGCCCTAGTAGCACGGTGGGTAGGGATAGTATCCGCAGCGTGGCGCGTAATATGCTCCTGCAGCAGCAGCACCGACGGCAGCAGCACCAACACCTACCGCCACTCCGCGGCGTACGGCCGCACCACGATAAACGCCACCACGATAGACGCCACCGTGATAAACGCCGGCGCGACCGACGCCAGCGCCTCTTCGATATGCGAAGGCGTCAGTTGAAATAGTCGCAATACACGCGAAGCCAACGATAACGGATGCAGCGAGCGAGATGAGGGGGCGACGCGACATGATTAATCCTTTCTCGGGCGCATTGCTTCGTACTCCCAACCAAAGCCCTCTTGACTTGGATGAGGCCGCAAGCGCCCGTGTTCGATTTCCGAACCTCGCGTAACGCGCAGAAGCGAATTAGGAACCGCCGTTGTTTCCCAAATCCGCAATCTCGAGACTATCGGACTGGATGCGTCTGACTATGCAAAAACGGCTGCGTTTCTACATCAAATCGTGACAGCAGATGATCGGACGATGATCCTCTCTCCAGGACCGCTCCGGCAATCACCACTGAGGCGGCCGGACAGTCGGCCCGATATTCTCGGGGCCAGGAAGGCCTGGAGCCGGCGGTTGCGGCTCGCTGGCGGGCGGAAGCAGGTTTCCCCAATCCGTGCGCGCGCGCATTTGATCAACCGTTGTCGGCGTCACGAAGTTGCTATCCTCACGTATCTGCCACCCGCCACCGAGCGCCCGAAACACCGCAGTGAGGCCAAGCGGAACGTTAGCCGAGGCGCCTGCCAAGCTGTTTTGTGCCTGAAGCAGGTTCTGCTCCGCGGTCAGCACGGTGGTAAAAGACGTCGCGCCTTGCTCGTACTGCTCCATCGCAATTCTGAGAGCACCGTTTGCCGCCTCGACGCTGCGACGCAGAAACTCAACCTGATTACGCGATTGCAGGTAGGTCACCAAACCGTTATCCACTTCCTGCTGAGCACTCAACACGGTGTTCTGATAGTCGACCAGCAATTGTTGAAGCTTGGCATCCTGCAAACGGACGTTGTTCGTGATCTGTCCGTAGTTCAGGAGATTCCATTGGAATGACGGACCGGCGGCATAAGCCACGCCCTTCCAGTTGACGACGTCGCCGAGAGTATGGCCGTTGGCAGTACTGGCCGAGCCGCCAAACGTGCCAGCAATGCTGATTGCCGGATAGAGTTGCGTCAGGGCGACACCGATCTGCGCGCTCTGCGCTAAAGCGGCAAGTTCGGCGGCGCGAACGTCCGGCCTGCGTCGCAATAGATCCGCGGGAATACCGACAACAATCGTGCGAGGCGGCGATGGTATCCGGCCCACCGACCGGGAAAGCACCATCCCCAGTGATTGGGGCGGAACGCCAAGCAGCACGCACAGCGCATTCTCTCCTTGCTGTAACTGGATTGCCAGCTGGGGTATCGCCGCCCGGGTCTGTTCGAGGACGTTTGTCGCCTGGAAAACGTCGAGCTCCGAGGTGCCTCCGCCCTGGAATTTTGCTTTCGCGATACTGAGCGCCTGCTCCTGCTTGCGAATATTGGCTCGCGCTATGCTGATCAGCTCCTCTGTCGTGCGAATGCCGATATAGGTCGCGGTAACATCAGCCAGAAGCGACACCAGGACGGCGTCGTAGTTCGCGATCGACGCCAGGTACAGACCATCGGCAGATTCGACCCCGCGGCGAAACTTGCCCCAGAAGTCCAGTTCCCAGGCCGCCTGCGCCGCAAGGGCATCGGTCCAGAAGGACGAAGGTGTCGCATTTGGGCCCGCCAGCGGCGTGGCCGCGCTGGTCCGGTTGTAGATTACCGACCCTGTTCCTTGCTGCACCTGCGGATAAGCTATGCCAATGGCGATTCCTAACACCGCACGTGCCTGCAGCACGCGGGTCCCCGCGCTCAGCAATGTCAGATTCTGATTATACGCAATTTGAATCAGCCTATCGAGGGTCGGATCACGGAAGCCTTTCCACCAGTGTTGGTACTCAAAGGGGCCGGACATGACCGAGCGGTTGTCGGTGCTCCGAAATTTGTCGGCGAGGGGGGCAACAGGTGCGGTGAAGTTTGGTCCAATGGTACATGCCGCCATTAGCAGAAGAAATGTCGGCGCGAGCATAGAATAAATTACGCCGCCTAGAGCGCTGCCGACATCGCGCCGGCGACCAAACTGCGCTTGATAATGCGTGACCACAACGACGTTCCCCCTTCACGCACGCCCAATTGGATCTAACCAGTGTGTCGCGTCAATCCATATTGCAACCTTACGACGATTTTTCCACCGAGGGCATGACATACAACAGCCACTTCTTCATCCGAATTGCGACCTTCGAAATGACGTGCACGGCCTTGCCCTTCTGCGTGTAGATTACCGCAGATCCACCTGAACCGAGAGAAAGCTTCCGGGCTACGGCATCGTCGCTGAAATTGATCCGCACTGCGTAGAGGCCATCGGATCCGATCCGGGCCGCATTGGGGATGGTGCCGCTCGTTGTGAACTGACCGCCTCCCGTGGCTGGAATCACGTAATCCACTTTTCCAAGGAACAGCCGGCCCGGGTAGGGGTTAAGCACCATCTCCACGTCATTGCCCGGCTCGACATTCGAGAGCCAGTTCTGCGGAAACACCGCGGCCACAGCGGTATCCGACACATTGACGAATGTTCCAGCCGCTGCAAGCGGCATGGGTACCAGCATGGTTCCGACCTGCACCTGCCAATTTGTAACGTATCCGTCACCAGGCGCCGTCATCTTGCACTGGGCGAGGTTGAATCGCGCGTCATCCAGTTGAGCTTCGACGGCAGGGACATTGCTTTGGGCTACTTGCACGGCGGTCGCGGCCTGTTGCGCAGAAGCCCGCGCTTGCGCTAGGCCGGCTTCAGCCTGTTGAACGGCCGCGTCCGCCTCCTGGCGTTCCTGCGTCGCCTTGGCCACGTTGAGTTGGCTAATAGCGGCTTTGTCCGCACGTTGGATGTTGAGGGCGATTTGCTCCTGGGTTTTGGCCAATTCGTCCGCCGCCTTTGCCTTGGCGAGGTTCGCTTGTGCATTCGGTATCGCGGCGTTTGCCGTTGCCAGCGCCGCTTCGGCTTGCTTCACGTTCGCCTTCGACGAGATCAATTGCGCCTCGACTTGGTCGACCGTGTACTGATAGGGAGCCGGGTCGATCTCCAGCAGCAAGTCACCTTTCTTCAAAGGTTGGTTGGCCTGGGCGTAAATCGTCTTGACCTGCCCCTTCACGTAAGGGACGAGCTGAACCACGTACTGGCTCGTCACCATTTTGTCCGTGATGGGCGCCGACTGCGTCCAGACCACCACGACGCCGCCGATCATGAACACGCCGACGACGATCATGAACGCGATCAGATAGGCCGTGGGCTTGATGCGCAAGACTTTGAACAGCACAAGCACGACGGCAACATAGACAATGACCAGGAGTGCGATCATGACCGGGTTTCCTCGTCGCCGGAAGCTTGGCGCCGCGCATTCCGACCGATTGCAGCGGCGTCGGGTTCAGCTGCGCTACGCGGCTGCCGATCGTCCTTGATAGTTGGAGATTTGGTCCTGGCCTGCGTCGTGAACGCCCAAATGAACGCGATAGGCCAGAGCAATCCACCCGTCGCAATTCCGATCCAGCTCATAGCGTTGATCGCACCGGCCTGCGGATGCTCCCATTTGCGTGCGAGCTGGCCCGGCAGTTTGCCCAAGCTAACGACGATGATTACTCCAACAAAAATCAGAACCGCAAACACGACAAAAGCGAACGCGTCCAACGGACCAAATGATGAATCCATTTCGTCGCTCTCTATGCTACCGGGCAATCCCTCAACGAATTTGCCCTAAACTATTCTCTGCATATGGCTTTGCAAAACACCGGTACTATCAGATCATTGCCGCCGGCCATTTCAACCTGGTAACGAAAGGACCACCTTCTTTTCTTTGTAGCAGACAAACATCTAGCTTAGAATTTGCGGCGATATCGGTCTAGAGCAAACGCTCTGAAGCGCCGTCGGATGCCCGCGACATTCTCTCCCTGATCTGCCGTTTCTGCATAGTCGTTGCTCGCAGCGTTGCTCTATGCTCGTGCAGCGTGACGCCCGCTCAGCCTCCAACGGTCAAGCCGACGAGCGAGCGGCCGAACGAATTGCTAGCGCGAGATTGGGGCGTCCGGTGTCGGGCACCACCCAAAGGCGTCTCCGCGACCAAAAATTCACAGAACTAGGAGAAAAAGATGTTGATCTCATTTTCTACCCTAGTCCTCGCTTCGCAACTGATCGTTCCAGTTGTGGACAATGTTCCAAAATTTGACATTGAACGGGGGTGCAAGGTCGACAGTGCCGCATCCAGTCTCGATGTAGGTTTGGACGAAACGATCAGGCGTTGCGTGCGCGATGAGCAACAAGCGCGGGATCAGCTTCAAACGCAATGGTCGCAATTTGCCCCGTCCGACCGGGTAATGTGTACTAGTGAAACTACTGAAGGCGGCGGTGTGCCGCCGAGCTATGTTGAATTACTGACATGCCTTCAGGGCCAACAGCTCGTAAAGAAGCTAGACAAATAATCATCGTGGTTGCGAAAATCCGGAAGCGCACGGCATTCCTTGTTCGAAACGCTTTGTTTGTCTCGTCCGACGGTTTGGGGGGCGTCTGATGAAAGCACGTCAACATCGCCAGAGCCTTGCTTTTCTTTCCGCTGTTCTTTTGGCTCCTGGCGTCGGCTTCTTCTCTATCGTTTCCATTCTGATTGTTGATGGTTCAAGCGGTGGCCCGATCGGATCTCCTGCACGGGCCGCAGGGGAAACGCCGCAGGACATGCTCGCAGCACAGATACGCATGCAAGGCGTTGCGTGTGACAAACCACTCAGCGCTGTGAGGGACGCGAAGCGCTCGAAGCCGGATCATGAAGTCTGGGTTCTTAAATGTAGCAACGCGACCTATAGGATAAGCCGTTTTCCCGATATGGCGGCGAAAGTGGAACGACTCCATTAGCGCTTGCAGAAGTTCACCGGGCGAATGAAATGATGGATCCCGACGTTCGACGTGACGACGCTGGTGGAGAAGGAATTGGTAGCTATTCCACCGCGCCGCGGTGCAGGTCGGCCTCGATTTGAAGCCGCGTTCCGCCGCCGAACCGGGCGCGGTAGACCTGCAGGTTCTCCATCACCCGCTGCACGTAATTGCGAGTCTCCGAGAACGGAATGAGCTCGACCCAGTCGACCGCGTCGATCTTGGGATCGCGCGGATCGCCGTAGCGGTCGATCCACTTCTTGACGCTGCCGCGGCCGGCATTATAGGCCGCGAACGTCATGATGTAGGAGCCGCGATAGTCCTCGAGCAGCCCGCCAAGCTCGGCCGCGCCGAGCGTCACGTTATAGGTCGCATCGGTTTTCATCCGCGCCAGATCGAATCCGACGCCGGCGCGCTTGCAGACGTAGCGGCCCGCATCCGGCGTCACCTGCATCAGGCCGTAGGCCTGGGCCGCCGAGACGTCGCGTGGATTGAACGCGCTCTCCTGCCGCGCGATCGAGAAGATGACGCTGCGCTCGACCTCGGGACCGATCGCCTGGTAGGACGGAATCCCCGTCACCGGATAGGCATAGAAGTCGAACGGCAATCCGCGATTGAGCGCGGCCTTGCCGACCAGCAGCATGCCGCGGGCGTCGCCGTGACGCGAGGCGAGTTCGCCAAGTCCAACCAGCGCTTCGGGATCGCCGTTCTCGCCCATGTCGGCGAGGATCGGCACCGCGATTTCGCCTTCGTCCAGATCGTAGAGCACTTGCACGGCGCGGACGATCTCCAGCCGTTCGGCGCCGCGGCCGGTCGGCGCGGCATTGAGCGCGATTTGCGGCAGTCCGAGCTTGGCGCGCGCCAGTTGGCCGTAATAGCTGGTCGATTGCTCCGCCGCGGCGGTATAGGCGGCGCGCGCCTCCTGCGCGCGGCCGGCGGCTTCCAGCGCGCGGCCCTGCCAATAGCCGGCGCGCGCCAGCGCCGTCGGGTTGACGCTGCCGACGCCGATCCGCGAAAAATGCTGCATCGCTGCGGCGGGATCGTTGAGGAAGCGCAGCGCGATCCAGCCGGCGGTGAACTCCTGCTCGGTCTTGTAGATGTCGCGCGTCGGCAGCGCGGCGTCGCGCGCGATCAGGTACGCGGTGCGGTGTTCACTGAGGTCGATCATCTTGCGCGCGACCAGCCGACGCTCGATCCACCATTCGTCCAGATTGTAGAGCCGGGCAGGGTCCCTCGGCGCACCCAGCATGAGCTGGCCGGCTTCGGCGAATTTCTCCTCGCGGCGGAGCAACTGGATCTTGCTGAAGATGTAGCCGGGATCGCTGTGCAGCTCGTGCGGCACGGCTTCGAGCAACTCCCTAGTATTGGACGCCTTCTTGTAGGAGGCGATGCGCGCCTTGGCGAGCGCGACGTAGCCTGCGCCGAGCCGTTTCGCCGCGCGCAATGCCGCCTCGTGCTCGCTGCCATAGAGCAGCGTGTCCATCCGCGCCTTGTGATCGGCCGCCGTCAGAAGCGCGCCGAACAGGTCGAGCGCGGTGCTCTCGGTGTCCTCCGACATCGGATCGTTGCGCCAGGCTTCGCGCACCAGCCGCTCGGCATTGGTACGGTCGCCGCGCGCGAGCATGACCCGCGCCAGCGAAAATCGGCCCTTCGCCGACACCGGTGACTCGTTCTCGAACCACGACCACACCACGCTGTCTTCGCGGTGGTCGTCCCACATCGCCGCTTCCAGCCGCCGGCGCAGGAAGGTCTGCGACGGCCAGCTTGGATTGGCCGCGAGGAACGCGCGATAGCGCTCGACGGAGGCGCCGTTGTCGTCGCTGCGCAGGATGATCCATTCCGCAAGCTTCTTCGCGACCGGATCGGTGATGGCCGATTCGGCCTGGGTCGCATCCGCCGGATTGTGCTTGCGGATGAGCTCGATGACGTTCTCGACCGCATCCATGTCGGCGCGCGACGTCGAGGATGTCGCGGCGACCGCGGCGGGCGCGACCGGCTTGCGCGGCGGAGGCAGCGCCGCGCGTTGACGCGTCGCAGGCACCGCCGCTGTCGGGACCGGTGCAGCGGCCTTGGTCCCATCCTTGACAGTTTCCTTGGCAGTATCTTTGACAGTATCCCTGCCTGTGGCCGTCGCAGTGGACGCCGTGGTCGCCGGCGTCGTTTTCGGGACGACGCTGCGCGCGAGCGGCCGCGGCTTCGGCAGCGGGGTTCTTGATTTTGCCGGGTGGGTCTCCGCCAGCGCCGACAATGTGAGGCTCGTCGCCAACATTGCCGTCAAGACGGTGGTGATGGCTGTCGATCGCAGGAGCGGGGCGCGGGCAATAACTGACACGGCGTTCCTTCGCGGCGAATCACTTTAATCGCTTAAGGGTTAGCTGTATTCGACTGAAAACGCCTACAAAATAGCAAATGCATCGGGGATTGCCGATCCCTGTGCGCTCGCACCGCGGCAAAATCGCGGCTAAAATGGCTTGGCACAACGCCGGAGCTCCGTTCCGATTGAAATTGGAACGAGCTCCTGTTTGTTGTTTTGACGCGTTTTCTGGACGCGAACCGGCACCCACTTCGCTGAAAAACGCTCTGGACCGACCGGGATCGGGCCTTTCGTCGCACCGTCAGACCCGGTATGAATCACCCTTTCAGCCAACGACAAAACCGCCAATCTGCGCGTTCGGAGGAGTTCCATGGCAGCCAAGACGAATTTCCGGGGTTCCTTCACCGCCTTGGTCACGCCGTTCAGGAACGGCTCGCTGGACGAGGCGGCCTTCCGCGGGCTGGTCGGCTGGCAGATCGGTGAGGGCACCCACGGCCTCGTACCGGTCGGGACGACCGGCGAAAGCCCGACCCTGAGCCATGACGAACACAAGCGCGTGGTGGAATGGTGCATCGACGAAGCCAAAGGCCGGGTTCCCGTCATCGCCGGCGCCGGCTCCAATTCGACGCGGGAAGCGATCGAGCTTGCCGAGCACGCCGAGAAGGCGGGCGCAGATGCCGTGCTGGTCGTCACGCCGTACTACAACAAGCCGACCCAGGAAGGCATGTACCAGCACTTCAAGGCGATCAACGATGCGATCGCAATTCCGATCATCATCTACAACATCCCGCCGCGTTCGGTGATCGACATGTCGGTCGACACCATGAAGCGGCTGTTCGAATTGAAGAACATCGCCGGCGTCAAGGACGCGACCGCGAGCATGGTGCGGGTGTCGCAGCAGCGCGCCGCGATGGGCGAGGAGTTCAATCAGCTTTCGGGCGAGGACGCCACCGTGCTCGGCTACATGGCGCATGGCGGTCACGGCTGCATCTCGGTGACATCGAACGTGGCCCCGCGGCTGTGCTCGGAATTTCACGTCGCCTGGCGGAAAGGCGATGTCGCGACCGCGCTGAAGCTGCACGACAAGCTGATGCCGCTGCACAACAATCTCTTCATCGAAAGCAATCCGGCGCCGGTCAAATACGCACTCTCGCTGCTCGGCAAGATCGAGGAAAGGCTGCGGCTGCCGATGGTGCCGGTGACCGAGCCGACTCGCGTCGCGGTGCGCAGCGCCATGGTGCATGCCGGCCTGATCAACTGAGCCGCGCAACACCGCGGATGAGGGCTGCCCGATGCTGAAGGAATTCCGCGATTTCGCCATGAAGGGCAATGTCGTCGACCTTGCGGTCGGCGTCATTATCGGCGCGGCCTTCGGCGCCATCGTCACGTCGCTGGTTGGCGACATCATCATGCCGATCATCGGCGCGATCACCGGCGGGCTTGATTTCTCCAACTACTTCACGCCGCTGTCGAAGGCCGTCACCGCCGGCAATCTCGTCGACGCCAAGAAGCAGGGCGCTGTGCTGGCCTGGGGCAGTTTCCTCACCCTGACCCTGAATTTCCTCATCATCGCTTTCGTGCTGTTCATCGTCATCCGCGCCATCAACCAGTTCAAGCGCCATGAGGAAGCAGCACCTGCGCCTCCGAAGCCAACGCGCGAGGTCGAACTATTGACCGAGATCCGCGATCTCCTGAAGAAGGCTTGACGTGGCCGAGAAGAACGAGCGCCCGATCAAGGTTGTCGCCGAGAACCGCAAGGCCCGGTTCAACTATGCGATCGAGGACACCATCGAGGCCGGTATTTCGCTGACCGGTACCGAAGTCAAATCGATCCGCAGCGGCAAGACCACAATCGCGGAGTCCTATGCAGATTCCAAGGACGGCGAGATCTGGCTGATCAACGCCAATATACCGGAATATCTGCAGGCCAACCGCTTCAACCACGAGCCGAAGCGGCCGCGAAAACTGTTGCTGCACCGGAAGCAGATCAACAAACTGCTGGGCGCGGTCGATCGCGAAGGCATGACGCTGATCCCGCTGAAACTCTATTTCAACGAACGCGGCCGCGCGAAACTTCTGCTTGCGGTCGCCAAGGGCAAGAAGCTGCACGACAAGCGCGAGAGCGAGAAGAAGCGCGACTGGGGCAGGGAGAAGGGGCGCCTGATGCGGGCGCGGGGATGAAGCGGGTGAGTGGCGAATAGCGAATAGAGGAATCTTCCGCTACGGGCACTCCCTCTATTCGCCATTCACCATTCGCCATTCGCGGCAACGAGGAAAGCGTAACATGGCTCAATCGAACCTCTTCGACGTTGACTGGAGCAAGATTCCGGCGCCGACCGACGATGGCGGGGCGGCGCATCTCGAGGGGATGGCGATCCCGGAGGTCAGCCTGCTTGCAACCGACGATACCTCGGTCACGTTGGCCGCATTGCCGGGACGTACCGTCGTGTTTGCCTATCCGCGGACCGGCGAGCCCGGCAAGATCGCGCTGGTCGACGATTGGGACATGATCCCGGGTGCGCGCGGCTGCACGCCGCAGACCTGCGCCTTCCGCGACCTGTTCGCCGAGCTCAAGGCCGCGGGCGCCGCGCAGGTGTTCGGCCTGTCGACGCAGAGCAACGCCTACCAAACCGAGATGGCTTCGCGGCTGCATCTGCCGTTTCCCGTTCTGTCGGATGAGAAGCTCGAGCTGACGCACGCGCTCGAGCTGCCGACCATGGAAGTGGCGGGACTGACGCTGATCAAGCGGCTGGCGCTGATCGTCGACGATGGGCGCATCACCCACGCGTTCTATCCGGTGTTTCCGCCGGATCGGAATGCCGGCGACGTGCTGGCGTGGCTGAAGGAAAATCCGGTTTGATTGGTGGATTTGTAGGGTGGGCAAAGGCGCGCACTTCGCGCGCCGTGCCCACCATCTCTCCACATCGCGATCCCAATGGTGGACACGGCGCAAAGCGCGCCTTTGCCGACTTACGCGTTGAGGAAAAATCCGGTCTATTCCAGCTCGGCCTTCACCTTCGCAAACACCTTGCGAAACATCTCCGGCGTCAGCACGCCGGTGTTGGTGTTGTAGCGCGAGCAGTGATAGCTGTCGTACAGCTTAAGGCGGCCGGCCTGATGCATGGCGCCGTGCGCGAACGGCGCGGTTGAACCACGCAGCTTGAGCATCTTCACCACGGTGTCATGCGCGACGCGCCCGAGTGCGACGACAGCGCGCAGCCGCGGCATCGCCTCGACGGTTGCGGCAAGATACGGCCGGCAGCTATTGATCTCCGCCGGCAGCGGCTTGTTCTGCGGCGGCACGCAACGCACCGCGTTGCTGATGCGGCAATCGACCAGGCTGAGGCCGTCGTCCGGCCGTGCCTGATAGCTGCCCCTGGCAAACCCGTATTCGAGCAGCGTCGCATACAGCAGGTCCCCGGCGTAATCGCCGGTAAAGGGGCGCCCGGTCCGGTTGGCACCCTGCATCCCCGGGGCGAGGCCGACGATCAATAACCGTGCGTTGGCATCGCCGAAGGAGGGAACCGGCGAATTGAACCAGTCCGGCTGTTTTGCCCGCGCCTGCCCGCGGAACTCGGCAAGCCGCGGGCAAAGCGGACAATCGCGATCGGGCTCGGTGCGCGGTGGAGCGATACCTGCCCGATCCTCAATCGTCGAAGTCGTCGTCATCGGCCCCTCGTGGCGCCATCGTGGTCGCGCGCTGCAGGAATTGCGGCGCGTGATGACGCGGCTCTCGGGGGGCCGGGCGTTCGGACGGATCGCGGCCGAGCTTGGATTGCAGCTCGACCAGATCGGTGAACACATCGGCCTGGCGTCGCAGCTCGTCGGCGATCATCGGCGGCTGGCTTGAAATCGTCGAGATCACGGTCACCCGGACGCCGCGGCGCTGCACCGCTTCGACCAGCGAACGGAAGTCGCCATCGCCGGAAAACAGCACCATCTGGTCGATATGCTCGGCAAGCTCCATGGCATCGACGGCGAGCTCGATATCCATGTTGCCCTTGACCTTGCGCCGCCCGCTGGCGTCGATGAATTCCTTGGTCGCCTTGGTGACGACGGTGTACCCGTTGTAGTCGAGCCAGTCGATCAGCGGGCGGATCGACGAGTATTCCTGATCTTCGATAATCGCCGTGTAGTAGAATGCGCGTAACAGGGTGCCGCGGCTCTGAAACTCTTTCAGGAGGCGCTTGTAGTCGATGTCGAAGCCGAGTGTCTTGGCTGTCGCGTAAAGGTTGGCGCCGTCAATGAAGAGGGCGATCTTGTTGGAAGGTGATGACATTCAGTCTCTCGCGTTGTTGGTAACCGTTTTTTGGCACGGCGGCAGCGGGCCGCGCATTTCAAATTGCTGCCAGCGCCCGGCGGGTTGGTCTTGTCAGACACTACCGCAAATTGGGTAAGTTCGGGCAACAAAGCTGTCAGTATGACGAGGCAATGAAGCGTTTTCTTGTCCAAGGCCGCCACCCGCGGCTTTCGGACGCTCCGGCCATTTGCGGCCCCAATCAGGAGTTAGCAGAGCACATCCGGAAGGCCAAATGACAAATTAGTCTTGCGAAAAGCCATCGCCCCCTATAACTACCCCGCATAATCAGCATATCAAGCCCATAATACAACCCCAAAACGGAGCGACAGTCGATGGCGCGTGTCACCGTGGAAGATTGCATTGATAAGGTCGACAACCGGTTCGACCTGGTTCTGCTGGCAGCACACCGCGCCCGCATGATTTCGTCCGGCTCACAACTTACGATTGATCGCGACAACGACAAGAATCCGGTCGTTTCGCTGCGCGAGATCGCCGAATCGACCATTTCGCCGGAGGATTTGCGCGAGGAGCTGGTACATTCGCTGCAGAAATTCGTCGAGGTCGACGAGCCCGAACCGGATACCGTGCCCTTGATCGGCTCGGCCGGCGCCAGCGTCGATGCCGACGATACCGAGGTCGCGGTCGAGCGGATGACCGAGGAGGAACTCCTCAAGGGCCTCGAGGGCCTGGCGCCGCCCGAAGAGCAGCCCGAGGAGGACGAGTAGGCCTCGTTCCCCAGGGCGACCCAAGCCCTCGTCACGCAGGCTTTGTTGCCCGAAAAACGCACTAATTGAGCAAAGGCCCGGACAAGCGTCCGGGCCTTTGCTTTTACCGTTGATTTCATGGTTACTTTACGCCTTTCGCTAGCGCGGATGCGTTGAGTCTGGGCTGTCCTCGATTTGATCGGCGGGCGGCCGGATTGGCGTTACACTGCGCTTTGGACGCGAGGCGGACCCGCGCAGTTCCCAACCGAAGGCAGCGATTCGATGGCGTATTGGCGCCAGAGACCACCCCAGATGCAGGCCGCGACCGACCAGGTCGCCGTGGCGCCGGCTGCTGCGCCTGCGCCGGCCAAGGCCGCCAAGGCGTCGCGGTCGCGGATGATGCGACAATACGACCTGGTCGAACGCGTCCGCTCCTATAACCCCGACACCAACGAGAACCTGCTCAACCGCGCTTATGTCTACGCCATGAAGGCGCATGGCTCGCAGACCCGGGCCTCCGGCGATCCCTATTTCTCGCATCCGCTCGAAGTGGCCGCGATCCTCACCGACCTGAAGCTCGACGATGCCACCATCGTCGCGGCCCTTCTGCACGACACCATCGAGGATACCGAGGCGACGCGGGCCGAGATCGACCAGATCTTCGGGCCTGAGATCGGCGCGCTGGTGGAAGGTCTCACCAAGCTGAAGCGGCTGGAGCTGGTATCGCGCGAAGCCAAGCAGGCGGAGAACCTGCGCAAGCTGTTGCTGGCGATTGCCGACGACGTCCGCGTGCTCCTGATCAAGCTCGCCGACCGCCTCCACAACATGCGCACCCTGGAATTCGTGCCGCCGGCATCGCGCCAGCGCATCGCCGAGGAGACGCTCGACATCTATGCGCCGCTTGCGGGGCGCATGGGCATGCAGGAGATGCGAGAGGAGCTCGAGGATCTTTCCTTCCGCACGCTCGATCCGGGCGCCTATGCGGTGGTGACGCAGCGGCTCGACGCGCAGGCCGAGCGCAACCGCAATCTGATCGGCGAGATCGAAAGCCAGCTCTCCAAGAACCTCAAGAAGAACGGGCTGGCCGCGCATGTCTTCGGCCGGCGCAAGCAGCCGTTTTCGATCTGGACCAAGATGGAGCGCAAATCGGTAGGCTTCGAGCAATTGTCGGACATCTTCGGATTCCGCGTCGTGATGAGCGACGTGGAGTCCTGTTACCACGCGCTCGGCGTCGTGCACACCACCTGGCCAGTGGTGCCCGGCCGCTTCAAGGATTACATCTCGACCCCGAAGCAGAACGACTATCGGTCGATTCACACCACCGTGATCGGCCCCGGTAACCAGCGCGTCGAATTGCAGATCCGCACCGAGGAGATGGACCAGATCGCGGAGTTTGGCATCGCCGCGCACGTTTTCTACAAGGAAGGCGTGGGCTCGCCGACCGAACTCTTGAAGCGCGAATCCAACGCCTTCGCCTGGCTGCGCCGCACCGTCGGGATCTTGTCGGAAAGCGCCAATCCGGAAGAATTCCTCGAACACACCAAGCTCGAACTGTTCCACGACCAGGTGTTCTGCTTCACCCCCAAGGGCAAGCTGATCGCGCTGCCGCGCAAGGCCAACGTGATCGACTTCGCCTATGCGGTGCATACCGACGTCGGCAACAGCGCGGTCGGGTGCAAGATCAACGGCAAGTTCGCTCCGTTGTCGTCCGAACTGCAGAACGGCGACGAGGTGGAGGTTTTGACCTCCGACGCGCAGTCGGCGCCGCCCTCGGCCTGGGAGTCGCTCGCCGTCACCGGCAAGGCGCGCGCGGCGATAAGGCGCGCGACGCGCACGGCGGTGCGCGATCAGTATGCAGGGCTCGGCCGGCGCATCGTCGAGCGCCTGTTCGACCGCGCCAAGATCGAATATGCCGACGACAAGCTCAAGGGCGCGCTGCCGCGGTTGGCGCGCGCCTCGATCGACGACGTCATGGCCGCGGTCGGGCGCAGCGAGATGAAGGCATCCGACGTCGCCCGCGCAATGTATCCCGACTACAAGGAAGAACGGGTCGCGCGCTATGGCGCCAAGAAGAGCCTGGCCGACAAGCTGAAGTTTAAATCGCCGCCCGATCCTTCGCGCAGCCGGTCGGCGATCCCGATCCGCGGCATCAATTCCGACCTGCCGGTCAAGTTCGCGCCAAACGGTGGCGCGGTGCCGGGCGACCGCATCGTCGGCATTGTCACGCCAGGCGAGGGGATCACGATCTATCCGATCCAGTCGCCGGTCCTGAAGGATTTCGAGGAAGAGCCGGAGCGCTGGCTCGACGTGCGCTGGGACGTCGACGAGAGCACGCCGCGGCGCTTTCCGGCGCGAATCATGGTCAACAATGTCAACGAGCCCGGCAGCCTCGCCCAGGTCGCCACCGTGATCGCCGAGCATGACGGCAATATCGACAATATCAGCATGTCGAGGCGCTCCCCCGACTTTACCGAGCTGACCATCGATCTCGAGGTCTATGACCTCAAGCACCTCAGCGCTATCATCGCCCAGTTGCGCGCCAAGGCCGTGGTGGCGCGGGTCGAGCGCGTCAATGGGTAGGGCCGGATTCGCCCTCGCTCCTCATGGTGAGGATGCGCCCTTGCGCCGTCTCCGGACGATGCTTCACATCGCTCGGGGAACCATGAGGCCACATGGGGGCCACATCCTTCAAGACGCGGCGAAGACGCCGCTCCTCAAGATGAGGAAATTCCGATAAGTGCTTGTCTCTTGAAGTTTTCTTGTGAGTCTGTGATGTCGAAACCTCCTCCGCTACGCCTCGGAATCAACGTCGACCACGTCGCGACCCTGCGCAACGCGCGCGGAGGGGCTCGGCCCGATCCGGTTCGCGCGGCGCTGCTCGCCATCGAGGCGGGCGCCGACGGCATCACCGCCCATTTGCGCGAAGACCGGCGGCACATCCGCGACGAGGACATGGCGCGGCTGAAGAGCGAAAGCTCAAAGCCCCTGAATTTCGAGATGGCCGCGACCGACGATATGCTGCGGATATCGCTGGCCACCAAACCCCATGCGGTATGCCTGGTGCCGGAGCGGCGCGAGGAATTGACCACCGAGGGCGGGCTCGACGTGGTCGGCCAGCACAACGCGCTCGCCCCTTTCATCGCTAAATTGAACGATGCCGGCATCCGGGTATCGCTGTTCATCGCCGCCGAGCCGCGGCAGATCGAGATGGCCGCGAAGCTGCGTGCGCCTGTCATCGAGATCCATACCGGTGCCTGGTGCGATGCCGTCGTCGACGGGCATACGGCGAAAGCGGACGCCGAATGGCGGCGAATCGTGGCGGGCGTGTCGCTGGCCCGTTCGGCGGGCCTGGAGGTCCATGCCGGCCACGGGCTCGACTATGCGACCGCCGAAACAATCGCCACGCTTCCCGAAATCGCTGAGCTCAACATCGGCTACTTCCTGGTCGGTGAAGCGATTTTCGTGGGGCTCGCCGAGACCGTTCGCGCCATGCGGGTGGCGATGGACCGGGGCCGGAGCCGGGCATGATCCTCGGTATCGGCTCCGACCTGATCGATATCCGCCGCGTCGCCAAGGTGATCGAGCGCCATGGCGACCGCTTTCTCGACCGCATCTTTACCGATGCCGAGCGCGCGAGGGCCTCCCGCCGCGCCAAGAGCGAGAAAATGGTGGTCGCAACCTATGCCAAGCGATTCGCCGCCAAGGAGGCCTGCTCCAAGGCGCTCGGTACCGGGATCAGGCGCGGCGTCTGGTGGCGGGACATGGGGGTCGTCAACCTGCCGGGGGGGCGGCCGACCATGCAACTGACCGGGGGCGCGTTCGCCCGCCTGCAGGCGCTGACGCCGGAGGGCTTCGAGGCGCGGATCGACCTCTCGATTACCGACGACTGGCCGCTGGCGCAGGCCTTTGTCATAATCTCGGCGGTGAGGGCAGGCTAATCCTGCGAGCCAGCCGCGCCGATGCGTTCCCGGCTCGGGGAAAACTAAAAATATCATATCGGTCAATAGTTTATGAAGTTTTGATGCGGCCGTTTATTGCGCGGCTGCGGACAACCGTCTAAAAGCGAGCCCGGATATTTACTTCAGCCGGAGCGAATTCGGGTTTGCGCCGGGATTGGCTCTCACACTATCAGATTCAGGACCGATTCCTTTCCGACCGCGAAGCGAAGCGCTGTTCGCGTGAGGAAGATGTTCTGCCACCGCGGCCACCGCGACGGGAAATTGGGAAAGCGATGAGCGTGACATCCGGGACAAAATCTGACAGCGGCATCGGCGAGACCGTCCGCGTCGTCATTCACGCGCTGCTGATCGCATTGGTGATCCGCACCTTCCTGTTCCAGCCCTTCAACATTCCCTCGGGCTCGATGAAGGCGACGCTCCTGGTCGGCGACTATCTGTTCGTTTCGAAATATTCCTACGGTTACAGCCACTATTCCATACCGTTGTCGCCGCCGTTGTTTTCGGGGCGCATCTTCGGCTCGGAACCCAGTCGCGGCGACGTCGTCGTGTTCCGCCTGCCCAAGGACGACACCACCGACTACATCAAGCGCGTGATCGGCCTGCCCGGCGACCGCATCCAGATGAAGGAAGGGCTGCTCCACATCAACGGCGTACCGGTGCAGCGCGAGAAGCTCAGCGACTTTGTCGGCGAGGACCCCTGTGGACCATCGGAATCGACCGCCATCGTGCAGGTGAAGCGCTGGAAGGAGACGCTGCCGAATGGTGTCACCTATGAGTCGCTCGATTGCCAGGACAACAGCTATTACGACAACACCAACGAATACCAGGTACCCCCGGCTCATTACTTCATGATGGGAGACAACCGCGACAATTCGACCGACAGCCGCGTTTTGTCCGCGGTCGGCTACGTGCCATCGGAAAACCTGGTTGGCCGCGCCCAGATGATCTTTTTCTCGATTCGCCAGGGCGAACACGCCTGGATGTTCTGGCGCTGGCCGGTTGCGGTGCGCTGGAGTCGTCTATTCAAAATCGTGCGATGAACGACGACACACCGGACATCCTCACGGCGTCGATATCGGGCGAAGCAAGCGCGGCGCCTGAGGTTGGTCGTAAAGCCAAAGCGGCGAAAAAGAAGCGCACCAAATCCGGCACCAAGGCGGCGCGCAAGGCCGCGACCGCCGAGCATGCCGCGATCGAGGCGCGGATCGGGCACAAATTCGCAGATTCCAATCTGCTGACGACGGCGATCACCCACGTGTCGGCGCTGAAACCCCAGCGCAAGCGCGGCGACAGCTACCAGCGCCTCGAGTTCCTCGGCGATCACGTGCTGGGGCTGATCGTGTCCGACATGCTGTATCGCGCGTTCCCGAACGCGGACGAGGGCGAAATGTCGAAGCGGCTCGCCGATCTCGTGCGCAAGGAAAGTTGCGCCGACGTCGCCAAGTCGCTCGGGCTGACCGACGACATCAAGCTTGGCGCGGTCGGCGCCGGCGCCAGCGCCCGCCTGCGCAAGTCGGTGCTCGGCGACATCTGCGAGGCCGTGATCGGCGCGATCTTTCTCGACGGCGGCTATGCGGCCGCGGCAGCGTTCGTCGAGCGCAACTGGACCGAGCGGATGCGCAAGCCGCGGCAACCGCTGCGCGATCCGAAGACGGTGCTGCAGGAGTGGGCGCAGGGCAAGGGACTGCCGACGCCAGTCTACCGCGAGGTCGAGCGCACCGGGCCGCATCACGATCCGCAGTTCCGCGTCGCCGTGGATTTGCCGGGGCTGGCGCCTGCCGAAGGCGTCGGCGGCAGCAAGCGGGCCGCGGAGAAGGTCGCGGCATCGGCGATGATCGCGCGGGAAGGCGTCGGCGGCGGCAGCAATGACGGATGAGCGCAGCACGGAGGCCGCGGCGGCCGCGACGCGCTGCGGCTTCGTCGCGCTGATCGGCGCCCCCAATGTCGGCAAGTCGACGCTGGTCAACGCGCTGGTCGGCTCCAAGGTCACCATTGTCTCGCGCAAGGTGCAGACGACGCGCGCGCTGATCCGCGGCATCGTGATCGAGAACAGCGCGCAAGTCATTCTGGTCGACACGCCCGGTATCTTCTTGCCGAAGCGGCGGCTCGACCGCGCCATGGTCTCGACGGCGTGGAGCGGGGCCCATGACGCCGATCTCGTCTGCGTGCTGCTCGACGCCAAGGCGGGGATCGACGACGAAGCCGACGCAATCCTGACCAAGGCCGCAAGCGTCGATCACGAGAAAATCCTGGTGCTGAACAAGATCGACCTGGTGCCGCGCGAAAAGCTTCTGGCGCTGGCGAAGGCGGCCAATGACCGGCTGGCCTTCGCGCAGACCTTCATGGTGTCCGCGCTGTCCGGCGACGGCGTCGACGACCTGCGCCGCACGCTCGCCGAAATGGTGCCGGCGGGGCCGTTTCTCTACCCCGAGGACCAGATGTCGGATGCGCCGATGCGGCATCTGGCGGCCGAAATCACCCGGGAAAAGATTTATCAGAAGCTGCACCAGGAATTGCCGTATCAATCCACCGTCGAGACCGACACCTGGACCGAGCGCAAGGACAAGTCCGTTCGCATCGAGCAGACGATCTTTGTCGAGCGCGAAAGCCAGCGCAAGATCGTGCTCGGCAAGAATGGCGCAACCATCAAGTCGATCGGCGCGGCTTCGCGCCAGGAAATATCGGAGATTCTTGACGTGCCGGTGCACCTGTTCCTATTCGTCAAAGTGCGCGAGAACTGGGGCGACGATCCGGATCGCTACCGCGAAATGGGGCTGGAGTTCCCCAGGGAATAGAAAATCCAATGAACTTTCCCAAAAACGTTTTGTGGTTCGAGGTCTTGCTCTATCTGTCGCTGATGCTGGACGCGCTGTCGGTCGCGTTTGGCGACCGCACGCCGAACGCGGAGATGACCGACTCGATGATCCTGGCCTCGACCATGATGGCGGCCGGCCTGATCCTGCTGATGGTCTACTTCGTCTGGCTCGCCGCGAGGAAGCGCAAGAACTGGCCGCGCTGGGCGCTGGCGGCGGCCCTTGTGCTGTCGGTGATTTCGCTGGCCCAGGTGCTGGGCGACAACGGCATCGAGCTCGACAGCGGCATCGAGATCGTGTCCTGCGCGCTCACCGCGGCCGGGCTCTATTTCTCCTTCACCGGCGACGCCAAGGGCTGGTTCAACGCGTGAAGCGCATCGGCGATCGCCATGGGTCTCGCTGGCGTTAGAGCGTTTTCCAGCGAAGTGGACCCCGGTTCGCGTAAAGAAAACGCGTCAAAATAAAAAGCTAGAGCCTCTGTCCCGATTCAATCGGGACGGAAAAGGCTCTAGTCGTCAGAACTTGACCGTGACGCTCTGAAACTTGTTTCCGGCAGGCGCCCCCTCGGGATACATGTCGAAACCATAGGTGGCGCCGACTTCGTTGGTTTGGAACGTAAAATTTCCGAATCCCGTGCCTTCGTCGCCGGTTGTGATATCGCCGAGTTGCCGGACGCATTTGAGGAAAAAGTGGTAGGTCGTGTCGGGCGAGACCGTCATGGCGACTTTGACGGTCGTATTGCCGTCGCTGTCCCGATTGAGCGACACGGTGCCGCTGATAACAGGCGGGTTTACGGGAACAGTGGTGTTCGTGCAGTCCGATTGATCCTGCCTGACGAGATCGACTTGACGGCCGTCGGCCGCGGTTTCGGCTCGCGACGCGATCTCCGGAACGAACAGGATCGCCGCTCCGGCCACCATCACCGCAAGGGTCGTCGATCTCAGCGACATAGCTTGTCCTCCGACAGTGGTTGGCCGCCATCCAAGCCAGTAACTACTGATTGTAGTTTCGAACATACCTCGCTGACGTTGTAGCCGCAAGGTTGCTTGGCGCAAAAAGCCAGCTCATACTGTGAGAGGATGTCGGATGCGCAAGCGGCCGGCTCTTCCGTCGCGCGCTGGCTTTGCATATCGGCAAATGACGGCAGCCGGACGGCTGCGGCCATCGGCGGAATCCTGTACACTCTCAACCCATGGAATGGACCGATGACGGCATCGTGCTGGGGGTGCGGCGGCATGGCGAATCCTCGGCCATCATCGAGCTCTTGACGCGCGAGCATGGCCGCCATCTGGGTCTGGTGCGCGGCGGCGCCGGCTCGCGGATGCGGCCCCTGCTGCAGCCGGGAAACAGCGTGCGGGCGGTGTGGCGGGCGCGGCTCGACGAGCATCTCGGCACCTACGCCATCGAAGGCACGCGGCTGCGCGCGGCGAGCCTGCTCGCATCCTCGCATGCGGTCTATGGCGTGACGCATCTGGCGTCGCTGGCGCGGCTGTTGCCGGAACGCGATCCGCATGACGACATCTATGACATGCTCGAGCGCACGCTGGACGACTTCGACGACGCTGGCGCCGCCGCGGTGCATCTGGTGCGGTTCGAGCTTGCGATGCTCGCCGAGCTCGGCTTCGGGCTCGACCTGGAAAACTGCGCCGCGACGGGCGCGACCTCCGAACTGGTCTACGTCTCGCCGAAATCCGGCGGCGCGGTGTCGCGCGCGGCCGGTGAGCCCTGGCGCGACCGGCTGCTGCGATTGCCGCCGTTCCTGCGCGAGGGTGAGGAGCGCGGCAATGACTGGTCGGACCAGGACTTGCTGGACGGTTTCAAGCTGACCGGCCTGTTCCTGCTGCGCCACGTGCTGGAACCGCGCGGGCAGGGCCATTCCGACGCCCGCGACGGCTTCATCAACGCGGTGACGAGGCTGCGGGCAAAGGCCGGTTCGATCTAGCCGAGGTTGCTTCAACCGCGGTATGCCACGTGGGCGGATGTAGCGCGAAGGTTGCGTAACCATCTGAGCTAGCTATGCAAAACGGGGCTTGAGCCTCCCGTTTATGCGGGTTCCCGCCCCTGATGTGCCGCATTTTGGTCACGCTCGGTTTTTTAAACGCGAACCGAGTGGAACTTAATCCGCTCATTCACCGCGCCGCTTAGCACCTCCCGGTGCCCTCATCACAGCGGCTTCCTTGATCGCACAGTGCGATCTCCCCCAGTCAAGGAACATCCATGATGCGTATTCTCATGGCTGCAACGGCAGTGCTTTGTTTAATCGGATCGAGCGCGGAGGCTCGATCATACCATTACCGGCATCACCATTATGCCCGCGGCGGTCATCACTATGCAGGTACGGGTCGCCCGTATGCCTGGTGCGGCTGGTTCATGCGTAGCCAGGTGGGCAGCGATCCCGGCCCAATCTACAACCTCGCGAGATCATGGGCCCACTACGGATCCAATGCAGGCGGTCCCACCGTCGGCGCCATCGTGGTCTGGCCTCACCACGTCGGCAAGATTGTCGGTCACGAAAACGGTCAGTGGATCGTGCAGAGCGGCAATGACGGCCGTGCCGTTCGGACGCGTCCGCGATCCCTGGCGGGCGCCATCGCGTTCAGGAACGCCTACGCGGCGTTCTAGGCACATTCGGCGTTCGCTGGGCGGCGGAACCTCCGTCGCCTAGCCCGCCACCAGTCAATACCGCCTGCATTATTCCCGTCCGGCGGCATCATGTGGCGGGGAACTCCGGACCAGAGATGGAACCCAATTGAGCTCCCGCGACTTGCATACCCCGCAGGCCATATCGAGGGTTGTGGGCGGGAGACCTGGTGCAACCCAGCGAAGACCTGTTCGACACAAGGACTTACCCACATGCCATTTCGCGGACTGATCATCCTGGCCGTGCTGCTTGTTTCGTCCACGGACGCCTTTGCCGGGGAGCGTTCCGGAATTTTCCACCGCGCGTCCTGCTCGGTGGTTCGCTACTATGTCGTCAAATACACCGAGGCCGCCGCGGAGGCGTGGGCCCGCGCCAAGGGCGCGACGGATGCCGATATTGAAGCGGCCCGGGACTGCCTCAAGGGAATGCCGATACGGACGGCGCAGAGCGCGCAATGATGTCCGGCTCGTCCGCCCACCGGTTCGCGTTGATTGCTACCTTCGCGGTGTCGGCGGCTTCCACATGCCAAGCTGAAAATGGCCTTGCATCCTATTACGGCGGACGCGGTCACCACTGGGAAATGACCTGCGCGCATCGTACTCGTCCCTTCGGAAGCATTGTGACGGTTTCGCACGGCGGCCATTCGATTCGTTGCCGGATCAATGATCGCGGGCCGTTCGTTCGAGGCAGGATCATCGATGTGTCGCTGCCCGCCGCCCGCGCGCTCGGCATGATCGGCTCCGGCGTCGTGCGGGTTTCCGTCGAATAGCATCAAGTCGTTGGTTTCAAAACGCTCTCCGCGAGGGATTGCCCCGGGGGAGGAGCGCCGCCTTACGCCCGCTTCCCGCTCCCAATGAAGCCGGAATGAAACTCAATCTCCCACGACGCGAAACGAATTGTGCTTTGCAAGAAATCATCCGGAAGGGGGCCAATATTACACAGGCGGGCACTATCAACTGCCAGCATTGGAATTGACATGACCGAGTTAGTTGCCGTTGTCTCCCGCTCATTGTCTCAACGCGATGATCTCATGGAGATCATCCTGTTTTGCGCCGCCGGACTATTGTTCTCCCTGGTCTTGATCCACTCCGGCGTGGACCTCGGCGCATCAGCGCTTTAGCGCCACCACAGGCCGTTACAACGTCACGCAGGTACGGGTTTTCCGGACCTTCGGTCACAAATGCGGCGGGCCGCCTGGCCCGCTCCCGCGAGATCATCGCCTCGAACCGCCGTTCCAATCCCCCGCCCAGCCCCGATTCGCGCCTTGCCGGAGCAACAATCAGCGTTTAACCCGGTGCCATGGGAAAATCACTGATTCCGCCCGAACCGGCTGAGGTTCACGAGGTGATGCTGCGTGATGCGCTCGAGGAGCGCTATCTCGCTTATGCGCTCTCGACCATCATGCACCGCGCGCTACCGGACGCCCGCGACGGGCTGAAGCCGGTGCACCGGCGTATCCTGTACGGCATGCGGCTGTTGCGGCTCGATCCGGGCACGGCATTCAAGAAATCCGCCAAGATCGTCGGCGACGTGATGGGTTCGTTCCATCCGCATGGCGACCAGGCGATCTACGACGCCATGGTGCGCCTGGCGCAGGATTTCTCCTCGCGCTATCCCCTGGTCGACGGCCAGGGCAATTTCGGCAACATCGACGGCGATAATCCCGCCGCCTATCGGTACACCGAAGCGCGCATGACCGAGGTCGCGCGGCTTCTGCTCGACGGCATCGACGAGGACGGCGTCGAGTTCCGCCCGAACTACGACGGCCAGTCGAAAGAGCCGGTGGTGCTGCCGGGCGGGTTCCCGAACCTGCTTGCCAACGGCGCGCAGGGCATTGCGGTCGGCATGGCGACCTCGATCCCGCCGCACAATGCCGCCGAGCTTTGCGACGCCGCGCTGCACCTGATCGACAAGCCGCAGGCCAAATCGCGCGCGCTGTTGAAATGGGTCAAGGGGCCGGATTTTCCGACCGGCGGCGTCATCGTCGATTCCAAGGAATCGATCGCGGAAGCCTATGCGACCGGGCGCGGC
>Ga0307479_10000712_pt1 | contig 30180 bp, 23 predicted proteins | sample atmos_gasesECM4C_FD_203743 | JGI IMG/M metagenome (GOLD analysis project Ga0307479, IMG submission 203743) | Hardwood forest soil microbial communities from Morgan-Monroe State Forest, Indiana, United States - atmos_gasesECM4C_515 | ecosystem: Environmental > Terrestrial > Soil > Temperate...
GGGAGCAAGTGGACGCGGCCCCACCAACGACATGGTTCCCAAGACGACGTTCATCAGCTGGGGAATCTCGTCGATGCTGGTGCGGCGCAGCAGGCGTCCAAAGGCGGTGGCTCTCGGGTCAGCCTTCAGCTTGGGGAAGGGACCCGTCACCAGCTCGCCCGAGGCGAGAACCTCCGGCGGAGGGACCGACTCGGTGACAGTGAAGGTCCGGAACTTCCAAATGGTGAACTCATTGCCGCCGAGCCCGACCCGCACCTGGCGGAGGAAGATGGGCCCGCGCGAGCTCAGGCGCACGCCCACGCCGGCCACCACCAGCACCGGTAGCGACAACACCAGGCCGAACGTCCCGCCGGCGATGTCAATGAGCCTCTTGGCCACCTGCTGCCAGCCGCCGCCAGCCGAAGGTGTCACGCTCACGGCCGGGTACCCCGCCACCAGATCGTGGGCGTCGGCCGTGCTGGGAGTGACGTCGAAGAGCCGGGGCACCACCGAGATGGGGATCTGACCCTGCAACGGGCGCAGCGCCTCGACCACGTCCTCAGCCGTCGCCCGGGTGAACGCCACCACGACGTGGTCCACGGCGTAGTGCTGGCACACAGTGGACAGGCTCTGCAACGGTCCTAACCATCCGGTCGGATCTTTGGGATGGTCGTCGACGAAGCCGACGACGTCGACCCCACCCGCAACCGCCAGCTGCGACCCCACGCGTTCGGCCACCACTCCGCTGCCCACCACCACGACCCGACGACCCCCCCGCCCGAAGACGGCTTGACTCATCGAGCGGGCGAGGGCGACGCAGACAGCACTCAGAGCGCAGGTGCTGAGCAAAGCGTTCTCGGCAGGCGCCGACAGCACACCCGAGGAGGCCAGCAGCTGCCAGCCAGCCATGCAGATGAGCGTCCCAGCCGCCACCGGCAGGGCAACGTCACGAAGCTCCTGAGCCAACGTGGTGCCGAGGCGACGGCGCAGGCGCTGGCGAGACACCGCCAGCGCGGCGTACAGCACCGGGAGGCAAAGCGCGAGGCGTTCGAAGGTGGCGACGACATGCCCGGCGTTCGGCAACTCCCGCCCGCCCGCCGGAACCAGGGACGCCAGGGCGACGGCTGTGGTGAGCGCACCGACGTCAGCCAAGGCCGCGAGGGTTGCCCGCCGCCCGGCTCTCGGTCCCACGGCGCCGGTTCGCTCGACGGCGGTGAGTTCGGGACCGAGCTCGTTCCCGAGCGGGTAGACGACGGTGGTATCGAAGTCGACGGCCGCTTCGACTGCCTCCTCGAGAGCGGCAAGTTCAGCCTCGCCGACCAACGCGGCTGGGCCGACCTCCTCTCGCCACAACGGTCGTTCCACGCGCCCGCCTCCGCCTACGAGGTGCCCAGCTCGTACCGCTACGGGGAACGGCGCAGGTTCGGCGCCCTTGCGGCCCCGGGCTCCTACAGGACGAGGGCCCGGTGGCGCAGGCTGGCCCAGGTGGTGGCGGACAAGCCGACGAGGTCAGCCACCCCTATCTGGGCCAGGCGCCACAGAAGGGGCCGTCCGGGAAGAACCCGCGCCGCCGGGTAGGCCAGGATCACCCAGGGCACGAGCCCGAGCCCGAAGGTCTTCCGACCCCACACCGCCCAGGCCGACAGCGAGGCGACGGCAAGCGCCGTCGCTGCGGACCGGGGGGTGAGGAACCACCGGCCCCACATGGCCCGGCGGGCCAGGCGACTGCGGGCCACCAGAGCCGGGAACACCGCCCGTCCCCGCTCGTCCCAGACCCAGGAGGCGAAGTTCGAGGGTGAGACTCGGTGGTATACGAGCGCCCGGGGCTCGAATATGAGCCGTGCGCCGCTTTCCATCACCCGCAAACCGGCCAAGGCGTCCTCCCCGACCTGGCGGCCGGACGGACTCGGGGGGGTCTCGTCACGGGAGGGGAAGCCCCCCACCGCTACGAGCTCGGCTTTGGGGTAGGCGATGTTGCAGGTCTCGAACAGCCAGGTGGCTCGCTCTACCCAGAGGCTTCGGATCCACGGCCCGCCAGCGGCTTCGTCCTGGGGCGGCGGCACGGTGCGCCCCTGCACCACGACGGGTGGGGCTCCCCCAGGTCCACCTTCGAGGAGGGGGGCGCACAGGTGCTCCAACCACTCCGAGGAAGGCAGGCAGTCGTCGTCGGTGAAAGCGACTATCGGCGCCCGGCAGTGCGCCAGTCCGACGGTTCGGGCTGATCCAGCACCTACGTTCGACGGCAGTCGCACGCACAAGAGGCGGAGGCTGGCGAGCTCGGACGCCTTTTCCAGCGTTGCCCAAGTTTCGTCCTCCGAATAGTCGTCGACCACGACCACCTCGAAACGGCCGGGTCCGAAGCTCTGAGCTTCCAGGGCGGCTATCAGCTCGTGCCAAAGCCCCGCCCGTGCGTGAGTAGGGACGACAACCGATACATCTGGGTCGCCACCATGGAAGTACGAGGCGCTCAGGCGGTGCTCGAACTTGCTCGGACCCTCCGGAACGGGAAGTTCAGCCACAGCCGGGTGACGGTACCACCGCCTGTCACGACCATGCCGGTGAAGTCACCAACCTGCACCGCTCTCGTAGGCCTTACCATCTAATGACATGGCTCGCCCCTCGAGCGTCACTTTGATGGGAACGCAGATCCACAACCTGAACCAGTCCGAAGTGGTGGCGACCGTCCTGGCTGCGCTTAGAGAAGGGCGTGGAGGTTCGATCGTCACCCCGAACATCGACAACCTGCGTATCATCTCCGCCTCGCCCGAATTGGCTGCTCTCGTCTCCCGCGCCGAACTGGTCGTCGCCGACGGCATGCCCCTGGTATGGGCCAGTCGGCTGCAAGGGACGCCGCTCAAAGGCCGTGTCAACGGCACCGAGCTGGTTCTGGCTGCGGCTGCCGCCTTGGCCCTGGAGGAGATGTCCATGTTCCTCCTCGGTGCCGCGCCGGGCGTGGCCGAGAGCGCCGCGTCGGTGCTGCGGACACGTGCCCCCGGACTGGAGATCGCTGGGACACTGGCACCGGAACTCGGCTTCGAAGACGATCCCGAGCAGATGCGAGCAGTTACCGCCACGCTGCAGGACGCTGAGCCCTCGTTGGTGGTCTGCGCCTTGGGGTGCCCCAAGCAGGAGAGGGTGATGGCCTACCTGCGACCCCATCTACCGTCGACGTGGTTCATTGGCGCAGGTAGTGCCCTCACCATTATCGCCGGCGTGACGCCACGCGCACCGGCTTGGATGAGTCGTAACGGGCTGGAATGGCTACACCGGATGCGCCTCGAACCCGCCCGGCTCGGGCCTCGCTACATCCTTCACGACCTTCCCTTCGCCGCCCGTCTATTCCGTCGAAGTGCGCAAGCACGGTTCAGCAAGACCACTCAGGGGAACGGTCACCGTCTTCGCCGAGCATCCTGATCCTCCGAGGGAATGAACGACACCCCGAGCGAGTGCCCGGTCCGATGCACGTTCGTCTTGTGACTTGGGATGACGACCCCCCCCGTGGCGGGCAGGGCGTCTACGTGCGAGAGCTTCGTTCGGCGCTGCAACACCGCGGCATCGTCGTCTCCACCGTGGCAGGACGGGGTGAATTCGCGGTGGCGTACCCGCATGTTGTTGGCCATGAGGCTCTCGACATGTCTCTGTGGCTCAACCGGAACCTGACGGCCGTTCTCTCGAATTCCCCCGACCTCCTGCAAATCTCGGGTGGTCCAGGGGGGCTCCTGCTCCTACGCCGAGTCAACGTGCCCGTTGTGTACTGCGCCTACCACACCTACATTCAGGCGCACCGCTGGCCCAGCCCGCGCCGCTCCCTCGGATTGCTCGAGGCCAGGGCATACCGCCTGGCATCGCGTGTGGCCGCTATCTCCCCTTCGACGGCCGACGCTGTCGCTCGCCTTGGCGTGAACCCGTCGCGGATCGTCGTGATTCCACCTGGTGTCCGTCCTCTACCGGGTACCGGCTCCGTCGACAAGGAGCCCGGCCGGATGTTGTTCGTCGGGCGGCTCGAAAGGGACAAGGGCCCGCTCGACGCCATTGCCGCCATGTCGCTCGTCATCGACTCCGTTCCAGGCGCCACCGGCTACATCGTTGGAGAAGGTTCCCTCGATCAGGAGGTTGCCAAGACGGCGACGGACAAAAGCGCCGGCCGCGTGCGCTACCTGGGCACCCTGTCCGACGTGGAGCTAGCTCGCCAATACCAACTCGCCCAAGTCGTCCTCGTGCCATCCCGCTACGAAGGCCTGAACTTGGTTGCGCTCGAGGCACGGGCCGCAGGTGCCGTCGTGGTCGGCTACGACGTCACGGGGTTACGTGACTCGATCGGGCGCTACGGAAGCCTGGTCCAACCGGGAGACGTTGTGGCGTTGGCCAAGGCCTGCGCTCGTCTGTTGACAAACCAGAAATTGCTCGCCGAGCGGGCAGCCGAGTCCACCGAGGCAGTCCTCCGCGACCACTCATGGGAGCAGTGTGCGAAGAGCTTCGAAGATCTGTACCGAGAAGCCAGCTCGGACGCGTTTCACAGATGACCCGTGACAGAGCACCGGTGTTGTTGGTCGCCGCTCAGGGTGTCATCGGTGGCGCTGAACGTGTTCTGCTGGAACTCCTCTCCGACGTCCCTCCCGGAGATGCCGTCGTCTGCGCGCCCATTGGTTCGCCGCTGTCAAAGGAGCTGTCGGCGAGGGGCTACGTGGTTCGGGACCTGAGTCTGCCGAAACTCGTGCACAGCGCCTCTCGTCTTGGCTATATCCGCTCTTACCTTCGCGCCCTGCGGTCAGTGCTCGCTGCCGTACGCCAAGAACGGGCGACGGTCATCCATGGTTTTGCGGCCTTCACCATCAAGTTGGTCGTGCCAGCGTCGATTCTCACCAGGGTCCCCGCCATGGTCACTGTGCACGAGGTGACCAATCGCCGGTCGATCGGACTAGCCAGAAGTTGGGCACAGCGGTGGCTGGCCAGACGTTACCTCTCGCTCGTGGTGGCCGTGAGTTCCTACGTGGCGGACGCTCTGATGGCCAGCGGGTACCCTCCCGACCGCGTCGTCGTTGTGCACAACGGGATCACTCGCAGCACACCACTGCGGTCCGCCGAGGAGGCTCGCCGAGACCTGGGGCTGCCGAACGATCGACTGCTGTTCGTGCTGGTCGGGCGGCTCAGTCGGATGAAAGGCGTGCACATCGCCATCGAGGCCATCGAGCTCTATCGCCACTGTGCAGACGTGCCCCCAGCCCTTCTCGTGATCGTCGGAGGCCAGGCATGGCCCGAGGACGAGAGCTACCACCAGCAACTCACGCACCTGGTCGCTGCGCGTGGTCTGGCCGAGAACGTCCTTTTCGTCGGTCACCAGCGCAACGTCGATGCCTTCTACGACGCAAGCGACATCGTGCTGGTTCCGAGCGTCGAGCCGGACCCCTTCCCAACGGTTGTCCTCGAGGCTGGGTTGGCGGGCCGGCCGGTCATCGCATCAGACTGCGGAGGGGCGCCCGAGGCGGTCGTGGAGGGAGTCACTGGCCTGGTCGTCTCCCCGACGGCGGTCGCACTGGCCTCGGCCATGCAGCGCTGCGTCGACCCATCGTGGCGACAAGCGGCTGGCGCCGCCGCTCAGGCCCACGTGCGAACGCACTTCTCGGCTATCGCATTCACCTCGGCCACTCGAGCCCAATGGCAGGACGTCTCTCGGGGTCGCGATGGTCGCGCCTTTAGACGTCGGACGGGGATGCCGCGCCGATAGCAGGACCCGATGAACAATTTCTTCGTGTTCACATCGTGCCCAATCAAAGAACGTGTGCTCGATGGCCTGTGTCCTGGTCTCCCGGCTCAGGCTGAAGGCGCAGGCTCAAAAGTCGACTTGAAGACCCTCATCCGTGCCCTGACCGCCACCTCCGGCGCATGGTAGGCAAGGATCGATTGGCGGCCGAGTTCGCCCAGTCGCAACCGTTCCGCCGGGTCGACCAGGACCGTCGCCAAGCGGCGACCAAAGCTCAGGCGGTCGACGATCATGGCCTCAGTCCCAGGCAGCAACTTCAGGCCCTCCATGCCCGCAGGTGTGGTCACAACCGCCAGTCCGTGGGCCAGAGCCTCAAGGGTCTTGCCCTTTGGTCCGCTCGAAGAGGGACAGGGAAATGCCATCACCCCTGCCCGTGCCAGGACTTCAGTGCTGTCCGCCACGGGCCCGACCACTTCGACTCCGGCCATGGTGCCTACCCAGTTGGACGGGAGGTTCCTTCCTCCAAGGATCAGCTGCGCTCCTGGAACGAGCGCCCGTACCTCAGGCCAGACACGAAGCAGTTCTCGTAGCGCTGCTCTGTTCGGTGGCCACCACCAATCGGCGAGCAAGGCGGCAACGGGCCCCTCGACCGCCGGGATTGGAGCCTCGGGCAAGGGAGCGGTCATGGGTACGACGGTGACTGACCGAGCCAGGTGTCGTCCAACACGTTCGGAGTAGGCGAGCACCAGGCGCGCCCGATGGCTGAGACGAAATTCTTCGAATGCGGTGCGCACGTGCCACGGTCTGAGCTTGCGCACGCTCCATGAGTCGAGCAGCGCCCGGAAGTGAACCGTGATGACCGACCTCGGGTGGCGGACCGCCGCGCCTCCCGAGGGCAAATTGTCGGCGACCACGACCGTTTCCTCGTCGGGAGAGAAGCCGGTACGGAGGGCATCGTCAATCGTGACGAAAGTCCCGCCGAAGCCACGCCGCTGCACCGGACGGTAGTCGGCCCAGTCGGGGACTTGTGTCGTCGGGGAGATAGGAGACACCTTCCAGATCCAGGCAGCCAGGTCATGACCAAGGGCTCGTGCGGCTTCACACCACGCCCACAGATCGCGGCCAGCGGCGGTGCCCTGCGGGTTGGGCATATCCGAGGCGACGACCCTGATCCGCATGGCTACCGCGCTTGGCCGAGACCGTGAGCAGAGGCTATTCAGGCGCGGCAGTGGGGCGCGACGTCACCAGGTCGCGGCCCCCGCCAGCGATCAGCCGAAGCCCAGGGGCGGTGACTCGCAGGACAACGATTCGCCCGCCATGGCCTGCGCGGCCGGGGACGCGTTGGCGTTCGGGGTCCACGGCGTGGGGGTGCTGGGTGTGATCCCCGGCTGCAGCATCGAGAAGGGCGTGATGGTGTCATTGACGTCGGCGTTCTGGAAGAAATACAGCGCCCAGCCTGCCGCCCCACCCTGCTGCATGGCGGCAATGGTGTTGTTGACCCAGTACCCGTGTTGGTAGAGGAGGATGGGGACCTGCTGAGTGCCGAACGGGGTCTTTGTGTCGACGTAGTACCCGTTCTCCCCGGCGGGGAAGGTGAACTCGTCGAAGACGACGGGTCGGTTCGAGGGCTGACCGGTAGCCGGGTCGGTCAGCAATCGGTCCACCTTGGAGGACGTCGTCGAGCACGTTTCGGGGGTTGAGTCGGCGCACACAGCGCTTTGGTGCCCGTCCGAATTGATGCTGGAGGTGTCCTGGCAGTCATAGGGATGGAAGACCTCCACCAAATTGGACGCAGAGGCCAGCGGCGCCTCCATGGCGTCGAACGTGGATCCACTGGCCGCCCAGCCGTTGGGATCCAGGAAAACGAGGGGGGTAGGCGCGCCCGCCGGCAGGTTGTGCATGACGGTCTCGTAGAGCGAGTCCATGCCCGGCGTCTGGTACTGCTTGCCTCCTACCAACATGCCGAGGACCTTGACCCCGCCCACGATCACCGTACCGGGGCCATTCCAGGCGAGATTCGCCTGCGTTGACGTTGCGCACCATCCGCCCGACTCGGACCACGCCGGGACGAACCGTGTCGCGCCGACTCCGCTGGTTGACATGGCACACGCCTCGGGCTCGTTGAACGGCTCGTACCCCACGAGCGGGTTCGAGCCGAACTTGGAGACCAGGGAGCCCAGAACCGTAGCTGTGTCGTTGCCGGGAAGGGGCACGTTGTAGGACGTCTGGCCAGTGCTCCACAGGCAGTTCGGATTGCTGGCGTGGATGTCGAGCACGGTGTAGATACGGCGGCTCGTCAGTGCCTGGACGGCCTGCGCCAACTCCGACCGGTAGCTCGTGTCGTACACCTCGTTCGGGCACGCCTGCAGGTACTGGTCGGCTGAGAGGGCCAACCGGACATAGTTGGCGCCCCAATCGGCCAGGGTGCTGACGGCGTTCGGATCCACGAAGCCCCCGACATACGGCCCGCTACCCGTGGCCAGGACATTCACCCCTTGGAGGCTGACAATGCGCCCACCGTCGCCCTGGTCCACCAAAGTCCGGCCTGCCACCGAAAGCGGTCCGACCAGCGGGACTTGTGCTGCCCGCGCTGCAGGCGAGGCACTGAGCACCAAGGATCCGCACACGATCGCCGCGGACAGGGAACATGCCACCGCCATGAGTCGTCGTGCACTTATGGTCTGCCCCAACGCCGCCATCTGGGCCACCCTTCGCCTCGCCGATCGTCCCCAGGATCTGGAGCAGGCGGATCATAGATACGTGTCTGCTCCACGCGCACGCCCGAGGAGCACAACAGTCATGTCGGCGGTACCTGGCGCCCGAAAGCCACACAGGTGCTCGGAGCGGCCAACCGTCGAGACGGCCGGCGGCGATGTCAGTTCTGGTCGGCCAGCGACACGTTTACGGGAACGGCAGAACGACCACGTGGGAGGATGTGCGACCGGCACCGGCGCGGGTTGCGGGCACGGGCGGCAATCCGCAGGGCGTGGCGCCATTCGAGGGGTGCGAACCATCCACCACCGCACAATTCGCAGCCGCCTTCGCCGAGAGCCGCCGTGCAGGAGGTCGACCCTCCGACGTGGTCGCTGAACGGCCCGGGGCAGCACCGTCCGGCAAGCTCCTCGGTACACGCCGCCACCGTGCCGTCGTCGTGGATGAGCAATGCGCCGCCGCAGAGATCCATGAGCCGCCTACCCGTCCAGTCGGGTCCGCCCCGACGCCTTTCAACCATTGGAAGCTTCGGCCGCTTCCCCTAGGCGCAGTAGTGCCGAAGGTCCCAAGTTTCGCCAGTTGGGCTTTTCTTGTGGCGACCGGCAGGCGCCCCTGCTCATTAGCATCGCCCCGCCATGCCCGACAAACGGCTGCCACCTTCGATCACCGTTGTCATGCCGACGTACCGTCGCCCGCAGGCGCTGGCCCGGGCGCTGGCCGCCCTCGCTGAGCAGGCTGATCCGGGCCTCCCTTGGGAGGTGGTGGTCGTTGACAACGACCCCACAGGGGGGGCCACCCCCGTCGTCGATGCGGCCAGAGCGACCTTCTCGATCCCCCTCAAGCTGGCCCACGAACCGCGTCTTGGGGCGTCGCATGCCCGCAATCGGGGCGTCGCCGAAGCCTCCGGGGGGATCATCGCCCTGATAGACGACGACGTCGTGGCCTCTCCGAGGTGGCTGGCCAAGCTGGTAGAGCCAATAGTCGCCGGCCGCTGTCAGGCCACGGCGGGACGAGTCGACCTGGACCCAGCACCCCGCCGGCCGACTTGGTTCGACGAAGAAGCCATCGGCGGATACCTGGCCCGCCTCGACCTCGGGCCAGTCGAGCGTCCCTTACCGGCGAATGGGTGCATTCAAAGCTGTAATGCCGCCTTCGCCGCCTCCTGGCTTCGCTCCACGGGCGGGTTCGACCCCCGGCTCGGCCCCAGAGGTCAGACCCAGCTCGTCGGTGAGGACAACCTGGTCACCCGTCGCTTGCTGGCCGCCGGAGGCACGGCGCGTTACGTCCCCGAGGCCCTGGTCACCCACGACCTTCCGGCTCGTCGCCTGTCGCTGCGCTATCTCCTCGTGCGCGCCTACCTCCAGGGCCGCTCGGATTGGATCATGGACCGCGAAGACCTCGAACGCCGTCGCCTGCACGGCCTCAAGGCGGCCTTGGGGTGGCTCGCCGGCCAGTGGCGCCGGCGGCGCGCCGAGGGGCTGAGGCACCGGGCCGTCGCCTTCCACGCGCTGACGGACGTGGTCCGTACAGCGGGGGCGTCGAGAGAGATGGTGGCCTGGCGACTGGAACGATGGGGTCGCCCTTCATCCCCGCCCCGAGAGCTGACCCGTCCAGGAAGCGGTCATGGCCCGCCAGGTGGGACCGGCCCAGGCGGCGACGCCTGATCCGCACCCCCTCAGCAGCGACCCGCTCGGCCCCATCCCAAATGATCCCGTAGCGCCTCGTCCCTCCAGGGTGGCCGACGACGGCGTGCACTTCTCACAAGGGCCGGGGCCGGCGGACTGCTCGTCGCTCGTACTCGCCGTAGAGGTCACCCACCGTTTCGATCGCCACCGCCACGTCGTCGGGGAAACGGACCCCGAGCTCCTCCACCAAGGTGAGCAGCTCCACCAAGTCGAAGGAGTCGAGGCCGAGGTCCTCGACGAGGCGGGCCTGAGCCACGACCTCGCTGGGGTCGAGGTCCAAGCCGTCGCTCAGGTGCTGCACGAACGAGTCGAAGTCGAGCGGTGCCCCAGCGAGGGTCACAGCCGCTCCAGCTCCTCCATTTCGTACAGCGCCCGGCAGGCGCCGCGGCGCAGCTTGCCAGAGGAAGTCTTGGGCAGCGTGCCCGGGGCCACCAGGACCACGTCGTCCGGCCGCACACCGACTGAGCTCCGCACGGCGCGGGCGATGCCGTCGCGCACAGCGGAGGGCTCGCCGCCCTTGAGCTCGGCCACCACCACCAAGGCATCGCCTTTTCGCCCTCGACCCACCCCAAAGGCGATCACGTTGCCCGCCCGCACCCCCTCCACTCTCTGGGTGGGACGCTCGAGGTCCTCGGGAAACACGTTGCGCCCTCCCACGATGATGACGTCCTTGAGACGCCCGCACACGACCACTTCGCCTTCCGCGAGATAACCGAGATCGCCGGAACGCAACCACCCGCCGTCGCGGAAAGCGGTCGCAGTGGCGTCCGGACGCCGGAAGTACCCGGGCACCACCGACGGTCCCCGCAGCTCGATCTCCCCCGCCACTCGTTCGCCCACGACCGATCCCGTCTCGGGCTCGGTGATCCGAACCTCCATTCCTCGAAGGGGCGGCCCGCAGCGGGCCAGCCGCCGAACGTCGGCGCCTCCTGCCGGCACCGGCTCAGCCACGCTGTCGAGCTCCAGGCGCTTGGCATCGACGACGTCCGCGGTGAAGCCCTGGCCCGGTGAGGCAAAGCTCACGGCCACGGTGGCCTCGGCCATGCCGTAGCCGGCGTAGAGCGACCCGGCGTCCAACCCGTGGGCGGCCCCGGCAGCAGCAAAGGCCTCCATGATGGCGGGATCGACAGGTTCCGCACCGTTCCCCAGCCGACGGCAACGGGAGAGGTCCAAAGTGGCCGACCCTCGCAGCAGGCGAGCAGCGAGGGCGAGCGAGAAATTGGGCCCGATGGTCCACGTCCCGCCGAAGGCGTTCATCCACTCCATCCATGAGGCCGGCGAGGCGATGAAGCGCGCCGGTGGGGCGAGTGCGAAACCGACACCGGTGGTCATGGCCAGCGCGGCGTTGTAGACGAGTCCCATGTCGTGGTACAGCGGAAGCCACGACACGATGACGTCTTCTGAGGTATCCAGTGGTGCCCGGTCGATCACGGCATCGAGGTTGTCCAAGAGACACCGCTGCGGGATGACCACTCCCTTGGGGTCGGCGGTCGACCCGCTGGTGAATTGCAGGATGGTCGTGGACTCGGGATCGTCCGCCGGCCGCTCGTAGCGAGAAGGGGCCAGACCCCCGGCCTCAGTCATGAGCTCGGTCAGGGTAACCGGCTGGGGAACGCGATCAGCCGCTGCCATCTGCACCTGGTCGGGATCGCAGATGGTCAGGGAAACCTCACCTTGGGCGATGCGCTCGACCGTGCGCGCTCGGTACTCGTCCTCCCCCTCGAGCCGGGTTTGCAGGGGGGGGACGATGACTGCGCAACCGGCCAGCCAACACGCTTCCAAGGTGGCGACAAAGGCCCGGGAAGTGGCGCCCAGCAGAGCCACCCGATCCCCGGGCACCACCCCCCGCACCTGCAGAACTGCCGCCAGGCGGAGGGCATCTTCATGGAGCTGAGCCCACGAGACACGCTCGGGCTCGGTGCCGTCGAGGAAGACGATGTCCTGTCCCTGTTCCGTTGCCGCTTCGATCCGGGAGATCAACCCATCGGTCACCGAGCCTGCTCCACCGTGCCGAGACCCAAGCGGTCCCTCCTTCGCCTCCGCCCCCCCGACAGCACCTCCGACCGCAGCTCGGGGGGGCCGAAGTAGCGCACGACCCGGGCCGGTGCGCCGACGGCCAGGCAGTAGGGGGGCACAGGCCGATTGACCACCGATCCACTGGCAACCATGGCGCGCTCGCCGACGTCGGCCTGGATGGTGCACTTGTCGGAGATGCCCGCTCCATCACCGATGCGGATCGGCCGGAAGTCATATCCCTGCTCCGCCCAGTGCAGGTCGTGCTTCTGGTAGCGGTGGTACCCGTCCGCGATGAGGCTCGACTGGCCGAATGCACACCGTTCCCCGATGCTGATCAAGGTAGAGCACTGGATAAGGGTGTCCGACGTGAATACCGTCCCTGCTCCGATCTCGACCCGCCCGTCACCCTCGATCTCACACCGAAAGTTCCTGCGGAAGTCGACGCCCGTCCCCACGACGAAGCTGCCTTTGTCGGGGATGTACAAGCTGAAGCCGGGCCCTAGGCGCACGGGTCGAGCGATCTCGACGTGGCAATGCAGATGGGTGGCTTTGACTGACATGAGACGCATCTCGCTGGCCAACTGCGCTCCAGTGAGATATCGCGCCCTCCACGGCACTTTGCGCAGCCTCTCCTCGAGCACGGACCGGCAGTATAGGGGTCGCGCAATTCTTCGTTCTCGACCAGCTGGGCTCGGTGATGCATCATTGCCGGGCGTGGAGCGCGTCGCGGACTGCAGACCGCTACGAGAGAAGTCCGGAGGCATCGCAGAGTCCTCTCGGTGGGGACAGGCCCCGGTTCGGGTCGGGGTGCTCTATTCCTGGATCGATCCGGCCGATCCTTTGGTGTGGTCAGGGATTCCCCACAACCTCATTGCTTCCTTGGGAAGGACCGGTGTCCTCAGTGACCTCTTGGACGTCACTCCCCCGCGTCGCATTCTGCACCTAAGTCGCAACCTGCGGGCGCGACTAGGGCGCCAACGGTTGATGCCTCCTCTTGCACCTGAGATTCGTCTCACGACCTCACTATCGGACGCTTGGCGTCGTAGGCTCCCCTCCCCGGCGGTCGACGGCTGGATCGCCCTGGGTTATGCACTGGGGTCCGTGCGGCCCGTTCGAGGCAGGGTCGCCGTCTTCACCGACGTCTCGCCCCACCAAGTCAGCGAGCTGACCCGGAGGGCACCCAGCTCCGATTGGCTCTCACAGATGACGTCTCGAGATTTCCAGCTCCACATTCGGCAGCTCGCTCGGACCCATCGCGCCGCGTACGCGTGTTGTGTGGCGAGTCATTGGGCAGCGGCCTCCCTGGTGCAAGACCACGATGTCAACCCTGAGCGCGTCCACGTCGTTGGCCTGGGGCACGATCCAGGGGAGTCCGAGCCCGGCCCCAGGGATTGGTCCGTTCCACGCTTCATATTCATCGGACGCGACTGGCATCGCAAGAACGGCGACGCAGTCGTGCGCGCCTTTCTCCAGCTCCGTGACGAGCGGCCCGACGCCGAGCTCCACATCGTCGGGAGACACCCTCGGCTCACGGGCGACGGGATCACGACCTACGGAGAGCTGTTTCCCCACGAAGCGAGTCAGGCCGACGTCATGGCCCGGCTCCGGGCCCAAGGTACGTGCTTCGTCATGCCTTCGCTCATCGAACCGTTCGGGATCGCCTACCTGGAGGCCGCCGCACGCGGACTTCCCAGCATCGCCACCTCGATTGGCGGAACTCCCGACTCGGTGGGCCCCGGCGGCATCCTCGTGGACCCGAGCGACGACCATGCCATCTTCGAGGCAATGCAGCACATGAGCAATCCGCAGACGGCAATGCGGTACGGGGCTTCCGCTCGAGAGCATGCCAGACTCTTCACATGGAGCAAGGTCGCCGGGCGACTGTTGCGCGCCCTCGATTTACCCATCCCACAATCCGATCTGCCTGACTTCATCAGACCGCCAGAAGGTGGATCCCCATGATCCGACAGCAACGGCTCAGTTCACACTGAGCCCTTCACCACGCCCCGACGACCCTTCCAGGGTCCGCCTCCTCGAGCCGGAAGCATGAAGGGTGCCCCCTCCTCGACACCTGCGAAGCCCGCCGCCACCATCATGCGTCTGAGCGCCGCCCGGTTCGGGAGCCACCACTCGAATTGATCGATGCCGTCGAACTGCGCCAGGGGGCGTCTTCGATAGGGGAAGTGCTCTTTGACCGGGTTGTAGATCATGGCACTGCCTCGACACACCCGGAAGAGCCTCTCCATGGCGGTCGCGGGATCCTTCAGGTGCACGAGCATGTCACCGCAGAAGACGACGTCAAAGGTCCCAAGGTCGACGTCTAGCTCGTAAACCGAACGAAACACTCGGTCGACTTTCGATCCTAAAGCCTGGCGGGCCAGCTCGAAGCGCGCCCCTTTGGTCTCGTCCAACGTCTTTACCACCTGCGTACGAAGGCTGGCCGGCCAATCGAGTTCCTCTGGGTCTTCGATGTCGACAGCGACCACTTCAGTGGCGCCTCGACGCTCCATGGCGAAGGCCCAGTACCCGTCCATGGTGCCGACGTCGAGGCACCTTGCCCCCGACAAGTCCCCGGGCAGCATGACGCGGCTCTCGATCGGGCGGTGGTCGAACATTCCTTCGGTTACAACGCCTCCACCAAGGTCGAGGGTGTGGTACCACGAATAGCGAGCAACCTCATCACCGAGTTCGGCTGGAGTCATCATCCCGCACATGGGCACTGCTCGCAGCCCACCGACGACCAAACCCAAGGCCTCACATCCCGCGCCGCGCGTTCGATCCGCACTTCACCATCCCGACCAGCTGCATCTGCACAATGGATACGGTGACGCTAACACGGGCAAAACACGGCAACCAGCCGAACGACCAGCGATCGCCTTATTGGCTCGGTGGCTGCTTTGGCCTCCTGGCGCTGCCAGCTCTACGCGATCGCATGCACCACACGTCCGTCGCTCAAGCAACATCATCGGACGGCCTCAGGCGCACTTCCGTACGCAGTGCCCATGTCATAATGAGCCGGTGGGCTCGCAGTCCGATCCTGGGTTGTTACCCAACTATCTGATCATCGGTGCGCCAAAGGCAGGGACGACGTCTCTCGCTGCGTATTTGTCGGCACATCCGGATGTCTTCATGAGTCCCGCCAAGGAGCTGCGATTCTTCGACACCTATCCCCGCTGGGAGAAGGGCCCCCAGTGGTACGCCCGATACTTCCGGAGGGGGCGCAGTTATCGGTACAGAGGCGAGGCAACGCCGACATACCTGTCCAGTCCGGCTGCACCCGGGCGCATCGCGCAAGTACTTCCCGGCGTGCGACTCATCGCCATACTGCGCGAGCCCGCCGCACGGGCGTACTCCGAGTACAATCATGTTCTCGGTTGGGGTGCCCAATTGCCTCCATTCGAAGCGATCGTAAATCAGTGCGGAGGCATGCCGTCCGCTGAAGATGACCCGTTCTTGTGGAAGAGCCGATACCTTCCGCAGCTCAAGGCGTACGCCGACGCCTTCCCTCGCGACCAGCTTCTGGTGATCCTGTTCGAGGACCTTCAGCGTGATCCCGGCGCCACATTCGCTCGAATCTGCGCCTTCCTCGATCTCGAGTCTTGGCTTCCCGCAAATCTCGGAACGGTGTACAACAAAAGCAGGCGACTGCGATCACCTGTGGCGCGCCAATTCATGGAGGTGGTATGGACCTTCTTCCCTGAGCCCTTGATGGAATGGCTCGATAGGCTGAATTCCGTACCCGTGAATTACCCCAAGCTCTCGCCGCAGGTGGCTCGTCGTGTAGCGGACATGTTCGCAGAGGAGAACGCTGAATTGGCCAGTTGGCTCGAACTCGACCTCTCCACATGGGACATAACCGAGGATTCTCTACCAGCCTGATCGCACACCCATGTCCTCAACCGTAAGGTCGGGTTCACGCCAGAAAGAGGGTGATCTGTCTCCGACCATGACCGACCGTGTGCTCCGACGCATTCCCGAGGCCCTTGTGCCGAGAGCCATGGAGGTTGACAAGACTCGTCTCGGCCGCGTCGTTCCTATGCGAGTCGCCGAGGTGATCCCACCAGACATCGCGGGGATCCGGAGTTTGATGAGGTCGTCCTTCGACGGTTGCGGCCTGCTCGATTAACGTGCCAGACAACCAGGTCTCCCGCTTCAAGCGTCGCGTGCTTTTCAGGGCCAGGAGACAAGTCGTCAAGTTCGGCTGGCTCAACCGTCACCTGCCATGGCCCATGTGGTGCGCCTTGGCCGCTGTCGATTCGCTTGCCGTGTCGTGGGTGATCGCGCGCCGCGCCGGGCGGCCCCTCGCTTTCGTCCAGATCGGTGCCAACGACGGAGTGATGTGGGATCCCCTCCACAGCGTCGTACGCGCCTACGAGTGGTCGGGACTCCTAGTGGAGCCCATACCCGAGGTGTACGAGCGACTCAAGGCAAACTACGCCGGTGTTCCCAACCTACGCTTCGAGAATGCGGCGATCGGCTCCTCGGACGGCACCGCCACCCTCTATTCACTCGATCCACGGCCAGGTGATCCCTACTGGGCCGGGCTGATCTCCTCTCTCGACCGGGCGACGATCTGCTCGCACGAAGGACTCATCGTTGGAGTCGACGAACGGATTGTGGAGATTCCCGTCGCGTCCCTGACCCTGCCCACCTTGGTGCGACGGCACCAGCTGCGACTGATCGACCTTCTGAACGTCGACGCCGAGGGGTACGACTTCGAGATCCTCAAGCAGATCGACTTTTCCAGTTCATGGGCACCCACGTTCATCATTTACGAGCGGCGACACCTCGACCGGGCCAGCGACCGCGCCCTCCGGCGCCTGCTGCTTCGGGCGGGATACCGGTTGGCCGACATCTGGCCCGACGCACTTGCCTACCGGACGGCGCCAGAAATGCTCGGTGACAACCAGGGCCGCTGAGAGCGCCCGGAAAGGCGACGGGCATGGCCTTTGGCGGCGCCCACCAGCCGCCGGCGCAGTCCCTGACGGGGTGGCCGCTGGCGTTGATCCCCGCGGTACACGACGAGGATGGAGCCGTCAGCAGTGTGCCCCCTGAGTACGAAGCCACGCCGTCTGGCTCGCTCCAGGACCTCTTCGAGGTCGAGCGCGTTAGGTCGCCGGGGCCCGCCGGCGAACGTCGCTACCACTAGCCTGCTGTGACGCTCGGCGGCGTCGAGCACCGCCCGCCCGTCCTCGGCCCTGTCCAGCCAAAAGGCCAGCGCGGCGTCGTAGCCGGACCCCGGGTCGAGCTGATCCGGCGGCAGGAGCGGGGCGACAAGGCCGCGACGCTCCATCCGCTGCCCCAACACCTCTGCCTCGGCGGCATCGTGTGTGGCGAAGGTGAGCCGGTACCCGGAAGCGAGAAGCTCACGCCCCAGGGTGCCTGAGCACCCGAGGCTCAGAAGGCGGCCGCCCGACGGCACCAGGGGGAGGATCTCCCCCAGCCAACGTTGCTCGGCCAGCCTTTCGGCGGCCAGGGCCTCCTCTCGACCGTCAGCAACCGCCTGTCCAAGCTCGTCGATCTCCTCAGCGGCCAACCACCCGGCGACAAAGAACGGAGCGAGCCTTTTGGAGTACCAAGCATCGGCCCTGGTCTCCACTCCAGCGCGCAGTCTTCTGGCCTCGGTCGGCAGGTAGTCAACCAGCCAAGGCCACAGCGAGAAGGGTGTCACATTGCGCCGGTGGACGAGCTTGTGAAGAAAGAAGGGCGGGAACTCGGGATGCTTACGCACCATGAGGTACTCGCCACTCCCGACCAAGAGGAAGCGCCGCTCGATCGCCGGCCAGTCGTAGTTGTGGACGTGCCAGACCTTGGCGGCTGGCTCGTACATGAGGCGCAAGCCCTTGGCGTGGAGCCGCAGGCCGAGATCCGTATCCTCGTATCCGAAGGCAAAATCCTCGTCAAACCCACCCACGTCGAGCAGAAGCTGGCGCTTGAGCGAGACATTGCTCGAGTACAGCCTCCCCCACCCTGCCTCGTCGCCCGTGATCGTCCGGTAGTCGAATTGCGTACCCGACCAATCCAGCCAGCGCTGGATCCGCCCCCGGGCGACCTCGGGATGCCAGTCCACCGTCCCGAGCACGCCGAATTGCACGGCGGGGTGGAGCCGGTGCATGAACAGGTGACGGGCGATGAGATCGGCGTCAGGAATGGTGTCGTCGCCGAGGAAGAGCACGATTCGACGATCGGTGGCCGCCACTCCGGCGTTCCGGGCAGCGGCGACCCCCCGGCGGTGCCGACTGACGACCTCGCTGCCGTCGAGAAACGGGGGAACCTCGGCCCCGTCGTCGACGACCACGACGAGCTGGAGGCCATTCACGCTCTGACGCCGGAGGGCGTCGACCGTGCGCTCGAGCACCGTCCAGCGGTTCTGTGTCGGGATGACCACCGCCACGTCGGTGGCCCCGAGCTCCTCTCGGCGGTGCTCGGGGCCCCGGGGGCTCGAGGACAGCTGGTCAGCCACCGGACCCGCCTCCAATCCGGTAACCCGATCCGTCAGCCGGCGCTCCCCCCGTCGCAGTGTCGGGTTCCGACGGGCCTGGGACCGACGACCGGCTGGCGGCTTCGAGGTGCAGCTTCTCGAGCCGCTCGGTGTAGGCGTCCACCGTCATGGCCTGGGCGGTGTGGATACCTCCGGCGACCACCCGGCGCCGCAGCTCGCCATCGGAGGCCAGACGCCGGATGGCGCCGGCAAGGGCGCCGGCGTCACCGGGAGGGAAAAGCAGGCAGTTCACGCCATCCACCAGGAACTCCCCCGATCCGCCGGTACCGGTTGCCACCACCGGCGTGCCACAGGCCATGGCCTCGAGGGGGACCAACCCGAAGGGCTCCGGCCACTCGCTGGGGAACACCACGGTATCCGCTCGGCGGTACCGCTCCGCCAGCGCCATCCGGGGCGAGTGCGAGAAGCGCACCCGGTCAGCCACCCCGAGTTGGTCGGCTTCGGCCGATAGTCGTAGGTGCTCTGTAGGGGCGCAGTAGCCGTCGATGTCGAGCCGCGCTCGAGACGGAAGATCACCCAGTGCCCGCATCAGCGTTGCCACCCCCTTGGCCGGCACCACCCGTCCGACGTAGAGCAGGTCCCATCCCCAGTCCCCGCTCGCGCTGTTCTCAGCGTCGAGGGCCAGAGGGAAATCCCGCGTCTCGATCCCCATAGGGATCACCGGCGCTCCCGGAAAGCTCCAACGGCACGAGCGCTCGACGCTGTCGGCGATCATCCGGCTGGCGAAGCTCACCCGCGTTCCTCGGAACGTGGGCAGGTCGGCCTCGAGCCCGAGCATGTGAGCGACCGGCCGCATCCGCGGCCGGCGGACGAACATGGAGCTCCAGGCATCGAGCTCGGAGGCGTAGCAGATCCAGTCGTCGCCCAAGGTCACCACGGTGGGCACCGACCGGCGCTCGAGGAGCGTCGCGAGCGACCAGGACATGTACACCAGACTCCAGATCGAGGCGACCTCGGGCGCGAAGCCTTGCAACACCTCGTGAAGCGCTCGCTGGTTGTGCCGTTCGATGCGAAGCCGGTCGAGCAGCGTGGTTTCGAGCGCTCCGTTCGCCTCCCAGTCCCACCATCCCTTGAGCCTGCGTTCGACCCGCACTCCGTCGCGGGGGTCGGAGGTTTCAACGCCCTCCATGGTGTGCTCGGCGGTCAGCACCACGACCTCATGGCCACGCTCGGAGAGGCGCTCCATCACACCCCGACAGACGACCTCGTACCCACCAATGTGGTGCGGGGGGTACAACGGGACGATGGCAAGGACCCGCACCGTCGTCAGGTCCGAATTGGTGTGGCCGCCCGGTGGTGTAGCCGTCCCAGCTTCTTGGCGAAACGGTCCATGGTCAGCTCCCCGGCGCTGGCCGTGCCACCCTCGGTGATCCGTCGACGAAGACCGCCGTCCTCGGCCACCTGACGCACGGCTTCAGCCAGGGCTTCGGCATCCCCGGGGGCGAATCGCACGCAGTTCACGCCGTCGACCAAGAATTCCCCAGAGCCCCCGGTGCCGGTTGCCACTACTGGCACGCCACAGGCCATAGCCTCGAGGGGCACGATCCCGAAGGGTTCGGCCCACTCGCTTGGGAAGACGAGGACATCCGCACGCCGATAGTGATCTCGGAGTTCCTGCCTGGAGCGCGACAGGCTGAAGTCGAGGCGGTCGACAACACCCAGGTCGGTGGCCAGCTGGAGCAGCTCCCGTCGTTGGGCGTCGTGGGCGTGCCCGTCGATGTCTAGCCGCGCCGAAGGTGGCAGGTGGGCGAACGCCCGAATCAGGGTGTGCACCCCTTTTTGCGGGACCACGCGTCCCACGTAAAGGATCCGCCAGGCCCACTCTCTCTCTACGGGCGCAGAGATCGGAAAATCAGTCGTATCGACACCGATGGGGATGATCTCAGCGTCGGGGAACTTCCACCGGCTGTTCTGGGCGATGGACTCGGCGATCATGCGACTGGCGGTACAGGCATGAGAACCCTGGAAAGAGGGCAGGCGCGTCTCCAACCCGAGAGCTGGCCCCAGCGGGCGCGCCCACGGTCGCCGATCGAAGATCCTGGTCCAAGCGTCGAAGGTGTAGGCGAATGTCACCCAGTGGTCGAGAAAGGTCAGCACGATGGGGATCCTTCGACTTTCGAGAAGCGTCGCCAGCGACCACGACGTCATGCCCAGGTTCCACACCGATGCCACGTCGGGCCTGAACTCCTGCACCGCCCGGGCCAGAGCCCTCTGGTTGTGGCGCTCGCGGCGGATCCGCTCGGCCAACCCCAGCTGCGCAGGTGCCCACGCATCCCAGTCCCACCAGCCGCGAAGCTCGCGCCGCACCTGGACCTTCGTTGGCCTCTCCTCGACGCCGGCCATCATGTGGTCGGCGGTGAGGACGGCGACCTCGATTCCCTGTTCGGCGAATCGCTCCATGGTCCCCCTGCAAGCCACCTCGTAACCCCCCAGGTGATGGGGGGGGTACAGATGGATGAGGGTGAGGACACGCACCGCTAGCCGCCCTGCTCCACCGGGACCGCCCTTTGGTGCAGCTGCAAGAGACGCTCAGCGAAACGGTCCATGGTGAGCTCCCCGGCGGTGGCCGTGCCGCCCTCGGTGATCCGTCGACGAAGGCCGGCGTCCTCGGCCACCTGACGGACGGCTTCAGCCAGCCCTTCGGCATCCCCGGGGGGGAATCGCACGCAGTTCACGCCGTCGACGAGGAATTCCCCCGAACCTCCGGTGCCGGTGGCGACCACGGGAGTCCCGCATGCCATGGCTTCCAGGGGCACGATGCCGAAGGGCTCGGGCCACTCGGTGGGGAACACGAGGACGTCCGCTTCTCGGTACCGAAGGCGCAGCTCCTGGCGGGACCGGGCCAGGTCGAAGGCCAGCCGATCGGCCACACCCAACCCTTCGGCCAATGCCACAAGCTCTTGTCGCTGTGTCTCGTGGACGTGGCCGACGATGTCGAGGCGGGCCGAGTCGGGGAGCAGGGCCAGGGCTCGGACCAGGGTGAAAACCCCTTTCTGCTGGACCACACGACCCGCATAGAGGATGCGCCACGACCACTCCTTGTCGCTGGGCGCAGATATCGGGAAGTCGATCGTGTCCACGCCGATGGGCACCAGCTCGGCGTTCGGGAACTTCCATCGGCTGCTTTCGGCGATGTCCTCGAAGATCATCCGACTGGCCGTGCTGGCCAGCGCCCGGTCGAACGTGGGCAAGCGCGTCTCCAAACCCAGCGCCCTTCCCAGCGGTCGTGCCCAAGGGCGGCGGTCGAAGATCCGAGTCCAGGCGTCGAATGGAGCGGATGTCGCCACCCACTGGTCGAGAAAGGTGAGCACGATAGGTACCCCCCGCTGCTCCAGGAGGGTGGCCATGCTCCACGACATGAAGGCGAGATCCCATACCGAGGCGACATCGGGGCGGAATTCGTCCAACACCCGCAGGAGCGTCTGCTGGTTGTGGCGCTCGCGCCGGACCCGATCCACCGGACCCAGACGCCCAGGGGCCCACGCCTCCCAGTTCCACCACCCCTGCAGCTCCCGATAGACCGGCACCTTCGACGAGACCTCGTCGACCCCTTCGATTCGATAGTCATTGGTCAGAACGAGCACGTCGGCGCCGTGTTCGACAAAGCGCTCCATGGCGCCGCGGCAGGCAACCTCGTACCCGCCCAGATGATGGGGCGGATAGAGATGGATCACCGTGAGAACCCTCACCGGTAGCTCGTCCCCGGCTCGGCACACCCCACGACCCAAGAACCTACCGTCGAGCTGGGCAGGCGGTGATCTACAGGCCGGCCTCCTCAACCGGACGGTCCTTCGCCGGGGAGCTACGGCGCCCGCAGTGATCGGCGTCGCCCCCGTCGATCGCCGAAATGATCACTCTGGCGCTGGGCGACCTGCCCGGCGCAGATCCACCGTTCGAAATCAGCTCCCAGGATGGAGAGGTGGTTCGCCAACACCGCAGTAGCGCCTGGCAGCTGATGACGAGGCCGGTGGCATGACCGTCATGCCTCCCCACTCGATGGTCGATGGGCGTGGACGAGACAGAATTGCGTGTCGTCACCCACCGTGCCGTCAAGGACGAGCCCACCCTGTTCGAGGGCGTCGAGCAAATCTTGACGGGGCACAGCCGAGCCGAGCCACGCCGGAGCAAGGGTTCCCCGCGGCGCCCGGCCAACGCGGCGTCGAAGTCGCATCCTGATCGTTTCCGTTCTGATCCATCGTTCGCGCCGATGCAAGTCAGGTGTCTCGCTCACCTGGAAAACCGTCCACCCCCCCGGCCGAAGGACTCGCCCGATGTCTCGGACGTACTCACAAGTGATGGCCGGGTCGGGAATGTGCTGGAACACGATGAATGAATAGACCACGTCAGCACTGGCGTCATCGACAACATCGAGGTTGCGACCGTTGCCCAAGAGGATCTTGATATTTTCGAAGTCGGCAAGAGCTTCACGACCCCGCTTGACCATCTCTTCGGATACGTCGATCCCCACCACTGACGAAGCTCGCTCGCCAATCGCCTTGGTTATCCTTCCAATGCCACAACCGATCTCGACCACCTGATCGCCGGGGCTAATCGTCAGACCAAACGGCTCCAATGTCCGATCAAGGTTCTCTCGCCCTGACAACCAGAACTCCCGCTCGTCTGTCTGGCTGTAGCTCAGCTGGGTATGGATGTAGTACATGGCATTCTCTCGGGCTTTTGCGTCCCAGAAGCTCCGCATGGTGTCCCCGTCAGCACTGGCCCCGGTATGCCCTGACATTGTCAACACGATAGACCTCGGCTCCGAAGACAACGCAGTTCCGCCCCACCACACACCACGCATCTCACGGCCTGCATGGCAGGATTGCTGCTCGTGTGAGCTGACAATCAGTCGCCAAGGCGCTCGCCGATCACGAGCGCTATGCCCGGCTCGCCCAATCTTTTCGTCGGCATCATCGGGGTAAAGGTCGATCCCGAGCGGGCCGAGCACCGCCATGGCTTCTCCAACCGAGCGTCGCCGACGGTTGATGAGTCCAGATACATCGAGCAATAGACGTCGCCCACCTGCGAGCGAGTACTCGTGCGCGGCGGCTTGACACCTGACTGACACTCATGTCATCTTCTTTGCCCCGGGAGCGGCGGCATCCCGTCAGGAGGGCGGAAAGGGCGGCCCCGCGGCGAACCACGTTCGACTCGTCGCGTACGAGCTCGTGGTCGGGCGGCCCTAGTGGATCTCGGGTGCAGGCGGGGGAGGGCAACCGGGATGGAAACACGGCGGAGGACCGGCCGGGGCGGGCCAGCACGCCTCCGGCTGATGCGGGCGCCAGTTGTCATGGCGGCGGCAGCTGCGGCGCTCTCGTTCGTGTTCGTGAACGGGAACATCTCTCGGACGGCGGCGGCGTCATCGCCCCTGACGGCGGCCAGCACGACCGCAGCTCCGCCGGTCACCCCGGACACCTCTCGCCCCCCGGGGTGCCCAGCCGCCAACCGTGACCCCAACTCGGCCAACGACGGCGCCAGCCAGAGCCCGACTGGAACCGTCCCCTGGCCCCCAGCTCCCCGGGGCATCGACCCCGAGAACTTCGCCGCCTACATGCACACGACGACGGTGGGGGGCTTCCCCGAGCGCCCTTCCAACTGGTCGAACGGCGGCGGCAGTTGGAAGCTGACGAGCGCTCGTAGCACCGACCAACAGCTTTCCGAGAACCCCCAGGAGCTGTGCGGGGTGGAGGGAAACTCGGTGGACACCGCCTGGGAGCACACCACGGGCAGGCCGGACACCGTCATCGCCATCACCGACTCCGGTATCGAGTGGTGCGACACCCCGGTGGTGCACAAGATCCACCTGAACGAGGGAGCACTCCCCTATCCCGAGAACGCCGCGGGGCTGACCGAGCCCCAGCTCGAGGCCGAAGGCCAGAGCTTCGCCGACAGTGACCCCTACGACCTCGACGGCTCGGGGGTCGTCAACGTCGCCCAGTATGCCAACGACCCTCGGGTGCTCGCGTACACCAAGTCGACCTTCGGAGGGCTGTTCTGCGGCAGCTTCATGAGCCCCGAGGACCTCATCCGCACCTTCGGCAACCCGGCGTCGCCGTGGTACTACCCATCAGCCGGCATCGGCGCCGGCGCCACCGAGCAGCCGCCCTATCCGGGCCAGCAACCGGCGGGGTTCACCGAAGCCATCGCCGGTTGGAACTTCGTCGACGACACCAACGACCCTTACGACGACGTCCTCTATGGGCACGGCACCGGAGAGGCCGAGGACGCTACGGCGGCCGCCGACTCCGTCGGTGAGGTGGGCGCATGTCCCGACTGCATGGTGCTGCCCATCCGGGTCGGCGAGAGCTTCGTCGCCGAATCCAACTCCTTCGCCCAGGGGGTCCTCTTCGCCGTGGACAGCGGGGCCAGCGTGCTGCAAGAGGCGCTGGGCGCCATCGACGTCACCACCACCGCGGCTCAGGCCATCGCGTATGCCAACGCCCATGGCGTGCCGGTCATCTCCTCGGCTGCCGACGAGGAGGCCGAGCACCACAACGAGCCAGGCGACCTCCCCGGCACCATCGTGGTCAACAGCAGCACGCAGGGGCTCAACGAGGGCGGCGCGAACCTCTACAACCCGCCCAGCTACCTGTACCTGAACGGCTGCACGAACTACGGCGCCAACGTGGCGGTGACGGTGGAGAGCGCCAGTTGCTCGTCGGAGGCGACGGGCAAGACCGGCGGCATCACGGGACTCGTCGAGTCCGAGGCCAAGAACCTGCTGCAGTCGGGAGGCCTATCGGCCTACCCCGGGCTCACCACGGTGGCGGGGGCGCAAGTGGCGCTGTCGAGCACCGAAGTGCGCGAGCTCATCGAGATGTCGGCCGACCCCGTCGACTTCCAGAGCCCCGTCGTGCCCAGCGGGGCGGACGCCTCGACCACGCTTCCGGAGCCTCCCGACAACAACGCCGTGCTCTTCCCCTATCCCACCACCCGCTACCCCAGCCAGCCCGGTTACGACATGTACACCGGCTACGGCCGCATCGACGGCGGCACCATCCTCTCCTGGTTGGTCCATGGCGAGATCCCGCCCGAGGCCTCGTTCGGCGAGATGCAGTGGTTCCAGAGCTACGACCCAGCGAGCCGGTCGGTCCAGGTCCCGTTGTTCGCCGCCGCGGCGCGCACGCCCGGCGCTTACCGCTGGGAGCTGCAGTACGGGGTGGGGACCGAACCGGCTAACGGCGCCTGGTACGACATCAGCGGCGGCTCGGGCGCCGGGGGGCCGGACGGGACGCCATTGTCGGAGACCGTCACCCTGGCCCCATCGTTGTTGCAGCAGATCGCCGCCCGCCTTCCCGCCTCCGACAACGGCACCGGGCCGGCAGGCACCCCCGATGCCGACGCACCGGCCTTCACGCTGCGCCTGGTGGTGAGCGACGCCAAAGGGCTCGTGGGCATGGACCGCCGCACCGAATACCTGGAGCACGACCCCACCCTCCTCACCCAGGCAGCGCTCCAGCCCGCCCAGGGGGCCGGAACCAACCCGGTGACCGAGCCAGCCACCGAATTCGGCGGCTCGGTGGACGCCGCCCCCACCCTGGCCCCCATCGGCCCCGGCGGCGAGAACGCCCTCGTCGTAGCCACGGCTGACGGGACGATCCACGCCTACGTACCTTCGAACGAAGGTGGGCACACGACGCTGACCGAACTGCCGGGATGGCCGGTGTCCACCGAGGAGATCCCCGGACAGGCCGAGATCACCGCCAACGAGGTCGCCTACACGAGCGGACAGGTGACCGCCGTGCCGCACTGCTCGGTCGTCGGCGGGGTGGCCGTGGGCAACCTCACCGGGAGGACCGGGGGGCCCGACGTGGTGGCGAGCGACATCTGCGGCTACGTGTACGCCTGGAGCGCCGCCGGGCAGCTGCTGCCCGGGTTCCCGGTTCGCACCGATCCCGCCTACTCCCAGGACCCGGCACCCTTCGTCAGCACCTCGGCGGGACAGGACTTCGCCGTTGACCCGCGCGACCCCGACAACCGCCTCTTGCCCGGCATCCTGGGCGCCCCGGCGCTGGCCGACCTGACCGGCGACGGACAACTCGACATCGTCGTCTCGTCTCTCGACCGCCACCTGTACGCCTGGACCGCAGCCGGTCGGTCAGTGCCCGGCTACCCGGTGCTCGTGGTCGACCCCTCGGTCGTCCAGCGCGTCGATCCCACCTCGAACCACGTCACGTTCAAGTCCGGGGTCAACGTGCAGATGGGGTCGATGATCCTCGACACCCCAGCCATCGGGAACCTGTCGGGGGGCAGTGGGCCGCCCGACTTGGTGGTGGGCACCGACGAGGAATACGGGTGCAACCCCGCCACCCTCCCGGGCGCCAACCTCCCCCTCGACTCTGGTGAGCCCGCCTGCGCCATCAGCGTGGTGAACGCCGTCAACTGGGGCCTCGACGCCCTGGCGGGCGGGTCCGGGCTGCTCAACCCGGCCAACAGCCAGATCTATGCGCTGGCCCCCACGGGCACGGCCACGGCGCCCTCGACCCCGGCGACGAGTTGCGCCGAGGGCACCGCCCAGCCCGACGCCTGCGCCATCCTCCCCGGCTGGCCGTCCTCCATGGTCGACCTCGACGCCGGGCTGCTTCCCGACGTGGCCGACGGCACCACCTCCAGCCCGGCGCTGGCCGACCTGTCGGGGAACGGGCAACTGGACGTCGGTGACATGACGTCGGTGGGCCCGGGCTACATCTTCACCCCCTCGGGCCACTCCTACCTGGGGTCAGGGCCCGACGGTGAGCCCATCACGCTGTCGATGGCGGCCGCTGGCGCGGCGGCCAATTCCCACGACCTGCCCAGCATCCCGGCGCTGGGCATGCCCGTCTTCGCCCCCCTGGGCCCGGCAGCGCCGGGGACGAGCTTCATCGCCCCCGCCGCATCGCTGGGCAAGGCGCTCGACGCGGCGCTGCCGGCGGAGCAGTACGCCAACGACAACCAACTGGACGCCTGGAACACCTCGACCGGCACCATGCAGGCGGCCTTCCCACAGGTCATGAACGACTTGCAGTTCTTCGACCAGCCCATCGTGGCCGACGTGGGGGGAGCGGCTAGTGGGGCCTACGTCGTCGAAGCCAGCGCCACCTCCGACCTGCGTGCCGTCAACGCCGAGGGCCAGGAGGCGCCGGGCTTTCCCAAGTTCACCGGCGGCTGGATCGTGAACAGTCCCACGTTCGGCACCTGGGGTGACCTGGCCAACCAAGTGCTGGTGGCGGGAACCCGCGACGGCGACCTGTTCGTATGGTCGACGCCGACAGCGGCGAGCGCCCCCAGCGGGCCCTGGCCCCGCGAGCACCACGACCTCGTCAACTCCAGCAACCTCGACAACGAGTCGAGCCCGCTGCCGGCCGTCGGCCTGCCGGCGCTCTCGGCGGGAGACGAAAAGTAGGCGCCGTGCACAACGTTCGTCGGCGCTGGCTGGGATCCGCGACGGCGATGCCGGCCGCCGGACTGCTGCTGTGCCTCATGCTCCCGGCACTCACCGCCAGCACCACCAAGCTGGCCAACACCACCACCGGCTTTCTCGTGGGGGCGGCCGACGCCGACGTCACCCCTCCGGCCCTGGCAACCCCGCAGGGCCAGGCGCAAGACGCCGCGGCGTTCGTCCCTGCCTGCGGCATCTCCGAGGCGCAGATCGCCCAGGTGTGGACGGGCAAGCGCCTCTTCGCCTTCACCGATCCCTACGTCGACCTGTTCCGCACCGGGCAGTACGTGCCCGTCGACCCGTACTGCGACGCCGATCATTCCGGGCGCTACCAGGCGCCCTACATCGCCGGCGGCTCCGGCTCGAACCGGTGGCCCAAGACATCGGCCGACCCCGCCACCAACGGCGGTCTCGAGCTCGTCGACCCCGTCACCGGGCAGACGGCGTCGCCCGACCCCATCGAGGTCCACGCCGTGGCCTTCGACGCAGGCGGTACCCACGCGGCCATGGTGAGCGTGGACTCCATCGGCGTCTTCGACGACACGTTCCAACAGGTCCGCGCCTCGGTAGCCAAGAGCGACCCGAACCTCGCCCCTGACGACATCTTCGTCTCCTCCACCCACGACGAGTCCGCCCCCGATCCCATCGGCTTGTGGGGCCCCGACATCTCCCAGGAGCCCGCTCCGGTCAACCAGGCCAACGGCGAGCTCCCCACCTCGATCGCCTCGGGCGTGGACAACTACTACATGCGCTACCTGGTGCAGAAGGCGGCTGGCGCCATCGTCGCCGCCGACCACGACCTCCAGCCCGCCCTGCTGCACGTGGTCACCGCCCGCATGCCCTCGAACGCCCAGTCGTGCTGGTCGTCCTATCCATTCGTAGACACCGACCTCATGCCGGTCATGCAGGCGATGAACGCCGACACGGGCAAGGTGATCTTCACCTTGGTGAACGTGGGCACCCACGACGAGACGCTCGGCTTCTCGGGCAACCCGGCCTACGCCGACATGTTGAGCGGCGACTGGGCCGGGGAGATGGCCCAGGACCTCGAGCATTACTACGGCGGGGTGGGCCTGGAGATGGCCGGCCTGGTGGGAAGCGTCGAGACGCCGGCCGTGTACCCACCGCTCGGTGCCACCGGGGCGCAGTTGGCGCCGACGGACGGGGTCTACGAGGACTCGAGCGGTGCCGCCGACCCGAGCCTGCTCCCCCAGGTCCCCAAGGTGCCCGGCGCCTTCCACGGCGTGCCCGGCAACCCAACCAACGGGTGCTCGAGCGTGTACCCCGAGCCCGTGGGATCGAGCGGCCACGCGCTGTCGCCCATCACCGACGCCCTCGACTTCCTAAATGTCTACGCCGCCAGCGTCACCACCCAGGCGGCGGCCGCCCTGGGCGGTCCCTCGGCGACGGTGGTCACCCCTGACAACGTGAAGCCCCAGAGCCAGTGGATGTGCCTGGAGCTCGAGAACGAGCAGTTCGCCGCGGCCTTCGCCGCCGGCCTCTTCCCCGGACGCACCGCCTACGCCGATTCCACTTGCACGGTGGGCGCGTCGCTGGGCGGCAGCGTTGAGGTGGGCACGCCGGGGACACAGCCGGCGACCATGCACCCGCCCACCGTTCCCCTGTACCTGCGCACCGAGGTGGGCGTGCTCACCCTCGGCTCCGTGCAGATCGCCTACTCCCCGGGCGAGGTGTTCCCCTTGACCGAGGTGGGCGGATACGTGGACGACGCCCAGATGCCCTTCCCCACCAACTGCTACGAGCCCAGCCCCACCAACCCGACGTCGCCATCCGCCGCCGACTACACCTGCGGGGCCGAGCTGCCCGACACCCCCATGGTCAGCGCCCAGATGACCACGCCGTACCGGTTCCTGGCCGGCCTGGGTGAGGACATGATCGGCTACCTGTTCCCGCCGGGGAACTTCGTGGGCTCCATCTCCGAGACCCTCGAGTCCCCCTGGAACGTGTACGAGGACACCACCACCGCCGGCCAGCACGGGGTAGACCGCTTCGGCTACGGCCATCCCGACGACTCGGAAAGCGTCGGTCCCTACGTGGGCCTGTCCGTCACCAACACCCTCACGAAGCTGCTGTCGGCGGACGGAGCGGGCGACACGGTGGCGCCCGGGCTGTTCGTGGACGGTTCCGGGCACCGCTGCGACAGCCC
>Ga0307479_10000713_pt1 | contig 30139 bp, 22 predicted proteins | sample atmos_gasesECM4C_FD_203743 | JGI IMG/M metagenome (GOLD analysis project Ga0307479, IMG submission 203743) | Hardwood forest soil microbial communities from Morgan-Monroe State Forest, Indiana, United States - atmos_gasesECM4C_515 | ecosystem: Environmental > Terrestrial > Soil > Temperate...
CGCTTCTTGCGCCGCGCGAAAGCTTCCGCGCCAAGATCCTGCACCACGCGGCGCACTTCCTGCGAGGTCGCCGTAGAGGGCATGGGCTTGCCAAAGGTGATGCGCACCGGATAGGGAATCCGTCGCGGGAACTTCCACAGAAAGCGCCCGCCCGAAAAACTGAAGATGGAGCCCCACACGCCGTCGAGGTTTACCGGGATGATGGGCACATCCACACCCTTGATGATGCGCTCCATGCCGCGCCGGAACGGCATCATCTGCCCGATGCGCGTCATCTGCCCTTCCGGGAAGATGCACACGACCTCCCCGTCTTTCAGCCCGTCCGTGGCCTGCCGCAAGGAATGAATCATTTCGCGCGGGCCTTGGTCCGACGCGATGGGAATCACCCCCAGGATTTTTGCGAACGGCTTGATCAGCGGATGCTCGTAGGAGCCGCGGAACATCAGAAAGCGGATGGGACGGTCGAGCGAAGCAATCAACAGCGCGGCGTCGGCCATCGATACATGATTCGGCGTCAGCAGTGCGCCGCCGCGCGCGGGCACATTTTCGCGGCCTGCCACATCGAGCCGATACAGCGTGTGGGTTGCGAGCCACAGCAACAAGCGCAGCAGCGAATCGGGCAGCAGCCACAGGACGTAGCCCGTAGCGACAAGGGTCGCTACGGACGACCAAAAGAAAATCGCTCTCGGCCCGAGGTGCCCGAAGATCGAGGCGACGTAATACATTCCGGAGGCGGCAGCAACGCCAACGAATGACCACCAGTTCGCAACGCCGAGGACGACGCCTCTCTTATCTTCCTCGGGCCGGTGCTGGATAATCGCACTAATCGGGACAATAAAGAATCCGCCGGAGAAACCCAGACCCGCCAGCAGCCACAAGACTTTGTTAAAGGAAAGGCCTGGGGCAGCGAGGGAGATGCCGAGGATCGTCATTCCGAGGGAGCCGAGCGGCACCAGTCCATATTCGATTTTTCCGGCCGAGAGATATCCAGCGGCGAAACTGCCCAAGCCAATGCCAATCCCGAGCGCGGCGGCGAGGAAGCCGCCTCGGATCGGGTTCAAGTGCAAAACATCCTGACCGTAGATGACCAGCGTGAATTGCAGCAGTGCGCCGATAAAGAAGAAATACGTATTGCCAAGAACTGCCAGCCACAGCACGCGGTCGCTCCGAATGAGTTTCATCGGCGACCAAACATCGATCAGGGAGACAAAATGAAAACGCTTTGATGGGGCGGCCGCCGGGACTCGGCTAATTCCGAAGCTCGTCAGCAAGCCGACCATAGTGAAGCAAAGGAGAAGAACTCCTGAATAGACTTGTTTGCCGGAAAACGTTTCGGCGAGAGTCGAGCCGACCTCGGAGCCAATGATGATTGCGAGAAACGTGCCGAGTTCCAGCACCCCGTTGCCCCAGGAAAGTTTCTGGTCCGGAAGAATCTCAGGCAGAAGCCCATACTTCGATGGCCCGAAGAGAGCACCCTGCGTACAGACCAGGAAGATTGTCAGCAATGCAAAATTAATGTTAGGGCCGATCAGGGCGAGCGTGACCAGGACCATTACGGAGACTTCAAAGACTTTGGTCCAAATGGTGACGCCGCGCTTACTGAAGCGGTCCGCCAAGTAGCCGCCAATAAGAGAAAAAAGGATGAACGGCGCAGCGAAAAGCGCTCCGACGACGAAAACGAGATGATCGCGTTGCCCGGGATCTCTTACGATGGCGAAAATCAGGTAAATGACAAGATACTTCAGCGCATTTTCGTTGAACGCGCCCTGGAACTGCGTGGCGATGAGGCTCCAAAAGCCCAGCCGCCGCTTCTTTCCCAGCTCCTGCGGTGAGGAAGTTCCGGCATTTTCCATCCGCGCGCACCAATCCTCGGGAGTGCAAGCTACAAGGTCAGGACGATTCTAACAGCGGTTCCCGCGACGTGGTATAGCGGGCCTGATTGGCTGATTCGTGTGATTCACCAGGGGCGGCGCGCCGCAGGCACCGGTTCAGCGCTCCTAGGGATTCGAGACCTGGAAGGACAAGCTGTTTTCGCGCACCTGCTGCCAGGACTTCGACCACGCCTCATGCACCGGGCTCTCCGCGTAATCGGCAGCCGCCTCCGCGCTCGAGAACTCAATGGCATAGACGCCGCTGAAGTCGCGCACCTGGTTGCGCTCCGTCTTCACCCAGATATTCTTGATGCCGGGAATTTTCGCCGCCATGTCCTTGATGCCTTCAATGGCCTTCTCCCGGTCATTGTTGGAAGTGTCTTCCCTGAATCTGTAGACCACCACGTGCAGCACCGTTTTTGGCTGGCCGAAATGGTTCTGCTCGGCCGTGCCACGCGCGTGCAACACGCCCGCAGCGGCTCCGGAAACGAAAAGCGCCGCGCCCACCGCAATTTGCGCCATGCGTCGTTGGACCGAAATCATTTTTCCTCCAGAATTTATGCGCTGACCATCTAGCCACAGTGTATGTAAGCCATGCGGACGAAGCAAACTAGCCAACGGAAGTCTCGAAAACTCCGCAATTTATTTGACGGGCCAGCCGCCGCGCCGTTACCCTGCCAGGGCGGTGTTTCTTTGATCTTTCGTTCCAGGGAGAACCAATGCGAAGCCAGTTTCGCCGGATATTTCTGCTTTTTGCACTCTTGACTTGCGCTTGCGTGGCGCCGGCTTGCGCGCAGAATTTGGATCCCGCCAGCCAGATGGCGCGCGACATCCTCAAGCAGCTCATCGAGATCAACACCACCGACTCCGTCGGCAACGTCACCACAGCCGCCGAAGCCATGGCTGAGCGCCTGCGCCAGGCGGGCTTCGCGGAAGAGGACCTCCACATCGCCGGACCGGCGGACCGCAAGAAGAATCTCGTCGTTCGCTTCCACGGCACCGGCAGGCGCAAGCCCATCCTTTTTATCGGGCATCTGGACGTGGTCGAAGCTCTTCGCTCGGATTGGACCACCGACCCCTTCGAGTTCATCGAGAAAGACGGGTTCTTCTACGGCCGCGGCACCGAGGACATGAAAGAAGGCGACGCCATCCTGGTGACCAATTTCATCCGCTTGAAAAAGGAAGGATATGTGCCGGACCGCGATTTGATTCTGGCCCTTACTGCCGACGAAGAGGGCGGCTCGGCCAACGGCGTGGACTGGCTCATGAAACAGCATCGCGATTGGATCGACGCTGAGTACTGCGTCAACCTGGACGCCGGCGAGTTCGAAAAAGAAAATGGCAAGCCGATTCTCGCGGCCATTCAGGCCAGCGAAAAAGTCTATGTCGATTTCCAGTTCGAATCGCGGAATCCCGGCGGCCACAGCTCCGTTCCCACGCCGGACAACGCCATCTATCATCTGGCCGGGGCGCTGGCCCGCTTGCAATCCTTTTCTTTCCCGTTGCACATCAACGAAATTACCCGCAACTATTTTGAGCGCATGGCGGCGCTGACTTCGGGTAAGGAGTCCGCAGACATGAAGGCCGTTGCCAAAGAGCCTCCCGACCCGGCTGCAGCGCAGCGCCTCTCCACGAGCGCCTATTACAATTCGTTGCTGCACACCACCTGCGTCGCCACCATGCTCTCCGGTGGCCACGCCCCCAACGCCCTCCCGCAAACCGCGCGCGCCAACGTCAATTGCAGGATTTTCCCCGGGGAAGATCCGCAGGATATTCTCAAAACGCTCGAACGCGTGGCCAACGATCCTCAAGTGAAAATCAGCGCGGTGGCCCAGGTGGACCCGGACGGCAAGGCCGTGCCCGTGGTTCCCGTGCCTCCTTCCCCGCTGCTTCCCGAAGTGACTCAAGCTATGGAGAGGGTTCTGGGCGCTACTTGGCCGGGCGTTCCGCTGGTGGCCACCATGTCCACGGGCGCCACCGACGGCAAGTACACGCGCATCGGCGGTATTCCCACTTACGGCATTTCTTGCATGTTCTTCGACAAAAATGACGACCGTGCGCACGGAAAGGACGAGCGCGTGGGCGTCCAGGATTTCTATGATGGCGTGGCCTTCAATTACAAACTGATTCGCGAACTTTCCTCTTCGCGCTAATTACCTGCGAGCGGCCGCGAAGTTCCCGGGAACGCCCGGAGACAAAACGGCCCGGAGAAGAGTTCTTCACCGGGCCACACTTTCCAGTTTCTATTTTCTATTTTCCAAAAGGTGCTTATGGCTTGCCGGGCTGGGCTTCGCTCGCCTTGGGATCAGGCGGCGGTGTCGCCGCGCTGGCGGCAATCGGTTTGGCCGCTTCCGCTCCGTAGCGCATCAGGTAAGGCATGAACGGCGTAACTTCGAACGGCATCTTCTCGCGCTCCGCCACTGCTCCCACGGGCTTGCTCTTGATCAAGTCGAGCTTGTCGCTCCAGGGATCCAGCTTGACGCGCCCGCCCAGCGGCAGCGCCGCGATCATCTGCGGATTCTGCTTTGGGTCCGCCGTCGCGCCGGACTTCAGGTCCGCGATCACCGGAACGCGGTTCCCCAGGTGCCCGCTAATAAGGTTGGGGATTTCCTTTTGCCGCTTTTCCAGGGCCGTCAGGAACAGCGCCGCGTTGCCAAGCTGATTCTTGTACGGGGAATTGTTCAAGATTTGGATGGCCTTGGCGCTTGCCGCTTGTTCCTCTTCCGGCGTGCGCGCAAAACCGAAGTGGCGGAACGTTTCTTTGTCATCCACCAGCAGGTTGTCGAAAAACGCGTAAGAAGGATCTAGGCGGTGACCCAGCACCACGTGTCCGAGCTCATGGGAAAGCATCGTGGCCAAGCTCGCTTCATCGGGAAGCACATCGATCAGACCACGGCTCAGGACGATGGTGTGGCCGATGGTGAACGATTCCAGCGTCGTGGTGGTGAGCACGCGGCAGCGTACCTCGGGGTCTACATCGATATTGTTAGTCACTTCCAGGTTGTTGACCACCGTTTCCAGCACCTTATCCACTTCTCCGAGCGGGGCGATCAGCCCGATGCGCTGCAGGCGGTCAATCACGTTGTCCTCCGCCTGGCGGTCCCAGGAGCGCTGAGCTTGAATCGGGCTCAGGTCGTTGGCCGTCTTGGTGTCGTCCTGCACCGGGGTTTCCACCAGGATTTTGCTCAACTCTTGCTCCTGGGTGGCGTGGCCGAGGTTGTAACCCCACAAGCGCGTTTGCGCCTTGAAGTCCAGCCTCTTGCTGATGGCGTAGTGCACGTCATTTTCCTGGCTATAGATAAACGATGGCATCCAGACGCCGGGCTGCACGTTGGTGCGCCAGCTATCGAAGTGGAAATACCAACTGGAATGCCCGTTGCCGCCGTACCCACCGTTAAACCGTACAATGTTGTAGTCCTGGTCCTCCACCCAGATGCGCCCCAGGAATCGCCCTTTCCCCGACTTTTCCAGCGGGGTGACGTCGAACACAAAGCAGCGCACTTCGCCCAAAAATTCCCGGTGCACGTAATCGAATTTGTAGTGCTGCTTGTCGAAGCCGTTGGTGTCGATAAAAATCATCTGCAGGAACCCGCCCGGCACGAACTCCGCTGAGAACGAGAAAAAGTTGCCGATGCTGCCGAAAATCTTTTTGCCCTTGCTATTCGTGTCCGTGAGCGATACCAGCTCGACCCCTTTCGAAAACTCGGCGCGGCCTAGGAAGTACTTGTCGCCCGCCGGCACCGTCCCGAGCTCTCGGTCGGGTTTCAAGTTCTGAATGTACGTCTCCACCAGCGGCGAATACTGCCGGATTTGCTGGATGGCGCGGTTTTCGTTGGTGATGACGCGGTCGATCACGTCGGCCATGGTTCGCGCTTGCTGCGCTGCCCCGGCTCGCGCCGCTCCCAGCCCGCTTAAAATCAGAATGAAGATAGCGGTCGCTACTCTGCGCATTTTCCCTCTCCCCCTAATAAATGAACCAAGCGGAACTTAGTATGCCATGCGGAACTCAATTCGCACGCGCGCTGGAAAATCCACCGCTTGGCCTTCGCGCTTTGCGGGTTTGAACTTGATCAACTGCGCCGCCTTAACCGCGGCCTCGTCGAGCCCGTGGCCCAGACCGGTGATGACGCGGTTCACCTGGATGCTCCCGTTGGCCAGAAACACCATGTCCAGAACAACGTCACCTTCGATCTTCAAGCTGCGCCCTTCGGCCGTATACTCCGGGCGCGGCTTCTCCAGAATGTCTACCGGCGTCGTGGCGGCTTCGCCGCTCGCGGCCTTCTTCTTTGGCGCATCCGCCGCTACGGTCTGATCGCCAAACCCGCTGGTCTGCACGGAACTCTTCTTGCCCGTGCTCGGCGGAGGATTCGCGATGCCGTTGCCGAAGCCCGTGCTCGCCACTGTGCCGCGAATTCCTTTGTCGCCTCCCGTACCGTTGCCATAACCCGGTCCGCCCGGCAAGGCCGGCGAGCCCAGCCGATTCACGTTCGTTGCTTTATTCGGATCTCCCTTGCCTGGTATCCCGTTGGGGTCTCCAAACCCTCCGGTTTGCACTTTATTCAAAGGCGCCACAACCGTCGCCGGCGCAGCGCTTCCCGTTGACAGATTGTTGATCTTCACGTCCTCTTTCGGACGCTTCGGCCCTCTTGTCTCCACGTCCAGCTTGACTTGATCGAGTTGCGGATTCATTTCTACAGGCTTCACGTCCACCGTCTGCTGCTTCGGCTGGATGGCTTTGGCTGTCACGAATACGTGTGGTTGCTTGGGATTCAGTTTTGGTTCTTCCACCAGCTCGGGCTTTGGGTCGGGTTTCGGCTTGATTTTCGGTGGCGGCGGTGGTGGCGGAGCAACCGGAACTTCCGTGACCGGCTGCATCAGTTCCACCACGTGAAAGCTCAGCGCCGTCTTCATCCGCTCGGGGTAAATCAGCGGAAGCAGCAGCAAGAAACTGATGATCGCCACTTGCCCAAACGCGCTCAGCCCGATGCGGTCCCAGCGGTGCGTCCCGTCGGGCAGCATCGCCAGTCTTGCCGACACGGGGCTTGTTCCAATGGCTTTCTTCCAGGCTTGGGCATCGCCCCCGCGTCCGCGGTTGGCCTCGAAACCGACGCCCATCGACGTTCTGCTTGGTGGTTCAACAAGCATGGTTGCCATCCGCGTCCCGCCTCGTGATCACTTCGTCCAGCTAATAGGGATTTCTGGGGAGACTCAGCCTCCCCAATCTGCCAAATAGGAAATGTGTAATGCGTTCTTACCAGTACCAGAGTACTTGCGGGGCTGAGGGACTTCGAATAGAACTTTGGTACCAGCGACGCGAAGTTGCTAATGTTCCCACAAGTGCGCTACGGGCTTTTCTAACCCGGCGGGGCGTTCTTGGTTGCAAGGCTGGGGCGCCCAACGCAACCCATAGCATACCTCAATTTCCCTCCCCGTGGCTTGTGTTTTACTTACCAACTTCCGCCCGCCAGGCTTATGCTCTACTCTAGGATGCCAGAGGCCGTCAAGCCGTTGGCAACCCCCGGCGATTGCCTTCGTCTCTCCTGAAATGGCTAACGAGACTCCAAGACGCACAGGCCAGCCTCCTCTTGACGTTGCCTCCTGCCTTCTCGACGGCTGCGCCTCTCTGATCGAGCAACTGTACGCGCAATCGCAAGCGGCACGCTGGGGCCTGGCCCGCGAAGCATTCTCCGTATGCCTCCAGCGCAGCGCCGCGAAGCGTTTTGCCGGCCAACCGGCTCCGCCCCAGAAACTTCAGGATTACATCTCTTCCCTTCATTTAGAGGACCTGGCTCTCGCCGCCGCTTGTGCTGCGGGATGCGAGTCCGCCTGGGACCATTTCTTTGCGGCCTACCGCGCGTACTTGCGCTCTGCGGCGGCCGCCATCCTTCGTTGCCCGGCCGCTTCCGCCGCCGCCTGTGAACTCGCCGATTCGCTGTTTTCCGATTTGTACGGCTTGTCCGGCAGCCGTCCTTCCGAGCGCTCGCTGTTCCGCTACTTCCATGGTCGCAGCTCCCTCAAAACCTGGCTCCGCGCCGTCCTGGCCCAGCGTCACATCGATTCCCTCCGCGCGGCCCGCCGCTTCACCGAACTTCCCGAGGAAGAACCCGCTCTTCCACCGCGAAACGCCGCATTCGGCAGTGAACTTCAGCCCGCCGATCCTCGCCGCCAACATTACCTTTCGCTGTTCACGCGCGCCCTGCAAGCCGCGCTCGATCATCTCTCTCCCCATGAAAAGGACCGCCTGCGCCTGTACTACGCCGAAGAAAAAACTCTGGCCGACATCGGGCGCTGCCTCGGCGAGCACGAATCCAGCGTCTCGCGCCATCTCGACCGCACGCGCGCAGGCCTCCGCCAGGCCATGGAAGAAAGCCTGCGCAGCGGCTTTGCTGCCGTCGACGGCGCCCCTGCGCAACCCGGCTTGAGCGACGCTGAAATCGCCCTATGTTTCGAGTACGCCGCCGAAGACGTCCCGATCGATCTCGAAATTCTGCTGCCGCATCCGCGTTCCCAAAGCCAGGGCCGCGGGAAAAGGTTGCCATGACCGCACCATGCAAGATGTGTTCGCCGCTTCGTTCTATCTATGGAGATTTCCATGGCGCCTGAGGACCGCGACCGATCGTTTGACAAAGCGCTATCCCGCCATCTGCGCGCTGCCGCAGCTGCGGGACAAGGGGCGTCGGCGGACCAGTCTCCAAGCTCCCGGCCCGCTTCCTGCCTCGACTCGGAAACCCTCGCCGCCTATCACGAACGTTCTCTGCATCCGGAGGAAATGGACTCTTGCAAGGAGCACATCGTCGCCTGCGCGCATTGCCAGGCCATTCTGGCCGAGATCGAAGCCACCGAGGCGATTCCGCTTCCGGCATTGGAAAAAGAAGAAGTCTTGGAACTGGGGTCGGCCAAATATGCGGCCGCGGTTGGGGGTCGTGCACGAACGGCTGCCGCGGCGCCATTTCCGGAAAAATCTCGCGCTGCTCACCTCGCCCGCGGCGTGTCGTGGCGTTGGCTCGCCCCGGCCGGGGCGCTTGCCGCTGGCCTTCTCGTCTGGATTGCCTGGCACGAGAATCAACCGCGTCTGGTTTCCGCGCCCGAAAGCCAAGTCGCAAAATTGGAGCAGCCTCCCGCCCCAGAACCAGCGCCCTTAGCCACCGGCCACGCCACTCCGTCTTCGCCGGCCGCAGATCAAATCGTCATCGTCCCGAAGGACCGTGAACTTGTCGGCGGATTAGCTTCGGCGAAAAAGGTGCCCGCGCCTGAAAACCTGAAACAGCTTGAAAAACTTGACTCACGCGCAAGGTCCACCTCGGCTAAGCCTCTCGCATCAGATGCAGACAAAGAACGCGGCGCGCGCGATGCGCTGCGCGAATCCGCGCAGGCTGCGGATCGCATCCAAAACGTGCCGAGCCTAGAAGCCAAGGGCGTGGCTACCGGAGCAGCTGCGTCGGAAGCCGTGGAAGTGCAAGCGCCAACAGCAAATGTCCCGGCCCAAAACCAAAACCTGCAGAACCAGCAGAATCAGCAAAATCAGTTGAACACGCAAAGAGTCGCAGGCCCTAGCCCCCTCGGCCAAACTGAAGAAAGAAAGAAAGCGAAATCAGCGTCGTCTACGCATCTCTACCACAGTGGCCCGCCACCACAAGCGCCCCCCTCGCAAGCCCCCACTCCCGCTCCTTCTGTGGCGCTCAGCGACGTGAGTGAAACTCCGGCGGCGATTGCAGGTTCTGCACCTCCGTATTTAATTTTCGTGCCGGGTACCCAATCGCTTTGGCGCGTCGGCCACGCTGGCCTCATCGAGTTTTCCAGCGATGGCGGCACATCGTGGGTGCGGCAAGCCAGCAATGTCGTCGCGGATCTGACCTCCGGCTCCTCACCCTCGCCCAAGGTTTGCTGGGTCGTAGGCCGCGCCGGAACCATCCTTCTCACCACCGATGCCGGAGAGCACTGGTCTGTCATTCATTCGCCCGTTAATGAAGACCTGGAAATCGTCAATGCTTTCGATGCTCTTCATGCAATAGTCATCTGCAACCATGGTTTCAAAGCCTTCGAAACAAAGGATGGCGGCAAGACTTGGACGCAGTGGGTCGCCCAAGAATAAGAGCCTTGGCTTCCCGTCGTGCTCGACGATGCAAGAAATTCTCTCCACAACGTTCTAAGCTAGAAGGCAAAATTCAAATTGAGGTGCAATGATGGGAATCCCCGGAATTCAGTCGAGACTGCGGTTTCTTTGGGCCTGTGCCGTGGCAGCTTTACTCGCCACCGCCTGCGCATTTCTTTATCCTGCGGCAAGCGCCGATCGGCCTCACGCAGGCCAGGAAAAGGAATCCGCCCGCGCCGCCGACCAGTCCACCAGCTTGAACGATCAGACCGAACTCAGCGTCACCGTCTACAATTCCAACATCGCGCTGGTGCGCGACGTCCGCAATCTCATGCTGCCCCCGGGCGACTTCCGCCTGAAGTTCATGGACATCGCCGCCACCGTCAATCCCGCCACCGTGCATTTCCGTTCGCTTACCGACACGGAGAAACTCGGCGTCATCGAGCAAAACTACGAATACGATCTCCTCGAGCCCGCCAAGCTGCTCCACAAGTACGTCGGCAAAGAAGTCACTTTGATCCGCGCCTATCAGGAAAGCGGCACCACCAAGCGCGAAGAAATCAAGGCCACTCTGCTTTCCGACAACAACGGCCCAGTCTGGAAAATCGGCAACGACATCGTCACCGGCATGTTCGCCGAGAGCTACCGTTTTCCCGAAGTTCCCGCGAATCTCTACGACCGTCCCACGCTGCTTATGTCGCTCGAAAATTCCGGCCCGCGCAAGCAGCAGATTGAAGCTTCCTATCTGGCCAACAATCTTTCCTGGAACGCCGACTACGTCCTCACCGTCGCGCGCGACGATAAGAATGCCGGTCTCGACGGCTGGGTCACGGTGGTCAACAACAGCGGCACAGCTTTCCGCAACGCTCATCTTCAGCTCGTAGCCGGTGAGCTGAATCGCGTTGCTCAAGGCAACGCGGTACGCGCCGATATGGCCTACGAAGCGAAAAGCAGGGTTCCCGCCGCGCCGCAATTCCAGCAGGAAGCCTTCAGCGAATACCACCTCTACACGCTCGGCCGCAAGACCTCCGTAGAAGACAAGGAAACCAAGCAGATCAGCCTGCTCCAGGGTTCCGGCGTCCCCGTCGAAAAGATTTTCGTCGTCAACGGCCAGAGTTTTTACTATCACAACGCGCAAAGTCCCGGCGCGCCGCTGAAAGATCCCGTTCTGGTCTACTACAAATTCAAGAACGAAGAGAAGAACGGCCTCGGCATTCCTCTTCCCGCGGGCAACGTACGCGTGTACCAGAAAGATTCACGCGGCGGCATCCTCTTCGCCGGCGAAGACCATATCGACCACACTCCCAAAGACGAACAAGTGAACATCCACATCGGCAACGCTTTCGACGTCGTCGCCGAACACAAGCAGACCGACTACAAGCGCATTGACACGCACGTTTGGGAAATGGAGTTCGAAGTCACGTTGCGCAACCACAAGGACGCCCCCGTCGTCCTCCAGGTCAACGAGCCCATCGGCGGCGACTGGGAAATGCTTTCTTCCACCTACAAGTACACGAAGACCGCGGCCTTTGCCGCGCAGTTCCTCGTCCCCGTGGCCAAGGACGGCACCTCTGTCCTCCGCTACCGCATCCGCGCCCGCTGGTAGCTCACGATCCTTCGCGCTGTCGATTGTCTAATCAGCTAGCCAACCTTCGTCTTACGATTTATCGTCCGGGCCGCCCGTCCCGAATTTCCTAGCGGCCACCGGCCGTCTCCCAAACGGATCGCGTTTGAAGCCCATTATGATCGTGGGTTTGCGCTGTTGACAAAAACGCTCCCATTACAAGGGCGCCTTCTGGCAGACCACCGATTCCCCACTTTTTCCAAGACAAGAATTGCCCCCGAATTACAATGGGGACCACAGAGGAATACGTATTTGATTACGGCGAAGTGGCGGGTAGTGTCGAAGATGATTTCGGACAGCGAAAGGATTCTCGGATCTCCCGATATTTGTCCTGCGTCGAACCCGATTCGCACCAAAGGTGCTCGCATCATCAGCAACGACACCGGGGCCAGACCGGACGTTTTCCCATTGTGGCGAAGTACGTGCATCGAACGCGCGCTCTCCGGCAATCTCATCTGCCGAACCCAAAGTTCACGATTCTCGAGTCACCGGTCCTACTTCGGCAATCCTTGCCCCAACACGGATTGCGGATAGTAGTGCCGAGCCACTGCTCTTCGTTTCAGGCTGCGCTCCAGTTCCCGGTTCCAGCGAATCTCGGTCCGCAGTTGCTGCGCCATCAGTCCCACCATCCACACCGCTTCGTGATACCGGTGACCGACCTCCGCGTAGATCGCCACCGCCGTTTTCCGTTCCCTGTCCAGTTCGCCCAGCAGGAATTTGCGCCGCTTCTTCAACTGCTTGCGGAAAACTCCCGGCCGCGCCAGCCAGGAAAGCGCCAGCCAGGTCAGAAACGCCGGGCGGTCGCGGTGCGTCGTCCATTCCTCCCATTCCAGGGCATCCGCCAGCACCTCGCGGCCCTTCTCCGTCGTTTCGAACGTGCTCCGCTCCGGCCCCCCTCCCGCTTCCTCGTCTCCGTCCGGCTTTCGCAGCATTCCCATTTGCGCCAGCTTCTCCAGCGAGTAGTACACCTGGGGCCGCGAAACGTGCGCCCAATCCTGGATCTGCCGCCTCTCCAACTCCAGGATCGCGTGGTAGCCGTGCATCGGCCGTTCCGACAGCAGGCTCAGCAGTACCAAGTCCGGCGTCGTCAATGCTGTCTTTCTCCCCGTGCGCCCTTTTTTCTTTGCGGGTTCCCAGCTCTTTGCCGGCCGCCCACGCTGCGTAAGACCCTCTGCGCGTCGAATCGCTCGCTGCGACTCTGCGGGATTCTCCCTCCTCATCGGCTCCCCCTCTCTCACTTCGCAATCTCGTGCGTCATTTTCTCCACGCGCTCTCTCTCGTCGCCCTCTCCGCTTCTTTTCCTTGTTCGCTCCTTCGCTCCTTCACTCTTCTCTGCGCGTCTCCGCGTACGCTGAGTCGCTGCGTTAAATTTTTTGTTCGCTCTTTCTTTTCTTGCTCCAATACCACCACTGGCATTGCTCTGCGGGCAGTCGCGGATTTCGCGCCTGCGCCACCGCGGCGTGAAATGTGTCCTGCACGCAAGGATCCTGCCGCTGTCCGGTCTTGCGGCTCAGCCGCGTGTACATCTGCTGCGGGTTCTGCCGTGCCAGTTGCGCCACGCTATGAATCCTCAGCAGCGCGAAGTCCCGCAGCATGGCCGGCCCGATGGAGATCAAGTCCGCAAGTTGCCGCGGCGCGGCTGGCCTCCGCGCACTGGCTCCCTTGTGCGAAGCGAGCGACCTCCGCCTCCCGCCGGGAAGGGTATGGCCCCCGCGGCCACGCGAGCCTTGCTGTGAGGAAAATGGGTTTGACTTCATATTTTATGTCCCCTAGAGTAACTATTCTAATTTAGACTAGTCTAAATTAGAATAGTCTAAATTAGAATAGTCAGCGCTGAATAGTCTAATTTAGACTAGTTGGAGGTCAAGGAGGAAACCGCCCTATGCGCCGCCTCGCCCTTGCCGTCGCCGCCGTAACGCTGCTTTGCGGATTTTCCGTTTCCCATGCTCGTCCCAATCAGGAGAAAACCACTATGAACGTCAAACGCATCACACCCGTACTGCTCGTCAAGGAAATCGAGCCGCTCATCCCCTTCTGGGTGGACCGCCTCGGTTTCGCGAAAACCGTGGAAGTTCCCGACGGCAACAAGCTCGGCTTCGTCATTTTCCAGAAAGGCTCGGTTGAAGTGATGTACCAGACCTACGCGAGCGTGGAGAAGGACGCCCCGCCAAGCATGTCCGCGGAGGCGCGCAAGGGGCCGACGTACCTCTACGTGGAGGTCGACAATCTCGACGCGGTCCTCGCGGCCATGAAGGACGCCAAGCTGGTCATGCCCGTGCGGACGGCGTTTTACGGCATGAAGGAATTTGCGGTGAAGGATCCCGCGGGCCACTTCATTACTTTTGCGCAGGCTGCGGCGGCCGCGCAACACTGAGAGGAAGTTTTCAGTCGCCAGTTTTTCCGCGGGACTGAGAGCGGGCCATCATGGCGGAGTAAACTTGGCCGACGTATTTTTTCAAGGCGTCCGTCCGCGACTGATTTGTTTCCCGCGCCACCATGGTGTGCAGGATGGGCTCGAGGAACCGGCCATATTTCTGGAGGACCGCGCGATTGTGCGTGGCGAAGGCGCTTTCCACGGCTCTTTCGGTTGCCGGAGTAACGAGCTCCATCCTGCCCACGAAGACGCGCGCGATTTGTGCTGGCACGGGGTTGATCGACAGCGGCAAGATCCCGTTCACGAAACTTGGCGGCACGATGTAAATCAGGCGGCTGCCTTCTTCGAACCAGGAATCCCGCCACGTTTCCACCATGGCGTGCGCCTCGTCCTGATACAACCCTTGCGCCACCAGGATTCCTTCCAGCTCTCTTCCCAAGTCGTCGACCGTGTCGTTCAGCTCCGGCCGCTCTAACGTAGCCGCGCTCGCGAGGGCTCCGCCCGTGCGGTAGCCTACGTTCTCGCCGCGACGTTCGAACAGGATGACATTCGGGATTTCTTCCTCCGTTAGATTCTGGATCTGGACTCTGCCGCCGGGCGTCAGTTCCGCAGCGACAGGTACGGAGAACGAAGACACGCCCCGGTAGAAGAGAAATTTTTCCTGCTGCTCGCCCGCCGGCGTACGAACCAACAGCGGCGACGCGGCGGTCAGGCGCGCGGCGTAATAATGACTGCTGCGGGCATCCTGAAGGAATTCGGCGCGCTGCCTGGGCGCCACGGTGATTGCATCCCAAGCGATGCTGCCATCGGTATTCCCCAGGAACAGGCTCCAGTCTTGTGGATCTGTGGAGCTAGGTTCCACATGGCTGGCGCGCGGATACCATTCGGTGATCAGGCCCTTCGCAAAATGCACCTTGACGGAGACCTGTTCTTCGCGCGAGTCGTAAAAGTAGATGACAGGCGTCTCCATGCGCACGGTGCCGCGCAAGCCCAGTTTGAACTGCGGGGTGCGCAAGTGTTCCACGAAACCGGGCAAATCCGTCGAGTCGGTCTGCGGCGACCACTCGACGGCCCGGCCGTCCGCGCCCGCGACCGAAGTGAACGTGCCCCACTCATGCACGGTCAGCCCGGCGTTCACGGGACTCTTCTCGCGCCCTGGCGACGTGGCAATCGCCAAGAACGCTACCAGTGTGGCGCAAAAAATCAGGCGGGGCAGTTTGGGCAGCATGGCAGGTCTCCCGATGGGCGCCGGTTTCGGCTCCTTGCCCATCTGCTATCCAGACGCTGACCCACCGTAATGTGTTAACAGCACAGTTTGCCGGCGAAGGGAAGAAAAGCGGCGGCACATTCGCTTCGCTCAGTGCAAGCAAGCCGCCGCACCCCAAGATAGCCAATGCCGAGATGGGGCGCAGCATCCCCTCGCTTCGCTCGGGACAGGGCAGGGCCCCTACAGGGAGCTTGCCACGGCTTAGAATCGCGTTAGGGTTGGGTGGCGCGGTCGATCAAGGCGGCGATTTGATTGTGCAGGCTGACGCGATCCTGGTCTTGCAGATACATCATGTGCCCGGCGTTGTAGTAATCCAGTTTGACGTTCTTCTGCAGCGCTTCGGGCAAGCCGAGGTGTTCCATGGTGTGCTCCGTGGCGAAGAACGGCGTGGCCAGGTCGTAATAGCCGTTCTCGACCTGGACCAGGAGCTTGGGATTGGTGATCATCGCCTGCGCGAGATCCTGATCCACGTTCGGAGCTCCGGGAAAGCCGAAGCGCCGCTGATCGCGGCGTGTCCAGTTCCAGCTTCCAAAGGCGTTCGCTGTGTTGTGGTACACCTTGTCCTTGCCGAACTTCAACTCGTCGTGATTGTAAGCATTGATGAGTGCAGTGAACGCGCCGCCGACCGCCGGGCCTTCGGGATCGCCCTGGGCGTTCTCTTCCAGCAAATCGTAGGTGTAACCCGTGAAGCGGGCGTCGATGCGTCCGGTTGTGAGCCCTTCTTTACGTTGCAGCTCCGCGCGGAACTGGCTGAGCGCGACGCGCAAATCCGCTTTCACCAGGTAGTCTTCGGAGAGACCCGTGAAATAGGAAACCCTTTTCGCGACTGCCGCTTTGTCGCTCGCGGATAGGGCTGCCCCTTTGTACAGCGCTGCGGCGTAATCGCCCTGGGCGTACTTGCGCGCCTCTTCGATGAAGGCCACGACGTCCGCCGGACGGTCCTTCAACACCTTGTGGTACCAGGCGACGGCCGCGTAACTCGGCAAGTAGAAGATATAAGGCCGGTCATCCTCGGGCGCGAAGGAAAGCGAGGACAAATCCAGCACCGAAGAAATCAGCACGATGCCGTTCAAGTGCACGGTGTCGTGCGATTGCAGATAATTGCCGAGAACCGCCGATCGAAACGTGCCGTAACTTTCGCCGATGAGGAACTTGGGGGAGTTCCAGCGATCGTTGCGGCTGAGGTAAGTGACGATGAATTGACCGAAGGCCTCGGCATCTTCGTCGATGCCGAAGAAATCCTTTTCCTGGGCTTTGCAGACCGCGTGGCTGTAGCCCGTGCCCATGGCATCGATGAACACCAGGTCCGTCTTGTCCAGCAGGGTCTCGGCGTTGTCCACGAGTTTATAGGGCGCCGGGGGCGTGAACGCGCCATTCACGGTGAAGGCGCGGCGCGGGCCGAACGCGCCCATGTGCAGCCACATGGTGGCGGAGCCGGGGCCGCCGTTGTACAGGAACGCGACGGGACGCGTGGTGAGGTCTTTCACATCGCTGCGCGTATAGGCGATCGAATAGAGCAGGCCCGTTGCGTCGCCCTTATCGTTCTTGAGCAGGGTGGTGCTGGCGGTGGCTTTGTAGGGAATCGTTTGGCCAGCAACGCGAATCGTGTGATCGGTCACCGACGATTCTTCTTTGTAGGTGGCCGCGTCGCATTTTTCGTCGGACTTGGCTTCGGGCGCCCGAGCGCCGCGCTCTTGTGCAGGCGGCGTTTGCGCTGCCGTGCGACTCGCGAATCCCCAACCAAAAAACAAGACAAACACACACAGACTCATAGCCTTTCGCATCAGTTGTTCTCTCCTTTGTAAAACTCTTTGTGCAGTGCCAACATTTTGCGAATCCCTGGGGGACGCAGAAGAATCACGGGCTACTCTTCGCTGGTCCCGGCGGCGGGCGGTGCTCCATCTCCGTGGGGACGGCGAGGGAGCGGGCGCCGTTTTTGCCGACCGAGCGCACGGCGAAAAAGTGATTGTCGGTGGAAACACCCTTCAGGACTGTCTCGCCCGGAGCCACCACAAAGTCATAGACGTGCCAGCGCGGGTCGCTGGTTTCACGCCATAAAATTTCAAATCCGGCACGCTCGGGATCTTCGTCCGCGGCGAAGGACACTTTCGCGTCCGGCGTGACCGCGCCTTTCAGGCGCGCATGTGCTGGCGGCGCAGGAGCCATCGCGAGCTGGCGCAGTACTTCGGCATTGTCCCGCGCCACATTGCCCATGAACGTATAGTTCAGATATTTTTCGAGGTCGCCGTACTCGATGCCGTTTTCCGTGCGCGGCGTCTGATGCTGGTGGTTGTAATCCTCGAGCGGCTCGGTGAAGCGCACCGCGGGGAGTCCCGCTTTGTAAAACGGGAAGTGATCGCCGCCGCGGCCGTAGCGATCCTGGCGAAAAATCATGCGAATAGCGCCGCGGCCGTCGATTTCCTCGATGGCGCGGGCTAGTTCGCGCGCGGGCGAATCGGCGTCTTCAATTTCGCCGTTGCCGGAGAAGACCTGCACGCGATGCGGTCCGGCCGAGGCGGGATCGGCGCCCACAATGTCGTTGTCCAGCATGGCGCCGACTGTGTAGCCCTGCTCCTTGGTCCACTCGAGAAGGCGGTAGGCGCCGAGCAGGCCCTGCTCTTCGCCGGAGAGCACGCCAAAGAGAAGCGTGGCGCGAAATTTCCCGAACTTGCCATGGCCGTTTACGGTGGGGCTGCTGAGCTGGCGCGCGCATTCGACGCTGACGGCAGTTCCGGAGCCGTCGTCGTCGGCTCCGGGCGCATCGGCGTTGGGATCCATGGGGTCGGAGGGCCGCGAGTCCACATCGCCTACGACGATGAAAAGGGTCTTTGCAAGCTTGGGATCGGAACCCGGCAAGATGGCGTAGACATTTTCCAGGTGGGCGGGATTCGGCCCGGTGCGCTCGGATTTCGATTCGAACTTGTCGACGACGACCTGCATGTTTCCGCCGGACTCCTTCGCAATTTCGTTCAACCGCGTGAGGACGAAATCGCGCCCACAGCCGATGCCACGCTTCGGGTCGGTCCAAGAGGAAAGCGTGAGGCGCGTGCCGCAGCTCACCAGGTTGTGGATCAGGGAGCGCATGGACTTTTCATCGATGCTCTGCCGGGCGATTGCGCCCAAGGGCCGGGGCAAGATTTTTGGTTGCGGCTTGCCCTGCGGAGGCTCGGCGGGGTCGCGAGGTGCCGCTTGCTGCGGCACGGCAGGGGTTGAAGCAGCCAGCGATAGAAGCGCCGCAACTGCTGCATTTCTTGCAAGACTCCGAATCATTCTCTTGCGATCCCTCATGCATTTTGCTCCTGCGGCGAATTGGCGTCAAAAAGGAAGGAGCATTCTAGCGCGAACTCGTGAACGAAATGCACTGGCGAAGAAGTTTTCGAGTTGGCCCGCCCCGCCCGGCAAGCTTCGCTAAAGACAGAGCGGTTTATGCATGAAAGAAAAGCGGCGGCACATTCGCTTCGCTCAGTGCAAGCAAGCCGCCCTTCGGTGACCCTCAGGGTAAACCGCACTCCAAAGACTCAGCTGCGGAATTTTGCGAGACCCGATAAGTGCTTGTGAATCTCCGGGAATCCTTTAGAATCACGGCCTGCACCGGAGGGGAACATGAAACGCCATTTCTACGTCGGGGCCATCTTTGTTGCGCTGCTCTCCGCGCTGGCCATCGGCTCCGCGCTGCTCGAAAAACGAGCGGCGGTGGCCGCTGCCGGGCTGGAGGCGCCACGGTTCGAGGTCGATCCGCTGTGGCCCAAGCCGCTTCCCAACCATTGGATTCTGGGGATGGCGGTGGGCGTTTCGGTGGACGCGCAGGACCACGTCTGGATCGTCCACCGGACAACCACTTATGAGCCGATGGAGATTTACGCTACCGCTAGTCCGCCCGCCGCAGAGTGCTGCGTACCCGCTCCGCCGGTTCTGGAATTCGACGAGGCCGGCAACCTCATCGGCCACTGGGGCGGCCCTGGAGAAGGCTACGACTGGCCGGATTCGAATCACGGAATCACCGTAGATTACAAGGGCAACGTCTGGATCGGCGGGAACAGCTGGGGCAAGGAGAAGGGACTGTATCACGACAACCAGATTCTGAAGTTCACGCAAGACGGCAAGTTCCTGATGCAAATCGGGCATCCCAACAAGAGCGAAGGGAGCAACGACGTCGAGAACCTGAAAGGCCCGGCGAAAATGTTCGTCGACAAAGCCACCGATGAGCTGTACGTGGCGGACGGCTACGGCAATCATCGCGTGATCGTGTTCGATGCGGAAACGGGAAAGTACAAGCGCCACTGGGGCGCCTACGGAAACAAGCCCGACGACACAAACCTTGGCCCCTACAATCCGGACGCGCCGCCCGCGCAGCAGTTCCGCAACCCGGTGCACTGCGCGGAACTTGCCAACGACGGATTGCTGTACGTGTGTGACCGTCCCAACGACCGCATCCAGGTGTTCAAGAAGGACGGCACGTTTGTGAAGGAGGCGTTCATTGCGAAGCGCACGCTGGGCGACGGCTCGGCGTGGGACATCGCATTTTCCAAAGACCCGAAGCAAAAATACATTTTTCTGGCCGACGGCTCGAACGAGAAAATCTACGTTTTGCTGCGCGACACGCTGGAGATCCTGACCAGCTTCGGAGACGGGGGACGCCAGCCCGGGCAGTTCTACGCGGTGCATAGCATCGCCACGGACTCCAAGGGGAATATTTTCACGACCGAGACTTATCGGGGGCAACGCGTGCAGAAATTCGTGTACAAAGGCATGGCGCCGGTGACGAAGAAAGATCAGGGGGTGGTGTGGCCGGCGGCAAGCAAGTGATGCAAGGGAGTTTTGTTTGAAAGCGATGGTTCGAGCGCGACGGGTTCTGCTCGGCGCGATTGTTTTGCTCGCGCCGTGGTGCGCGCAAGCGCATGACATTCCCAATGACGTGACCGTGCAGATGTTCGTCAAGCCGGAGGGCCGGCGTCTTCATCTGCTGGTGCGCGTGCCGCTCAGCGCCATGCGGGACATCAGCTTTCCCGAGCGCGGCCCGGGGTATCTGGATCTCTCGCGCAGCGCTGCCGTGCTTCCCGGCGCGGCCAAGTTGTGGATCGCCGGCTTCCTCGAAGCGTATGAAGGCGATACGCTGCTGCCGAATCTCCAGGTGGTCTCGACGCGCATTTCGCTGCCGTCGGATTTTTCCTTCACTTCGTACGAGCAGGCGCTGGCGCACGTCACCGGTCCGCCGCTGCCCGATTCCACCGACGTTTACTGGAACCAGACGCTGCTGGACGTGCTGCTCGACAGCCCGATTGTGTCAGAGCGCTCGCGGTTTTCGATTCATCCGCGGCTGGCGCGCCTGGGGCTGCGCGTCATGACCGTGCTGCGGTTTGTTCCGCCGGGCGGCGAGGTGCGCGCGTTCGAATTCGACGGCGACCCCGGGATCGTGCGGCTCGATCCGCGCTGGCATCAGGCGGCATTGAACTTTGTCCACCTGGGCTTTCTTCATATTCTCGACGGCACCGACCACCTGCTTTTTTTGTTTTGCCTGGTGATTCCGTTCCGGCGGTTGCGGGCGCTTATTCCGGTTGTGACGGCGTTCACGCTGGCGCATTCCATCACGCTGATTGCCTCGGCGTACAACTTTGCGCCGGATTTTCTGTGGTTTCCGCCGCTCATTGAAACGCTGATCGCCGCTTCGATTGTGTACATGGCGCTCGAAAACATCGCCGGTGCCGGCAGCTTGCAGCGCCGGTGGATGATTGCGTTCGGCTTCGGCCTGGTGCACGGATTCGGCTTCTCGTTTGCCCTGCGGCAGTCGCTGCAATTTGCCGGCTCGCATCTGCTGACGTCGCTGCTGTCGTTTAACGTCGGCGTGGAGCTGGGGCAGCTTCTCGTGCTCGTTTTGCTCATTCCCGTGCTGCAGCTCTTCTTTCGCTACGCAGTTGCCGAGCGCATGGGCACCATCATCCTCTCGGCTATCGTCGCGCACACGGCCTGGCACTGGATGCTGGACCGCGGCAGCGTGCTGCGGCAGTTCCGCTTCGCATGGCCGGCGCTGGACGCGGCCTTGCTCGCGACGCTGCTGCGCTCGATGCTGCTCTTCGTGATTCTTGCGGGAGTCCTGTGGTTCTTTCGCATGGCCACGCACTGGTGGACCGCGCGCACGGCGCCCGGCGTGCCATCAACCGAGCTCGCTGCGGCCCCGGTTCGCAACGCTATGGATTCGGCGGGTCCAGTAGCGTCCGCTGCGCCCTTGGAACGCCCCAACTGATCAGCCCGCGCCGCCTAGCCGGACGCGCCTGCATTTCGAGTCCTCCGGAAACTGTGTTAACGTTTTTCGTTTATGACCAAGCGCATTGGCGTGCTGTTGAGCGGGCGCGGCTCGAATTTCGAGGCGCTGGCGGAATCCGTCGCCGCGGGCCGCATTCCCAACGCGGAAATTGCCGTGGTTATCAGCAATCGCGAAGGCGCGCCGGGAATCGATCGCGCCAAAGCGCGTGGCATTGCCGCGCGAGTGATTCCCTCGAAGGGCCTGGAGCGCGAAACGTACGATCGCCAGGTGGCCGCGGTTCTCGACGAACACAAAGTCGATTTGATCTGTCTTGCCGGTTACATGCGGCTGCTTTCGCCGTACTTCGTCGCCAAGTTTCCGAACCGCATTCTCAACATTCATCCTTCGCTGCTGCCGTCGTTTCCGGGATTGGAAGCGCAGCGCCAGGCGCTGGAACACGGCGTAAAGTTTGCCGGCTGCACCGTGCATTTTGTGGACGAAAACCTCGACGCCGGGCCGATTGTCGTGCAGGCGGTTGTTCCGGTGAAGGACGACGACACGGAAGCGGCACTCTCCGACAGAATCCTGAAGGAAGAGCATCGCATTTATTCCGAGGCGGTGCGCATCGTTCTTGAGGGAAAATACAAGATCGTCGGCCGCCGCGTGCTAGCTTCGGCCTAAAGGCTGGAGCACTGTGCCATCGCGCGCCTCGTGCTTGATTGTCATGCTGAAAGGGGATTGCCATCCTGAGGCCATCCGATGAGGAGGGCCGAAGGATCTCAACGTACAATAAATCACGAAACATGATCCAAGGCACGAAACCGACATTCGAGATGTCCGAACATAAATTCAAACCCGTCGAAGAGCAGCTCGCCTACATCAAAAAAGGTGTTGCCGAGATTATTCCGGAAGCGGAGCTGGCGGCGAAGCTCGAAAATTCGCGCAAAACCGGGAAGCCGCTGCGCGTTTATCTTGGCGTTGACCCGACTGCTCCCGATCTTCATCTCGGCCACACCGTGGTGCTGCGCAAGTTGAAGCATTTTCAGGACCTGGGCCACACCGCGGTTTTCCTGATCGGCGATTTCTCCGCGATGATTGGCGATCCCACCGGCGTATCGGAAACGCGGCCGCCGCTCACCCGCGAGCAGGTGGACGCCAACGCAAAGACGTATCTCGAGCAGGTCTTCAAAATCCTCGACCGCGATAAGACGGAAGTCCGCTCCAACAGCGAGTGGCTCAGCAAAATGAACGCCGAGGACGTCGTGCGGCTCTGCGGGCGTTACCAGCTGGCCCGGATGTTGGAGCGGGAGGACTTTCGTTCACGTCTCCGCAATAATCAGCCAATTTCAGTTCATGAGCTGCTCTATCCCTTGCTGACCGCTTGCGATGCGGTGGAACTCAGATCCGACGTCGAGCTCGGTGCAACCGAACAAAAGTTCAACCTGCTGGTGCACCGCGAAATCCAGCGCGAGTACGGTTTGCCGGGGCAAGCAATTCTCACTATGCCGATTCTCGTTGGCCTCGACGGCCAGCGCAAAATGTCCAAGTCCCTCGGCAACTACGTCGGCATCACTGAGCCGCCCTCCGAAATGTTCGGCAAGCTCATGTCCATTCCGGACGAACTGATGTGGTCGTACTACGAGCTGTTGACGGATCGCACCCCGAAGGATATTGCGGCACTGCAAAAAGAGGTATCGGGGGGCGAGCTGCATCCGATGGACGCGAAGATGCGTTTGGCCGAGGAAATCATCAGCGACTTCCACGAAAAGGACGCAGCACGCAAAGCCGCGGAGAATTTCCAGCGTGTCTTCCGCGACCGCCAGGCCCCGGCAGAATCTCCAACAGTGAAATTGCCGAAAGGACCTGCGAAGAAATTGACCGCGCTTCTTGTGGATTTGAAACTTGCCCCCTCGAAGGCCGAAGCCGAACGATTGATCAAACAGAAGGCCGTTGAGATCGATGGAGCAACCATCGAGGATTCACGAAAAGATCTCGATCTAAGTAAGCCCGTAAACCTTCTTCTGCGCGCCGGAAAAAAGAAGTTCGTTCGCATCATCGTCGAGTAAATAACCCCGTCATTCCGAGCGAAGCGAGGAATCTCTCTTCGTTTTTCAGGGGCACGCCATGCTGCCCCCGCACGCATCAACCGAGTATTTCGGCGACAAGTTTCGCAACGTACTCCGCAATCGCTGGCGCGGCGGTGAGGCCAGGAGAATCGATGCCGACAAGATGAATTGCCTGCAGCACCTTAGGGTCGCGCTTGATGACGAAGTCCGCGATACCGTGATGGCCAGCGGGAACGATTTTGGGCCGTAACCCGGAATAGCCAAGCTGCAAATCGCTTTCGCGGATTTCGGGTAAGAGTGTTTTTGCACTTTCGGCAAACGCGGAGATGGGCAAGCGGTCCTTTTCGTAATTATCTTTTCCCTCGACGTACGTCGCGGTCGGACCAAGCAAAAAAGTCCCCCACAGAGTCTTGGTGAAGTGCACGCCGAGGCTCAGGCCATCGGCATGGGGGAGCGGATAAACGAGGTTGTTGATGAGCGAAGAGCGCGGGCCGCGCACTTCGCAGTATTCGCCGCGCACCGGATAAATCCTCCACGAAGGATTGCCAAGCAGGGCGGCCACCTCGTCGGCGTACAGTCCCGCAGCATTAATAACGCAGCGCGCTTCGACGGTTTCTTCTTGCGCATTTTCCTCTTCGCCGATGCGCAGACCAACGCGAAGGACGTTGCCGAAAGGCTTGAGCGAGGTCACCTGTGCCCTCGTAACGATATTTGCGCCTTGCTCCGCCGCGATGCGCGCGTAGGCGTGTACGAGCTCTTCGGCGGAGACGATGCCCGAGGATGGCACAAGCAGCGCTGCAACGCCGCGAATGTGCGGTTCGCGCCGGCGGATTTCCGCGGCATCAATCAGGCGCAAGCCTTCGACGCCGTTGTCCTCCCCATTTTTCTTCAGCGCAGCAAGCTCAGCCTCTTCGTGAGGGCTTGCGGCGACCACCAGCTTGCCGCAGTGGCGGAACGGAACGTTGTGCTGCGCGCAAAATTCATACGTGAGGCGGTTGCCTTCCACGCACAGGCGAGCCTTCAGCGAATTCTTGGGATAGTAGATGCCGGAGTGGTTGACGCCGCTGTTGCGCGTGCTCGTGGCCATGCCGAGCTTCGGAAATTGCTCGACGAGGAAGACATCCTGCCAGCGCGAAGACACAGCGCGGGCGATAGCGCAGCCAACTACGCCGCCGCCGATAACCAGGATGTTGGCTTGATCCATGTGTGCCGAAAATCGAAATTAGAAAATCGCGATCGGAAAATAGGAACTCAGCTTTTCTCTGTCGATCTATCGTCACTGTCCATTTTCACTTTTCCATTTTCCAATTTCCAGCTACTGGTCGCCGCCGGCTTCGTCGAAGAACGGTTTGCAGGGAACGAGGCGCGCTTCTGTGCCGTCATGCACGGCATAGGACGCCTGCTTTTTTTCGTAGCCATTGCGCCAGAGAGAAGCAGCGCCATGCACGCCGTCTTTGTTGAGAGCGTAGAAATAAATATGGAAGGTGCTGAGTTTTTTCTTGTCATTCTTGTAGTTGTGGGCGATGCGCGCGAGCGCTTCCATGCACGCGTCGGTGGGTGATTTTCCCTGGCGCATCATTTCGAGGATGGTGTGCCCGCCGGAAATCTTGATATTTTCCTCGCCTTTGCCGGTGGAACCCGCGGCGCCCACTTCGTTATCGACACAGCAGCCCGCGCCGATGATGGGCGAATCGCCGACGCGGCCGGGAATTTTCCAGGAGAGGCCGGAGGTCGTGGTGGTTGCGGAGATGTCGCCGTTGGCATCGACGGCCATGCAAGGAATCGTACCGGTAGGCGGATGAGCGATAACGCGCTCGGCATAGGCGATTTGCTCTTCGTCGCCGTCAAACAAGGCGGCCATGTGCTCTTTCCATTCGGGCGAATCGACGCCCGGACGCCAGTTGAAGGACGTCTTCGCTTTCCACGCGAGCCAGATTTTCCGCGAATGCTCGGTGAGAAGATTCATTTCCTCAAAGCCCTCGGCGACGGCGAAGCGGCGCGCGCCATCGCCCACAATCATCACGTGATTTGTTTTTTCCATGACCGTTTTGGCAAGGCGCGAAACATTTTTGATCCGGCGCACCGCGGCGACCGCGCCGGCGCGGTGGGTGGGGCCGTGCATCACGCTGGCGTCGAGCTCAACTTCGCCATCTTCATTGGGCAAGCCGCCATAACCGACGGAATCGTCGTTGGGATCGTCCTCGACGACAGTGACGACGGAGACCACCGCGTCGAGAGTGTCCCCGCCTTTCTGGAGAATGTCCATGCCTTTGTCGAGGGCATGCAGGCCGTTGACACTGGAAATAATGAGCGGGCGGTTCCCCTGCGCCGGAGGAGCGAGGTTCGTGAGCGAGAGTTCGCCGTTCCCGTTCGCGGGAGTCCGGCCGAAGAGTTTGCTGGCGCCGGCAAGCGTGCTGCCGGCCAGGGAAGTGAGAAAGAATTTACGCCGCGTCCAGAGTTCCATTTTCAGAGCCTCCTCGAAATGCGTACGGAATATACAACAGTTGAGTAGCTCATGACTGTGAGTAGCTCATGACGGGCAACCCCGTACGCGGCGAATGCGCGCGCCACCCGGAACATTTCCGCAACGGACGGCGCGGCAAGCACCCGTTGGTGATGGGCTTGCTGTTTCTTCTGATTTTTTTAGAGGTGATTCCTAGCGGTAGTTCGCCTCGGCCGACTTGGTAAGCGCGTCGCGAATCGATTTTCGAGTCTTCTTGGCCCAGGCACTTGCTAGTCCATTCGGATCGAGCTTGAGATAGCTATCCAAATCATCTAGCACAGACAAGTAGGTGCGCTGACGAAGATGAACCTCAGCCAGCACCAAATAAGAAAGCGTAAAAGTCGCATTGAGGAGGACGGCGCGGTGCGCGCTCTTTTCGGCATCTTCAAATTTGCCCTCTCCCAGCAGGGCGCGCGCAAGCGCGTACTGTCCTCTCGACGAGTTCGCGTCGCGCTCGAGACCCCTGCGGATAATAGGCTCCGCCTCGGCGAATCGTTGGCGCTGGCAGAACAACAACCCCAGACTAAATTGAGCGTCTGTAAACCGGCCTTGGCTTAGGTCGATGGCCTTCTGGAAGTCTTCTTCCGCCTCACTACTTTGGCCGAGAGCCACATTCGCAACGCCCATCTGGTAGTAGGCCTCGTAATAGTCTGGAAATGCGGCTGCCGCATGCGAAAATTGCACGAGACTCCCCGCTGCGTCGTTTTTTTGGAGGCGCTCCATCCCCTTTTGCAGAGCCTCGCGCGCCTTATCCGGGATCCTTAATTCGCGGACGGAAACCAGATTTTCTCCGGCGACTCGCTGCGCGGGAGGAATGTTCCGCATTAGCTGCAAGACGATATCCTGAAGGCCATCGACGGACTGCACGGTCTGCTGAATTGGCACATAGCCGGGCATTTCAATAGAGATTGTATAGCTGCCCTCTCGAACGTTAGAAAATCGAAAGCGGCCGCTCCAGTCGGTCCTTGCGGTGGCAAGGAACGGGCCCCCAAGCCCTGCCAATTGCACCTCGACCCCAGTCGCTGGGGCGCCCGTACCCTGAAAATAAACCTCCCCGCAAATCGTTTCCCGTATTTCGGGCGAGGAAGGCGACTGCCCCCACGAGGCTTGCACTAGAATGAGGAACGTCATGGCAATCCATCCGGCCACACTCCTCAAGATCAGATGTTGTAGCGCTGCGTTGCGGAGGTATTGGCTCTTTTCAGTTGTCATAAAGCTCTCGCTGAACTCTGCGTGTGAGAGGAGAATCGGATGACGCGAGGATCACAGGCGGGCACCGGCTGCGAAGCAACTGCAGCTTTGGCAGGCACGACCAGTTGCGGGACAATGCCCTCTTTCCAGAACACCAGGCGACACGCACGCCCATCCCAATCGACGCACAATCTGTCGCCGGGTCTCACTTGCTCGGTCGCCAGCAGGTTTGCCAGTGGATTCACCAGATGACGGTCAATGGCCCTCTTTAAGTGCCGCGCTCCGTACCGGCTGTCCATTCCCTCCTGCAGCAAGAAAACTTTTGCTGAAGGGGTTATGCGAAACACAAATTTGCCGTTCTGTGTTTGAAGCACGCGGTCTTGCAAGTAGTTCAGTTCGATGGTGAGGATCTGCGTCAGTTGCTCGCGCCGAAGCGGATGGAACACCACAATCTTGTCGAGCCGGTTCATGAACTCCGGGGAAAACGCCCTTCGCGCGGCTTCGATTGCCGTTTTTTCCACCTGCTGATCAACCTTCTCGGGTGCATTGTATCCTGGTGCAGCAAACCCAAAGCCATCGGACGTCAAGTCGGCAATCCCACGCGCCCCCAAGTTGGAAGTAAGAAAGATGACGGTCCGGGAGAGATCCACACGGCGGTTGTCTCCCAATCTGAGAGTGCCTTTGTCGAGGATCCCCAGCAGCAATTGCCAGAGCGCGTCGCTGGCTTTCTCAATTTCATCGAACAGCAGAAAGCTCAATTTCAATTCATCGGTGTGAAACGCATCCAAGCTGTCTTGCGTGATGAATGGATGTGATTCGCGATGGCCAATATATCCCGGCGGGGAACCGATGAGCTTGGAAATCTCGTGCGAATGCTGGTACTCGGCGCAATCTACCTTGAGGACAGCGCGGGAATCTCCGAAGAGGATTTCCGCAGCGGCCTCCACCAGGCGCGTCTTGCCCGTTCCCGTCGGGCCGAGAAACAGTAGATTACCAACGGGGCGATCGTGGGCGTTCAGGCCGGCGCGGAAGACCTGATACAACTCCACCAAAGCTGCGATCCCTGCGTTCTGACCCACAATCTTGGACCGCAGTTTCTCCTCGAACTCAAGAGTTTCACGATGGCGCAAATCGGGTTTAAGAATCGCGGGCCCAGCGTTCATGGCAACCTCCTCATTTTTCGATCAGGTTTCCGAACGATGAAAAGCGCTTTGCGTCTGACTGGGTTGGTAGGTTAGCTCCTAACCGGTGTACGGAGCAGTTTGAAGAGCTGGATGGTTTCCAGGTTGAGCTTCATCCGCCACGCTTGTCTGGTAGCTTGGCAGGAGTTTGCGGAGGCGGCGCCGCGCCTTGTGCAATTGAGATTTCGAAGTCCCGGTAGAGCAGTCGAGCCGATCGGCAATTTCCTGGTGGTCGCAGCCCCAAAGGTCGTAGAGCACGAAGGTTCCCCGCAAACGTTCCGGCAATTGCGCGATCGCTTTCTCAATCGAGAGGCGATCAGGCAAGCCTGCCAATCTTGGATCACGCTGGCCGGGCTCTCGCGGGCTACCAGTCTCCCCTGCCCGCGCAATGACGTCTTCGAGCGAGACTTGCACCAGGACTTTCTTGCGGAGATGCATCAGCACGCAGTTGGTGGTCACGCGGTGCAGCCACGAGGAAAAAGCGGAATGGCCGCGGAACGTGCGAATGGCACGGAATACGGTCAGAAAGGTTTCTTGCGCCAGATCTTCCGCCTCTGCAACGTTCTTCAACATGCGAAGACAGAGAGCGAAAACCCGCGCACTGTGCCAGCGATAGAGCTGTTCAAAAGCGTTTGCGTCTCCTCGCTGCGCTTGTCGAATCGTCTTGGCTTCCTGAGAACTGGTGATCGGAAGTTCCTTGTTGGTGTTCACAAATCCCCCCCCCAAACACACGTAGACCTCTAGAAAAATTCTCGTATTGCCCTTCTGCCGGCGGCCCGATTGCCTTTACTGTAATTAGTAGCCCAAATAAACAATCAGTGGCCCAATACCCAGTGGAACGGCCGGGTCTTCAAGCGGTAACCGCTGGGAAGCGAGGGCAACTCGCATGCCACTTGAAATTGTTTTTGCTAAGAGACTCAGCATGCGCGACTTAAGTCGATGAAGAAAAATCAAGTTGCAACAATTTAACGGTACTAGTCCGTGTAAATTATTCCGGGCCGCGCTCTGGCTCTTCTGTGGTGCAGAAAGAAAAGAACCCTTCAAACATCGCGAATGGCGGTTCAGTCCAGAACTCTCCAAGCATCGCGAATGGAGTTTCAGCACAAAGTCATCGCAAGCGCGAAAATCAGGGCGCGGAGCTTGCGGAAGCTGGAGCAGCGGCGGGGAATTCGCCTTCCCAGCGCGCGATGACCACGCAGGCCAGGCAATTGCCGAGGACGTTGACGGCGGTGCGGCCCATGTCCATGAGCTGGTCGATCCCGAAAAGGAGAAAGAGCGGCTCGACGGGAAGGTGGAACGAGGTTGCGGCGGCAAGAACGATGACCAGCGAGGCGCGCGCCACGCCGGCCGTGCCTTTGCTGCTGACGAAAAGAGTAAGCAGCATGACGGCTTGCTGCCCGATGCTCAGATGGATGCCGGCGGCTTGGGCGATGAACAGCAAAGCCAGAGATTGGTACAGGCTGGAGCCGTCGAGGTTGAAGCTGTAGCCGGTAGGAAGGACGAACGCGACGGTTTCGCGCGGCACGCCGAAGGATTCCATTTGTTCCATGGCGCGCGGGAGCGCCGCTTCGGAGCTGGCGGTGGCGAAGGCGATGGTGACCGGCTCGGCCACCGCGCGAAGGAACCGCTTCACCGGCACGCGCACGAGCAAGGCGATGGGGAACAGCACGCCAAAGATGAAGAACGCCAGCGCGACGTACATGGTGCCGAGCAATTTCAGCAGCGGGAG
>Ga0307479_10000714_pt1 | contig 30132 bp, 22 predicted proteins | sample atmos_gasesECM4C_FD_203743 | JGI IMG/M metagenome (GOLD analysis project Ga0307479, IMG submission 203743) | Hardwood forest soil microbial communities from Morgan-Monroe State Forest, Indiana, United States - atmos_gasesECM4C_515 | ecosystem: Environmental > Terrestrial > Soil > Temperate...
GAGGCGCTCCTCGCCCTGGACTGGGTCACCGGCCAGGTGCTCGCCGCCGACGGCGGGGTGTCGCTGTGGAGCCCCATCGACCCGGCGGAGAGTTTGGAAGGGGGGACGGTCAGAACACCCCGAAACGGATGACCGACGCCAACCCGAACGCCCAGCAGTACACGGCGAAGGGCACGAGCGTCCTGGTTTGGAAGTACCGGCTCAAGAAGACGACGGCGAAGAGCGAGCTCACCACCGCCGCCACGCTGCCCGCTACCACCTCGCTACGGATGCCGTTTCCCAGCGTCCCGAGCAGGTCAGGGACCTTCAAGATGCCGGCGGCGAAGATCACCGGCGTCGACAACAGGAAGGAGAAGCGCAAGGCGTTCTCGTTGTCGAGGCCGCGGAACAGTCCGCCCACCATGGCCACGCCTTCGCGGCTGATGCCGGCCAGCAGGGCCGACGCCTGACTGGCGCCGATCACGGCCGAGCTGACGATGCCGATGCGCGACAGCTCGCCCTCGGCGTCCTCGTCCATGGGCACGATGCGGCGGTCGCGCCACCGTCTGCTCTGCTGGGCAGGTTCCGGCTCCGGGCTCGACGCACGCCGCCGGCGGTGGCGCTCCCCGGCCATGAGCACGCACCCGTTCACGACGAGGAAGATGGCGGCGGCCAGCGGCTTCGCGAACAACACCCGGAACTGGTGCTCGAACACCAGTCCCAAGATTCCGACCGGCACGGTGGCGACGACGATGAGCCAGGCCAGCCGCTCCTGGTCGGTCGTCACTCGGCGCCTGGCGATCGACCGGAAGAAGCCCACGACGACCCTGGCCCACTCGCGTATGTAGAACGCCAGGAGGACGAACGCCGTGGCCAGATGGAGACCGACCACGAAGGCCAGGTACGGGCTTTCGGCCTGCGATTCCTGGTGCACCAAGGTGGCCCAGGTGCCGCCGATCCACGACGGCACGAGCACGGTGTGGCCCAGGCTCGAGACGGGGAAGAGCTCGGTGATTCCCTGCAGCAGGCCGATGGCGATGGCCTGCACGAAATTGATGTGGTAGATGGCGGCCACGTGCCGGGTGTAATCGGGACCGCCGTGGAGCGTCAAGGTGGCCGGCTCCGGCTGCGCATGCGGCGTGCGGAGCTCCTCCGATCGTGAGGCCGGCGGCGCACCCCACTGCCCTCCTAGCCGAGCGGCTGGCTGCGGCCGGGTGCGTGGCAGCCGACGAGGAAGCAGGCGAGCTCGTCGCGACCGCTTCCGACGAGGACGAGCTCGAGCGATGGGTCCGCCGGCGTGAGACAGGCGAGCCGCTGGCGTGGATCGTGGGGCAGTCGAGGTTCTGCGGGCGACGGGTGTGGGTCGATCCCGGGGTGTATGTGCCCAGAGCCCAGAGCGAGGAGCTGGCCCGCCGGGCGGCCCGGCTGCTCCGGCTGCGGCCCGGGCGCGCCGCCGATCTCTGCACCGGAAGCGGCGCCATCGCCCAGCACCTCATGGCCGAGGTGCCGGGAGCTGTGGTCGTGGGCGTGGACGCCGATCGACGAGCGGTGTCCTGCGCCAGGCGGAACGGCGTCGCCGTCGTGCAGGGCGACATGGGGGGACCGTTGCGCCGGCGAGCCTTCGACGTGGTGACGGCAGTGGCGCCGTACGTGCCCACCGGCGATGTTCGCTACCTCCCGGGCGACGTGCAGCGCTGGGAGCCGCCCGCCGCGCTCGACGGCGGGCCCGACGGGCTCGATGTCGTCCGTCACGTGCTGGCCGACGCCGCCCGCCTCCTCCGTCCCGGCGGCTGGTTGCTCCTCGAGTTGGGCGGCGACCAGGACCGCGCCCTCGTTGCTGTCTGGGGCGACCACGGATTCGAAGCTGACGGCGTCGTCACCTGGCGGGACGAGGACGGCGACCTGCGCGGTGTCGCCGCCCGCTCGAGCCCTTCGTGGGTGAGTAGCGTCGAGCCATGACCGGCGAAGTCACTCAAGAGAAGAACGAGCGCGACGACATCAGAGAGACGCTCGACGCCCACCGCGGCTTCCTGCGCAGGACGGTCCGGGACCTCACCGACGAGCAGGCGGCCGTGCGCTCGTCGGTGAGCGAGCTGTGCCTGGGCGGGATCATCAAGCACGTCACCGCCGTCGAGCGGGCCTGGACCGATTTCGTCCGACGGGGGCCTGTTGCCATGGTCTTCACCCCGGAGAGCATGGAGGCCCACGCCGCCGGCTTCCGCATGGAGCCTGGCGATACGTTGGCCGCCCTTCTCGCCGACTACGACGCGGCGGCGCGAGAGACAGACGACATGGTCGTGTCGGCAGCGTCGTTGGACGAGTCGCAGCCGCTTCCGGATGCCCCGTGGTTCCCCCCGGGCGCCCGCCGGTCGGTGCGGCGAGTCATGCTGCATCTCATCGCCGAGACGGCACAGCACGCCGGCCACGCCGACATCATCCGGGAGTCGATCGACGGCGCCAAGACGATGGGCTGACCGTTCAAGCCTGTTCGCCGGCGGCCATGAGTCGTTCGAGGGCCAGCTCGGCGAAATCGTGGGGACGGCCGTCGGCGGGAAGAAGCCCGCGCCGAGCCGCCGAGACGTAGGCGCACGAGCTCACCAGCGCCATGTGCGTGAAGGCTTGCGGGGTGTTCCCGAGATGCGCCCCCGTGTCGGGGTCGACCTCCTCGGCATAGATGCCGACGTCGTTGGCGAGGCTGAGCAGCTTGTCGAGGAGCTCGGCCGCCTCGTCCACCCGGCCGGCATGGGCGAGCACGTCGACCATCCAGAAGCTGCACAGCAGGAAGGCGCCCTCGCCGCCGGTGATGCCATCGCCGCAGCGGTAACGGTGCAGGAGCCCATGCGGACCGGCGAGCTCTCGACGCAGCACCTCGATCGTGTGCTGGATCAGGGGGTGGTCGGCGGCGACCAGTCCGAAGGCGGGGATGAGCAGGACGGCGGCGTCGGTGTCCCGGGTGGCGGCCGCCTGGGGGAAGTAGCCCGATTCGGCGGAATCGAGCACGTACCGGGCCAGCACGTCGAGCTCCTCGGCCCATCGCTTTCCGGGCGGCCGGCCCAGGAGGTCCGCCAACTGCACCGCTCGGCGCAGGGCCAGCCAGCAGCTGGCTTTCGAGTGCACGAAGTGGCGCGGATCGTCGCGCATCTCCCAGATGCCCTGGTCGGGTTGGCGCCACCGCTCGCAGCACACGTCGGCCAGACCCGACAGGAAATTCCAGTTGTCGGCGGTGATCTCGTGTCCGGCCCGGGCGAAGAGGTATGCCGCTTCGAGCAGCTGCCCGTAGCAGTCGAGCTGCAGCTGCTTGACGGCGCCGTTGCCGATGCGGACCGGCCGGCTGCCGGCGTGGCCGCGCAGATGGTCCAGCTCCACTTCGGGGAGCATGCGCTCTCCGGCCACCCCGTACATGATCTGGAGATCCTGAGGCCGTCCCGCCCCGGAGCGTTCCATCCACTCCTTAAAGGCCTCGGCTTCGCTGCGCAACCCCAAGACGAACAGGGCCGTCAGCGTCAATGTGGCGTCGCGGATCCAGGTGTAGCGGTAGTCCCAGTTGCGGCTGCCACCCAGGTCCTCGGGGAGGCTCGTCGTGGCGGCGGCCAGCACGGCGCCGGTCGGTGCGTAGGTAAGCGCCTTCAAGACCAGCGCAGAACGCCGTACCGCCTCGGCGTGGTCGCCGTCGTAGCGGCAGCCGGCCAGCCAGGACCGCCAGAACGCGATGGTGTCGTCCATCTGTCGGCTCCATTTGCCGACGTCGGCGTCGACAGGCTCGTGAGCGGGGACGTGCGCCGGCGCCCACACCGCCGACACCCACGCCTCCTCTCCGGCCCGCAGGTCCCAGTCGGCGGCCAGGATGTCGCCGCGACGCAGGGTGTGGGCCTCCCACCGCTCGAGTGGATGGGTCGACCGGACGCTCAACGAGCTGGCGCCGCCCATGAATTCGGCCGCCCACGGGCTCACGGCGCGCAACCTCGGCACGACGAGGCCGTACTCGAATCGAGGCGTCACCCTCACCTTTGCCGTCCCTCGGCCCTCGAGACAGCGCACCCTTCGAAGCACGCTGTGGTGGGTGCTCACTGCGCCCGGCCGGGCGGGGTCCCAAGGCCCGACGGGCATGCAGTCGGTGACCTCGAGCGTTCCCTCGGGGCCGGCCCACGTGGTGACGAGGACGTTCGTGTCCTGCAGGTAGCGGCGGCTGCAGTCCGCTTCGCCCACGCGTACCGCGAAGTTGCCACCGTGCTGGTCGTCCAGCAGGTGGCAGAACACGGCCGGCGAGTCCGGGCGGGGGAAGCACAGCCAATCGATGCTCCCCGTGCGCGAGACCAGAGCGCTGGTGTGACAGTCACCGATGAGCGCGTAATCACCGATGGCGCTGCGCGGTCGTTCCTCGCCGGCCATCGCCGGGCACGCTACTCGGCGAAGGGTGCCTGGTCTCGGCTCGCCGACGGCCGTCGGAGCCGGGAGTCCGCGCCTATGGTGCCGGCTGCATGCGTGAGGTCGTGCCCAAGATCGGGGGAGGGGTCTTCGAGGCGGCGACACTCGGGCCGATCACGTTGCGGAACCGGATCGTCAAGGCGGCCACCTTCGAAGGGCGCTCACCGCGCCGGGTCGTGACCGACGACTTGATCACCTTCCACCGCGAGGTGGCGGCCGGGGGAGTGGGCATGTCGACGGTCGCCTACTGCGCCGTGTCCGTCGAGGGGAGCACCGACGGCCGCACCATCGTGCTCGGCCCCCACGACGTGACCGACGGCCTGGCCCGTCTGGCCGACGCCATTCACAAGCAGGGCGCCGCCGCCGCTGCCCAACTCGGCCATGCCGGTCCGGTGGCCAACCCGGCCGCCACCAAGGTGGCCGCCCTCGGCCCGTCTCCGATCTGGAGCCCGCTGGCCATGCGCCGGACCAAGGCCGCCACCGAGGACGACTTGGCCCGCGTCCGGCGCGACTTCACCCGTGGGGCGCAGCAGCTCCGTGAGGCGGGCTTCGATGCGATCGAAGTGCACCTCGGACACAACTACCTGTTGAGCGCCTTCCTGAGCCCGAAACTGAACACCCGTACCGACCAGTACGGCGGCAGTGTGGAGCACAGGAGTCGTTTCCCCCGGCAGGTGCTGGCCGACGTGCGCCAGGCGGCCGGTGATCACGTGGCCGTGACCGCCAAGCTCAACATGGCAGATGGCGTGCCCGGTGGTCTGTGGCTCGACGACAGCCTGGAAGTGGCTCGCCGGATCGAGGAAGACGGCACGGTCGACGCCCTCGAGCTGACCGGCGGCAGCTCGCTGGCCAACCCCATGTACCTCTTCCGCGGCGAGGCGCCGGTGGCGGAGTTGGCGGCCACCATGCCGAAAATGATGCGCCTCGGGTTCCGCCTCCTCGCCCGTCGCATGATGCCGTCCTATCCGTTCGAGGAGGCCTTCTTCCTTCCCTACGCTCGGCAATTCCGGGCCGCGCTGGCTATGCCGCTCGTCCTTCTCGGCGGGATCACCCGTCTCGACACGGCGCTGCGGGCCCTGGAGGAGGGTTTCTCCTTCGTGGCTATGGCGCGGGCGTTGCTGCGCGAGCCCGACCTCCCCTCGCGCTGGCAGGCCGAGGCCTCCTACGAGTCGCTGTGCGTGCACTGCAACAAGTGCATGCCCACCATCTATCGCGGCACGCGCTGCGTCCTGCGGGAACCCGTCCCGACGACACAACCTGGCGGTTAGAGGCTGTAGGAGTCCTGAAGGTGACGGAGGCGGCGGGCGAGCACGTTGAGCAACTTGGGGGTGATGCTCGGTGCGGACTCCATGAGGCTCGAGAATTCGCCGGCGTCGAGGACGAGCAGGCGCATGGGTGTCTCGGCCGTGACCGTGGCGGTCCTCGGCCCCCCTTCGATGAGCGCCAGCTCGCCGAAATAGTCGCCGGGCCCGAACACGGCCACCTTCCTGGTGCCGACCGTGCACTCGGCCTTGCCCTCGAGGACGAGGAAGAACTCCCGGGCCGGGGACCCGCGGCGGGTGAGGACCTTTCCGGCCGGGACCTCCACCTCCGTGCCCAGCTGGCCGATGGTCCAGAGCTCTCGTTGCGTGCAGGTCGAGAACAGCGGCACCTGGGCGAGGAGGTCCAGCTCCTTTTTGGGGACCTGGGTGCGCATGTCCGTCTCCTCGCCGGCGCCCGCCTGCGTTGCGAAACCGGCCCGACGTTACCGGCTCAAGCCAGACATCGCAGGGGTCGGTTGCCGTTGAGCGTCAGCATGTCGGCAAAGGCGGCGGCCAGGTCGATGTCGGCTCCGGGGCGGGCGCCCGAGCACTCGGCATAGGCCCGGTGCATGTTGCCGGCGAGACGTTCGGAGTCGGTCAACTCGGAGAACGCGCCGAGATCGATCTGCCGCGCTGCCTCGAGCGGGCTCAGCCCGGCCGAGAAGGCATCGCCGGCCGCCTGCTGCACGAGTCGGAGGTAGGCGCCGACGGTCTCGAGCACCTCAGGCCCGGCGGGAGAGCCGTGACCGGGCACGACCACCTCGGCGTCCAGCTCGATCAAACGGTCGAGCACGATCAATGACCCGGCCACCGAGCCCATGAGCACGAAGGGCGTGCCGCCGTTGAAGGCCAGGTCGCCGGCGAACAACACCCGTTCCTCGGGCATCCACGCCACCACGTCGTTGGTGGTGTGGGCGGCCGTCCCGAAGTGACGCAGCTCGACCAGACGGTCGTCCACGAACACGTCGAGACGCTCCTCGAACGTGATGAACGGGGCCCGGACGTGAAGCTCGCCCCAGTCGACGGCTTGGAACAGCCCTTCGGGTTTGGTGATGCCATGGCGCAGCACCTCGTCACGACAGCGGCGGTGGGCGATCACGGCTGTCTCGGGCATGAGCCAGTTCCCGTTGGTGTGGTCGCCGTGGTGGTGGGTGTTGACGAGCAGGCGCGGTGCCGATCCGGCGTGGAGCGCCACGGCGTCGAGGAACGCTCTCGTGCGTCGCTCTGTCGCGCACGTGTCGACGCACAGCACCACAGAGTCGCCCACGACGAAGCCCGTGTTGTTGATCCACCACGTGCCGTCGGGCTGGATGTAGGAGAACACCTTGTCGGCGACCTCCTCGACCCGCGCGGGAGGAAGGCTGCCGGCGTCTTCGTCACCGAGCGGGCTGTGGCTCACCGGGGTCGTTTGTAGCACCGCTGTCGGCTGCGAGGCGCGCTTGACGCCTTGTCGGTGTGTTCCGTCACATCGGATCTGTACGTTCGGGCCCGTGCCGATTTCGGGAACGACCTGCCGGCTGGCCGGCGTGCTCGCCTGCGTGCTCGTCGTGGCGTGCTGTGGTCGGCTGTCCCCAGGCGTCCGCCCGCAGCCCGTCGCTCCGTCGCCGCCGGCCGCATCGGCCCCCACCCCGGGCGCCAGCGCACTGTCGGGCCTGCCCGGCACGGTGCAGCGCGTCGACGGTGCGGGGTGGGACGCCACGGGGTTGTCGGGCACGGCGCCGCTGCCGGGCGCCTGTCACTCAGGGCGCGCCCAGAACGGGGCGGCATTGCCGGACAGACGATGCACGCCCGGCGCCGTCGACGTGACCGTGACCCAAGGGAATCTGGCCTCCACCATCTGCCGGGCCGGTGGCTACAGCGAGAGCGTCCGCCCCCCCGAGTCCGTGACCGAGCCGTTCAAACGGGTGGCGCTGGCCGCCTACGCCGAGGCGGGGCCCTCTTCCGAGTACGAGCTCGACCACCTGGTCCCGCTCGGCCTGGGCGGCGCCAGCTCAGTGGCGAACCTGTGGCCGGAGCCGGACGACCACCCGCGCCCCGGCTTCGCCAACTCGAAGGACGTCGTCGAGCTCGAGCTTCACGACCTCGTGTGTGCCGCCGTGGAGGGCCGCCGCCATCTTCCCCTGGTCACCGCCCAAGCACTGATCGCCGAGGACTGGACGACGGCGATGGCGCTGGCCCGCCAGGGGATGGTCGGAGCTGGATAACATGGCGGGCGTCTCATCCCGAGCGACCCGAGGGACCTGGCCCGATGACGGTCCGGCAGCCGGCTGCCCAGCACGGTGCCACCGCCAGGATCGATGAGGAGGTATCCCCGTTGAGCGGTGCCCGTCGTATGTACTTGCACGTTTCACGCGCCCTGTTCGACCTGCCGCCTGATCGACGTCCGGCGGCTCTGGCGGCATTCGCAGCTTGCGGCGGCGACAGCGACCGGCTTCCCGGCGCGGTCACGGTCGGCGCCGAGGACCGGCTACCCGGCGGCGCTGACGACGTCCGCCACGACCTCCGCCCCCACGACTGCTGAGGTGATGCCGGCGAGGAGACTCGCCACGTAGCGAGCCCCACGCCCGTGAGGCTCCTCACCGAAGTGGTGCCACCGGCGCTCCTCGAAGAACAGACAGGCACGTAGCTCGTCGAGACCCTCGGGCAGGGTGCCGCTGCGCGTCCATTGCTGGAGGCACCGGCCAGCCAGCTCGGCCACGTCGCTCCAATAGGCGTAGCCGTCGTAGGTCAGGGCGAACTCCTCGATCGCCTCCCATGGCGCCTCCGGCGCCGGGAGGAGGTCGGTCCGCAGGCACCCGTTGGCGATGGCGTTGGCGCGAAAGGCCCCGTCGGGTGCCCGTCTGGGATCGGAGAAGCGCAGCACCGGATCGGGACGGCGCAGCGGTGTCCCGGCGAAGGGAACGATCCGGCCCATCTCCGCCTCTTCAGGCCGCCGCCACGGCCACGTGGCCGGCGCCGGGACTGCTTGGCCTGGTCGACTCCTCCACCCAGGAGATATCGGCACCGGTGCATCCCCGGTTGAGACCCGCTCTGGGTAGCCTGCCCGCCCAATGCCCGAGTTCTCTGTGGCCAGCTTCAACGTCCACGGCGGGATCGACGGATGGGGACGACCCTTCGACGTGGTCGACGCCTGCCGCCGGCTCGATGCCGACGTCCTCGTCCTGCAGGAGACGTGGAGCCCGCTCGACGAAGGCGGAGGAGCGAAAGAGGGACTGGCGGAAGAGGTGGCCGCCTCCCTGGGGTACCGGCTCACGGCGGTGCCAGTGGCGCCCGCCCGTCGCTACCCCGTGCCCCCGGACCACGGAGCCGGATGGGGCCCGCTCGGGGGTCGGCGTCAGGCGCTTGGGCTGCGGGTCGAGGTGGGGGGTCGTGGGCCGGGCACCCGATCCCTTGGCCGGCGCGGGGTGGTCGGCATCGCCGTGCTCACCCGCCTCCCCGTTGCCGGGACCGACGTGCTCGACCTCGGCAGGTTCGGGCGCGACCGGGTCCGCCGGGTGGCCCTGCGGGTCACGGTCGGCGGCCCCGACGTCGTGGTGGTGGGCACCCACCTTCCCCACATCCGACACGGCTCTCCGGTCCACGTGCGGCGTCTGCAAGGCCTATTGCCAGACACCGAGACGCCTGCTGTCCTCATGGGCGACATGAACATGTGGGGACCGCCCCTCACCGCAATGCTCCCGGGATGGTCCCGGGCGGTGCGGGGGAGGAGCTGGCCGGCGTGGCGACCGCTGTTCCAGATCGACCACATCCTCGTCACCCGAGTGGTGCGGGTGATGGAAAGCGGTGTGGTCGAGATCAAAGGCTCAGATCACCTGCCGGTGCGGGCGCAGTTGGCCGTGCCGTAAGCGTCGCCGGCGCCGTCAGCCAAAATCCGCAGCACGACGACCTCGCCGCGCCTATGTTCTCCACCGGGCGCGGCCCAGCGCGCTGAAGTATCCGGGAAAGGAGGCTCAAGGGGGAGCGCGCCAGCCGACGGCTTGCGTGCCGACGCCGCAGACAGGTCTTCTGTCCCTGACGCAGCGGTGTCACGAGGTTCAGGCTGGTTCAAGCTGGATTCGACGTAGGTGTCTGCCGCTGTCCGGTCCGCCGGTCGGCGGTGGCAGAGAGGGAGGAACCTGAATGCGGATCTTGACCCGTCGCAGGAGACGGTATGGGGAGGACCTCATGAGTCCTCTTGGCTCCGGTCACATGCATCGGCTCGGGGTGGTAGTGGCGGTGTTGTCGCTGGCAGGGTTGACGGCAGCGTGCAGCAGCACCTCGACATCGTCGTCGACGACGTCGGCATCGTCGGGGGTCCCCGCCGGTCTCACCACGAGCTCGTTCAACGTGAACTTCACGGAGATGCCCAAGCTCAAGTCACTCGAGTCGGCCGGCTCAGGCTTGGTCGGGGTCATCCTTCCCGACACCACGTCCTCAACCCGGTACGTCAACTTCGACGCCCCGTATCTCATGAAGGCGTTCCAGGAGGCCGGCTACTCGGCGTCGGGCTACAAGATTGACAACGCCGGGGGCGTAGACGCCACCGAGCTTGCTGACGCGCAGGCAGACATCACCGAGGGCGCCAAGGTTCTCGTCTTCGACCCGATCGACTCGACGGTCGGGGGCCAGATCCAGTCCTACGCCCAGTCACACGGCGTCGCCGTCATCAGCTACGACCGAGCCACGTTCACGGGCACCAACACCTATTACGTGAGCTTCAACAACTTCAAGGTTGGGCAGCTCATCGGCCAGGGCTTCATGGACTGCGTCAGCTCGTGGAACGTGTCCAAGCCACAGGTGTTCGAGCTCGACGGTGGTGAGGACACCGACCCCAACGCCGTGTCCTTCGCCCAGGGCTATAACTCGGTCATCTGGGGAGCCCAGTACGGCAACGCATCGGGGACGCTGTCGACGCCGCTCACCAACGGCGCCGGATACAACCTCGTCGCCGACCAGATCACGCCCGGTTGGACCAACGCCACCGGCGCCACGATCTTCCAGCAGGCGTTCACCGCCCACCCGACCATCAACGCCACGGTCGAGGCTAACGACGGTCTGGCCAACGTGGTGATCGGGGACCTGAAGGCCAAGGGTGTGGGGGCGAAGAAGATCCCCACCACCGGCCAGGACGCCACCCTGCAGGGCATGGAGTGGATCCTCCAGGGCTTCCAGTGCGGCTCGGTCTACAAGCCGATCTACGAGGAGGCACAGGACGCCGTCGCCCTGGCCACCATCCTCCGCGCCGGCAAGACCCCGCCCGGCTCCCTGGTGAACTCCCAGACCACGCCTCCGAAGAACGTGGCCGGCAGCGCCCAGCCCGCATCGCTGCTCACCCCGGAGTGGGTGACCACCGCCAACATGAACTCGACAGTGATCGCTGACAAGTTCATCGACGCCGCCACCTTGTGCACGGCGGTGGGCAACGCTGTGTGCACCGGCGCCGGGATCACCCCGTAACCGGCGCTCGCCGAATGTGACCAGCGGGACCGCCGCCGCCTTGTGCGGCGGCGGTCCTGTCTCTGGTGGGCGAGATGTCCTAGCTTGATGGACGAGGACGACAGGATGACCGAGACCAGCGGGGGTGAGCCCCGCCTCAAGGTTCGGGGGATCTACAAGAGCTTCGGCGCCGTGCAGGCGCTCACCGACGTGGACCTGGATGTACCGGCGGGAGCGGTGACCGCGTTGTGCGGCGACAACGGGGCCGGGAAGTCGGTGCTGACCAAGTGCATCGCCGGGACCCACGAGCCCGACCGGGGTCACATCTACTTCGAAGGGCGACCGGTGCGGATCCGCAACGCCCACGATTCCGCCGCTCTCGGCATCGAGACCGTGTACCAGGATCTCGCCCTGGCCGACAATCTCGACATCGTTCAGAACATGTTCCTCGGGCGTGAGCGCCTCCGGCACCGGCTGCTCGACGAGAACGACATGGAGCGCGCCGCCGCCGAAACCCTGGCCGGCCTGCGGGTCACGACCGTACAGTCGATTCGCCAGCCGGTCGGGTCGCTGTCGGGCGGCCAGCGCCAGTCGGTGGCGGTCGCCAAGGCGGTGATGTGGAACTCCAAGGTCGTGATCATGGACGAGCCCACGGCCGCCCTCGGGGTGACGCAAACGGCCCAGGTTCTGGACTTGATCCGCCGCCTGCGGGACCGGGGGCTGGCGGTCATGGTCATCTCGCACAACCTCATCGACGTCTTCGCCGTGGCCGACCGCATCGCCGTGCTGTACCTCGGCAGGATGGTCGTCCAGGCCCCGGCCGCACAGCTCGACCGCCAGAGAGTGGTCGAGTACATGACCAGTGGGGGGCTGGCAGTCGGTGCTTCCGCCACGGCCGCCGGCAGCACAGGGTGAACGATGGCGAAGACTGACACTCCTCCGACTCCGGAGCTCGACCCGTCCACGGGGGAACCCGTCGACCTGACAGCGGCGCCCGAAGCGGTGCCGCTGGTGCCGCCGGAGATCATCGCTCAGTCGCTGGGTCAGTACATGCAGGCGTGGTGGGTGCGCATCCGAAGTGGGGAGAGCGGGATGCTCCCGGTGATCCTGGCGCTCGTCATCATCGTGGTCGTCTTCGAGGTCATCAGCCCCAACCACGTCTTCCTCACCGCCGGCAACATCGTGAACCTCTTCCAGCAGAGCGCTGTGTTCATGATGCTCGGCATGGCGGAGATCTTCGCCCTGCTGCTGGGCGAGATCGACCTGTCGATCGGTTACTGGGGTGCGGTCGGGGGAGTGATCACCGTTCAGCTCGTCCAGCCGAGCACGACCGATTGGCCGTGGCTCCCCGCCATCGTCGTGGGCGTGTTGGCGATGGCCCTCGTCGGTGCGGTCCAGGGCACGCTCGTGACCCGGCTGCGGCTGCCATCGTTCATCGTGACCCTGGCGGGGTTACTGATCGGCAACGGGGTCATGCTCATCGTGCTGGCCTTCGGCCCCTTCTCGGGGTACCCCAGCTTGAACGGCCTGTCGGTCAATCTGCGCGCCATTCACGACCTGATGTGGGGCACGGTGAGCCCTGCAGTGGGTTGGATCGTGATGATCGTGCTCGTGGCGCTGATGGGCATCGGCATGTTGTGGCGCGACACGCGACGGCGCAGGAGCGGGCTGGTGGCCCCGCCCGCCAGCTTGACGTGGATCAAGATCGCCGGCATCGCTGCGGTTGGCGTGGGCGTGGTCGCCATCTGCAACCTGAACCGCGCTGCCGTCGGGACGCTCGAGGGGGTCCCCTGGGTAATTTTCATCGTCTTCGGTGTGCTGGCGGCGTGGACGTTCCTCCTCCAGCGCACCCGATACGGGCGGTACGTCTACGCCATCGGCGGCAATCCGGAGGCGGCGCGCCGAGCCGGAATCAACGTGACGATGGTGCGAACTTTGGCATTTGCGCTCTGTCTCTTCACCGCCGCCATCGGAGGCATCCTCTACGCCTCGTTGATCGGCGGCATGTCCAACAACTTCCCGGGCGGGCAGTACGTGCTCTACGCCGTGGCGGCCGCGGTCATCGGCGGGACCTCGCTCTTCGGAGGAAGGGGCAAGATGGCCCACGGCGTGATCGGCGGGCTCGTGATCGGTGGCATCTACAACGGCATGTACCTACTGGGCCTGGCCGTGCAGTGGGAGTTCATCGTCACCGGCTTCGTGCTCCTGTTCGCGGTGACGATCGACTCGCTGTCACGGGGCAGCACCGTGGGAGGAGCAGCCCGGCACATCTTCGGACAGCGCTGATTCGCCCCCCCGCCTTCTCGCTGTCCGGACGAGAGGGCAGCAGCAACGTGTGCTCCCCGGTGCCTCGTGGCGGCGATCCCCGTTGAACCGGTCGGGCGGCCTCGGCCTGGTCGTGGCGATGGCGATGATCGCTTCCGCCTGCGGCGGTTCGCCCGGCTCGAGCTCCACGTCGTCGAGGGAGTCGCCCCAGGTGTCGACCAGGTCGTTCACCCACGACTTCTCCGCCATGGCGGCATTCAAATCGCTGACGGCAGCGGGCAGGGGGAGCGTCGCCGTCATCCTGCCCGACGTGACCAGCTCCACCCGCTACGTCGAGTTGGACGCTCCTGATCTCACCACCGCCATGACGGTGGCGGGCCTGTCGGCCGGGGATCAAATCGTCCAGAACGCCCAGGGCAATGACGCCATACAGCTGACCGACGCCGAAGTCGATGTCACCAAGGGGGCGAGGGTGCTCCTCGTCGACCCGCTCGATTCCGGCGTGGGGGCGGAGATCGAGAACTACGCCAAGTCCCACGGTGTGGCCGTGATCGACTACGACCGCGTCACCCTGGGTGGGCAGCGGAGCTACTACGTGAGCTTCGACAACCTCGAGGTCGGTCAGCTCATGGGAAGAGGCCTGGCGAACTGCATCTCCAGCTGGCACGTCTCGAAGCCCAACGTGCTCGTGATGCGCGGGGCGGTCACCGACAGCAGCGCCACCATCTTCTACCAGGGCTACTTCGACGACGTCCTGCAGCCCTCCTTCACCACCGGGCAGTACCGCGACTTGGGCATCACGGCCGGGACCTGGGACCCCTCCACCGCGCTCAGTGAATTCGAAAACGCCTACACCGCGCACCCCGATATCGATGCCGCCCTCATCGCCAACGACGAGACGGCCACCCCGATCATCAGCTACCTCCGGTCGACGCTCCACGTGGCCGCCAAGACGTTCCCGACGACGGGACAGGACGCCACCTTGAGCGGGCTCCAGAATGTGCTGACCGGCTACCAGTGCGGCACCGTCTACAAGCCGATCTACCTGGAGGCCCAAGCGGCGGTGGCACTGGCGCTGTATCTGCGGGCCCACAGGTCGCCGCCGTCGACGCTCGTGAACGGCACCACGAAGGACGCCACCGGCCACGTCTTGGTCCCGTCGGTCCTGCTGGCCCCGCAGTGGGTGACGGCGGCCAACATGAAGGACACGATCGTGAAGGACAATTTTGTCCCCATCTCGCAACTGTGCTCGGGCGCGTACGCCTCAGTCTGTGCGGCGGCGGGGATAAAGGCGGCCTGACCGGGCCGTTCAGGACCGACGCCACCCGCACAGCCGCCAATCGCACAACAGAACCCGTGTCAGGGTCGCTGGAGACGGCGCCAGCGTCCGGCCGGTCGTGTACCGGGTGCGGGGCATGGGTATCCGAACCACACGGCGCGGGTTTCACTGCGCGCGCCCAACGGGCGTGCGGCACCGGACGGCGCGCCAAGCCCTCACGGGTGACCGTGGGACCGAGGAGGGAGGTATGGCGACGCTCGACAGCGTGAAGGGCAGGGCCCGGGTCGTGGTCGAGCGGGTCAGCCCGCAAGTCGAAGGCGGGAGGTTCCCGGTCAAGCGCGAGGTGGGCGACGTCGTCGAGGTCGAGGCCGACGTCTTCTGCGACGGCCACGAAGAGCTGGCCTGCGAGCTGCGCTGGCGCCAAGACGGCCGCTCCACCTGGTCGGCGTCTCCCATGATCCTCCTCGGCAACGACCGATGGCGCGGCACCTTCGAGCTGCCTGCCCAAGGCAGCTACCGGTTCGCCATCCGGGCCGCCATCGACCCCTATGCCACGTGGCTGCGCGACGCCATCGTCAAGGCCGGCGCCGGACAGGACTTGTCGCTGCCGCTCCTCGTCGGCGCGGAGATCCTCGACGCCGCCTCCCGCCGGGCTCGTGGCGGCGACAAGCGACGCCTGGCGGAGCACGCCGAGAACTTGCGAGTCGCCGCCGCAGCCGGGGACGGGAGGGACGCGCTCGAAGCGGTGGCCGCCGCCTCCGTGCGGGCGATGGCCCGGCACAGCATCGACCCGGAGTCGCAACTCACCACCACCACCTGGCCGGTCACTGCCGATCGGGCCCGGGCCCGGTTCAGCTCCTGGTACGAGATGTTCCCCCGCTCGGCAGCGGCGCAAAGCGACCGCCACGGCACCTTCGCCGACGTGGAGCGCCGCCTGCCCTATGTGGCGGGCCTGGGCTTCGACGTGCTCTACCTCCCGCCCGTCCACCCGATCGGTCGCACCAACCGGAAGGGGCGCAACGGCGCTGCCTCGGCAGGGCCCGGTGACCCCGGGAGCCCGTGGGCCATCGGCGCCGAGGAGGGCGGGCACTGCGCCGTGCACCCGGAGCTGGGCACCCTCGACGACTTCGACCACCTGCTCGCTGCCGCCCGCCAGCACGGCATCGAAGTGGCCATCGACCTCGCTTTTCAGTGCTCGCCGGACCACCCCTGGGTGAAGGAGCACCCGGAATGGTTCCGCCACTTGCCCGACGGCACCATTCGCTACGCCGAGAACCCTCCCAAGCGGTACGAGGACATCTACCCCATCGACTTCGACACCCAGGACTGGAAGGCGTTGTGGGAGGCACTGCTCGACGTGGTCCGTTTCTGGACGAGCCGGGGCGTGCGCATCTTCCGGGTCGACAACCCCCACACGAAGCCACTCGGCTTCTGGCAGTGGCTCATCGGCGAGGTGAAGGCGTCCGACCCCGACGTGCTCTTCCTGTCGGAGGCCTTCACGCGGCCCGCCCCGATGTACCGGTTGGCCAAGATCGGCTTCAGCCAGTCCTACACCTATTTCGCCTGGCGCAACTCCAAGTGGGAGCTCGAGCAGTACCTGAACGAGTTGCACCACAGTGAGGTGGCCGAATTCTTCCGGCCCAACCTCTGGCCCAACACTCCTGACATCCTGACCGAGGCCCTGCAGCGCGGCGGCCGCCCCGCCTTCATGGCCCGCCTGGTGCTCGCCGCCACCATGGCCGCCAGCTACGGAATCTACGGTCCGGCCTTCGAGCTGCAGGAGCACGAGCCGCGCCAGAGTGGATCAGAGGAGTACCGGAACTCCGAGAAGTACGAGATCCGGCACTGGGACCTCGAGGCGCGCCACAGCCTGGCACCGTTCGTGGCCCGTCTGAACACCGTGCGCAAGGAGAATCCGGCCTTCCAGCACGACCGCAACGTGCAGGTGTGCTCGACCGACAACGACGCGTTGATCGCCTACAGCCGGGTGTGGGGGACCAACCGGATGGTGGTGGTGGTGAACCTGGATCCGCACTACCGGCAGTCTGGGTGGCTCGAGCTCGACCTGAGTGCCCTGCGCATCGGGCCGGACGAGCCCTACAGCGTGCACGATCAGCTGACCGACGCCCGCTACCGATGGCAGGGGAGCCGCAACTTCGTCGCGCTCGACTCTGTCGTCATCCCTGCCCATGTGTTTCGGGTCGAGACGGGCGCGGGGAGCGCGCCGTGAGCCTGCTCGAAGCAGCGCCCTCAACGGCGATCGGCCCCGACCTGGCGCACTGGTACAAGGACGCCGTCATCTACGAGCTGCACGTGCGCGCCTTCAAGGACTCCGACGGCGACGGGAATGGCGACTTCCGGGGGCTCGTCAGCCGGCTCGACTACCTGCAGGAGCTCGGGGTCACCGCCCTGTGGCTGCTGCCGTTCTACCCGTCGCCGTTGCGCGACGACGGATACGACATCGCCGACTACCGGCGCATCCATCCCGCTTACGGGAGCCTGCGCGACTTCCGCACCTTCCTCCGTGAGGCGCATCGCCGAGGGTTGCGGGTGATCACCGAGCTCGTGCTCGCCCACACCTCGGATCAGCACCCGTGGTTCCAGCGGGCCCGGCGAGCGGCGCCGGGATCGCCCTGGCGTGACTACTACGTCTGGAGCGACACCCCCGAGCGCTACAGCGACGCTCGGGTGATCTTCAAAGATTTCGAGTCGTCCAACTGGACGTGGGACCCGGTGGCGCACGCCTATTTCTGGCACCGCTTCTACTCCCACCAGCCGAGCCTCAACTACGACAACCCGGCGGTGCAGCGGGAGATCATCGACGTCGTCGACTACTGGATGGACATGGGCGTCGACGGTCTGCGGCTCGACGCCGTGCCGTACCTGTACGTCCGGGAGGGCACCACAGGGGAGAACCTGCCCGAGACCTTCGAGTTCCTGCGCCGCCTCCGTCGTCACGTCGACGAGCACTTCGAGCATCGCATGCTCTTGGCCGAGGCCAACCAGTGGCCCGAGGACGCCGTGGCCTACATGGGCGACGGTGATGAGTGCCACATGGCCTTCCACTTCCCGCTCATGCCCAGGATGTTCATGGCCGCCCGCCAGGAGGACCGCTTTCCGATCGTCGACATCCTGAGCGACACCCCACAGGTCCCGGCCGACTGCCAGTGGGCGCTGTTCCTCCGCAACCACGACGAGCTCACGTTGGAGATGGTCACCGACGAAGAGCGCGACTACATGTACCGCGCCTACGCCCAGGACCCCCAGGCCCGCGTGAACGTGGGCATCCGCCGCCGGTTGGCGCCGTTGCTCGGCAACGACCGCTCCCTCATCGAGATGATGAACGGGCTGCTGTTCTCTCTCCCCGGGACGCCCATCGTCTATTACGGCGACGAGATCGGGATGGGCGACAACATCTATCTCGGTGACCGCAACGCGGTGCGCACCCCCATGCAGTGGGGGAGCGACCGCAACGCCGGCTTCTCCGCCGCCAACCCGCAGCGGCTCTACCTCCCGGTGAGCATCGACCCCGGCTACCACTTCCAGGCCGTGAACGTGGAGGCCTCGCGGGAGAACCCCGGGTCACTGCTGTGGTGGATGCGACGACTGATCTCGTTGCGCAGCCGCTACCGCGCCTTCGCCCGAGGATCGCTGCAGCTGCTGTTTCCCGAGAACCGCAAGGTGCTCGCCTTCCTGCGCGAGCTGGGTGAAGAGCGCATCTTGGTCGTGGTCAACCTGTCGCGTTACCCGCAGAGCGCCGAGCTCGATCTCGGCGAGTTCTGCGGAGACGTGCCGGTGGAGCTGTTCGGGGGGACGGAGTTCCCGCCCATCGGGGAGCTTCCCTACTTCGTGACCCTGGGCGGCCACGGCTTCTACTGGTTCGCCCTCGAGCGCCGGGACCAGGGCGACGGCGCCCAGCGCCCGGAGCTCGTGACGCAGGGCTCGTGGCTGAATCTGTTCTCCGGGTGGGGCCGGCAGCAGCTGGAGGAGACCCTGCCGGCCTTCTTGTCCCAGCAGCGCTGGTTCGCCGGCAAGACGGGCCGCATCAAGTCGGTCGAGGTCGTCGACGTCGTGCCGGTCGGCGAGGGGCACGGTGAGGCGCGGGGCAACGGTTCCGACGGCGCCCGGGGTGACGGCCGGGCCGAACCGCTCTCCATGTTGCTCGTGCTCGGGGTGGAGTCCGCCGAGGCCCCGCAGGCGACATACGTCCTCCCGGTGTCCTTCGTCACCGGCAGCCGCGCCGACGACCTGAGCCGCTGGCGCCCGGAAGCGGTGCTGGCGGGCGTACGGGTCATCGCCCCGGGGCAGGACGCCGAGCGCGGGGTGCTGGTGGACAGCGTGTGGGAGCCCGACTTCGCCCGGTTCCTGGTGGAGGCGACGGCGCGCCGGCGCCAGCTTCAGGGCCGTCGCGGCCGGCTCCACGGCCTGCCGGCACCGACGCTTCGGCGACTCGTCGCCCGCATAGACGAGGACGACGAGCCGACACCCATGAACGCCGAGCAGAGCAACACCTCGATCGAGATCGGCGGGGCACTCATCTTGAAGCTCCTGCGCCGGGTAGAGCCGGGCATCAACCCCGGCGTGGAGATGGGCCGGTTCCTGGGCGAGCGCGCCCACTTCGGCGCCATGCCACTCGTGGGCGGGTCGATGGAGTACCGGCCCGCCGCCACCCAGGAGGCCACCACCCTCGTCTCGATCGAGGAGTTCGTGCCCAACGAGGGCGACGGCTTCAACTACGTGGTGGACATGCTCACCCGGGGCCTCGAGGAGCTGCTGGCCGGGCCGCTCTCCGAAGACCCTCCCCATCCTCCGCCGGCGGACGCCGCAGAGCTGGCCGAGGAATGGGCAGGCGGGCCGCCGGAGCAGTTCGGGGAGGAGGTCGCCGCCCTGGTCGGTCCCCATCTCGAATGGGCGAGCCTCCTCGGCAAGCGCACCGCTGAGCTGCACATGGCACTGGCGTCAGAGAAGGACGACCTCGACTTCGTCCCCGAGCCCATGACCGCCGGTGACCGTCAAGCCATGGCTCATGGGGCGCGCGCCCTGGCCAAGCAGTCGTTCCGACAGGCCCGGCGTCTGGCCGAGAGCTCGCCCGAACTGGCCGAGGTCCTCAACCGACAGGACCAGATCCTGGAGCGCTTCCGGAGACTCGTTGACGTGCAGCTGCGCGTCGAGCGCATCCGGTGCCACGGCGACTTCCATCTGGGCCAGGTGCTGTGGACCGGGAAGGACTTCGTCATCGTCGACTTCGAGGGTGAGCCTCACCGGTCGTTGAGCCAGCGCCGGGTGAAGCGCCCGGCACTCGTGGACGTGGCCGGGATGGTCCGCTCCTTCCACTACGCATCACGCACCGCCGCCCTGCGACTCAGCCGCTCCCTGCGGGCCCATGACGACCCGGCCGTCCTCGAGCCATGGCTGGCGCTGTGGTACCGGGGCATCACGGGAACCTATGTCCACGCCTATCTCGATGCCACAGACGGGGGCGCCTTCGTGCCCCCCGACGACCGGCAGCTGGCTGAGCTCCTCGACTTCCTGCTCCTCGAGAAGGCGATGTACGAGATCGGTTACGAGGCCGACAGCAGGCCGGACTGGGTGGACATTCCCGCCAACGGCGTGCTCGACCTCCTCGGCGCCGAGTCGTGAGCCGCCCGGCCTCGGTCGTGCACCAGCGCCGGGCGCTCCAGCAGCTGGCGCGTCTCATGGGCGTGCAAGCCGGCTATCGAGGCAATGACGGACGCCGGTATCTCGCCAGCGACGATGCACTGGCAGCGGTGTGCGCTGCGCTCGGTGCCGAGCTCTCCGGCCTCGGCGACGCTCCCCAGGCGCTGCGAGCCGCCCAGAGGGCGCTGCTGCGCCGGGTGGTCGAGCCAGTGATCGCCCATCGGCTCGGTGGCTCGGTCACCATCTCGTTGTCGATCCCGGCGGCGGTGGACCCTGACGCCGTTTGGGTGTCGCTGCACCGGGAAGACGGAGGGCTCGATCAGCGTCGTCTCGGCCGGACTGCCGGGCGCGCCCTCAAGGTGGACGACGCCGGTGGCTACCGGCGCTACGCGTTCCGGTTGCGCCGCGGGGGGCTCCCGGCCGGTTACCACCGTCTGACGGTGGAGGGCCCCGGGATCGATGCCTCGGCGCTCGTGGTGTCGGCCCCCGCCCGGTTGGAGCCGCCGGCGCGTCAGTGGGGGATGGGCGTGCCCTTGTACGCGCTTCGCACCCGGGGCGACTGGGGCGTGGGCTCGTACGCCGATCTGGCCGCCTTCGCCCGCTGGGTGGGCGAGCGAGGAGCGGCGCTGGCGGGCACGCTCCCGCTCTTCGCCACGTTCCTCGACACGCCGGCGGCGGACCCGAGCCCGTACCTGCCCGCCAGCCGCTTGGCCTGGAACGAGCTGTACGTGGACGTGGAGTCGCTCGTCGAAACCGAGGGCGTCCCCGAGGTGCGCGCCGAGCTCTCCGGTCCGGCGCTGCGCGACCAGCTGGTCCGCCTGCGCAGATCTCCGCTGGCCCATCCCGGCCCGACCTTGACGGTGAAGCGACGCCTCCTCGAGCCCATGGCTCAGGCACTGGCCGCGCAAGATCCCCGACGCTCGCCGCGGCGGGCCGCCTTCGACGCCTTCCTCGCTTCTCATCCCGAAGTGATGGCCTACGCCCGATTCCGGGTGGCGCGTGAGCAACACGGGCCGGCGTGGCGCCGGTGGCCTGCCGGAGAGGCGGACGCGGTGCGGACGGGCGCGGCGCCTCGCCCATCACGACGCATCGCCGACGACCCGGCGCTCGCCTACCACCTCTACACCCAGTGGGTGGCCGACGCGCAGCTGGCGGCGGCCGCCAACGGACCGGGGGCGCCGGCCGGCTTGTATCTCGACATCCCGGTCGGAGTCCATCCGGACGGGTTCGATCCGCTCCTCGAGCCGTCGCTGTTCGTGGCGGGCGTCGCCGGTGGTGCCCCGCCCGACGGCTTCCACGCCGGGGGGCAGGTGTGGGGGTTTCCGCCGCTCCACCCAGAGGCCATCCGCGCCGACGGGTACCGCCACGTCGCCGCCGTGCTCCGAACGGCCATGCGACATGCGGCCGCCGTGCGAGTGGACCACGTCATGGGGCTGCACCGCCTGTACTGGGTCCCCGAGGGTGGCGACGCCTGCGACGGCGTCTACGTCAACTACCGCGGCGACGAGCTTCACGCCGTGCTCGTGCTCGAAGCGCAGCGCTCGGGCACCGTCGTGGCCGGTGAGGACCTGGGGACGGTGCCGACGACGGTTGAGCGGGCCATGGCCCGCGACCGCATGTTGTCTTCGTTCGTGGTGCAGTTCGAGACCTCGGTGGAGGAACCCCTGCCTCCCGCTCCCCGGCGGGCGGTGGCGTCCTTCGCCACCCACGACCTGCCTCCCTTCGCCGCCTATTGGCGTGGCCTCGACATCGGCGACCGGCGCCGGAGAGACGTCATCGACGCCGACGAAGCGGGGCGAGAACGCCGAGCCCGGGACGGCTGGCGCTCGGCGCTGCTGGCGTCGTTGCCGCGCAACGGCCTGGCCGCCCTTCCCGCCGATGGTGAAGTCGCCGAGGCCCGCCGGGCGCTGCGGGGATGCCTGCGCCATCTCGCCGGCAGCCCGGCCGAGGTGGTGATGATCGATCTCGAGGACCTCTGGCTCGAGACCGAGCCCCAGAACCGGCCCGGCACCGGGCCCGAGGCGGGCAACTTCCGGCGCCGGACCAGCGGCACCCTCGAGGATGCCATGGCCGACCCCGAGATCGCCGTGCTGCTGCGAGAGGTCGATGCCCTGCGACGACCGGAGCTGGCATCGGCCACGGGAACCGATCACGAAGGAGCGACATGAGCGCAAGGGCCGCCGTCCCCAAGACCTCGACCGCCCCGCGGGCCACCGCCCGCACCACGAAGCGGACGAGGCGCGCCGAGACGCCCATCAGCACCCTCGGGCCCGAGGACCTATACCTGTTCAACGAGGGGACGCACCGAAAGCTCGGCACCCGGCTCGGTGCGCACGTTCGCGTCCAGCCGGAGCAGGCTGTCGGCTTCGCGGTGTGGGCGCCTAGTGCCCGCCGGGTCTCGGTGATCGGCGACTTCAACGGCTGGGACGCAGGCGCCAACGCCATGACCCCAGTGGAGAGCTCGGGGATCTGGGAGACGATCGTCCCCGGGGCGCGCCCCGGGCAGATCTACAAGTACGCCGTGGAGGCCGCCGACGGCAGGACCCTCGAGAAGGCCGATCCGTTCGCCTTCCGCACCGAGGAACCCCCCCGCACCGGGTCGGTGGTGTGGGCGCTCGACTACGACTGGGGTGACGACGCTTGGATGGCAGAGCGGGACCGGACTATCGCCCTCGACTCGCCGGTGTCGGTGTACGAGGTGCACCTGGGCTCCTGGCGCCGGGACCCGGCTGAGCCCGACCGGTTGCTCTCCTATGGCGAGATCGCCCCCATGCTGGTGCGTCACGTGCTCGATACGGGCTTCACGCACGTGGAGTTCCTGCCGGTCATGGAACATCCCTTCTACGGTTCGTGGGGGTACCAGACCACTGGCTATTTCGCCCCGTCCGCTCGCTACGGCACGCCGCAGGACTTCATGGCCCTCGTCGACTCCCTGCACCAAGCCGGCATCGGGGTCATCCTCGACTGGGTCCCCTCGCACTTCCCTGGTGACGCCTTTGCGCTGGCCGAGTTCGACGGGACCCATCTGTACGAGCACGCCGACCCCCGTCTCGGCGTGCATCCGGACTGGAACAGCCTGGTCTTCAACTACGGACGAAACGAGGTGCGGAGCTTCCTGGCCTCCTCAGCCGAACATTGGCTGTCGGTGTACCACTCCGACGGTCTGCGGGTGGATGCGGTGGCGTCGATGCTGTATCGCGATTACTCGCGGCGCCAGGGCGAATGGATCCCCAACGAGTACGGGGGCCGGGAGAACCTCGAGGCCATTTCCTTCCTCCAGTCGTTCAACGGCGGCGTCTACCTCGACCACCCCGACGTCCACACGGCTGCCGAGGAGTCGACGGCCTGGCCGGGTGTGTCGCGTCCGGTCGACCAGGGCGGCCTCGGCTTCGGCTACAAGTGGGACATGGGGTGGATGCACGACACCCTTGAGTACATGGCCCAGGACCCGGTGTACCGCCGCTGGGCCTACGACCGGCTCACGTTCCGCGCCGTGTACGCCTTCAGCGAGAACTTCATGCTGCCGCTCTCCCACGACGAGGTCGTGCACGGCAAGGGATCGCTTCTGTCCAAGATGCCGGGTGACGACTGGCAGAAGTTCGCCAACCTGCGTCTCCTGCTCGCCTATCAGTTCGCCCTTCCCGGGAAGAAGCTGCTGTTCATGGGGGCCGAGCTGGCGCAGCGCCACGAGTGGGACCATGGTCGCTCGTTGGACTGGCATCTGCTCGACGAGCCCGACCACGCCGGCGTGTGCCGCCTGGTGGGGGACCTGAACCGGGTGTACAGCGACTACCGGGCCCTGCACGAGCTCGACACCGACCCCGCCGGTTTCGAGTGGGTGATGGCGGACGACGCCGAGGACAGCATCCTGTGCTTCTTGCGGCTCGCCCGCCACGACCCGCCGGCCTTGGTGGTGTGCAACTTCACCCCGGTGCCGCGCCACGATCTGATGGTGGGCGTGCCCGAGCCGGGATTCTGGCGGGAAGTGCTCAACTCCGATTCCCCCCACTACGGAGGCAGTGGCATCGGCAACCTGGGCGGCGTCGACGCCCAGCCGGCGCCGTGGCACGGCCGGCCCCACAGCCTCACCGTGACCGCTCCGCCCCTTTCGTGTGTGATCTTCCTCCATCAACCAGGTGGCATGAGCCGGCCCGGACGACAGTTACCCGATTGACGATCCAGCTCCACAAGGCGAGGGCCTGAGATGCGGGTATGGCCCGGCAGCCCGCACCCCCTCGGTGCCACCTGGGACGGCGAGGGCGTCAACTTCGCGCTCTTCTCCGAGCACGCCACCGGCGTGGAGTTGTGCCTTTTCGACCATCCCGACGATCCCAAGCCCACCGAGACCATCTCCATGCCGGTCGTCACGGACCGGGTCTGGCACGCCTATCTCCCCGATGCTCGTCCGGGCACCCTGTACGGATATCGGGTCGACGGCCCCTACCAGCCCGAGGAGGGACAGCGCTTCAATCCGGCCAAGTTGCTCATCGACCCCTACGCCAAGGCCCTGACCGGCACGGTCCGCGTGACCGACGAGGTGTTCGGCTACCGGGTGGGGGACCCGGCCGGCGACCTGTCCTCGGACGACCGGGATTCGGCGGCGTCGATGCCGCGGGCGCTCGTGGTGGACCCCGCCTTCACCTGGGGTGACGACCGCCCGCCGCGCATCGCCCCCAACCACACCGTCATCTACGAATGCCACGTGCGGGGCACCACCATCCGCCATTCCGGGGTGCCGGAGCACCTACGGGGTACCTATCTGGGCCTGTCCTGCGATGCCGTCATCGACCATCTGCTCTCGCTCGGGGTGACGGCGGTCGAGCTCATGCCCGTGCACCAGTTCGTCACCGAGCCCACGGTGCTCAAGAAGGGGCTCGTCAACTACTGGGGCTACAACTCGATCGGCTACTTCGCCCCTCACGTCGACTACGCCACCGGCGGACTGGGCGAGCAGGTGCGTGAGTTCAAGTCCATGGTGAAGACCCTCCACCGGGCCGGTCTGGAGGTCATCCTCGACGTCGTCTACAACCACACCGGCGAGGGCAACGAATGGGGCCCGACGCTGTCTCTTCGGGGCATCGACAACGTCGTCTACTACCGCCTGGACCCGGACAACCTCCGTCACCACGTCGACTTCACCGGCACCGGCAATTCGCTCAACATCGTCCACAACCGGACCATGGCGCTCATCATGGACAGCCTTCGTTACTGGGTGACCGACATGCACGTGGACGGTTTTCGCTTCGACTTGGCGCCGGTGCTCGTCAGGGGCATCGAGAACCGCCGGAGCGCCTTTTTCGAAGTGATCCAGCAGGACCCCGTGCTGTCCCAGGTGAAGCTCATCGCCGAACCGTGGGACGTAGGCCCGGACGGATACCGGCTCGGGCAATTCCCCCCGGGCTGGGCGGAGTGGAACGGAGCCTTCCGGGACTGTGTGCGGCGCTTCTGGCGCGGAGACCCGGGCCAGGTGCCAGAGCTGGCCTCCCGCCTCACCGGTTCGAGCGACATCTACAGGCCGAGCGGCCGGGGGACCTACGCCAGCATCAACTTCGTCACCTGCCACGACGGCTTCACGTTGAGCGACCTCGTGGGCTTTGACCACAAGCACAACGAGGCGAACGGCGAGGACAACCGGGACGGAACCGACGACAACCACAGCCGCAACTGGGGAGCAGAGGGACCGACCGACTCGGCGCGGGTCGTGCGCCTGCGCGAGCGCATGAAGCGCAACTTCCTGGCCACGCTCTTCTTCTCGCAAGGGGTGCGGATGCTGCTGGGCGGTGACGAGTTCGGCCGCAGCCAGCAAGGCAACAACAACGCCTACTGCCAGGACAACGAGGTCAGCTGGTTCGACTGGGACTTCGACGACGCCGCCTGGTCCTTGCTCGAGTACACCCGCGAGGTCATCGGGATCTTCAGGAGCAATCCCATCCTCCGGCGCCGGAATTTCCTGACGGGACGGCCGACCGGGGGCGGGAACCCCGACGTCACCTGGGTCCGCCCGGACGGCACCGAGATGGCCGACGAGGATTGGCGCAATCCCGAGACCCGCACGCTCGGCATGCTGCTACAGGGACGGGCTGCCGACGACGTGGACGAACGGGGACGGACGGTCTTCGGCGAGACGGTGCTCCTGCTGTTGAACGGGGGGACGCGCTCGCGGCTCTACACCCTGCCGCGCATGGACCGAGCCGGGGTGTGGGAGGAGCTGCTCAACACCGCCCACCCGGGCCCGCGCCTGGTCAAGCAGCAGACGGTGAACCTCACGGCGCACTCGACGATCCTCCTGCGGCACAACCAGGACCTCGAGACCTGAGGGCGCCGCCCTGAGACTCAGGTCGTGGCAGTGAGCTCCTCGATGCGGTCCAAGGTCTTCTCCATGGCCCGCTTCATCTGCTTGGCGGCGACGACTTTGAGGATGGAACGCTGCTTGTCGTTGGTGACGTCCCAGCTCTCCTGCACCAGGGTGCCCCCCTCTGCCGGCTCGAGTTGGTAGCGCCAGATGCGCCCTCCCGAGAAGCGCCCGGCAAAGCCCAGTGGGGCGGTCCGCCAGGCGATCCGCCGGTTCTCCTCGTACTCGACGACGGTGTTGACGGTGGAGTAGGGCACCCCCAGGCGCATCGACATGCCGAACACCGACCCGGGGCCAAGCCGCTCGGGCGTATCGGGCTTGGGCTTGACGACGCCCCCCGACCCGTCGACCTCGGGGTGCCGCGACGCGTCGGTGAGCAAGCCGAAGATGACCTCGGGCGGGGCGTGGATGACCTTCTCGACCGTGACGACGTCCTCTGCCATGGGGGGACCTCCTCGTTCTCTTTCGGCTCCTCGCACTTCGTGGTCGCAACCGAGATCCCGGCTGTGGCGAGGACGCTATCTCGGGCGCTCGAGGCCGTCCCTGCGCCGGGTCAGGTGAGGATGGTGGGGCCGGGCGACGACGGCGGCCCGCCGGACACGCCCAGCGAGCTGAACGGTGTGGCCCCGGCCGGTGCCGTGACGCCAACGTGCTCTCTCCACTGGGAGAACGTGATGGAGAAGCTCAGCCGCGACACACTCGAGCCGCTGCCCACCGTGCCGCGCTCCACGTACCGCACGGGCAGAGGGTGCCGGCTCGTGCTCACGTACAACGTGGCGGCGCCCCGTGCCGGCTGCCCGTCGACCGGGCTCATCCGACCCTCGATGGCTGTGGTCTGTCTGCCGTCCACCCGGGTGCTGCCGAGGTCTTGCAGGGCGGAGAACGTGATGTTCTGTTCCAACGCCGATGCCGTCGTGACGGCGACCTCGACCGACCGGTACGGGGCCTCACCGGGCACGAGCGCGATCCACTGCCCGGCGTGAGCCTCTGCCACGCGGATCGGGATGCCGAGGTTCACGACCATGGCGGCGGCGTCGCCACGAAAGTATGCGGTCGTCCCTGACACGACGACATCGAAGGTGTCGCCCGACAGTGTGATGACCTGTCGCCCCGAGTCGGAGGCAGCATCGCCGTTGGTGACCTGGGACACCTTCGACGTGGTTGCCGACGATGAGGTCGACGAGGACACGTAGTGAAACGAGCCCGCTGCCCGGGCGTCCGCCAACGACGATCGCACCAGCTGGCGCGCCGTGGCCGGCGTCCCCGCACTTGCGGGTCCCCCCGTGCCGAGCCAGACGCCGACGGCCGTGGCCGCCGCAGCCACGACGAGGGCAGTGCCCACGAGCATCCACGTCTTCGGTCGCGGCGATGGGCTCGGTCCCTCGTCGGCCATGACCGGAGCCTAGGGGAGCCGGTGTCTGCTTCGACCGTCGCTCAGGCGTTCGGAGCGCGGGCCACGAGCAACCGCGACGACGCCTGCACGCGCAGCACGCCCTCGTGCTCGAAGGGGCGGAGCAACTCCGAAGCCCGTGACAGGAACTGGATCCTGGAGTGCTGGTCGAAGGTGTTCCACGCCGCCGACAACGGAGGCAGCGACGGGTAGATCCGTACCCATTCCGCAACCGGCCGGAGCTGCGCCAGCATCCGCACGGTACGGCACGACACGTCGGTGAGCCCGGCGCCGGCGACCATCTGGCGCAGGTCGTCCACCCGATGAAGCGAACAGGCCTGCACCAAGGCGTCCACCACCCCCGACCCGCCGAGGCCCGCCGTGATGGCGGCATCGAGCTCAGCGGCGAAGGCCGGATTCTCCTCGATGGGCCCCCAGGTGGTGATGCCGAGCCTGCCGCCCGGCACGAGCACCCGGCGCATCTCGGTCACGAGCGCGGCGGGGTGGGGAACCCGCGCCAAGGTGTGCTGGCACGCCACGACATCGAAGGTGGCGGCGTCGAAGGGGAGACGTCCGCCGTCCCACGCCGTCCACTCCACCGTCCGCGAGATGTCCACCCGGCGCGCCACGTGGAGAGCGGGCGCCGAAGTGTTGACGGCCACCACGCGACCCGACGGCCCGACCACCCGGGCGGCGAGCCGGGCGAAGATGCCCGTGCCGCAGGCGACGTCGAGGACGCGCGAACCGCGGACGACGACCAGGGCGTCGAGCGCCCGCTCGGCGAAGCGACGGCCGAAGGCGGGATCGAGATGTGTTGCTGAAGCGGTGGCGCTGGCTTCGTCTTCGAAGACGACCGGAGCGGTGCCGGCCGAGGTGGACGACGGGCCCTGCGATACACGTGTCTCTTCGGCGCCGTCCTGGCGCTCCACCTCCGACTTCCCGATGATGCTCAGGGTAGTGCAGGGCCCCTCCGAAGCCCGATGACACCGGGGCGGGGTCGCCCGCCCGATCCGTTCAGGCCACGATGGCCAATTCGGCGGCGGCGCGCAGGTGCCCGACGAGGTCCTCCATGCGGGCATGGGCGTTGGCCCCGCTCGTCGAGGGCATGACGTAGACGGGCCTGCCGCCCAAGGTCCGGCGTTGCAGTCCGGGCGTGGCGCCGCGGTCGATCACCGATCTCCACCCCGCCATCCCGACCATGCACACCGTGGTGGGCTGGAGCCAACGCACGAGGCGCTCCACCCGGTGCAGTCCCTGCTCGTACTCGGTGGCCGACAGTTCGTCGGCGCCGGCGGTGGCGCGCTTCACGAGATCGGTCATGCCCACCCGGTGGTGGTGCAGGGCGTGGAAGGCGTCGCGGTCGCGGCTGACGATCCCGGCCGTCAAGGCGGCTGGCCAGAACCGGTTCCCGGGGCGGGCGAAGCCGACACCGGCGTCGGCGGCGTAGAGACTCGGGTTCAGCCCGACGAAGAGCAGCGACATCCCCGGACCGACCACGTCGGCCAGGGTGCGCAGGCGCTCGGCCCGGACGCGAACCACGTCCTCCTCCACCTGGCAGGCCTGCACCTCGAATCCGGCCCCCGAGAAGACCTCGAGAAGCGGATCCGGTCGCCACGAGGCGAAGAACCGCCCGCCCACGTCGTCTTGGGGGAGGGCGCTGCCCTCATAGTCGCCGTGCAGCACCTGGACGTCGATGGGGGCACCGACGGCGAGCACGCGGTGGAGGTCGGCCAGGGCGACCGGGAGTCGCATGCTCGGGACGTGGAGATAGCTCATGTTCGCCCACCCCCCGCCGAAGCGCTGAGCGCCGAAGGGGAGCGCCTCCAGGTCTGCTTGGACGAGCAGCGCACCGGGGACCTCGCTGCGACAGCGCCCGAGCATGGCGGCGGCGGCGTCGAGACCGACGACGGGCGAGCCGAGCTCGCCGGTGTACCGGCCCGCCCCGCACCCCAGGTCGAGACGGGGCGCGCCGGCGAGGACGCGCTTGGCGAAGCTCCGGGCGTGGGCACGACGCACGGGCCGCCGCCGGGCCGCCCACTCCAGCCCCCGACGCTCGTAGAGGTCGACG
>Ga0307479_10000715_pt1 | contig 30085 bp, 22 predicted proteins | sample atmos_gasesECM4C_FD_203743 | JGI IMG/M metagenome (GOLD analysis project Ga0307479, IMG submission 203743) | Hardwood forest soil microbial communities from Morgan-Monroe State Forest, Indiana, United States - atmos_gasesECM4C_515 | ecosystem: Environmental > Terrestrial > Soil > Temperate...
AGCGCGGCGACTCCGGCAACGCCTTGCGCAGATACCAGACGCCGAGCGCGCCAACCCCGCCGAGCGCGAACATGGCGCGCCAGGTGAAGCGCGGGATGATGAGCGTTCCGAGGAGCGCCGCAACGGGCAAGCCGGACACCACTATGACATTCATGCCGCCAAGCCATTTGCCACGGGCCTGCGGAGGAACGAACTCCGTCACGGTCGAATATCCCACGACGTTCTCGGCACCGAGGCCGACTCCCATAATGAAGCGCAGCAGGGTGAGCACGGCCATCGAAGGAGCGAATGCGGAAGCGACAGAAGCGAAACCGAAGATGGCGAGATTGGCTTGGTAGGTGAAGCGGCGTCCGTAGCGGTCGCCGAGAATCCCGGTCAGAAATGACCCCAGCATCATGCCAACAAACGTGACGGACATGAACTGCGCGTTCTGACCCATGGTGGAAAAACCGCTCTTGAGCGTGGCGCCGAGCACGGTGGCGGCGACATAGATGTCAAAGCCATCGAAGAACATCCCGGCGCCAATGAGCAACATGACGCGGCGATGGAAGGCGGAGATAGGGAGCCGGTCGAGACGCGCGCCTGAGGCCGCGGTCACAGCGCGTTCACTTCTTCCTCGCAAGCAAGGCCAAACTGCCTTTCGTCAAAGCGTCAACGGCAAGGCGGCGGTTCTGATCGAAAGAATTTTGCCGGGCGCTGAGAAAAAAGTTTTTGCAGCGGCGCACGGCGGAAGGGTCGAGGCGCAGGATGCGCTCGACGAGGGCGCCAGCTTCGGCCGAAAGGCGATCAGCAGGACAGACTTGCGAGATCAGACCAATCTGCTGCGCGCGACGCGGGTCGATAGGATCACCGAACAAAACGAGGGGAAAGGCGAAGCGGGGAAGCGTGTATTCACCGAGATAGGAAAGGATGGCGACGGGCGCGAGACCGGAACGCATCTCGGGGAAAGCGAGGAAGGCGTGTTCGGCCACAAGAGCAAAGTCGCACAGGATCGCGAGACCGAAGCCGAAGCCGAAAGCGTTGCCCTGAACCTCCGCGATGCTGATCAGGGGAGAGGAGCGCAGGGCGGCTTTGAACTTGAGGATGCGAGCCGCTTCGCGACGAATGGCCACAGGAGTGCGGGCGGCTCGCTCGCGTCCCAGGCAGAAAACGTCGCCGCGGGCTCGAATGCGCAAAACGCGGGCGCGGGGTTTTGACGCCTCCCCGCGGAGTTCGGCCAGCATGGCGTCAAACATCACGCCGGTGACTTCGTTGCCATGGCTGGAGTTGTCCAAGGTGAAAGTAAGGACGTCAGCGGCGCGATCGATCACGACTCCGTTGCACGAAGCTGGACTGGATGCAACATTAGGTTTCCTGCCGGTCATGGCGGCACGGTATACAAGGAACGCAGGTCTGTCAAATAGCGGGCGCGGAGCCGCAAAAATCGTTGGCGTTGCACGCGGCCTGACCGTAGATTACAGTACGCGGCTTGGTCCGGAGATTTGTTGCCCGGTGAGATCATCCTTGCCAAACATCGCTCAAGCGAACCGGTCAACTGACTCTTTCCGGCCTGATGCGCGAGCGGGATCCCATCTATTCCCGGCGGGGCAGCTCGTACCTTTCATTCTTGTCACCGTCTTGTTCTTCCTGTGGGGCATACCGAACAATTTGAACGACGTCCTCATCCGCCACTTCATGAAGTCGTTCGCCATCACGCGGTTCGAGGCGGGCCTGGTGCAATCCGCTTTTTACATGGGATATTTTCTTCTGGCCATGCCCGCCGCGCTTCTGATGCGCCGCGCCGGTTACAAATCTGGTTTTGTCACCGGCCTGGTTCTGTTTGGAGCCGGCGCTTTCTTGTTCTGGCCCGCGGCGGTTGCCGGGAGCTACGGCTTCTTTCTCTTTGCCCTGTTTGTCATCGCCAGCGGCTTGTCGTTCCTGGAAACCGCATCGAATCCCTTCATCGCTCAGTTGGGTGACCCGGATAGTTCGGAACGCCGTTTGAATTTTGCCCAAGCCTTCAATCCCCTCGGCGCGATTTCGGGAGCCCTGATTGGCACGATTTTCATCTTTTCGGGTGTCGAGCTGACGCCTCCGGAAATCGCCGCGCAGCAAGCGCATCATACTTACGAAGCATATCTGCGTTCTGAAACGCTGCGTGTCGTGAAGCCCTATCTGTTCATCGGCGCGATCGCCCTCATCTGGGCCGCGCTGATCCTCCGCACGAAATTTCCCGCCATTCAGAACGAGCACGAAAATGAGTCCGGCGACCACGGACATTTTCGCGACCTTTTCCGTTTTCCGCATTTTCTGCTCGCGGTTGTGGCACAGTTTTTCTATGTCGGCGCACAGGTGGGTACCTGGAGCTACTTCATTTCCTACGTTCAGGAATACGGCCATCAATCCGAAAAGATCGCCGGGTATTTTCTGACTGGGACGCTGGCCGCTTTCGGCGTAGGACGGTTTGCCTCCGCTTGGCTGATGCGGTTTATTAGCCCGAGTAAGCTGATGGGTGCGTATTGCGTCGCCAATATCGTGCTTGTGGGCATTGCTGTGCTTATGCCCGGCTGGCTCGGTCTGTGGTGCGTTTTCTTAACCAGCTTTTTCATGTCTCTCATGTTTCCAACGATTTTCGCTCTGGGACTGAAGGGTCTTGGACCAAATACCAAACTGGGCGGCTCGCTTCTCGTCATGGCCATTGTGGGCGGAGCCGTGCTGACACCGCTGATGGGATTCATCTCGGTGAAAACCCATAGCCTTGCACTCGCGTACGCCGTGCCTATGGCCGCGTACCTGGTCATTGCGCTCTATTCGTTCTGGGGCTCGCATCAACGGAGCGCAGACCTTACCACCGGCTAAGTTCCCGCAATCGAAAGAGAGGAAATTCATGAGCAAGCGATATTGCCTTGCGCTCGATCTGAAGGACTCTCCGCAACTCATCGAGGAGTATAAAAGCCATCATCGGAGAGTCTGGCCGGAGATTACGCAGAGCATCCGCGACGCGGGCATTGCGGACATGGAGATTTACCTGGTTGGTACGCGGCTGTTCATGGTTATGGAAGCCAACGAACAATTTTCGTTTGAAGAGAAGGCGCGCGCCGACCGGGACAATCCGAAAGTGCAAGAGTGGGAAAAGCTCATGTGGAAGTTTCAGCAGCCATTGCCACAGGCTCGGCCGGGAGAGAAGTGGATCCTGATGGAGCGCATCTTCAAGCTCTGAGAAAGGGGTCTGAGCCGGAGATGCGGGTACCCCACACCGGTGTTTTTGCAAAGAGTGTGGAATTGCATGAAAACAAAAGGGTTGAGTTTTCGGGAACTGCAAAAAAGTGCAAAAGAGCGCACGAGACTACGCAAGAGTATGAAAAGAAAGGGAATAGGAGATAGGAGACGGACAATCGGGCTTCCGACGGCTAAGGCTACGCCCCACCCCATCGAGTATGGATGAATATCAAGAGAACGGACTTACAGAATTTGCAATTCGTAATTGATTGATTCTAAAGGGCATGTTTTTGGGTGTTGGGGGCTTGGACCAGCAGAAGAGCGAGCCCCTCTGGGAGAAAAGCGGGAGAAAGCTCCCACACTCCACATGGAGTTATCTACAACGCTAAGTATACCAGTGGATAAAGAAAAGTCAAGGAAAAGTTTGGTCGGAAGGAGGGCGGCGCAGGGTGTCGCGGCACAAGTCATACCAGCTTGGTCAATCTGCATCGTTCAGGGGTACTATCGGACGAGCGTGGCGCATGCGATTGATGCTGGCAGGCTGTCTGATCCGTTCGTTGTGCGCGAGTGCGTGCCTGGTCTTGCTGACGCAGCGGGCCGGCGCGGTGGATTCCGACAAGCCGCTTACCGAATACACGCATACAGTCTGGACGCATAGAGACGGCATCCCATCTGCGTTCATTTACTCGATCGCGCAAACTCAAGATGGGTATCTTTGGCTAGCGACCACGGACGGACTTGTCCGGTTTGACGGCGTGCGCTTTTTGCACTGGCGTCCCAAGACTGGGCATACGGAACTATTGGGCGCGGTGCGGAGCCTGTGCGCCGCGCGGGATGGAAGTCTCTGGATCGGGACGGGTTCCGGCTTGGTAGGCCACATTCGCGGGGATGACTTAAAAACGTCTTCTGTTGGGGCCCAGGTGGAAGGGATCCTAGAGGATCGTGATGGGACCCTTTGGGTCACGACGCAGGATCAGCTATTCCGGTTCCGCGCAGAGACTCAAGAGCAGATTGGCAATGCAATCAAGCTACCTGGAAATCTCTTGTCCGGACCGCTGCAAGATAGAAATGGCTCCATCTGGTTCACCACGCATAACGGTATTTTGCGTCTTGACTCCGGCAAGGCGCAGGGTCCGCCCTTGCAAATAGCGAAAGGCAAGTTTTGGCTAAGTCAAGACGCAAAGGGGGACATCTGGCTTACGAGCGGTGACGGATCCACGCGGCCCGTAACTGAAGGGCAGATCGTCAGTCTCGGTGATGTCGGGATGAAGGCTCTCGACATCCAAACGGTGCTGCGCGACACCAACGGAAACACCTGGATCGGGACCCTTGGACAGGGACTGGCACGGCTACAAGCAGGTTTCCATGAGGGGATGAAAATCGAAAAGTATTCACAGTTCGACGGGCTATCAGCGCCGCGCGTGTGGTGTTTTCTGGAAGACCGCGAACACAACCTGTGGGTTGGAACGCAAGACGGCCTGAACCGATTTCGCGACGAGAAAATCGCCACGTTGACGCGGCGCGAAGGATTGGCGAGCAACAATGTCGATGCACTCGCAGCCGGGCGGGACGGAACTATCTGGGCTTCGACATCGATGGGGATCAATCGAATTGATGGCGAACATCGCGATCTGTACCTGAACGGCGCGACGACCATGGGATTGTCAATGGAAGCAGAAAATGGACTGTGGGCTGGAACGAATCGCGGAGTAGCGCGCCTGGAAAACGGGAAGTGGCAGTACGTTGCGATGCCTGCAGGGATCCAGCTGCAAGACGTCACGGTGATTACAGAGGACCATGAAAAGGGCGTCTGGCTATTTGATGTTCACAAAGGACTGTACCGCTGGGACATCGGACGTGTTACGGACTTTTCGAACGAGCCGCCGTTGAAAGGGAAAACGATTCTCGCGGCACATGGAGACGGCAGAGGCAGAGTGTGGTTTGGACTTGACCAAGGAGGCGTCGTGGTTTTCGATGGGGGCCAGTTTCGGGCTTATTCGGAACGCGAAGGCCTGGCAGGTGGATCCGTAAATGCGGTGCACATCGACGACAAGGATACGGTGTGGATCGGAACCGAACAAGGGCTGAGGCGCCTCGAGGGCCAGAGATTTGTAACCTGGAACGTGACAAACGGGCTTCCAGGGGAACGTGTGCTGTGGGTGCTTTCGGACGACGAAGGGCGAATCTGGCTGGGTTTTAGCACAGGAGTCGCTTGTGTCAGCCGGTCCGAACTCGACCGCGCGGCGCGGGACCCGTCGTACCGTGTGGCCTATAGCTTTCTCGACGATGGTGACGGCCTGAAGGGCAACCCGGATCGGGGCTGGCAATCGCCGGCGGTTCGAGCAAGCGATGGCAAGCTCTGGTTCAGGACTACGGAGGGAGTGGCGATCATCGATCCGCGAAACTTGAGGAGAAACCTGGTTGCGCCAGAGGTTCACATTGAACGCCTGGTTGCCGACGGCGCGGTCCTGGACACCACGCAGGAGATTCGCTTGCGGCCGCTAACCCGGAACGTCGAGGTAGATTACACGGGACTCAGTCTAGCAGAGCCGCGCAAGGTGCAGTTTCGCTACAAGCTTGAAGGATTTGATTCAGAGTGGCGCGACGCTGGGACGCGACGGCAGGCGTTTTATACCAACCTGCGTCCTCAGGTCTACCGCTTCCGCGTGTTGGCGAGCAACAACGATGGTGTTTGGAACGAGTCGGGCGCCACGCTGGACTTCGACCTTCTTCCGGCGTTTTATCAAACGCGGGGGTTCTGGGTATTTTGCGCGTTGGTTCTGGTCGTTCTCGCCTGGTGCGCCTATCGTCTGCGAGTGTGGCAAGTGACGACACAGTTGCGTGGGCGCTTCGAGGAGCGCCTGAAGGAACGAACGCGGATCGCCCAGGAGCTGCACGACAGCTTGATTCAAGACGTGATGGGCATCAGTTTGCAGATCGAGGTCGCGGACGAGTTGTTGCCAGCCGGTTTGCCAGCGAAGCAATCGCTGGCGCGCGCGGTGGGGCTGTGCAAATCGGCATTGGATGCAGGGAGGCGGGCGTTAAATGATCTGCGTACCGCGCCGGTGACTGCCGCTGATCTGGTCAAATCCTTCTCGCAAGTGGCGAACGAGTTTACGAGAGACGCGGGAACGAAGATTGATGTGATCGTCGAGGGGCGCGAGAGGCCATTAGAGGCGGTGAGCGGCCATGAAGTGTTGCAAGTTGGCCGCCAGGCTATCGCAAACGCGCTGCAACACGCCCATGCCAGGAAGATTCATGTGCTAGTGAGCTACGGCGAACAACATTTGGAGATTCGAGTTCAGGACAATGGCCGCGGCATAAACGAGGAGACACTAAATTTGGAGCGTCCTGGTCACTACGGAATAGCAGGAATGAAAGAGCGAGCGGAGCGCCTGGGCGGCACAATATCCATTCGAAGCCGCGTAAGCCAAGGTACGGAAGTTAATTTGACTGTTCCGGCGCATCACTTGTATGAGGATGAGGTGCATCGGTCCGGTTTGCAACTCGGAGACAAGTGGAATTCCGTAACTGGAAGACTGGGGATTCGAAAGTCAAGTCCGGGTAAAGGACCGCGGAGCACGCCCACGGAAAACGCTTCCGAAGCAGGCGAACCCGACGGAAAAAATTCATGAAGGACACCGGAAAAATTCGAGTGTTCTGCGTGGACGACCACCCTATCGTTCGGGACGGAATCGCAGCGATCATAAATCTACAGGGGGACATGGTGTTAGCGGGCGCAGCCGCGACCGGCGGCGAAGCGCTGGAACGATTTTTCGAGTTACGCCCGGACGTAGCCCTGGTCGATCTGCAGTTGCCTGACATGAGCGGCTTCGAGCTAATCAAGAAAATCAAAGATAAGTCTCCGAACGCGCGCATCATTGTTCTGAGTTCCCACGAGGGTGACGTGGACATACAACGCGCGCTGGAAGCGGGAGCGCAGGGATATGTTGTGAAGGGAATCGTGCGGGAGGAATTACTGGAAAGCATCCGCAGCGTCCATGCGGGAAAGCGGCGCCTTCCCGCCGCGGTCGCCCAAAAACTGGCCGAGCATATGGCTGACGAGGCGATCAGCCCGCGGGAACTCGAGGTGTTGTCGCTGATGGCCGCCGGAAAACGAAACAAGGAAATCAGCAGCGAGCTCTCGATCGCGGAAGACACGGTAAAAATGCACGTGCGAAATATACTTTCCAAGCTTCAGGTCAACGACCGCACGGAGGCGGTTACGGTCGCACTCCGCCGAGGCATCATCCACCTCTAACCTCCTTCCGAGTACCCGTCCATACACCCGAAATAGCTATCGGCTAGACGCTCGCTTTGGCGTTTAAGTGCTGGTGCGAGACGGGTAACTTTGCTTCAGACGCGGGGCCTTCCAAAGGTTTCGCGCCGCAGGAGGCAGAGGTGGACAGGCTGTACTCAAGATTTCCGGGAGGCAGCGTCGGATTGGCGCTGCTTCTGTTGAGGCTGGTCGACGGACTCGGACTAGTTGGGGAAGGTTTGCACGTTTTCATTCCCACACAGACCTCATCGGAACCCACGAGTCTGCTGCTTCTCGGCCTGGTGCTGGTGGGCAGCGCCATCTTGTTGATGCTTGGCCTGCGGACGTCCCTGGCAGGGACCGCTGCCGCCATTTGCACAGCCGGAGCGGCGCTGTACGCCAGCCATCACTTAAAGCTGTCGGGGAGCGCGCTGGATGCGTGGGGATTCTTATTTGCGCTTGTGTTTTTCCTGTCGAGCTCGCTCGCTTTGTTGGGGCCGGGTGGGTATTCGCTAGATGCGAGGCTCTCTGGCTGGCGAATGATCAAGCTGCCCTCCGGGCAGCCGAATAGAAGGTAGATATGTGGATTGTTAGAGTCGCGCTATCACGTCCTTACACATTCGTCGTACTGGCGCTGGTGCTCATCATTGTCAGTCCGGTGATGCTGTTGCGTACATCGGTCGATATTTTTCCGAATATCAATATCCCGGTGATCAGCGTGATCTGGACCTATAGCGGCCTTGCGCCTGCTGAAATGGGCACGCGCATTGTTTCCATCTTCGAGCGCTCGCTAACAACCAGCGTCAACAACATCGAGCACATCGAATCGCAGTCACTGAACGGCGTGGCGGTAGTCAAAGTGTTCCTCCAGCCATCGGCAAATATCGACGGCGCGATTTCTGAAGTGATTGCCGAAGCGCAAGTGGGGCTGAAGCAGTTTCCCGCCGGCATCACGCCTCCGCTGGTCATCAGTTACAACGCTTCTTCGGTGCCCATCTTGCAGTTGGGTTTGAGCGGGCAAGGCCTCTCCGAGCAGCAATTGAACGACTTGGGTTTGAACTTCATTCGCCCGCAGCTCGCCACGATTCAAGGAGCCTCGGTCCCGATTCCCTACGGCGGGAAAGTACGGCAGATCATGGTGGATATCGACTCGCAGAAGCTGCTCTCGAAAGGGCTCTCGCCGACGGACGTCGTTAACGCAGTGAATACGCAGAACGTCGTGCTGCCCTCCGGAACGGCAAAAATCGGCAGCACGGAATACAACGTCGGCCTGAATGGAAATCCCGTAACGGTTGAGGAATTAAACGATCTTCCAGTAAGAGTCGCCGATGGCGGCACCGTCTATGTTCGGGATGTCGCCAACGTGCGCGACGGTTACGCCGTACAAACCAACGTGGTGCGCCAAGATGGGCAACGCGGTGTCTTGCTAACCGTTCAAAAAGCCGGGAGTTCTTCCACGCTGGCCATCGTGTCCAATATTCTCGCGGCATTGCCGAAGATCAAGGCCACTCTTCCGTCACAGCTGAATATACGGCCACTTTTCGATCAGTCTTTATTCGTGCGCGCTTCGCTACAAGGCGTACTACGCGAGGGCGCAATTGCCGCCGCGCTAACTTCGCTGATGATCCTCGTGTTCCTGGGCAGTTGGCGAAGCACACTGATCATCGCGATTTCCATCCCGCTCTCCATTTTGACGTCGCTGCTGATTCTGAGCGCGCTGGGAGAAACCATCAACATCATGACTCTGAGCGGCCTTGCGCTGGCGGTCGGAATTCTAGTCGATGATGCAACGGTCACCATCGAGAATATCGAGCGGCAATTCAGCCAGGGCAAGGATCTCCATGAGGGCATCCTGGATGGAGCGCAACAAATTGCGGTACCGGCGCTTGTTTCGACCCTTAGCATCAGCATCGTGTTCGTGCCGATGTTTTTCCTGACTGGTGTGGCCCGCTACCTCTTCGTCCCTCTGGCCGAAGCTGTCGTATTCGCCCTACTCGCTTCCTATTTCTTCTCCCGAACCCTCATTCCGACTCTGGTCATGTATTTGCTGCGCTCCGAGGTGGAAAAGCGCAAAAACCCTGAGTTGGAAAAGCGGCCCGGCTTTTTCTCGCGGATTCACCATCGTTTCGAGCACGGCTTCGAGACTCTGCGGGAAAAGTATTCGAACCTGCTCAGTTTGTGCCTGGAGCACCGGCGTGTCTTTGCCGCCTGCTTTCTCATCTTTTGCATGGCGAGTTTCACTCTCGTTCCCCTACTCGGCCAGGACTTCTTTCCGGCAGTTGACTCGGGCCAAATCCGCCTGCACACGCGAGCGAAGACAGGCACCCGAATCGAAACTACTGCTGCTCTCAACGACCAAATCGAGCGCGTGATTCGGCAGGAAATACCATCGACAGAACTGGCGGGCATTCTCGATAACATTGGGCTGCCGACCAGTGGAATCAATCTTTCCTACAGCAACAGCGGCACAATCGGCACCTCCGACGCGGAAATCCTGATATCGCTCCAGGCCAAGCATCAACCTACCGCACAGTATGTCGAACGGCTTCGCGAACAGCTTCCCAAGGTTTTTCCGGGGACATCGTTCTTCTTCGAGCCTGCGGACATCGTCAGCCAGATTCTCAATTTCGGTCTGCCGGCCCCCATCGATATTCAGATCGTAGGTCCGGATCTTGCGAACAATTTCGCTGTCGCGTCGAAAATTGCGGACCAGATTCGCTCCGTGCCCGGCGCGGTGGACGTCCACATCCAACAAGCGCTGGATCAGCCGAGGTTGCAATACACCGTCGACCGCACCAGAACGCAGCAGGTGGGGCTCACCGAACGCGATGTGGCGAACAACCTTCTCGTGTCGCTGAGCTCCAGTTTCCAGACGACTCCCAATTTCTGGCTAAATTCGAAAAACGGCGTGGTCTACAGCCTAGCCGTGCAGACGCCACAGTACACCATCGACTCCATTGACGCGCTAGGAAGCATTCCCGTTAACGCCGGAAATCAAACGTCGCCGCAACTCTTGGAAAACGTGGCTTCGATGAAACGCATGGATGAGCCCGCGGTGGTCAGCCATTACAACGTCCTGCCAGTCGTCGATATCTTTGCGAGCACGCAAGGACGCGATATGGGAGCGGTGGGAGCGGACATCGCGAAAATCACGTCCGCGGCTCAGAAGCAGTTGCCTGCGGGCAGTACGCTGGTAACCCGCGGACAGGTTGCAACGATGCACTCTTCCTTCGCCGGACTCCTTGGCGGCCTGGCATTCGCCATCCTTCTTGTGTACCTGCTCATCGTGATCAACTTCCAGTCGTGGACGGAGGCATTCATCATCATCACTGCTCTGCCGGGCGCGCTTGCAGGCATTTGCTGGATGCTCTTCCTGACCCGCACGACCTTGAACGTGCCGTCACTGATGGGCGCGATCATGAGCATCGGAGTGGCCACGGCCAACAGCGTTCTGGTCATCACGTTCGCGAACGAACGTCTCGCCGAAACCAAAGATGCCTTCCGCTCAGCCCTCGAAGCCGGTTCCACCCGGCTGAGGCCGGTGATGATGACCGCTCTCGCGATGATCATCGGCATGGTGCCGATGGCCCTCGGGCTCGGCGAGGGAAGCGAACAGAATGCACCCCTAGGCCGCGCGGTGATTGGCGGATTGCTGTTTGCCACGATCGCAACTCTTTTCTTTGTGCCAGTCGTTTTCGCCATGGTGCGCGGTCAGAAAAAATCTCCGGACTTGATTCCACAGAATTCGTGAGGACGCGATGAATAAACAATTAGAAACTTCTGAAACGCCAGACCAGGGACATTCAGGGACAGTCCCGCAGAAGCCAGCTTCAAGTTCGAACGGAAAACGGCTGCTGTGGTTCCTGGTGATCCCGGCGCTGCTGGCGTGTACCGCCGTTGTGACCGTCTATGCACGCCTCACGAGCAACGCAAGCCTGGCAGCAACCACCAAGACTCTGGCGCTGCAGAATGTCAACGTCATTCACGCGGAACTTGGCAGCCCAGTGACCGATTTGACGGTCCCCGGCACCGTGCAGGCTTTTTCGGAATCGCCCATCTATGCCCGCATTAACGGCTATGTCCGCGCCTGGAATGGGGATATCGGAGCACACGTGCGCAAAGGGCAACTCCTCGCAGTAATCGAAGCGCCGGAAGTCGATCAGGAGTTGAACCACGCCCGGGCGATGCTGGCCCAGGCGCAGGCGAGTCTCCAGCTCGCGACGGTGACAGTTGCACGGTACCGCGAACTGATCCAATCAAATTCAGTTTCGCAACAGGAAGTTGACAACAACAACCAGAATCTCAACTCGCAAACCGCAAACGTGCAAGCCGCCACCGCGGAAGTGGGCAGGCTCGAGCAGCTGCAGGGGTTCGAGAAGATCTACGCGCCCTTCGACGGAGTGATCACCCTTCGCAAAACAGAAGTGGGTGACCTCATCAACGCCGGCAACAGCGGTCTGGGTGCCGAGCTTTTCCGCATCTCCAACATTACCACGATGCGCGTCTATGTAAATGTGCCTGAAGTGTACAGCGAGGCCATCACTCCGGGCGTGCGAGCCACGATGGAGGTGACTTCTCTTTCCAACCGCCAGTTTACCGGCACCGTCGCGCGAACCAGCCACGCCATTGGCATGAACTCGCGGACGCTGCTTACGGAAGTGGATGTCCCCAACCCTAAAGGTGAACTGTTTCCCGGCGCTTATGCCCAGGTCCACTTCCATCTTTCACTGAAGGTTGTACCGCTGGTGCTTCCGGGAAACACCATTCTCTTCCAGGCGCAGGGCCCGCAGGTGGGCGTGGTGAACAGCCAAAATCACGTCGAACTCCGAAAGGTCACTCTCGGCCGCGATTTCGGAAACAGGATCGAAATCCTCGGCGGAATAAGCCAGCCGGACGCGGTGATCGCCAATCCTCCCGATTATCTGGTCGATGGGATGTCCGTAGCCGTGCAGAACCAGCAGGGCGGAAAGTAGGAGTGAACATGCGCCGCACCACATTCATGTCGATGACATCTATGACGCGCCGCCGAATTTCCGCCGCGCGGTGCAGTGCAGCAGCCATCGGCCTTGTCATGGTGGTGTCACTGTCAGGTTGCACGGTCGGGCCGAGCTACCAGCGCCCCAAGGCTCCCGTGCCGACCCAATTCAAGGAATCCACGTCACCGGCAACGCAGGAGGCTACGACACCTCCAATCGCCTACAACAATTGGTGGCTCGTCTTCAACGATCCCACTCTCAATCAGCTCGAAAGCGATGCCGATTCTGCCAATCAGGACATCCGCGTTGCGGTGGCCAGAGTCGATCAGGCCGAAGCCGCGGCGAGATACGCGCGTTCCTTCTTGTCTCCCACGATCAGTCTCGGCACGAGCCTGTCGCGAACTCGCGAAGCAATGAACCGGCCTAACAACGGCAACACCTTTGGACGCGCGGCCACTTTCAACGACTTCCAGGTGCCTTTGTTCTTCAGCTACGAAATCGACGCTTGGGGCCGCGTACGACGCTCCCTGGAGGCTGCGCGTGATGTGCAGCAAGCCACGGAAGCGGATCTTCGCTTTGTGCGCCTATCGATCGAGGCCAACGTGGCCATGGACTATTACAGTTTGCGCGAGAACGACGCCGAACGGGCCGTTCTCGATTCCACGATTGAACAACTTCAGGAAGCTCTGAATGTGACGACCAATCGTTTCCACGAAGGCATCAATAGCGAGCTCGAGGTAAAGCAAGCCAAGACTCTCTTAGATCAGACCAAGGCGCAAGCCCAGGCGTTGGACGTCCAACGCGCTCAGCTCGAACACGCCATCGCTGTTCTTGACGGGCGTGTCGCGTCTGATTTCTCACTGCCAAAGACCCCGTTTAGTGGACTGCCGCCCTCGATACCACCAGGACTTCCTTCAGAGCTACTTGCGCGGCGTCCTGATATCGCCGAAGCCGATCGCTTTGTGGCGGCTTCCACCGCGGAGATCGGGGTTGCAAGAGCGGCGTATCTGCCGCAGCTATCGCTCACTGGGTTCGCCGGCTTTGAAAGCACGGCGATCGGCAGCCTTTTCAGTTGGCAAAACGGCATCGCGTCATTGGGAACAGCGGCCATAACGCCAGTGTTTAACCGAGGGCGAATTCGCGCGAATGTAGATCAAGCCAGAGCGAAGTACCGCGAATCGCTTGCCCAATACGTAAAAACGGTCCTCACGGCCTACCAGGAAGTTGAGGATCAGCTCGCGGCTCTCCGAATCCTGTCGGGTGAGGCGCAATCGGAAAACGACGCCGTGGACGACGCCAAGCGAGCGGAAGAAATCGCCATGAACAGATACAAGGCGGGTCTAGTCGGATACCTTGACGTGGTTTTCGCGGAAACCACACTTTTGTCCAACGAACGCGTGGCCACGCAGATCAGTGGGCAACGCATGGTAGCCACTGTCGTTCTTGTAAAAGCGCTGGGGGGCGGGTGGTTAGGAGTACCAGCGCCCCCACAAGGCAAACCGAATAACCAAACCGCAGAGGCAGGAACACAGGTAACGGGAGTGCGTGCCGCGCCCGAAGGAAAAACAATGAGCGGCGCGGGTCAGACGAAGGCTTTGCCGGAGTAATCGGCGCTACAGAGGCTTTAAGAGGAGGATGAAAATGGCTTCAGCGGCATATAGTGAATGGTCGGTGGAATTAAAGCCCGAAGAGGGCGAACTGAGTGAAATCCTTCGATTGGACGAAGCACTTGGCGAGAGCGATGATTCCGCGATCGCGGAAGAATCCGTTCCTCGCGCATTCGAAGGAATGATCGGCGCGAGCGAGGCGCTGAAGCAGGTGCTCGCTCATGTGAGGACGGTAGCCCCGACAGATTCAACGGTGTTGCTCGAAGGCGAAACCGGCACCGGCAAAGAGCTGATTTCGCGGGCAGTCCACTCTCTTAGCCGGCGAAAAGCCCAGAACTTCGTGAAGTTCAATTGTGCGGCGATTCCGGCGGGACTGCTGGAAAGCGAACTGTTCGGCCACGAACGGGGCGCCTTTACCGGAGCGCTCTTTCGTAAGATCGGCCGTTTCGAACTGGCGGACAAGGGAAGCTTGTTTCTCGACGAGGTCGGCGATATTCCACTGGAGCTGCAGGCAAAACTGTTGCGCGTTCTGCAGGAGCAGGAGTTCGAAAGACTGGGTAGCACGCAAACCCAGCGAGTGGACGTACGATTCGTTGCCGCGACCAATCGAAATCTCAGGCAAATGGTTTCCGACAAGGAGTTTCGCGACGACCTTTACTTCCGCCTAAACGTCTTTCCCATCGTGATTCCCCCGCTTCGGGAACGCAAGGAGGACATCCCGCTGCTGGCGGAATTCTTCGTACAGGAATTCTCCCGGCGGATGAACAGACAGATTGACACGATTTTGGCATCCACGATGGGGCGGTTGACCGACTATTCCTGGCCCGGAAACATTCGCGAACTTCAACATTTCATCGAACGAGCGGTGATCTTGACAACTGGATCGACGCTCAACGCGCCACTCGACGACCTGAAATCCCCCGTCGAGACCCGGCTTGCCGCGACCACTCTGAAGCAGGCGGAGTCGAGTCACATTCTGAAAATCCTTCGCGAAACGCGCTGGGTCGTGGGAGGTCCGAAGGGCGCTGCAGCCCGGCTGGGCGTCAAACGCACCACCCTGATGGGCAAGATGAGGAGGCTGGGACTTTCGCGCCCGGAGCCCGAAGTTGCGATCTGATCAGCCGTCCGCGAATGACATCCCTTTCTGTCTCGCGTCGCGAGGCAGATCGCGTCGTTCAGCTCTGAGCAACGAGGTCAGGAGTCCGACAGATGTGCCGGGTTCGTGGCATCGAGAGCAAAAGAAAACAGCCCGGAGACGGGAAAGAAAGGACTTGGAGCAAGGGTCACTTGGCAAGGCAATTGCCCTAAGAAGTTACTGACATGGTAGAAATCAGCAGATTTGGAAAAGCAACAAAAATCAAGAAAGCAAAAGGAGAAACAATGAAACTTCAATCAAGAATCGCAACATCGGTAGGACTCATGCTGCTTCTAGCGTGCGTCTCGTTCGCTCGACAGGTCAAGACCGACTACGACCGCGGGGCAAACTTCGGCCAATACAAGACCTATTCCTGGAAAAAGGTCCAGACGAAAGACCAGCTCTTGGTCGACCGTATCAAGAGTGCGGTGAACAGCGCTCTGGCGGCAAAAGGCTTGACGGAAGTTCCCTCGGGAGGAGACGTCGAGGTCTTCGCCGTCGAGACCACTCAGAATCAGCAAACCATGGACACGTTCTATAACGGATTGGGAGGCGGCCGCCGATTCGGCGGCGGATTTGGCTACGCCACGACGACCACGGAGACGTACAAAGTGGGCACCTTAGTGGTCGATCTCTTCGATGCAAAAACAGAGAAATTGATCTGGCGCAGCTCAGCGAGCGACACGCTCTCCAATAATTCGGACAAGAACACCAAGAACCTCGACAAAGGCGTGAACAAAATGTTCCAGCATTTTCCTCCCGCCCCGTCAGAGAAACACTAAGGGGAGCGAGATGAATCGCTGTCTGACGTTTTCACTCGCTGTCTCAACGACCCTGGGTACCCTGGCCATTCCTCTGCGCGCGGCCGAACGGCCGCGCGCGGGGATGGACAGCCGGAACACGGTGGTCTGGACCAACGACGACCTCGAAAATCTTCACGCTCCCGGCTTGATTTCCATCGTGGGGCAAATGGACCAAGAGAACGCAACGCCGGCATCTGCGCCCGGACCGTACGTGGAAACCCAGGACCCGGAGTGGTATGCCGCACAGGCAGCGAATCTGCGCGACGAACTGGAACGCAGACAGGCTCAGCTCCGTGAATACCGGCAGTCGCTTGAAGATGCCCGAAGTCTCAGGAATACAACGGGCGGCATAAATCTCGCTGAAGGCGACATAGCCATCACTCTTGAAGACGGGATTGAAATCCTGCAGCAGCGTGTGAACGAAACACAAATGGCGCTCGACAACCTGGAAGACTTGGCCCGCCGCAATGACATTCCGCCGGGCACGCTGCGCGGCCAGTGAGGCTCCTTAGCGCTGTTGACGGGGCCGCAGTGTGCCGCAAGGCGCCGGGATAGTCTCGGCACAACTTCAGAATTTGTTCTACAAAAACCGGTTGTACATCTCGTGTTGGCCGCGCCGCCAGCTACCAGCAGCGCACCGCTGCCATCGTCCAGATAGCTTCGAGAATGCCGAAGGTCCAAGCCCGCCGCCATCGCCGGCAGGAAAGGAGGCGAAGGATGTCGCCACCCCACCCGCCTGGAGACTATCGCTGCGTAATATCATCAATATTAGTGACAAAATCCGGATAGGCGCTGGCGCCCAATTCGTGTAAATCCATCCCGTGATGCTCGCCTTCCGGAGCTGCCCGCTGGGGATAGAAGCGATTCAAAAGCCAGTTCAGACCATACGTTAATGGGAATACAAAACCGATCAGCGTTGCCACCCCCACGACTTGCGCGAGCGGCTGACCTGCCCAAGTGGCATCCGTTTCGGGAGCAACACCGGGGAGCAGATTCGCGGCGCTTGCTGGAAAACGACCAAAGAGACCTAGCGACAGTAAGCCCCAGATTCCGCCAACCGCATGTACGGAAATCGCCCCTCCGGGATCATCCGCGGCAAGTCGATTCTCAAACCAATCAACCGCGAAAGTGATCAAGGCTCCGGCGATTGCACCTGTTGCCGCTGCAGCCAAAGGTGTGACCACTGCACAGCTCGCACTGCTGGCTACCAATCCCCCCACCCATCCATTAGCGCAAATGGATGCGTCCGGCTTGCCGAAGCGCGAGCGGGTTATCCAAGCGGCCATCAGAACCGCCGCCGCCGCCGCTAGTGTGGTGTTGACGGCCACAAGAACAATGCGCCCGGGCTCGATTTTCGCGAAGAGAATGGCGCCTGCCGAATTCAACCCCAGCCACCCGAGCCAGGCAAGCGAGCAGGCGAACAAAACCAAAACCGCGCTATGACCGGGTATAGCCATCGGTACGCCGTCATGCCCGTATTTTCCCCTACGAGGGCCAAGGACCCAGGCGACGGCCAAAGCCGTAAGTCCGCCGACGGCTTGAATTGTTCCGGAGCCGCCAATATCCACGAAGCCGCGTCCCAAACCATAGTTGACGCCGAGCTGGGCAAGCCAACCGCCGCCCCAGACCCAGTGTGCAAAGAGAGGATAGGTCCAGCCGGCGAGCAGGGCCGTGGAGAGACAGAGGGGACCAAGCCGCCAGCGGCCCGCGCCACTTCCGAGGGGAATGACCGCCGCCAGCGCCACGCTGAACACTTGCAGGCACGCCACAAGAGAGGACGGTGAGCCATTCCACTCAAGCCCACGAAAGAAAAAAGGCTCCGCGGCGATCCAGCTCCAGGCTTTACCAGCCACGAGGAAGGAGTGCGCAGGGCGACCAGGGTAGCCTTGCCAAGCGAATCCACAAACAAAATAGACAAGCGCTGCAATGCTTATGGCGTAAAGCGCGGCGACCATCGAATGAGCTGCGCTGTGAGAGCGTCCCAAACCGGAATGAATCAGGGAAAGGCCCGCGCCCGCTAGAGGGACGAGCAGAATACAAAGGATACAAGTAGACATCGCCGTTTCGGACAGAGCGGGCGCGGCCAAAAGGGGTCACCACCCTTCCTGCGGATGAGCGGCATGGGAACGAGCGACGAGCGCGAAGCCCAGAACCTCCAACGCGGCACCGGCTGCAACGAATACGACTCGGGGCAGCGCCGGCGGAAGGAGGGCCAGTGCCGCCAAGACAATAGCCCATCCTGCTAGCAGCAAGAAAAACCCAGCAAGTTTCATGAAGAAGACCTCAGATCAGATAAGTCTCAGCGTTGCAATCCGCTTGGTCCGCGGCCCCATGTCTGAAGAAACCGGCGCTGGCTAGCAAATACAAGATCAGGAGAATCTCGAGCCCGCCCGGGCACAAATCCGGGAGGAATGCTAGAGCGCTCGACCCGCTTCTGTCCAATCAGATTTTTCGATAGTTCATAACATATTTTTGGCGAAGCATCCAATTTCTTTATTCCGGCGATTCAAAAATCCGTCTTTACTTGGGCCCGTCCTCTGGGCATGCTACCGCCTCATTAGGACCCCCGGGGCATTCAGATTCATTTCTCGACAAGGAGAGTGGCGTGGCTGAGAACACCGAAGTCAAGATGCAGGCGACTCTTGGATTAACCGGACTGACAATGAACGCGATGGCGCTCATTGCACCGGGGGCCTTTCTTTGGCTTACTTTTGCTATCCAGGGCGCGGAGGGCAATACGGCTCCGTCAATGTGGCTCGGTATCTTCGTGGCTCTGTTGCTGTGCATCGCCACCGCCATCTGTTATGCAGAAATGGCGAAGCTGTATCCCGGTACCGGCAGTTCGTATTACTTCGCCGAACAGTCCTTCCTGAACCATGATAAGGCCTGGAAGTATGCGCGGCTTGCCAAATTTATCGTCGGTTGGGGCTCGCACCTCTATTATTGGATCTATCCAGGCGTGATGGTGGCGGTCATGGGAGTCCTTTGCGGCTACCTGGCGGGAACCCTGTGGCCGAATTTCATGAGCGCGTCGAACCCCGGCATGCCGTTCATGATGATTATTGCCATCGTATTCTCGTTTGCGGTGTCTTACATTGCCTACCGCGGGGTAAGCGGCTCAACGGCGGTAAACATCGCCATCAACGTGATTCAGATCAGCGCGCTGATCGTCTTCTCCGTGATAGCGCTTGGCTACCGGATGAATCATCCTCCCGGGAGCGTCGCGTTCCAGTTTGACGCCACTTCGGGCGAAGCGTATCCCTTCGAGTTTGCCACCACGACAGCGGTCGTCAATGGCCAGTCCACCGATACGATTGTGCGGGACGCCAGCGGCATCCCTCAGCCCAAGCTGGATGCGTCCGGGAAGCCGGTGCCATTCCATATTGACTACCCGGCAACGGACTCCAGCGGCGCGTTTGTGTCGCATCCGACGGCTGGTTCCGTCATCGGAGTCCATAAGTGGGGCTGGGTCTTTGTACAAGCCACGGTCGCTATCTTGATTCTGGTGGGGTTTGAATCGGTAACGGCCATGGGCGGGGAAGCAAAAAACCCGAAACGGGACGTGCCCATCGCGGTCATCACGTCGTTGTTAGTGCAGGGGGCTTTCTGCTATCTAATTGAGTATTTTGCCGCAAGCTACTTCCTAAATAGCGGATACCCCATGGCAACCGCGGCCGCCTCGTCGGCGCCCATCGGCGACATGATGGTGGTGGTAGGCAACGCGCTCTTCGGTCAGGGGCACGGTCGCACGTTCATGCTGATCGAGGCGTTTACCGTCTTTTTGGCCATTATCGGCACCACGCTCTCCTGCATCAATACTGGGGCGCGCGTGACCTACGCCATGGGCAAAGACGACGAGGCGCCGGAACACTTCGGCATGTTGCATTCGAAAAACCTCACTCCGCACCGCGCCATCTGGACGCTCGCGACCATTTCAGCGGTGATTGGTTGCATCGGAGTACTGGCGGTATTCGGCGGCGCGGCCGCTCCCCAAGACGCAGCGATTCAGGCGCTGCCGCATGGTTTCTGGTCTAGCTTCGGTTACTCGACGCATGACAAGATGGCGGCGCTACCCAATTCGCTGCTTACCGTCACATTGGCTTCCAACTTTGGCACGTTCTTGCTGTACGCCCTGAGCTGCGTGATTTGCATGGTTGCGTATCAGGGACATCCGAAATACAGCCCCCTGCGTCACCTGTTCATCCCAGTTTTCGGGCTGCTCGCCAACTTGGCCTGTATGATCTTTTACCTAATCGGGCCGTTCATGGGCTATGGCGGCATAAAGGAACCGTGGCTGGCCTTGGGGATCGCGTTGGTCTGGGCCATCTATGGCGGGATTTACTTTATCCGCGCCAGCAAGGCGAAGGGGCGGACAACATTCGTCCAGAGCCGGTCGCCGGTAGCACCTGCGTCGTAGCTCTGGATTGCCTGACTATGGTTCCGGAAGAGGGGCGCGCGCGTTCCCGCCCGTCTCTTTCCGTCAGGAGCAGGGGTGAACGTACCCAGTCTCTCCCAACGGAGTAGTGGTGCCGCTGCCGGGCGTACCTCGGCGGTACAGAGTCCAATGCTGGACGTGGAATTCGCGCAGCTTACCGATTGCGGCAGAGTCCGCAAGCAAAATGAAGATTATCTTGGCTACGTAGTCCCCGCGACGCCGGACGAGGCCCGTCGGCACGGCTGGCTATTCGTGTTGGCGGACGGAGTCGGCGGCCAGCAACAGGGTGAAGTCGCTTCGCGTGCGGCTGGGGAGAGGCTCCTCGCAGGCTTCCGCGAAGCCGACGTGGGAGAGTCTCCGCTGGACCTCTTGCCGCGCCTGGTTCAGGCGGCGAATACGCGCGTTCACGAAGCTGCTGCAACTTCAGGTCCGGGGGGCGCCGGAATGGCTACTACAGTTGTAGCTTGCGTTCTCCGGTTCGATCGCGTAGTGGTTGCACACGCCGGTGACTCGCGATGCTATTTGATCCGCCATGGACACGCGCGGGCGCTTACCCGCGACCACACCTTCGCCAGCGAGCAAGTTCGTCTGGGACTACTGTCTGCGCGGGAAGCAGGGGAAGCTTCCACACGCCATGTGCTGAGCCGTTCCCTGGGCGGTGAACTCTTCGTTGCCGTGGAAACCAGCGAGCATCTCTTGTTGGCCGGCGACGCGTTGCTTCTTTGCTCGGATGGATTGCACGGGTCCGTCGAGGCGTCGGAGATGGCAGCGGTGGTCGGTGGCCAGGCAGACCTGAAATCCGCGGCGCAAAGGCTTGTTTCTCTTGCCAACGAGAGAGACGGCGGGGATAATATAAGCGTTCAGGTCATCCGAATTCGAAGTGTGGAACGTGTGGGCATGTACCGTGGGCGCCCATACCGGCTTCGCTAGGTTCGGAGTGCTTGCTGGCCCGCGCTTCCGATGACGTCACTCCATCCCGAAGATCTGCTCGACCATTACCGGATCGAAAGCCTCGTCGCTCGCAGCGGTATGGCCTCCATTTTCCGTGCCACGGATCTTCGCACAGGTCTGCCAGTAGCGATTAAGATCCCCCATCCGGAAATGGAAGCCGACCCGTTGTTTTATGACCGCTTCAAACGGGAAGCCGACATCGGCCGGAAACTGGATCACGCCGGCGTGATCAAGGTTTTGCCGGAAGACGGGCAAAGCCGCGTGTACATGGCCATGGAATGGGTGGACGGGCGGCTTTTGCGCCAACTTCTCAACGAACAGGGGAAACTTCCGCCAGAGCGGGCTGTTCGGATCACACTAGGAATCCTGCGGGCGCTGGAATACATTCACTCCCAGGGAGTAGTGCACCGCGATCTAAAGCCCGAAAATATCATGGTGGACGCGCAGGATCGCGTCAAGTTGATCGATTTCGGCATCGCTGGCAATGCCGGCTCACGGCGGCTCACATTTTCAAAGCTCACGCAGGCCATGGGAACACCCGACTACATTTCTCCGGAGCAGGTCCAGTCCAAGCGCGGAGATGCCCGCAGCGATCTCTACGCAGTGGGAGTGATGCTCTACGAGATGCTGACCGGCAAAGTGCCCTTTAGCGGCCCCAATCCCTTCGTCATCATGAACGACCGTTTGCTCAATAATCCTGTTCCGCCACGCGAGATCGACGCAGAAATATCCCCTCAGTTGCAGGAGATCATCTACAGGGCGCTCGAGCGCGACCCCAAAAACCGCTACCCTAACGCGCATCAATTCATCTTGGATCTGGAGCAACCCGATCAGGTGGGCGTAGCCGAGCGCCCGGAATTGCGGAACTGGAGAATTCGGCGCAAGTCTTGGCCGAGACGCGTCTTGTTTTATATCATGCTGGCTCTGATTCCAGTTCTGGTCTTCGGCTTGCTCCTACTGGTGGCCCGCCAAAAGTAGGCCATTTCTTCCTCCCCGCGGCGCTCGTGTTACCTTCCTTCAAGTGACTCGCGTAGCTGCCTCGGTTATTTTTGCTCTCCTCCAGGGAATGCGTGCTGTTTCGGGTTCTTGTCGACCCGCGTTCTACCGCTTGGGCCCGAAGAATGCTAGAACTCCCAACGACAGTGTGTCTTGGTTCTTGGAGGTTCCGAAGCCGGTGATGCCGTTCACAGTGGAACCCCGCTGGAAGAATGGCTGGTTCGACCAGTCGCGCCGGTACTCCAGCCGCGCCAGCAGACCTTCGATCATTTTGTATTCCCCCGTGAGCGTGACTTCTTTAAGGTCTTGCGGCAGTCCGGTGGTGAATCCGTCGCGGTCTTTAAACCATTCCAACCGCGGCGTGAACCCCCACTTGCTATTGGGTTGGATGTGCAGCGCGCCGGCAATGCCGTACCATTTGGCCAAGGTTGATGCGGTACCTAATCCGCTCCGGTTCTGACCGTAGTCAAAGTTGATGTAGGCGTTTACCTTGCTGTTGGGTGTCAGAAGGAGGTTTGTATCAAAAAGGTGGCGCCAACCGGTATTCGTATTGGGGTTTTCTGGCCCGCCGTAATAGTTGTTGCTCCAAGCGAATTTCTTGGTCGTAAAAGTGCCGGTAAGCCCCACGGTCTTGCCGCTATTGTTGTCCTCGACATTGTTCCACCCGTTGACCAGTTGTACGCCGCCAGTGAAGTATTTGCCGACCGGGAATGATGTGCGAATACCAAAGTGGTAATACGGAATGGCAAAGGCGAAGAGTAGCGAGCGGGAATAGTTCCAGTTACTGTTGGTTTCGATGACTTCGGCGCCCGCACTTGTCACGAATTGTCCGAAGTCCACCTCAAAGCCCTTGGCCTTCGCCGGCTTTAAGCTGAGATAAGCCTGTTCGATGTTGCGCAGGAAGCTCGGTGCCGTGCTTGGCTCGTTCGCATGGATGATCTCGAATGCGCGGCCGAACCCAAGATCCACTTGAAAGCCGACCGGATCGGGCGAATGAGCCAGTGTCAGCTTGGCCATGTTCAGGCTGAACTGATTGGCCTTCACGTCGAAGTTATACAACTGGTTGAGCTGCGTAGACGGATGGTTGAAATTGAAGCTGTAATAACCGTCCACCAAACCGGTGAAATCGATCGGCCCCACCGACCATGTCGGAGGCGTCGGCTCCGGTGCTGGCGTCGCAGCGGGTGCTTGAGCTGGCGGCGTCGCCGGGGCAGGCTCCTGAGCTGCCGGAGCGCTGGTACTCGCCGATTGGCCTGGGGCGGGCTGTGCGGAAGCAGTGCGTCCCTCAAGATCGGCGAGACGTTTTTCCAGTTGTTCGATTCGATCGAGCAGGATTCGTTCGCGCAGGTCATCCATTGTCCGCACGACTTGCGTCCCCGCAGCGCTTTGCTGAGTGGTATCTGCCTGCTGTGCGAAAGCGGATACCGCCACCGCCGAACAAAGCAATAAACTGAAACAATACTTCGAGGAAATGTGCACTTTATCTTCTCCTTGAATCGTTCTTAGATGTCCCCGGGCCCGTCTGCTTTAGAAAATGCGAAAGACGACGGCAAATGGTCGTTGCTTGGGGGCGACTGTAGCCATCACTTATCGGAAACTCCAACGGAAACTTTGTATTGAATGGATGCAAAATTTTTGTTCGGATGGCCGGCTCTCGCGCACCGTAGCTTTGAACTATTCGTTTCGCCCGCATTTGGGGTGCTCTTCGCCGTCCTGGGGAGATCAGCGTCTCTACATGGAAGGGAATAAATGTATGAACAAACTCGAGGCAATCACTCGGCCTTCAAGGTTCGAAGGCCCACTGACGGAACTCCGCGACTTAGGCTGCACCGAACTGAAAGATTCAGTTTTGTGTCTTGTGGCGACGCAATCCAGGCACCTCGCGGCCCGGCAATTCCTCGATAGTGTCAGTATGCGATTGACGAAGTGGACGGAAGCCGCCGAGGCGGGAGGAGCGAATTTTGATTCGGGTTAATGGTCCTTCGTTTGACCGCGCCGGAAAGCCAAACTTCCCGAAGGCGCCTGAAAGAAATGGCGGGGACGACGAGACTCGAACTCGCGACCTCTGCCGTGACAGCGCTGCGTGAATAGGTTTCACAACAACTTACAAGCATGCGGGGACTGCCAAACGCAGCGTAAGTCATACAAGGCTACACGAATTGTGGGTTGGACTGTGGGTTGAGAATTTTGTCGTTCGAGGCCCCGGCCGCTTTCGGCAGCGGTCTCCTCTTGCTGCTCTTCCGCTTTTTGCCAACTGGAATTGGGGTTGTATTCCTTCATAGCTTTGGCAAGAACTTCGGTCTTCTTGCCGAGATCCCTCTGATACACGACGCCATCCTGGCCAACGATGAAAGTCATCACGCCGGACGACCGATATTCCGCCGGATACGCGACGAAAGCAAATCCCTCCGTCATTTTGCCGTTTACGATGTAATTCTTCGCGCCGCCGGGGCCATTTTTACCCTGACGCGTCAGGATACGGTAATAGTAACCGCGGTAAGGGGTCGCAGCGGCGTCCCGGCCGTTGGCATAGCCCTCGGCAACGGCCGACGCTACCAGCGGCCCAATGGGGCTTGGGGTCTCGCCATCCGCAACTTTCCAATAAAGGCCATTGTGCTGGGTCTCGTCACTGAAGATTTTCTGGGCGTACTCGTTGTGCTGGGTGGAGAAGTATTCCTTTTCTGCGGCGACAAGCTCGTGGCAAACGCGAATGGTCGATAGTTCGTTGCGGCCAATGCGCCGGAACAAGATTTCCTTTTTGCCCGCGTCGGTATCGAAATACCACAAATTGCCTTTATTCAGGAGCGGGATAGGCGCCGGCCAGTTATGTGCACCGATGTACATGACGGTGGTTCCGTCCGGCTCTTTCACGAACCGATGCATCTCCTGATACCTCCTCGCGAAATTGGCGTGGCTTTCGGCGTCCTCGACTTCGTCTCCCGACGAGACGATTTGCTTTCCGTCGGGTCCGAGGATCTCGAGCATCGCTTTTTCGTCGTTCTTCAGTGCTGCCGCGACGAGTGCATTGGCTGCTTCTTCCGGCGATGAAAATGTTCTCTGGCCTGGTTGCTGCGCCAGGGAGAGGGTGTGAAAGCATGCCGTTAAGAGAATGGCGGCCGCGGCCAATTTGGAAAGGCGGGCCCCATCGAGATTGCCAAGGTTCAGCTTCGTTCGCCGCATAGCACTTATCTCCCGTTCTAAATTTTATGAACTGCCAGGAATATGACGATGTCGCGATTAATGGCGGCCGCCGCCGTGGGATCCACCGCCGCCACGTGCTCCTCCGCCACCGAAACTGGCACTCCCGCGAGAGGAGTAGCTCCGTGCCTGTCCGCCATGGTCGTACCCGCTGAAAGCGCCCGAGCGCGTGCCGCTCTGGCCGCGGGGTTCAGCGTAGCCTCGGGCAGCCTGGTTGTTTCCCTCGAAAGGACGGGCAGATGAGCCGGGACGGTTCTCAGCGGCCCCGCGGCCGCCGGTATTCGCGTTGGGAGGCCTGTTGCCTTCGTTGGAGCGGCCACGATCTCCGCCGCGGTCGCCGGTGAACCCACCGCGGTCGCGGTTACCTCCACCGCGGGCATCGCCCCCTCGGTAGTAATTGTTTCGGTTGTAAAACGTGCGGCTTCGGGAGTCGTAGCGATCGTGGTCATGAGTAACCCAATGGTGATGCCAGTCCGATCCCCAATGATGCCAACCCCATCCATAGCCCCCGTAAAAACCGATTCCGAAGCCAACGCCAAAAGAAAGGTACGGACCCTCATACCAGATTCCGGGATACGGGTACCATCCGGGCCAGGCCACGATCGGGCCGCCGTAAACCACCCAGGGATCATAAGCGGGGACGTAAACGATCTCGGGGCTGGCAGGCTCGATGACGATTGTGGAGTCTTGCGTCGTTACGGTTTGTTGGGGCGTAGTCTTAAGATTGCCGGATTCCTGCGCGCGCCCACGCATCACCTGCACGGCGTCCATTATTTCGTCTTGCTGATTGTAGTAAGCGTCGCCCAGAGAGGACGTCCAGGAGAGGTTCTTGTCCATATTTCCGAGGACGGACGGAAATGCTGTGAGTGCCTTGACGCTGGGGTCCCAGGGTTGCGGGTCCACAGCTTGACCCAGAGCTTCGCCCTTCAAATCCGGATGCGCCTGCACCCATCTGTCAGCCTCGACGACCTGATCGGGAAATGTGGAGGCCGCTAGGATCTGCGCCACGAGCGAATCTGGATACAGAGCAATTGGCGCCACTAACTGCTGCAACTGCTCGGGACTCTGCTGTATGTATTGTTGCCTCTGGGGGGCCTGCGCCGGGGCTTGCTCGTCTTGTTGGGCTGACAGGTTCTGAGGCCAAGCCACGAACAAGAGTGTCAACGGCAATAGGGAAACCAAAATTTGCCTGCCTAATCGAGGCCTTAAAAACCCTCCGGCACGTCCGAATAAGTTCATGTTCTTGAACCTCATCTGCACCTTCATCCTTTGAAGCCCCTATTAGGTAGATGTACCGGACCTGGTTTGGGGTTCAACTCTTATGATCGGCCGGTTGGACTTTTATCGAGCCGGGTGTGAAACTGGCTCGCGATTTGCCCAAATCGACGGAAGTACGAATCGCAGCTGCGGCGTCCTTCGCAGCGCGGCTCTCGCGTGAAACACGCGTGCTTTTACTGCCCCGACAGAAATCCCAAGAATCGTTGCCGTTTCCTCCAAAGAACGTTCCTGCAGCTTATGAATCTCGAGTACTTTCCGAATACTTGGCCGCAGCTTCGCGATAGCATCTCTCAGGGTTGCTTCTCGCTCGCTCTTTGTGCAGAGCTCTTCCGGATTCGGAGAAAAATCTGACACTTGGTGCTCCGAGCAGAGCTCGCTCGTCTCTACGGACACGCCTGTTGGAACTTCTCGGGACGCGCGATTCTTGCGTAGTTTCATCAGCGCGGCATTCATGGCGATGCGTGTCAGCCAAGTGGAAAACCGCGACCTTCCGTCAAAATTCTTCAGGTGAAGAAATGCATTAAGGAAACATTCCTGAACCGCGTCCTCGGCGTCCTGGCGATTTCGTATAATGCGATAAGTAATGCGGAGCGTCTTTTCCGCATGCCGTTGGTACAGATCGTCGAAGGCACCTTTGTGACCGCTTTTCGCGGCTGCCACAAGCCTCTCGTCACTCACAACGCAGAGATCGTCGGATGAAGCGTGACCGTCCATTCTCCAATTCAACGAAATCACTCCTGCGGCTGACATCGTTTCCTCCTATGTTTCCTTCCCGTTGAACTAAACAGCAAGCGCCATGCCAACATATTCGGAGGCGTGCTGAGCGGGGAGCCCCTTACGAATTCATGCGTTTATGCGAAAAGCGTGTGTGTGGATGTCACAAACGCGGCGTGTCGGTGTCGAGCAGTCCGACAGTACTTGACGGTGGTTTGTGAGTAACAGTTACTCCGAAACAAGCCAAAGGCGTTTGCAAACGAGGCCGGCCTTACACCAGCGGCGGCGCACCGCCGGAGTTTTGACATCATTACGGTTAGCGAAAACGTTATCGACGCGCGGGATGGACGCGCATGTTTCCTCGGCCGTTATCGGCGGGTTTTGTTGGGTGCCTAGGTGTCAAAAAAACTGACACCTGTCAGTTACGATTTTTGTGCAGTCCGTGCGAAGCAAAACAGCGGTATGATTCATTCTTTCTGGGAGCGCTTTGCTGAATAACGTAAGTTGCTCCTGCAAATTCCGATAGTGAATGGGTAGTGTGCGATGAATGCACAACCAAACTCGCCTGAGCACCCAGAAGAGACTGCCCGACGTAGCGAGACAGAGCGTCGCGGTATTGTCGACAACATTCCGGCGACGGCTAACCAAGGTATGAAGCTGTCATCGCAACCCGACGACTACTACCGGAGAGCCGAGTTTCAGTCGCTGAATAGCATGATCGGCGCTCCGATGGAGACTGGGTGCTTTCTGCGTCTAACTGTAGCCATCACCGCGGCAGTGAATGGGGTTCACCGGGACGGCCTGATCCATAAGGACATCAAGCCTGACAATATCCTCGTAAGTGAAACAGGTGATGTGCAACTCACGGGTTTCGATATCGCCTCGCGTCTTCCTCGCGAACGCCAACTGCCGGCTCCGCCCGAGTTCATCGCAGGAACACTCGCCTACATGGCGCCGGAGCAAACCGGGCGGATGAATCGTTCGATCGACGCACGCAGCGATCTCTACGCGCTTGGAGTAACGCTTTACGAAATGATTACGGGCAGTCTGCCCTTCACCGCGTCGGACCCAATGGAGTGGGTGCATTGCCATATCGCACGACAAGCCGTACCGCCCCACGAGCGGTCGCAGAACGTGCCGGCCCCGGTCTCGGCAATCATTATGAAGCTGCTTTCCAAGACTCCTGAAGAGCGTTATCAGACCGCGGCGGGCCTCGATAGCGACCTCCGGCGATGTCTTGCCGGATGGGAGACGCGACGCGAAATCGACGATTTCCCGCTGGGAGAACATGACAGGCCAGACCGCCTTCTGATTCCAGAGAAACTGTACGGGCGTGAGCGGGAAGTCGGGACGTTGCTCGCCGCCTTCGACCGCGTCGTTAGGAGTGGCACGCCGGAGTTGGTATTGGTCTCCGGCTATTCCGGAATCGGGAAGTCCTCAGTAGTAAACGAGCTGCACAAGGTGCTCGTTCCGCCGCGTGGGCTTTTCGCATCAGGCAAATTTGACCAGTACAGGCGCGACATACCATATGCCACTTTGGTTGAGGCCTTTCAGAGCCTTCTTCGGCCACTTCTGAGCAAGAGCGAAGCAGAGCTGAGCAAATGGCGCGACGCCCTCCGTCAGGCATTAGGTCCGAATGGACAGCTGATTGTAGATCTGGTTCCCGAATTGAGGCTCATTATAGGGGACCAGCCAGCCGTTCCGGAGCTTCCGCCACAGGACGCGCGACGTCGCTTCCACATGGTGTTCCGCCGGTTTATCAGCGTTTTTGCGCGACCGGAACATCCCCTTGCGCTGTTTCTCGACGACTTGCAATGGCTCGATGCTGCGACGTTGGATTTGATCGAGGATGTGTTGAGCGAGCCCGACGTGACACATTTGATGTTGATCGGTGCCTACCGGGATAACGAAGTGGACCCGACGCATCCACTGATGCGTAAGCTGGAGGCAATTCGTCAGAGAGGAGCGATCGTGCACGATATCGTGCTTGCCCCCCTTGCTCGCGAAGATCTCGAGCAGTTGATCGTGGACACCCTTCATTGCGAGCCGGATCGTGCAAAGCCACTGGCACAACTCGTTGAGGACAAGACGTCGGGCAATCCATTTTTCGCGATTCGGTTCATCGTCTCACTTGCTGAGGAGGAATTGCTCGCGTTCGATCACGGCGAAGGTCGATGGTCTTGGGACCTGAACCGCATTTGGGCCAAGGGTTACACCGATAATGTGGTGGACCTCATGGTTGGAAAGCTGCGTCGTCTGCAGCACGAAACGCGGTCTGCCTTACAACATCTGGCATGCCTCGGCCACACGGCTGACATCGCGATGCTCGCGCAGCCCTTCGGGACATCCGAGGAGCAGGTCCACGCGGATCTGTGGGAGGCGGTTCGCTTGGAATTGGTTGAACGCGCCGCGGGCTCGTATCGGTTCGTGCACGACCGCATTCAGGAAGCGGCCTATTCCCTGATCCCGGAAGAATCCAGAGCCGCGTCACATCTGGGCATAGGCAGGTTCCTCGCGGCGCACACGCCGCCGGAGA
>Ga0307479_10000717_pt1 | contig 30058 bp, 28 predicted proteins | sample atmos_gasesECM4C_FD_203743 | JGI IMG/M metagenome (GOLD analysis project Ga0307479, IMG submission 203743) | Hardwood forest soil microbial communities from Morgan-Monroe State Forest, Indiana, United States - atmos_gasesECM4C_515 | ecosystem: Environmental > Terrestrial > Soil > Temperate...
ATCGAGCCCGAACGCGGAGGCAGGCTGCTTTCGCGCTTGTCGAGTATTTTCGTGCGCGGGCAATGCTCGGCGCCGCACAGCAGCGTCTTGAGCTTCTGGCCTTGGGCGACGAGGCGCGGGGTGTCCAGCGCCGACCAGGCGAGCACGATCGGCACCTCCACCTTGAGAAGGCCCGGAAGCGCCGATCGTTCGTCGTACTTGCTGGTATCGGTGCCGAAATACGACTTCTCGTCCTCGCTGGCGTCGCTGCTCGAATGGTAGATCCCCGACACCAGCACGGCTCCGGCGACATTGGAATCGCTTTCCTGGATTTCGGTGTGGGCAAGAAAGCTTGCCACGTGAAATGCGCCCGCGGCGTAGCCGATTGCCACGATCTCCTGAGGATTGCCCTTGAACAGGTCAATGTTCTGGTGAATCCACGAGGCCGCCGCCGCAACGTCCCTGGCTCCCGCCGGCCATCCCGCTGCCGGCGCCGGCCGGTAGGTCATGCTGACGCCGACCATACCGTTGCGGGCGGCAAAGCACATGGCCTTGTCCTGCAGCGTCGTGTCCTGCGGTGCCTTGTCCTGCCCGTTGCCCGCGGCACCGGTGGTGCCGACGCCGGCAAAACTTTCGCCGGCCACGAACAGCAATACCGGGCGCGATGTTGCGTCCTTGATATCGCCGGTCGCAACATCCAGGACATTGAGGTCGTTCTCGCCATATTTCAAATTGCGCGAAAACGTCACCTGATCGCATGAGTTCGAATTGTCCGGCGCCGGGTCGGCTGGCGGGCTGCCGTCGGCGCTTGGCGGACCGTTCAACAGGTCGGCAACAACGCGCGGCCATTCGGGCTGCGCTGCGCGGGAGGTTCCCGCCGTGATCGCCAGCAAAGCACAAATTACGAAGCATTTTATCATTGGGAACCACGCCTACAGCCGCCCCAGCATCCCGCCGCGATCGAGCGATTTAACGGCATCTACGTCAGCTATGACTACCCCGCTTTCTTTCAACCCTGCCCCTGCGGGGATGCCTCAGGCCAATTTCACGTCCGCGTCGGGCCGCCGACGTTTCGCAAGATAGATGAGCGCAACGGCTGCTGCGAGCAGGCCGGATGTGGCGGCGACGCCAAGCGCCCACCGCGGGCCGAAGGCATCTGCAACCCAGCCCACGATCGGCGCGCCGATCGGGGTTCCGCCCAGCGTGATCGCCAGCAGGATCGCGATCATGCGGCCGCGCATGCCGGGCTCGGTCGAAAGCTGCACGAGGGTGTTGGTCGAGGTCGTCAGCGTCTGCGCGGCGAAGCCCACGACGAACAGTGCGAGACCGAACAGCGCATAGCTCGGCATCAGCGCCGCCAGCGCACACCCGGCGCCGAAGGTGGCGGCTCCCGTGAGCAGCACCGCGATGGTCGGCTTCGCCCGTGCCGCCGCCATCAGCGCGCCCGTCACCGATCCCGCCGCCATCATCGAGGTCAATAGTCCGAACTGGCCGGCCCCTGTGTGAAACACGGTGACAGACATGGCCGAGATGAAGATCGCAAAATTGAATCCGAAGGTGCCGACCAGGAATAGCATTAGCAAGATCGCCTGCAGATCGGGTCGCTGCCGAACATAGCGAAAGCCTTCGACCAGGCCGCCACGGGTAGCGATGGGCCGGCGGCTGGACTTCAGTGGATCGATGCGCAGAAAGCTCAGGGAACACAGCACGGCGAGGAAGGAGAGGGCGTTGATCAGGAACACCCATCCCGAGCCGACGCCGGCGATCAGGCCGCCGGCAATGGCCGGGCCGATCATGCGGGCCGCGTTGAACGATGTCGAGTTCAGCGCCACCGCGTTCGGAAGATCGCGCTCCTCGACCAGTTCGGCGACAAAAGTCTGTCGCGCCGGCGAATCGAAGGCGGCCGCGCAGCCCAAAAGAAACGCGAACACGTAAACGTGCCACAGGCGAACGACGCCGGTGACGGTCAAGAGGCCAAGCCCAAGCGCCAGCAATCCCATCGCGGCTTGTGTGCAAAACAGAATCTTGCGCCGGTCGAGATGATCGGCGGCAAACCCGCTGAGCGGCAGCAGCAGGAGCTGCGGGCCGAACTGCAACCCCATCACGATTCCGACCGCGGTCGCGTTCTGCTGTGTCAACTCGGTGAGGACGATCCAGTCCTGCGCGGTGCGCTGCATCCACGAGCCGATATTGGACACCAGCGCGCCGGCGGCCCAGATCCGGTAGTTGAAGTTCTGCAGCGACCGAAATGTCCCCTTCAACGTGACGCTTCCCCGCTTTCGGGAGAATTGCCGCCGTTGAAACTACCGAACCGACGCGCGAGCGCGAGGCCGGGAAGCAGCATGCCCAATCCGAGGGCGACGGCATTAGGTGTGGCGCGCAGATCGAAGGCGCCGACGCGGCAGATCAAGAGATAGGCCAGGACGAGATTGAAGAAGCCCCAGGCGACATTGACGGTCGACGAGGACAGGCCTTCGCCGCGCGGCGTCGCGAACGGGCTTTGAAACGGCCGTCCCATGACGCCGCTGACGAAATGCGGGATCGCATTGGTGAGAACGGCGCCTCCGGCGAAATAGGCGAGATAATCAATCCAGTCCATCTTCAGAGGCTCCTTGATTGACGCGGCGCGGCGTCGAGCAGGTCGATGAATTGCTCGGTCGTGCCGGTTTCGCCGAGCTTCGGAAAAATTCGCGCGACGCTGTTATGATGCGCATCGGCATCGAGGTCGGTCATGGCGTCAATCGCGAGCGCGACATTGAAGCCGAGTTCATGGGCATGACGCGCGGTCGATTCGACGCCGGCAGAGGTGGCAACGCCGACTACCACGACCTGCGTGACGTCGGATTGCCGGAGATATTTCTCGAGGTCCGTGCCCGTGAAGGCGCCCCACGTCCGCTTGGTGACGACGTGGTCGGTCGGCTGCCGGTTGAGCTCGGGGAGGAGATCGGTCCAGCCGGGAGGAAACGCGCTGAGCGCACGCGCCCGCTCAGCGCGGCCAGGCGCTGTGCCGTCGGCATTGATGAGGACGACCGGCAGCTTGCGCGCTCGAAAGGCCTCGGCCAGCGCGACGGCGTTGTTCACGATGCCATCGATCGGATGCGCGGCCGGCAGACCGAGGATGGCCTTCTGCAAATCGACCACGAGCAGGGCCGTCTGCGGGTCGAGTGAACTTGCCGTCATGTTCTTGTTCTCCATTGCAACCGGTACGCAGGCTGCGTCCGCGGCCTCAGTCATCGACGAGGCGATTAAGCAGGCTGATTGCGGTTGCAAGCTGCGCCTGTTCCTGCGGCGTGAGCCTCGACTGAATGGTTTTGAGCAACCAATCGTGCCGGGCGGCGCGGCCGCTGCGGATCAGTTCCCGGCAGGCTGGCGTCAACGCCAGAATCGTTTGCCGCCCGTCGGTTGCATCGGGCGATCCCTTGATCAGCCCCAAGGCCTCGAGCCCGGCGACCGTCGCCCCCATGGATTGCGGGCGGACACCCGCCATCCGCGCCAGCGCGGTGACGGTCGTCGGCCCGAGCCGATCGAGATGTCCAAGCACCGCCAATTGCGACTGCGTCAAATCTCCGGCCGAGGCCTGCTCGCGCAGCCGTCGCTTCAATTTGCCGCTCAGCGCATGCAGCTCGGCGGCGAGGGCAGAGGTTTTGTCAGCCTCCGGTTCGGGTTTCCGTCTGCTCATGCGGGAAGCTTTAGCCGAAAGGAAGGAAACCTACAAAGTTAAACTACCAAGGTAGACTTCATATCAAGGCAATGTGATCGCGGGCCGGGCCAGAGACTTCCAGCCGCTTCGCTCAGCTATTTGCGTCCGCCATGTGTTTTCCGGCGATGTAGCCGAAGGTCAGCGCCGGGCCGAGCGTGATGCCGGCGCCGGGATAGTTGCCGCCCATGATGCTCGCCATGTCGTTGCCGGCGGCATAGAGGCCTGCGATCGGGCGGCCATCCGCATCGAGGGCGCGGGCGTGTTCGTCGGTCTTGATGCCGGCAAAGGTGCCGAGATCGCCGATCACCATCTTGATCGCATAGAAGGGTCCATGCGCGACCGGCGCGACGCAGGGGTTGGGGCCGTGCAGCGCGTCGCCCTGGTAGCGGTTATAGGCGCGCGATCCCTTGCCGAAGGCGGGGTCGCGTCCCTCCACCGCGCTCTTGTTGAATTCGATGATGGTCGTCACCAATCCCATCGGATCGATGCCGGCCTGCGCCCCAAGTTCGGAAAGCGTCGTGCCACGCTTGAGGTAGCCGCTGCGGATGTAACGGCCGATCCGCAGCGGAAACGGTGGCACGCATCCGAGGCCGTATTTGCGTAACGTGCGATGGTCGCAGACCAGATAGGCGGCGATCTCCTCGCCGGGCTTGGCCGCCTTCATCATCGCCTGCACGAAGTCATGATAGGAGTTGGCTTCATTGGTGAACCGCGTGCCGTCGCGCATGACGGCGATGACGCCCGGTTTCGCCCGGTCGATGAAATGCGGCATCACGCCCTGGCTGCCGTCCTTGCGCCTGGTGATCGAGACCGGCACCCAGGCGGCGGGATTCGGCAAGGTATCCTCGATGCGGCCGCCGGCGGCTTCCGCCAGTTGCAAGCCGTCGCCGGTATTGCCGATCGGGCCGGGCGAGAAGTGCTCGTTTGCTTTCGGCGCGTGCGGAAACAGCTTCTGGCGCCGGTCGGCGTCATGCGGAAAGCCGCCGCAGGCCAGCACCACGCCGCGCTTCGCCGTCACCCGCACGGAACGTCCCTTGCGCTCGACGATCGCGCCGCGCACGGCGCCGTCTTCCACGATCAGTTCAACCACCGGCGACGACAGCCACAGCGGGATGTCGAGGTCGAAGACCGACTTGGCGAGACGGCCGGCGAGCGCGTTGCCGTTGGTCAGGGTCATGCCGCGGCCGTATCGCATGACGTCCCAAAAATGCCGCGAGAGGCGTCGCGCGACATAGACGGCCGAGGCAAGCGACCTCGTCGAGCGCATGAAATGAACGATGTCCTTGCCGGACCCGAGCATGATGCCGAAGACAGTCAATTCCGGCAGCGGCGCGCCGAGCTTCTTGACGCGCTTGCCCAGTTCGCGCCCGTCGAACGGCCGCGTCACCATCGAGCGCCCGCCCTGCACGCCGCCGGGGGCTTCGGCGTGATAATCCGGAAAGGTCAGCGGCATGTCGAACTGCACCGCCGTCTTGGATGTAAAGAAATCGACAGCCTCGGGGCCGGCCGCGAGGAACGCGTCGACCCGCGCCGCGTCAAAACTGTTGCGGGCCTCGTGGCGCAGATAGGCGCGCGCCTGATCGGGTCTGTCGACAATGCCCCAGGCCCGCGCCAGCGAGGTGCCGGGGATCCACAGCCAGCCGCCGGAACGCGCGGTAGTGCCGCCGAAGCGCGGCTCCTTCTCGACGATCAGGACCTTGAGTCCGCCATGCCCCGCGGTGACCGCCGCCGACATCCCGGCGGCGCCGGAGCCCACTACCAGCGCATCGCACTCATAGCTTAATTCCCCACCGTCCTGTTCGCTGTCTGCCACCGCGATCCGTCCCCGCCGAGCACCTTTTATATTGCCATAAATACTGGCAACGCACGCCTGGCAATACCGGTCACGCATGGCAGCACCCGCAGCGCCACGCCTGGCAAGCTCGCGCAGGCTGCAGCCGGCCCGCCTGTTTGCAAAGTCGGTCGAAGAGGGTGTACGCGCTAATTTGCTATGCAGGAACGTCGCTCGCCGTGACGACGTGCGCCTGGATCATTCCGTCCACCGGCCCGGTTCCAAACCGTGCCGAAATCCTGCCGGCGGCCGCGTCGGTGGCTTCTGCGAGCCTGTTGGCGCCTCGCGCCTCGATCTCGTTGCGAAGCGGGCTTCCTTGACAGAGGCCGATGGCTGGATTCCGGCAAGTCGGCGCCCTGCTTCGCCGCGTTACGGTCTCCGACGTGACGCTGCCGAAGCCGGCGCCGCGCACCTCCGCGATGACCGCATGCTGATCGTGATAACCGTGCGGCGTCCGCGCCAGAAAGCCCGGAGGATCGTCGGGGAAAAGTTCCGCGACTGCCGCGGCGGCTAAGTTGGCGAACTCGTTATATTCGAGCCGATCCCAGACACTGAAGATGAAGTGGCCAGTGGGCTTCAGCACGCGCCGCGCTTCGCGATATGCTTTTGGCTTGTCCGGAAAGAACATCACTCCGAATTGACAGACCACGGCATCGAACGACTGGTCGGGAAACGGCAGTGCCTGCGCATCGGCTTTCTGCCAGTTCACGCGCTCTGACGAAACCTGTTGGGCCGCATGGTCGAGCATCGGCTGGTTCAGGTCGGTGGCAACAATGCTGACGCTTGCAGGCAGCGAGCGCAACAGCGCGCGCGTGACGATACCGGTGCCGGCGGCGACCTCCAACACGCGCTGCGGATTGAGGGCGGACAATCGGTTGGCGAGGTCTTCGGCGTAAGGTTCGAACAGGAGCGGTCCAAGATATTTGTCGTAAAGGAAAGGAATTGATCCCGAAAAAACCGTGTCGACCTTCGTCATGGTGACCTCCGTCACAACAACTCGAAGAATGCCTGATTAGAGCGATCCATTATGGCACTTACAAGAGGGAGCGCGCTTCGGACGACCAGGAAACGCCGTTTCAAGCTGCCTGACGGGGAGGCGGCCGTTCAGCCGCCGAGATAGGCTTCGCGGATACGCGGATCGTCGGCGAGCGCGGCCGCTGCCCCCGAGAGCGTGATGGTTCCGGTCTCCAGCACGAAGGCACGCGCGGCGATCTCGAGCGCCATCGCCGAATTCTGCTCCACCAGCAGCACGCCGAGGCCGGTGCGCTTGTTGAGTTCCAGGATCTTGTCGAAGACCTGCTCGATCACGATCGGCGCCAATCCAAGCGACGGCTCGTCCAGCATCAACAGGTTCGGTCGGCTCATCAGCGCGCGACCGATCGCCAGCATCTGCTGCTCGCCGCCGGACAGCGACCAGCCGCCCTGTTTGATACGCTCCTTCAGCCGCGGAAACAGCTCGAACACCAGCGCAAGATCGTCCTCGACCTCGGACTTCCGATAGGCACGCGACGCCGTACCGGTGAGGAGATTTTCACGCACGGTCAATCCTGGAAAGATTTTTCGTCCCTCCGGGCAATGCGCGATGCCGGAGGCGACGATCTGCTCGACCGCCGTTCCGTGGATCAATTCGCCTTTCCAGGAAATCGCACCGCGGGTCGGCCGCAACAGGCCGGAGATGGTTGTCAGCGTCGTGGTCTTGCCGGCGCCGTTGCCGCCGATCAAGGCAACGATTTCGCCCGTCTCGACGGTGAAGGAGATGCCTTTGAGCACCTCGATGTGGCCGTAGGAGACCCGTAAGTTCTCGACCTTAAGCATGCCGGTGCCGCCTGCCGAGATAGGCTTCGATCACGAGCGCGTTGCGCTGCACCTCGGCCGGCGTGCCTTCGGCGATTTTGCGGCCGAAATCCAGCACCGCGACGCGGTCGCTGATGCCCATCACCAGCCGCACATTATGCTCGACCAAGAGAATCGTGATGCCGCGGGCCTTCAGTTTCGCGATGGTGTCGAGCAGCATCATGCTCTCCGTCATGTTCATTCCGGCCGCCGGTTCGTCCAACAGCAGTACGCTCGGCCTAGATGCCAGTGCACGGGCGATCTCCAGCAAACGTTGCTGCGCGTAAGGCAGTTGCGCGGCACGGTCGTCGGCGCGGCCAGCGAGGCCGACGATCTCCAACGCTTCGCGTGAGCGATGTTCGATCTCGGCTTCGCGCTGCTTTTGCCGCGCATTCGACACGACGATATCCAACAGCGAGGTTCGTGTGTGGCAGCCAGCCGCGACCTCCACGTTTTCGAGCACGGAAAGATCGGTGAAAATCCGGATGGTCTGGAACGTGCGCGCCAGTCCAAGCCGCGCGATCCGGTGCGGCTTGAGCCGAAAGATCTCCTTGCCGTCGATCGTAATCGAGCCCGCGTCGGCATGCGAGGCGCCGCTCAGCGCATTGAGCAATGTGGTCTTGCCGGAGCCGTTCGGTCCGATGATTGCCTGCACGATGCCGCTGTCGACGTCGAGGTCGACGGCATCGAGCGCCGTGAGGCCGCCGAACCGCCGGGTCACGCCCCGCGCGGTGATGATCGGGGAAGCGCTCATCGTGCGCGCCTCTCGCGCAGGCGGACCATCGACGCAATGGACGCCAGGCCGCCCGGCGCCAGCACGATCACGACGATGACGCCAAGGCCGTAGAGCACGAGGTACCACTGGCCGAGAAACCGCAGCGCCTCGGGCAAGAGGGTCAGCGCCACCGCGCCGATGACGCAGCCGACGATCGAGCCCATGCCGCCGACGATCAGCATGGTCATCAGCAGGATCGCTTGCGTGCCGGAAAAGCTGTCCGGGCTGACGAAGCGGATCGAAGAGGCGTAGAGACAACCCGCAAGGCCCGCATAGACCGCGCCGATCATGAAGGCCAGCACCTTGGTGCGCGTGGTATCGACGCCGCTCTGCTCGGCGGCGATCTCGCTGTTCTTGGTCGCGATCATGGCGCGGCCGAGCGAGGAGTGCCGGATTCGTGCGGCGACCAGCAGCGCCAGCACCAGCGCCGCGAGCAGGATATAGTAATGCGCGATCTCGCCCTCCGGCTTCAGGCCGAACAGGCTGATGCCGGGGATCGCGCGCAAGCCGGAGGTGCCGCCGGTGACGGGTTCCCAATGCACGATGACGAGGCGCACGATTTCGCCGAACCCGATCGTGGTCATGGCGAGATAGTAGGTTCTGAGCCGCAAGGTCGGCACGCCCAGCGCAAGGCTCGCGATCATCACGACGATGGCGGAGAGCAATGGCGTGGCGATCCAGGGCAGCCCGGCCTTGGCGGCGAGCGCGGTGGTGTAGGCGCCGAGGCCGTAGAATGCGGCCTGGCCGAAATTGATCTGGCCGGTCCACCCGGTCGCGAAATTCAACCCCAGCACGACGATGGCGTTGAGGATGGCGATGTTGAGCAGCTGAATGATGTAGGCATCACCGGTCGCGAGCGGGATCGCGAGCGCGGCGGCGGCGCAAAGCGCCGGAAGCATCAGGCCTTTCACCTTCAGACCTTCTCGCTGCTCTTTTCGCCGAACAGGCCGCGCGGCCAGGCGACGAGCACGGCGATCATCACCATGAAGGCGTAGGCATCGCGGAAATTCGACGAGATGTAACGCGCGCCGAACGTTTCAATCAGGCCGAGAAACAATCCGCCGATGACAGCACCCGGCAGATTGCCAAAACCGCCGATCACGCTGACGACAAACCCCTTCAGCCCGAGGCTGCCGCCCATGGTCGGCTCGGCGAGGAAGATCGGCGCCACCAGAAGCCCGGCGATGCCGGACAGCACGGCTCCCAGCGCAAAGGCGACCGCGATGGTGCGATTGACGGGAATCCCGACCAGCCGCGCGGTGTGCAGATCCTGGGAGGTCGCCTGCATCAGGATGCCGAACCGTGTCCTGGTCAAGAGCAGGAATTGCAGGAGCAGGATCACCGCCAATGTCGCGAAGATGAACAGCTGATGCATCGAGATCACGACGCCGGCAAAACGTAACGGCGCGCCGTGAACCGGAGACGGCAGCGACACCGGCAGCGGCCCCCAGCCGATCAAGGCGAGGTTTTCCAGCACGATGCCCATCGCGATCGTGGTCAGGATCACCAGAAACGGCGGCCGGCCGCGCAGCGGAAAGTAGACCAGCACCATGAAGACGAGGCCGATCAGCGCCATCGCCAGCATGGTCAGCGCCCATGCCACCGCAACCGGCAGTTCATGCGTCACCGCGCCGGAGATGCCGATGAAGGCGCCGAGCATCAATAATTGTCCCTGCGCGAAATTGACGATCTGGACGGTGTTGAAGATCAAGAGCAGCCCGAGCGCCACCAGCGCATAGATGCTGCCGAGCGCGAGACCGTTGACGATGAGCTGGCCCATGAATGGTTCAATATCTATTGCGATTTCAACTGCGGGGGCCCCATCCTTCGAGACGCATCGCGGAGCCTGTCATCGGGCGCGCATTCGCGCGACCCGTTGGCGATGCTCCTTAAGGACAAGGGTTAAACCCTCATGGTGAGGAGCCCGCCGTAGCCCCAAGGGCGAAGGCGCGGCGTCTCGAACCATGAAGGCCCCGTTGGCTGCGTGATTTTGATTCGATCCAATCGGAAATTGCGCTGGCATCAGTATCCGCTTTCCTTGATCGGGCCGGTCAGCTCGGGGGTCTTGCCCTTGTTGCGATAGATGCCGAGTGTGTGGGCGAGATCGCCGTGCGCGTCCGCGGTGTAGCTGATCAGCATGCCCTTGAAATCCTTGGTGGCGGCGAGCGCATCGCGGATCGCGCCCTTGTCGCAGCCGACCTTCTCGATGATCGATTTCAAGAGGTAGACCGTGTCGTAATACGCCACGGTGAAATTATCAGCCGGCACCTTGTACTTGTCCTGCACGCGCTTGGCCCAGTCGAGGATCTTTGGGTCAGTCGAGGTCTGCGGGATCATGCCGCCGATGGCATAGCTGCCGTCGGCTTCCGCGGCTGCGAGGTTGTTCAGCGTGGTCTGCGCGACGAGGCTGGAATTGCCTATTGTGGTGAGCTTGATGCCGAGATCGCCCATCTGCTTCATCACCAGCGTCACGTCGGCGGGGCGGCCGAACAGGATCAGGCTGTCGGCGCCCTTGTCCTTGATCTCCAGCAGTTGCGCGCTCATGTCCTTGTCCGACGGCGCGTAGGACGTCACCGCTGCCGGCGACACGTTGAGCTTGGCCAGCGCCGCCTGAATGCCTCTGGAGGCGCCGAGGCCGTAATCGTCGGCCACCGCCATGATGCCTGGTTTGCTCTTGCCGAGCGATTTCAGGAGATATTCGGGGATGAGGTCGGCGAGCTGGCCGTCATGGACATGGGTGCGGAACAGCCATAGGCTGCCTTGCGCCGTGACCTTGGCGCTGGTGGCGCCGACCAGAAACGGCGTCGCCGATTTGGTCACGACTTCGGTCTGCGCGAACACATGCGGGCTGATCATCGATCCGAAGATGACAAGCGGCTTGCCTTCGAGGATGCGGTTCATCGCGTTGAGCGCATCGGTCGAGGACGCGCCGGTGTCCTCCGTCGTCAGCGCAAGCTTGTTGCCGGCGATGCCGCCATTGGCATTGATCTCATCGACCGCGAACTCGACGCCGTTGCGCGCCTGAGTGCCGAGCAGCGCCAGATTGCCGGTGAGCGCGGTGGTCAGGCCAAACGGTATCGGCGAGGGGCAACTTGCAGGCTCGGCGTTCGCTTCGGGCGCGACCATCGACGACAGAAAGAGGACAGCGGCCGCCGTCAGAGTCTTGAACGATACCTGAAACATCCCGCGCTCCTTCTCGTGAATTGGCTACGCAGTTTGTATGCAAATGAAGTGCCATTTGGCACCTCATTTCAGGCGTTTAGCGCCGTTTCAGGCCTTTGGCGTCCGGGAATTTTTCGCTTGTTAAGGTGTCACGCCGGCGCGTGCTACGGCTTGCGGCGCGGTCAGTTGCTTCCAGGTCGAGTTGGCGACATGCACCGGCGAGAACGCTGGCCGTTCGACATAGCGGCCGTCGCCGGGTTCGGCGCGAAGCTCGCCCTCTCTCCAGGCGATCTTGCCGCGCGACAAGGTCGCGACCGGCCCGCCCAGGCAGGAAAAGCCTTCGAAGACGTTGTAGTCGATGCGGCTGAGCTGGCGCTTGGCGGTGATGGTCTTGGCCGCGGCGGGATCCCACACCACGAGGTCGGCGTCGGAGCCTGCGGCGACCGCGCCTTTGCGCGGATAGATATTGAGAATGCGGGCGATGTTCGTCGACGTGACCGCGACGAACTCTTCTTTCGTCAGCCGGCCCGTGTTGACGCCTGATGTCCACAACAGCGGCAGGCGGTCCTCAAGGCCGCCGGTGCCGTTGGGGATCTTGCGAAAATCCTCCAGGCCGAACCGCTTCTGCTCGGTCGTGAACGCGCAATGGTCGGTCGCGACCACGGAGAGCGAGCCGGATTGCAGCCCGGCCCAGAGGCTTTCCTGGTGCGACCTGTCGCGGAACGGCGGCGACATCACGCGCCGCGCGGCATGGTCCCAATCCTTGTTGTCGTATTCGCTGGCATCGAGCAGAAGATGCTGGATCAATGGCTCGCCATAGACGCGTTTTCCGGCCGCGCGCGCCCGCGCGATCGCCTCATGCGCCTCGCGGCAACTCGTGTGCACGACATAGAGCGGCGCGCCGGTCATGTCGGCGATCATGATGGCGCGGTTGGTCGCCTCGCCTTCGACTTCTGGCGGACGCGAATAAGCGTGACCCTCGGGCCCCGAGACGCCGCGCGCCAGAATGGCCTCCTGCATGCGCGCGACGACGTCGCCGTTCTCGGCATGGACCAAGGGGATGGCGCCGAGATGGGCGCAGCGCGCGAATGAGTTGTAGAGTTCGTCGTCGTTCACCATCAACGCGCCCTTGTAGGCCATGAAATGCTTGAACGTGTTGATGCCGTAGGTCTTGACGACGATCTCCATCTCGTCGAACACCTGCTTCGACCACGAGGTCACCGCCATGTGGAAGCCGTAGTCGCTCGCTGCCCGCTCAGACTTGCGCCGCCAGTCCTGATACGCCGCCAGCATCGACTGCCCGGGATCGGGAAGGCAGAAATCCACCACCATCGTGGTGCCGCCGGCCAGCGCCGCCTTGGTGCCCGATTCGAAATCGTCGGCGGTGACGGTACCCATGAACGGCATTTCGAGATGGGTATGCGGATCGATGCCGCCCGGCATCACATAGCAGCCGCCGGCGTCGATCACCTCGGTGCCCGCGGGTGGGTCGATGGAAGTGGCAACGGCGGCAATCGTCTCGCCGTCGACGAGCACGTCGGCGCGCTTGGAATGATCGTGGTTGATGACGGTGCCGCCGCGGATCAGGATGGACATGGGCTCTCCAACATGAATCGAGATGACGGCCACCAGATACAACGCCGCCGTTCGCAGCTTAGCGGTCAATTGCGTCTGAGACAGACAAAAATTTAATCAGCGCGCCGCGAGACGCGCGTGGAGGCCGCCCGCTGTTCGGTTCCCGTCGCGGCTCGTGGTCCAAGTGCGCAAGCTGGCCGCGGTGCTAACCCGTTGCACTGAACGATGCAAAGAAACCGTCCGGCCCCTCCAATTCCCTTAGTTTCCTACCGTCGATCAGCCAGAACCGGTTGCCCACCGTTCGCACGAAATTGCGGTCATGTGACACCAATAGGCAGCTTGCCTGATGATCCATCAATTCGGCCTCCAGGGCTTCCTGCCCCTCGATATCCAGATGGTTGGTCGGCTCATCGAGGAGATAGAAGTTGGGGTGGGCCAGCCGCAGCAACAGCATGCCGAGACGCGCCTTCTGTCCGCCGGAAAGTCGGCCGATCGGGCGGCCCTGCATCTCGATCGCGAGGCCGGCGCCCGCGAGCAGTGCGCGGGCACGCTGATCGCCGACATCGAAGCGGCGGACGATCGTGCGCATCGGGGTATCGGTATCGGCAAGATCGGCGAGGGCCTGATCGCAATAGCCGAGCACGAGCGACTGCGTGGCCTTGATGCCGGATTGGGCTGCGTCCGGATTTTCGATTGTCGCGCGCAGCATCGCCAGCAGCCGCGTCTTGCCAGCCCCGTTCGGCCCGAGCAGCACGATCCGGTCGCCCTTGCCGATGAATTTCTTGCCGGTCGCAAACAGCAATCGGCCATCCGGCGTCTCGACCGCGGCGTCATCAAGCGCGACCAGAACTTTGGCATGCGTTCCGCGATTGGCAAGCTTGATCGTTCCCGCAGATCGTTCGAGGTGCGCCGGCTTTGCCGCATCTTCCAGCTTCTCGGCGCGCTGCTTTAATTGCTTGGTCTTCGACAGCAGCAGGTCGCTTCCGGAGTTGACGCCGATGTTGTTGAGCTTCGCCGCGTGCTGGCGAAGTTGCTGGGCCGTCTTCAGGTCGCGTTGATAGCGCCGCTCGTCCGATGCGTCGGCCTCGCGAAGCGCGGCGCGCGCCCGTGTATAGGGCAATGAAAACACCTGCGACTGCTCCGGTCGCAGGAACAGCGTCCGGTTCGTGGTCGCATCGAGAAAGGCGCGGTCGTGGCTGGCGATGACGACGGGCATCTCGCGTGGCAGCGCGTTCAGCCAATGTTCCAATTGGCCGATCCGGGCGAGGTCGAGGTGGTTGGTCGGCTCGTCGAGCAACAGCACGTCGGCCTCCGTCACCAGCGCGCGGGCCAGCATGGCCAGTCGCTGCCAGCCGCCGCTCAGATGTTTCAGCGGCCTCTGCCGCAGCGCCTCGGGTACCTCGAGCGATTCCAGCGCCACGTCGACCCGCCAGCGTTCACTGAGCCGCTGGTCGACGGAGAGCTCCTCGAGCACGGCCGCATGGAACGGCCGCTCCATCATGGCTTCCGGCACATTCTGCTCGACATGGCCCACCCTCAGACCGCGGGATCGGGTGATCTCGCCAACGCTTGCTTCCATGGTGCCTGCCATGCAGCGCAGCAGGGTGGATTTTCCGCGGCCGTTGGCGGCTACAAGCCCGATCCGGTCGCCGGCGTTGACGACGAGGTTGAGTTGCGAAAACAGCGGCGCGCTCAGCGTCACGCCGAGATTGCGGATATTGATGAGAGTCATGATCGTTCTCTGGTCTTGCCGGCGATCACGACATCCCGGGCAAGCAGCCATCATCGGATGTCGGTGTCAAAGCGCGGCGCTGGATGAAAATGCAGGCTCGGGCGCGAGAGCACGAAAACGCTGCATAACCACGCGAGGCAGACCAGGAAGAAGTTCTGTAAAGTCTCCGGTCAGCCCTGCAAACGCATCTGCAGGGCGTTGACGGGGCCACGCCGGCGATAATGCCGGAAAAACGTCGTCATCGCGCGGCCCTCCTTTCTCGATTGAGTGAGGTCAAAATAACGCGCTCCGGAAGGGAGCGCAAGCCAAAGCCTTCGCCCACTACGTGACGAACCTTGCATCGCGTCCGATATCGGGCACACTCTGGTGGCTCGCGGCAGCAGAACGCCGCCAAAAAAAGCAGATTTCGGGGGGCACCCATGGCGGCCGCGTTCGATGCGTTGCAGTTCGGCATTTTCGATCAGAACGACCGCGGGCCTTATCCGCTGAGCGAGCAATATGAAAACCGCCTGCGGTTGATCGAGTTCTACGACCGCGCCGGATTTCGCACCTATCACATGAGCGAGCATCATTCGACGCCGCTCAACTTGACGCCGTCGCCGAGCGTTTTCCTGGCCGCGGTCGCGCAGCGCACGAGGCGCTTGCGGCTCGGCGCGCTGGTCTATGTATTGCCCGCGCATCATCCGCTGCGGCTCGCCGAGGAAGTATGCATGCTGGATCATCTGAGCCACGGCCGGATCGAGATTGGCATCGGCCGCGGCGCCTCGCCGCATGAGTTACACTATTTCGGCGTCGATCCGGACCTGGCGCAGGCGATGTATGTCGAGGCCTATACCGTCATCATGCAGGCGCTGACGCGCGACGAGGTCAATTTCAGCGGCAAGCACTACACCTTCGAAAAGGTGCCGATCGACCTGAAGCCGCGACAACTTCCGCATCCGCCGTTGTGGTACGCGGTCCCGGTGCCCGAAGGCGCGGCGTGGCCGGCGCAGCATCGCATCAACGTGGTCTGCGGCGGGCCATTGCCGCGCGTGCGCGAGATCACCGACCGCTATCGCGCCGAATGGGCGGCGGCGGGAAATGCGGCGGAAAGGTTGCCGCTGCTCGGCATCAACCGCTTCGTGATCGCGGCCGACAGCGATCGCGAAGCGATGGCGCTCGGGCGCCGGGCCTGGCCGAAATTCTATTTAAGCTTCATGAAGCTCTGGAAGCTGCACGGCACCCAGCCGCGTTATGCGCGTATCCCCGAGGATTTCGACACGGTGGTGCAGGGCGGCGGCGCGGTCGCAGGTTCGCCCGGCACGCTTCGCGAGCAGGTGTACAATATGATGGAACAAGCCGGCGCCAATTATTTCATCGGCCAGTTTTCCTTCGGCGATCTCGCCCAGGACGAGGTGCTGCATTCGGCCGGCATTTTTGCGCGTGAGCTGCTGCCGATGGCGGCTGCGGCGCAAGCTGCTGGAGGAGTTGGGCCATGATCATCCGGTGGCAGGACGGGTTGTCCGGGATGATCGCAGCCGTGCAAAAGTTCGGCTGGATCGATCAGGCCAGCCGCTCGATCCGGGCGCATATCGAATACGCGCCATAGGCGATGAGCCGATGTCGGACGGACTGACGAAGTCGGCGCGCAGGGTCTTTGATATCCTGGAGCTGTTTCGCGCGCGGCAATGCCCGCTGCGGCTGAAAGATGTCGTCGAGTCCCGGAGGCGTTTTGCCGCAAGGTAGGGCCAGAGCGGTTGCCGGGCCAGGACACCGGGAAAATTCCACATATGTGGAAATGAGGATTGGCGGCGGATGCGGGGGCGGCGCCGGCGTTGGGGCCCCCGCGGGCTCAAGCGGCCGGAAACTGCAGCTCGAAGCGTGCGCCGCGATCGCTCGGCAATAGCCGGATAGAGCCGCCGTGACTGGTCATGACCGCTTTGACGATCGCAAGCCCCATGCCGGTGCCGCCGGTGTCGCGGCGCGTGGTGAAGAAGGCGTCGAAGATCCTGTCCCGGTTGGCGTCGGAGATCGGGTCGCCGTCATTGCCGACCGTCATGGTGATGATCGCCGGGTCCGATGACGCCTCGAGCGTGATATTCTTAGCGTTGTGGCGCACGGCATTGTCGGCGAGATGCGACAGCACGATCAGCGCCTTCTCGCAGGACATGCCGATGGAGCGGTCGAGGCAGCCGCAGGCCGTGATCGCGCGGGTCGGAAAGCGGCTTGCAAGGGCGGCGACGACGGTGCGCAGCTCGGTGCGCTCGTTTTGCGGTGCGCTTTCGGCGTGCGCCAATTCGCGCAACCGCTGCGTCATGATTTCGAGGCGCTCGGCGTCACCGAGAATGTTCGACAGAAACGTCTTCTGCTCCATCCGTGTCAGCGTCGAGGCGTCGCCCTGCAGCGAATCCAGCAGCAATTCTGCCGCCCCCTTGATCGACGTCAGCGGCGATTTCAATTCGTGGGTCAGGTGCGCCGAGAAGCTCGCGATATATTCCGAGCGGCGCGACAGTTGTTCGGCCATGTCGAGAAAGCTGCGCGACAATTGCGCGAACTCGCGGGTGCCGTAATGGGCGAGCGGCGCGAAGGCGTCGCGCTCGCCGCGACCGATGTGCTCGGCGCGGCCGATCAGCTCGTACATCGGCCGGGTCACGGTGCGGGAAAAGATCAGCCCGATGACGATGGTCGCGAGGATCACGGCCAGCGCCGCCAGGATGAATTTGGTGCGTTCCTGATAGAAGTGCTGGAAAATGTTGCTCGGCGTTCGCGACGTGTAGATCACGCCGGCAACATGGTTGTCGACGATCACCGGCATCGCGGAAAAGACGTGCACGCCGAGGCCGCGGCTGAAGGAATAGATCGGCGGCGGCGGCTTGTCGGGAACGCGGGTTCGAAGCACCGCGCGATATTGTCCTTTAAGCGCGGTCGCGACTTCCTCGATATGCGCCAGCGACTGGCCGACTTCGTCCCGCCCGGCGATAACCACACCGTGCGGATCGAGGATGCGGAATCCCGCCAGCGTTACCTTTTGCGTTTCCAGGATGATCGGCCACAGCCTGGCGCCGATCTCGACATAGGCGGCATCCGCCGGCGCAAGCGGCGGTCGCGCATCGGGCCGCCGTCGCAGCAACTCGTCGTCGGCCACGAGGTCGAGCGCGGGCGTGATCGGCGCGAACCGGTCGTTCGGATCAGGGCGCGCCTCGGGCGGGATTTCCGCGCCAAGCGCGATGCCCGTCGCGCGGCGGGCTTCGACTTCGCTTGCGTAGATCGCGGCCAACACCTGGCTCTGCGCGATCAATTCGGCCTGCGTCTGGCGGATCAGCTGATTGTCGTAGAGGCGGAAAAAGAACAGTCCGACCAGCGGCAGCACGGTCACGAACGTCAGCACCGCCGATACGATCAGCCCGAGGGAGGGCCGCCATTTTTCCTTGAGCCTTGGTTTAGGCCTTGCGCCGTTCATTCCTTGGTTGATTCCTCACGCTCGCAGCGGCCAAGCTTGAATCCGACGCCGTGGACCGTTTCGATGACGTTGTCGCATTTGGCCGCGGCGAGCTTGGCCCTGATGTTGCGGATGTGGCTGTCGATGGTGCGATCGGACACCTGGATGTTGAACTGGTAGGCCGCGGCCATGATCTGCTCGCGGCTGAACAGCGCTGTCGGCCGCCCCAGAAAGGCGCGCAGGATCCCGAACTCGATCGCGGTGAGGCGCAGCCGCTGGCCACAGAATTCCGCGGTGTGTTGCGTCGGGTCGATCGAAAGCTGGCCCTGCACGAGCACTTCGGCGGGGTCTCTGGTGTCCGCGCCGCGCGAAGCGACGCGGCGCAGGATGACGTTGACCCGGGCGACCAGCTCGCGGGGGCTGAAAGGTTTTGTCACATAGTCGTCGCCACCCATTTCGAGGCCGAGGATGCGGTCGATCTCCTCGTCGCGGGCGGTCAGGAACAGGATCGGAACGTCGGAAGATTTGCGGATTTGCCGGCAGACGTCGAGCCCGTCGAGCTCCGGCATGCCGATATCGAGGATGATCAGGTCCGGCCTGTCGCCGGCAAAGCGGGCCAGCGCCTGCTTGCCGTCGCGCGCCTCGAACACCGTCATGCCGGCCTTGCTCAGCGCGACGCGGATGACCTCGCGGATGTGCAAATCGTCGTCGACGGTGAGGATGCGGTGGGTCAAGGCCTTCTCCGGCAAATCATCTCGCTCAACCGTTGGAGAAATGGCGCGCTCGCTGGTCGAGGTAGCGTTGCAGCCGAAAACTGCGAAAACCCCAGCTGCGCCAGGACGCCGTGATTTGCTGCTGCTGTTCTACAAGCCTCTCGCGGCCGGTGACAAGGCATCGATCGTATACAAGGATTTGCAGGGCCCTGTCGATTGCCGGCAGCGCCTGCGGGCCGAGCCCGAGCAGATAGGGCGTGTCGATGCGAACGCCGTGAGCCAAGGCCTCCCGGCTGTGGGCGACGTTGTAATCGGCCGCGGCGAAATTGATCAGCGTGCAGATATAGAGCGTCGCGGTCAGGCTGATAAGGTTCGCGCCGATCAGCCAGCCGTCGGACCGCTTGAGAATGATTTGAACGAAGATCAGCACCAGCCCGATGGCGACCAGCAGCATCCAGATGAGGGCGGCGAGGCGCCAATAGGTGAGCAGATAGATTTCCACATAGAGGTGGAGGCGCTGGATCGACGACAAGACCAGCATCACGTTCTGCGCGACAAACAGGTAGACCAGCGGCCGGATGATTTTTGATGCTTCCGCCGGACCGCCCGGCCGCATCGCCGTCAGCACAAAACCAGCCGCGAGCACTGCCGTCACGATCAGGGGAAAAGCGCCGCGATGGGCGTAGTCGGCGTAGGTAACGTCGGTCGGAAGCTTGCCGTCGCCCCACAGGTAGATCAGGTCAAGGACGGTCTGGAGCGAGAACAGCAGGTTGAACAGGATCAACGACCGCAGGATCGTCGGCGCGCTGAAGAAATCGGGAAGCGGGTGTGTGGCTCGGTCCTCGCCCGCGCTGAGCCGGCTCGAATCGGGGGCGAGCGCGTCGAGGTCGATCGCGATCCGGCGGCGCCAGCGCAGCCGGATGAACGGCCAGACCGTCAGCAACGCTGCGACCCAGAACAGCAATCGCGCGATGTCGACGTGCGAGGTGGCGCTGCCCGGATTGAGCATGGCCAGCCATTTTTCGATCAGCGGATTTGCCGAGGCGAACAGCAAGACGAAAAGGCTTCCGAGCGCCAGCGGCACGAACCAGAGCGCAAAGCCGGCCGAGAGCTTGGCGAGGTTGAGAAGGCCGGTTGCGTCCGCAATCGATCGGAACGGGCCGACCAGCAGCAGATCGCGAAGCGCCACCAGCCAATCGCCGAGCCGTTTGAGATTGGGATCGGTCAGGATTGCAATGCCGCTGCCCAGCGCAACAATGAGGAAGGCAAACGAAACCGGGTTGAGCTCTTCTACCGCCGGCATAAGCCCTGTGAGGAAGATGGCGGCGGCTCGAACTGCCCGGGTTCGATCGAGTCCGCCGAAATTGGCCGCAAGCGAGCCGCACATCAAAGCGACGGCAAAGAGGGCGACAGATAGACCGGCGCGCTGGTCGTAGAACAGCCAGTCCGCCAGCACAACGAGGCCGAGCGCGATCACAAATTTGAGTCCTGCGGGATGGCACTCGCCGGGATAGAGGTGGGGGAGGGGCGTGGCGACGCTCGTCATGTCCAGATGTCCTGCTTTTTTCCGGTTTACGGGCGGGACTATGGATCGCGGTCGTGCAATTCCACGCAGCGCTGTTTGCAGGAGCTCAGGAGTCTTATGCAGATTTTGTGCAGGCGCCTTCAAGGCGGTGGCGTGGGCCGCGCGGGCTTGCTACGGCGGGCCCGATCGAGCGCGACAGCAAATCCCCTCAATGCAATTCCTCACGCATATCAAAATCGTTTCGGCCTGGTTGATCGGGCTTGCCTTGGTGTTCGCCGCCGTCAACACGAACGACCCCTATCTGATTTCGCTGCGGGGCGCGGGGAATGTTGTCATCGTGGTCTTGAGCCTTCTCGTCGTTGTGCTGCTTATCAGACGCGGAGTCTGGGCCGGCGGCGGCCGGCTCGGGCGGCTGCTGCTGCTGTTGTGGGTGTTGCCCTCGGTGTCGATGCTGGGCGCGAAAACCTCGTTTGAGGTCCGCAAGTCGCGCGACTTGAATATTGACGTTGCGCGCGCGCAACTGTTGGGACGGCACTTCGTGGTCGGGTACTCGTCGTTCGATGAGGTCGCGCGGCTGGCCGAGAAGGGGTTGATCGCCGGCGTCTACATCACCAGGCACAATGTTGCGGCGGCAGGCGGGACAGCGGATGGGCTGCGCGCCGAGATCGCGGCGCTGCAGGCGCGGCGCGCCGCCGCCGGCCTGCCGCCGCTGACGGTCGCGGCCGATCAGGAAGGCGGCATCGTCTCGCATCTGTCGCCGCCGCTTCCGGCACTACCGGCGCTTTCGACTTTGGCGGAGTTGCCACGCGAGCTTCGCGTGCAAAAAGCCTTCGAGTTCGGGCGCTCGCATGGCCGCGAGCTTCTCGCGCTCGGCGTTAACCAGAATTTTGCGCCGGTGCTGGATCTGCGGCCTGACGCGGGCCGCAATCTTCTCGATTTCCATACACTGACCGGCCAACGCGCGATTTCCGACGATCCGGCCGTCGTCAGCGAGATGGCGCTGGCCTATGTCCGCGGCCTCGAGGCGTCCGGCGTCGCCGCCACCGTCAAGCATTTTCCGGGATTGGGGCGCGTGGGCACCGACACCCACAATTTCGCGGCCAGCCTCGATACCCCGCGCGACGTGCTTGAGGCGTCCGACTGGCGCCCCTTCAAGGACGTGCTGGCGGGCTCGAACGCCCAATTGATGATCGGGCATGTCAACCTGACAGCGATCGATCCCGACCGCCCGGCGTCGCATTCCAAGCGCGTGGTCGACGGCCTGATCCGCAAGCAATGGAACTATCAGGGCGTGATTATCACCGACGATCTGGTGATGGGCGCGATCTATGGCCACGATGTCTGCACCGCGGTGGTCGAAGCGCTCAACGCGGGCGTCGATCTGCTGCTGGTCGCCTATGACAATGCGCAGTTCTATCGCGTCTTCGCCTGCGCGGCCGACGCCGCGGAAGCCGGGAAGCTCGATCTTTCGATGTTGCGCGACAGCGAGGCGCGGCTGAGGCGAAACGCTCCGGACCCGCAACGCCCGCCTGTTGCGCCGACAATTGCCGCGCGGCCTTCCGGGTAACGGTGCCGCTTGTCCCGGATTCCACATCCGATGCGTAGCTAGCCGATCATTGCCTTAAGCTGACGGCGCCTGATGAGAGCAACGATAAGCAATGCCAGCGACATCGAAACGACCAAGGGCGTGATAAGGGACATCGGAATGAGGAAGGCGCTGGCGACAAGAGTCACCCCGTAGGCAACCATAAGCCAGCCCCGGAACCGCAACATTGCCGCTTCACCTGCCTTATTGAGCGAAAGGCTGGCCGGTCGCCACAGTCCGAGCGGCGGCAATTTGGCTATCCAATTTCCAAGAACGAAGAACTGCACCCCCAAAAAAGCGAACAGCAAGCGTATAAGCGACAAAAAAGTAGTTGGCGCAGTTACGTTCAAAACCCGCATCACCAAGATCAACTCATACCCGGCGCAAATCGCCGCGTAGGAAATCGCGAAAAAACTTCCAAATTTCGTCCAGGCTGAGAGATCGCCTTTGGCGTGTGCAAACCGCCAATGCAATGCTCCCAAGACGATCATCACACAGGCCGGAGGCAAAAACGGGATGATTAGCCAGCGCTCCATGTGACCGACGAGCCAAATTGCGCTGGCGAGCATGAGCAAGACAAGCGCCAAGACGGCCAACATCGTTTTGCGATCAAGCATGTTTGCCTCTCGCGATGGGTTTGGCGTGCTTAACTGATCCGATGCCGACGGCCTGCGCGAATTCAAGCAGTGCCTCTTCGAGCACCGACAACTTCAAACGATAGGTGATCGTCGTCCCGGTCTTGTCGGAATCGACCAGGTCGGCCGCGCGCAGCACGGCGAAGTGAGCCGACAGGGTCGGCTTCGACACCGTAACCCGGGCAGCAAGCTCTCCTGCCGTCATCGGCTGCTCTCTCAGCAATTGCAGAATGCGGCGACGGGTCGGGTCTGCAAGTGCTTTGAATACGAGGTTCATATTTCGATATTTAGCAAAATATAAAATTATATCGAGCGAGATTTCTTTCTCGCGGCGACTCAATTCGCCGGCTCGTAGGAGCAGTCGGCGCCGGCGCCGCCCTTGTCCTTGATTCCTGCCGGATCGAGGGTGCAGCTCAGCTTCGAGAGGCTCTCGAAGATCGAGCCGGCTGCGCCGTCGGAGGGCACGCCGGCGAACACTTCGGTCGCATAGAGCTCGTTGGCCTCGCGCCCCTTGATGCTGTGGGTGGCTTTCTTGAAGGTCAATTCGCAGGAGCGCGCGGTGATGTCGACGTTGCTGATGCGGCAGACGATCTTGTCCGCGGTGACGGAAATCTTGTTCTTGTAGGGGAAGCCGGCATTGCCGGCGAAGAAAGCTGCGACCGCCTTCTTTTCGCTCGCCGACAGCAACGGCGAGTAGGTCGCCACCACGCCGGCCAGCGCCAGCGCTGCCGAGCCGCCGGCGGTGCCCGCCGAGGCGGACGAGCCTGAGGCCAGGAGAAGCGCGAATGCAGGGGTTGTTAGCCTGGTGAGTTTCATGTTCGCTTCCTTTACTCCCTCAAATCCAGTCCCTCTGAGATGTCTTGATGCGCCTGAGGGTGCGGAGCGCATCTCAATCTTAGATAGATCAACTCTACCGGCGCAATTATGAAGGAGCGGGGAGAAAAAAGAAAAAACTAGACGACGCGGAGATCAGTCACGCCAGTCCCGCTTGCCGGGCGCGCGCGGCGCGTCGCGACTAAAGTCTTCCGCAAAGTCTTTCGCAAAGTCTTGCGATTGACTCGACCTTGCCGCGATGTACTCTCCCGAACCAGAAAAGAACGCTATCCGAAACAGGATAGGGCATCAGGGAGAATGCGATGAGCTGCTTGCGGCTGCTTTGCTTTTCGTTCGCGATCCTTAGTTTTTTCGCTGGCCGGCCGGTTTTGGCCGAAGATACCATCAAGCTCGCTTATACCGACCCGTTCTCCGGGCCGTTCGCTTCGGGCGGCGATGAATTCCTCAAAAACTTCCAATTTATCATCGCACGGAAAAACGCCGCCGGCGGCGCGTTGGGACGAAAGTTCGAGCTGATCCCGTTCGACGACAAGCTGCAGCCGGCGGAAGCGCTGATTGCGCTGAAGAGCATGACCGACCAGAATATCCCGTTCGTGATGCACTGTACCGGATCGAATGTCGGCGCGGCGATGATCGACGCGGTTTCCAAGCACAACGCCCGCAATCCCGACAATCGCATCCTCTATCTGAACTGCGGCGCGCTCGCGACCGAGCTCACCAACGAGCAGTGCGACTTCTGGCACTTCCGCTTCGCAGGATCCGTCGATATGCGCGCGGCGGCCCGCATCAAGGCGCTGCCGGCCGATCTGAAGAAGGTCTACCTGCTCAATCAGGATTACCTGTTCGGGCAGTCGATCCAGCACGATTCGAAGAAGTGGCTGGCAAAGCTTCGTCCCGACATCGAGATCGTCGGCGACGAATTGATGCCGTTCGGCAAGGTGCAGGATTTTGCTCCCTATGTCGCCAAGATCAAGGCCTCGGGGGCGCAGAGCGTCGTCACCGGCAACTATAACCGCGACCTCAACCTCCTGATCAAGGCGGCCAACGATGCCGGCCTCGACGTCCGCTTCGACACCTTCCTGTCGCACCTGATCGGCGGCGCCACCGCGATCGGGGCCGCCGGCGAAAACCGCCTGACCTCGATCATGGAGTTCAACAGCAACATTCCCGTCGATCTCAAGGTGCCGGCGGCGGAGCAGTTCGCCAACGACTGGCGGGGCAGCGGTCACGACACCGATTTTTCGGCGCTGAATTTCGTGACCATGATCGACATGCTGACGGACGCGATCAACAAGGCCGGCTCGACCGATCCGCTCAAGGTCGCGCTCGCGCTGGAGGACATGCATGAGAAGGACCTGCTCGGGCAAGAAACCATCATGCGCAAGGACGACCACCAGTTGCTGATGCCTTACTACGCCGGGGTGTTCAGCAAGGATGTCAAATACGACGCCGAGCATACCGGCTTCGGCTGGAAGAACTACATGACCGCGAGCGCGGCCGATCTGACCTTACCGACCATCTGCAAGATGAAGCGGCCGGAATGAGTTGACGGGAGGGACGGAAGCGCGGGAAACGGGGATCTCAAAGCAATGGAAATCGTCCTCGTTTCCCTGCTCAACGGCCTCGTCTACGGCATGCTGCTGTTCATGCTGGCGAGCGGGCTGACGCTGATCTTCAGCATGATGGGCGTGTTGAACTTCGCGCATGCCAGCATCTACATGATCGGCGCCTATCTCGCCTTCACCATCAGCCAGTTCACCGGCTTCTTTCCCGCGCTGATCATCGCGCCCATTCTGTGCGGCCTGCTCGGCGCGGGAATCGAGATCTGGGGATTGCGCCGCGCGCACGTCAACGGCCATATCGCCGAGCTGCTGTTCACCTTCGGCCTCGTCTTCATCATCGGGCGCAGCGTGCAGATGGTCTGGGGCATGCTGCCGATGGCCTACCGCGTGCCGCCGCTGTTGGATTTCCCGCTGTTCACCTTCTATGGCGAGCATTTCCCGGCCTATCGCGGTTTCATGCTGCTGGTCTCCGCCGGCATGCTGGCGGCAACCTGGTTGCTGTTGAAGAAGACCCGGGTCGGCATGATCATCCAGGCTTCACTCAGCCATCCGCAAATGGCGAGTGCGCTCGGCCACAACGTGCCGATGGTGTTCACGCTGGTGTTCGCCGGCGGCTGCATGCTCGCAGGCCTCGCCGGCGTCATCGGCGGCAACTACCAGACCACCGAGCCCGGGATGGCCGACGCCATGGGACCGATCGTCTTCGTCGTCGTGGTGTTCGGCGGGCTGGGTTCGCTGATGGGATGTTTCATCGCCTCGATCCTGATGGGAATAATCCAGACCTTTGCGGTGGTGATCAACGCCTCGCTGCTCGATGTGGTCAAGCCGCTCGGGGTAACCCTGTCGGGCGACAATCTGTTCACGGAATTCATGACCGTGCCGGTCGCGCGCATCGGCGCGTTGCTGCCGTTCGTGCTGATGATCCTGATCCTGTTGTTCCGGCCGCGTGGGCTGATGGGAACGCGCGACACATGAGCGGGAGCAGGCCGGTTCAAAGCAGGATCCAAGGCTGGGTCTGGATCGCCGCGCTGGTCGCAGCGATCGCGATGCCTTGGGTCTTCTACAACTATCACACCGGCCGTCACTCCGGCTTCGTGGTGTCGATGCTGAGCCAGATGGGCATGATGACCATCCTGGCCTTGTCCTACAACATGCTGCTGGGGCAGGCCGGGCTGTTCTCGCTGTGCCATGCGACGTTCTTCGGCATCGGCGGCTATGCGACCATCCACTTTCTCACCCTCGCCGGTGACGGCAGCCTGCCGTTGCCGCTTGAATTGTTTCCATTGCTCGCGGGATTGTCGGGTCTCGGCCTTGCGATCGTGTTCGGCTATATGGCGACCAAGCAGCGGGCAACCGCGTTTGCGATGATCACGCTCGGCATCGGCGAATTGATGACGACCGCGGCGCTGATGTTCCACCATTTCTTCGGCGGCGAGGGCGGCGTCAATTCCAACCGCATGATCGGCCACAGCCTGCTCGGCTTCAAATACGGCGCGGCGATCCAGGTCTATTACCTGATCGTCGGCTGGACCGTGATCTCGGCGCTGGCGATGCTGTATCTGACCAGGACGCCGCTGGGGCGGATGGCGAACGCCTCGCGCGACAATTTCGAGCGCGTGCAGTTCATGGGCTACGACCCGCGCATGGTGCGTTTCCTGCAGTTCGCGCTGTCCGGATTCTTCGCCGGCATCGGCGGCGGGCTCTACGCGATCACCTATGAGATCGTGACCTTCGATGCGCTGGCGGCGCCGCTTTCGGCCAACGCGCTGCTGATGGCCTATATCGGCGGCACCAGCGCCTTCGGCGGGCCGATCCTGGGCGCCGTGCTGATCACACTGCTGCAGAGCGGCGTCAGCCTGATGTCGAACTCCTGGCTGGTCTATGTCGGCGCGCTGTTCATCAGCATGGTGATCTTCGCCCCGAACGGAATCATGGGACTGATCGCGGCGCACGACCCGATCGTCCGCGGCGGGCGGTTCGGCCGGCTCATCGTGCCCTATGCGAAGGTGCTGGTGCCCGGCATCGTCATGGTGCTCGGCTTCATCGGCCTGGTGGAATTGGCCTCGTTCCTGACCATCGGCGCGGCGCAGGGCAAGACGCTGGTGTTGTTCGGAACCAGGATCGACGATCATGCGCCGCTGCCCTGGCTATCCGCGGGCCTCTGCCTTGTCGGCGGCGGCCTGTGGTTCGGCAGGGAAGCCCGCTCGTTCCGCCGGGTCTGGCAAGGGCTGATGGCCGAACTGCAGCCGAAGCGGAGCCTTGCATGACCGACACCGCGCTCAGCCTCTGCAACGTCAGCAAGGCCTTCGGCCAGATGCAGATCATCCGCGGCGTCAATCTCGACATCAAGAAGGGCGAGCGTCATGCCATCATCGGTCCGAACGGCGCGGGCAAGACCACGCTGTTCAACCTGATCAGCGGGCGGTTTCGCCTGTCGTCGGGCGAGATCCTGCTCAACGGCGCCCGCGTCGATCACCTGCCGCCGCACCGGATCAACCGCATGGGCCTGTCGCGCAGCTTTCAGATCACGTCGATCTTTCACCGCCTGTCGGTGTTCGAAAATCTGCGCTGTGCCCTGCTGTGGAGCATGGGCTACCGCTACTCGTTCTGGACCCCGCTGTGGCGGCAGCGCGAGCTGAACGCGCGCACCGACCTGATGCTGGAGCAGCTCAACCTTGCCTCGCGCCGCGATACGCTGGCGGGACTGCTCTCTTACGCCGACCAGCGCGCGCTCGAGATCGGCATGACCATCGCCGGCGGCGCCTCGGTGATCCTGCTGGACGAGCCGACCGCCGGTATGAGCAACACCGAGACCGACAACGCGGTCGAGCTGATCCGGAGGGTCTCCAAGGGCAAGACCCTGGTCATGGTCGAACACGACATGAAGGTGGTGTTCGATCTCGCCGACGTGATCACGGTCCTGGTGTACGGCCAAGTCATCGCGTCGGGGCCGCCGCAGGCGGTTCGCGCCAATCCGGCCGTGCAGGAAGCCTATCTCGGTGCGCTCGCCGCATGATGCTCGAAGTCAGGAACCTCCACGCTTACTACGGCCAGAGCCACATCCTGCATGGCGTCGACCTCGATGTCGGCGATGGCGAGATCGTCAGCCTGCTCGGGCGAAACGGCGTCGGCCGCTCGACCGCCTGCAAGGCGATCATGGGCCTCGTTCCCGCGCTGGGTTCGATCAAGTTCCGCGGCAAGGATATCGCCGGCCTCCGGCCCGATCAGGTCGCCCATTGCGGCATCGGCTATGTGCCGGAGGACCGGCAGATTTTTCCGACGCTTTCGGTGCGCCAGAACCTCGAGCTTGGGCTGAAGCGCGCCGGACAATTCGGCCGCTGGAAGTTCGAGGACGTGTTTCGGCTGTTTCCCAATCTCGAAGCACGGCAGGACGTGTCGGCCGGCGTCTTGTCCGGCGGCGAGCAGCAGATGCTGACGATGTGCCGGACTCTGATGGGCGATCCCGACCTGATCCTGATCGACGAGCCAACCGAGGGCCTCGCGCCAAAGCTCGTCGAGCAGGTCGGCGAATTGCTGGCCGAAATCTCCCGGCGCGGCGTTGCCATCCTGCTGGTCGAGCAGAAGCTCGCGATTGCGCTGAAAATCTCGAATCGGGTCTTTGTCATGGGGCACGGCAAAATCGTGTTTCGAGGGGAGCCAAGTGATTTTGGCGCCAATTCTGCGGTGCGCAAGGAATGGCTGGAGGTGTGATTCCGGCGCGGTTCACGCCGTCGTATCGAGGAGCGTCTTGGTCATCTGGTCCTCCGCCTTCAGGACCCCCGCGTTGGCCGTAAAACTGTAGCTGGCGACCATCTGATTGATCATCTCCTGGGAGATGTCGACGTTGGGTGCGGCGACGAGCCCGTCTTGATTGGCGAACGGCGCCTGGGGATCAGATATCGCCACATAGGACGGCGCAGCGGCCGTGACGCTCGTCTGCGTTCCGCCATTCGCGCTCGCCGTCTGATTCAGCCGCAATGGCTGGTATGCCTGCGGCGCGCCGGCCGCCACCGTGCCGTTCGCAGCCGGCAGGGCACCGGTTGTCAAGAGGTTCGCCACATTGCTGGCCGAGACCTCGAGGCGTCGGGCCGCCGCGTTCATTCCGGATACTGCGATCGCAGAGATGCTACTCACGAGTCTCTCATTGGCAGGAGGTGCCGCCACTATGCTCATGAGGCCAGGTAACGTAGCCTTCACTTTGGCAATAAAGTTCGAACGAAATTCTGGAGGCGGTGTTAACGATAACGCCAAGGGTCAGCCCGCTTCACCAATTGAAGCTTCAAGATTGCATCCTGTTCGGAGCGCGAAGCGGGACCGGCCGTCAGCGGCGCCGCGCCTGTCGCCACTTCATAAACTCCTGGTAGAGCGCAGAATCCTTCGGCGGCAGCGGCGGCTCGGTGGACGCCGCGGCCTGGCGAGGGCCTGTGGCTTGCTCTGCGGGCGACTGGATGCTGCTCGTGTCGGGGCTGTTGTGCTGGTCGAGCCACGCCTGCGCCGCATCGAAGCGTTTCCAGCCCGGCAAGGTGGCCGCGAGATTGACTTCGCGCCATTTGACATGGCGTGGCGGCTTCTGGAATTCGGCGATCTTCGGAAAGAAGACCTCCACGAACCGCTGGACCCGCGAGTAGCGATCGAGATTGGTCTTCGACCAGTTATACGCGATCAGAACCGCACCGACCGCAACCGTGTCCACGGTCTCGCCGGCCGGAACGAGTTCCGGATAGTCGTCGTGGGTCAGGGTCGCCGGCAGGTAGTCGTCGGAGAGCTGCTTGGGATAGGGGATCGAAACAAGATGCAGCCCGTCCTCGCGTACGAGCTTGGACATAGAACGGACCGGCTTGCCCGCGATCAGCGCCGTGGCGGCGATCTCGCCGCTCTTGACCTTCTCGATCGCTTCGACCTGGGACAGGCTGACTTCCTGGACATCGATTCCCAACGCATTGAAGAGGTCCCGCATCGAGTAGCTCGTGCCACTGCCCCTGGCGTCAAGGTTGACCTTGAGGCCTTTCAGCTGCGTAATTGAGGTGATGTTGGGCTTTGCGACCAGATGGACTTCCTCGTTGAACAGTTTTGCGATGTAGACGATCTTGTCGTCAAACTGGCCCAGCCGCTCGTTCGAGCGGCGGAAGCTGTTGAGGATGTTGGTCTGCGTCAGGCCGATATCGACGCCGCGCACGTAGCGCACGTCGCGGATGTTGC
>Ga0307479_10000718_pt1 | contig 30013 bp, 27 predicted proteins | sample atmos_gasesECM4C_FD_203743 | JGI IMG/M metagenome (GOLD analysis project Ga0307479, IMG submission 203743) | Hardwood forest soil microbial communities from Morgan-Monroe State Forest, Indiana, United States - atmos_gasesECM4C_515 | ecosystem: Environmental > Terrestrial > Soil > Temperate...
GAGCAGCTTGCGGCCGCGGCGGTGCGCGTCGCTCCAGATCCAGCGATGCAGCGGAGTGAGCAGCCGGTCCAGCATGCGGCGGACGCTAGCACAAGCTACGCTGGCGTCGTGCCGCGTTTGCTCGCTCGATTCGCTCTCGGCGCTCCCGCTCTGGCGCTGCTCGGGGCGGCCGCGCTCCTGGACGTCGACTGGTGGACGCGCCACGTGGTGGTGCCCGCCTGCTACCTGCCGCCGCCGCCGTGGATGTTGCCGGCAGTGCGCATCGCGCTGGCCGCGGCCGGTGTCGCTCTTGCCGTCACGGCAGCGCGCGTGCCCCGGCCCACGGCGGCGGGAGCGGCGCGCGTCGCGCTGGCGGTCGTGCTCGCGCTCGCGGCTTCGGAGCTGGCGCTGCGGCTTCTCGAGCGCGACGAGCGCCGCACGCATCACCCGCGTCTGGAGTTCCTGCTCGGCGCGCCCGACGCCCGCACCGGTTGGAGCTTCGTTCCCCACAGCACGCTGCGGTTCGGCGCGCCGGGCGGAGGGCCGGTGGTCGACTACGCCACCGACGCGCACGGCGACCGTGCGCCCTCACCTGACTTCACGGAAGATACTCAAGCTCCGACATTGGTGATCGCCGGCGAGTCGATTGCGCTGGGGCACGGCCTCGCCTGGAAGGACACCTTCGCTGCGCTGGCGGGCGCGCGTCTGGGGCTTCAAGTCATCAACGTCGCCGAGGGCGGATACGGCAGCGACCAGACGCTGCTGCGCGTTCGCGATGCCCTGCGGCGGCTGCAGCGGCCGGTGGCGCTGGTGAGCACGGTGGTGCCGGTGCAGCTCCACCGCAACCTGAACGACGCGCGCCCCCACCTCGAGCTGCGCGAGGGCGCGCTGGTGCTCGCGCCCGCCTTCTCGCCGCGCCTCCGGCTGCGCGAATTGATCGCCGACGAGCTCCAGGTATTGCCCGAGTGGCGACTGCAGAAGAGCCTGCGACTCACGCGCGCGATCCTGGAAGCCACGGTGCGGGAAGCGCGCCAGCGTGGAGCGCGGCCGCTGTTGGTCGCGCCGGTGTTCGGCCGCGAGCCGCAGCTCTTGCGCGAGCTGCTCGACGGCTTGCCGCACGTGACCGTGGAGCTTCCCCCCGAGCGCATCATGCCCTGGGACGGCCACCCCGATGCGCAAGGCGCGCGCCTCGTCGCGGAGGCGATCGTTCAGTACTTCAGCTCGCCCTGAGCGCGCACCGCGGTCATGGCCGCGAGGTTCACCACGTCCTGCACCGAGGCGCCTTGCTGGAGCACGTTGACGGGCTTGGCCATGCCCATCAGCACCGGGCCGATCACTTCCGCGCCGCCCAGCCGCCACAACAATTTATACCCGATATTCCCGCTGTTCAGATCGGGGAAGATGAGCACGTTGGCGTCGCCGGAAAGACGCGCGAAAGGAAATTCCGCCTCGCGCACCGAAGGCACCACCGCCGGATCCACCTGCATCTCGCCTTCGACCTCCAGGTCGGGCCGGCGCGCACGCACCATCTCCACCGCGCGCCGCACTTTCAACGGAGACCCGCCGCGGTCGGTGCCGAAGTTCGAGTAGGAGAGCATCGCGATGCGCGGCGTCAGCTCGAAGGCGCGCGCCAGCTCGGCGGTGGAGACGGCGATGTCGGCCAGCTCCTCGCTGCTCGGCTCCGCGTTCACCGTGCAGTCGGCGAAGAGCTTCAGCGACTCCTTGAACGCGACGATGTACGTGCCCGACGCGCGCCGGCCCTCCTGCGTGCGTACGATCTCCAGCGAAGGCCGGATCGCCTCCGGATAGGTGCGCGTGAGGCCCGTGACCAGGCCGTCGACCGCGCCCTCCCTGAGCATCATCGCCGCGAAGGTGTTGCGCTGGCGGGTGCGGTAGAGCGCCTCGGCCCAGGAGACGCCGGCGCGCTGGCGCAGCTCGTAGAAGCGCTGCGCGTACGCCGCGAACTTGTCGCTGGTCAGCGGATCGACGATCTCCATTTCGGCGATGGTCACCAAGTGCGCCTCGCGCGCGTGTTCGAGGATCTCCTCGCGCTTGCCCAGCAGCACCGGCGTGCAGATGCGGTCCTCCACCAGCTGCTGCGCGGCGCGGAGGATGCGCGGGTGGTTGCCCTCGGGAAACGCAATCCGCGTCAGCCGCCGCCGCGCGCGCGAGACCACCACGCTCATCACTTCGTAGGTGCGGCCTTGCCGCTTGCGCAGGCTCTCGACGTAGCTGTCGTGCTCCAGCGCGATGCGCGCCACGCCGGAATCCATGGCGGCCTTCGCCACCGCCGGCGCGACGATGGTGAGCACGCGCGGATCGAACGGCTTGGGGATGATGTACTCGCGTCCGAAGGAAAACGCCTGCCCGCCGTACGCCGCGCTCACGCTCTCGGGCACGTCCTGCCGCGCCAGCGCCGCCAGCGCGCGCGAGGCGGCCAGCTTCATCTCGTCGTTGATGGCCGTCGCGCGCACGTCCAGCGCGCCGCGGAAGATGCCGGGAAAGCCGAGGACGTTGTTCACCTGATTGGGATAGTCGCTGCGCCCGGTGGCCATGATCACGTCGCTGCGCACCGCGTGCGCTTCCTCGGGCAGGATCTCCGGCACCGGATTCGCCAGCGCGAAGAGCACCGGGTCCGGCGCCAGCGTCGCCACCATCTCCTTCGAGATCACTCCCTTGGCCGAGAGGCCCACCACCACGTCGGCGCCGGCGATGACCTGCGCCAGCGTGCGCGGCTCGCTGCCCTGCGCGAAGACGCCCTTCCATTCGTCCATGTCCTCGAGGCGCCCGCGGTGCACCAGACCAAATTTATCGCACATATAAACATGTTCGCGCGGCACGCCCAGCTTCACGTACTGCTCGGCGCACGCCACCGCGGCCGCGCCCGCGCCGACGAAGACCACCTTCACTTCCGAGAGCTTCTTTCCCACCAACTCCAGCGCGTTGATCAGCGCCGCGCCGGTGATGATGGCGGTGCCGTGCTGGTCGTCGTGGAAGACGGGGATCTTCATCTCCGCGCGCAGCCGCCGCTCGATGACGAAGCACTCCGGGCTCTTCACGTCCTCGAGATTGACGCCGCCGAAGGTGGGCTCCAGCGCCTTCACCACTCGACAGAATCCGTCCACGTCCTTGGCGTCGACCTCCAGGTCGAAGACGTCGATGTCGGCGAACTTCTTGAAGAGCACGCCTTTGCCCTCCATCACCGGCTTCGACGCGGCGGCGCCGATGTCGCCCAGGCCGAGCACCGCGGTGCCGTTGGAGATGACCGCGATCAGGTTTCCGCGCGCGGTGTACTTGAAGGAGAGGTCGGCATTGTCTGCTATCTCCAGACAAGGCTCGGCCACGCCGGGGCTGTAGGCGAGCGAGAGATCGCGCGCCGTGGCCACCGGCTTGGTGGGCACCACTTCGATTTTTCCCTTGCGCCCCGCGGAGTGATAGTCGAGCGCATCCTGCCGCGAGGGGCGGCCCTTGCCGTCGAAAGTGCTGGCCATGAAGGCGCGTCTTACTTCACTTTCGACACGCGCGCGATGTGACGCTTGTTGACCAACGTCACCTTGTCCTCCTGCGCCAGCCGCACGAACGGCTGGGCGTCGTTGAGGAAGTCGAGCAGCCGCGATCGCTCGGGCGGCAGGACGAAGTGCACGGTGCCGCGCAGGGAGGTGCCGTCGGAGAGCGCGATCTCCACCTCGTGCTCTTCTCCGCCGGCGAGGTCGTCGCCGATTTCCCACTCGCGCGCCACGCGGGCCGCCGCCACGCTCTGGCGGTTGATGAACGTCATCGCGTCGGTGGCCACGTCCACGGCGGGAACGAACTCGCCCGCGGCGTTGAGCAAGTCGGAGAGCCGCTCGTGGCCCGCGTGCCCTCCGGCAAACTCCGCCAGGAAGACCGTCACCTGCCGCGCCGCGCCGCCCGGCAACAGCACTTCCACTTGCGCGCGCCGCTTGGGGACCCTCAGCTCGTCGCTCATCGGTTGGCTCTCCTTGCCGGCCATGATACGCGCTCGCCATGCGCGAGATCGTTCCCAGCATCTTCACCTGGCCGTGGTTTTCCGAGCGCCACGGGTACGACTTCAACGGCTATCTGATCCGCCATCCGGAGGGCAACGTCGCGGTCGATCCGGCGGAGATGTCCGAAGGCGTATTGCGGGAGCTCGTCGGGGGGCGGGTGCAGCGCATCGTCTGGACCAACCGCGATCACTTTCGCGCCTGCGCGGGCAAGCCGCCCGGCGCGCCGGTGCTGCGCGAAGGCAGGAGCGCATTGCAAGCGCTGGTGCGGAGCTTCCCATGAGCCCTCACGAAGAGCTGGACAAGCTGATCAAGATCATGTTCCAGGCCCACCCCTGGCACGGCGTTGCGCCCGGCGATCCGGCCGACGTGATCCAGGCCTTCATCGAGATCGTCCCCACCGACTCGGTGAAGTACGAGCTCGACAAGCCGAGCGGCCATCTGCGCATCGACCGGCCGCAGCGCTTCTCCAGCCAGCCGCCGACGTTGTACGGCTTCATCCCGCAGACCTTCTGCGGCAAGAGCGTCGGCGAGCGCTGCTCCGAGCGCACCGGCGTGGCCAACATCCGCGGCGACCGCGACCCGATGGACATCTGCGTCCTCACCGAGAAGTCGATGGCGCACGCCAACTTCTTCTTGCGCGCGCGGCCCATCGGCGGGCTGCGGATGATCGACGGCGAAGAGGCCGACGACAAGATCGTGGCGGTGCTGGAGCGCGACATGGCGTACGGCGATCTGCGCGACATCGCCGACTGCCCGCAGGGAATCGTCGAGCGGCTGCGCCACTACTTCCTCACCTACAAGCAGATGCCCGGCGAGCCGGCGCGCACGGTGCGCATCGCGGAAGTGTACGATCGCGTCGAGGCGGTGGAGGTGATCCGCCGCAGCTCGAGCGACTACCGCGACACCTACGGAGCGCCGGAGGGGCGCGCCGAGCAGCTGGCCCGACTGCTCGGGCGCAACGCGTGAAGCTGCCGCGGCTGACGCTCACGCGGCAGATCCTGATCGGACTTCTGCTCGGCATCCTCGCCGGGTGGCTTCTGGGTCCTTCGCGCGCGCCGTACTTCCGTCCCTTCAGCGTCGTCTTCCTGCGGCTGGTGAAGATGCTGATCGCGCCCTTGATCTTCTCCACGCTGGTGGCGGGCGTGGCGGGCGGCGGCCACGCTCGCGTGGTGGGGCGCATGGCGGTGAAGGCCATCGTCTACTTCGAGGTGGTGACCACGGTCGCCATCGCCATCGGCCTCTTGATGGTCAACCTGGTCCAACCCGGCCTCGGCGTCCGGCTGCCGCCGCAGCCGCCCTCGACGCAGCTGGCGGCGCCGCAGACCTGGCAAGATTTTGTAGTTCATATATTCCCCGACTCGGTGATCAAGTCGATGGCCGAGGGCGACGTCTTGCAGATCGTCGTCTTCAGCATGCTCTTCGCCTTTGCGCTCAACTTGCTGGGCGAGAAGGGCCGGCCGGTGGTGACGCTGTGCGAGGCCATCGCCGAGACCATGTTCAAGCTCACCAACATCGTGATGCGCTACGCGCCCATCGGCGTGGGCTGCGCCATGGCGTACACCGTGGGGCACGGCGGGCTCGCGGTGTTGTGGAACCTGGGCAAGCTGGTGGGCACGCTCTATCTCGCGCTGGTGGTGTTGATCGCGCTCGTGTTCGTGCCCATCGCGCTCGCCTTCAAGATTCCCATTCGCAAGTTCGCGCGCATCGTGAAGGAACCGGCTGCGATCGCTTTCAGCACCACTTCCTCGGAGGCGGCGCTGCCGCGCGCGATGGAAGCGCTGGAGCGCTTCGGCGTTCCGCGGCGCATCGTCGCGCTGGTGCTGCCGCTCGGGTACAGCTTCAACCTCGACGGCAGCTCGCTCTACATCTCGCTCGCCGCCATCTTCGTGGCGCAGGCCGCGGGGGTGCACCTGGGCTTCGGGCAGCAGTTCGGAATGCTCTTGATGTTGATGCTCGCCACCAAGGGTGTGGCCGGCGTGCCGCGCGCGTCGCTGGTGGTGCTCTCCGGCGCGCTGATGCAGTATGGGCTGCCGCTCGAGGGCGTGACGCTGATTCTCGGCGTCGATGAATTGATGGACATGGCGCGCACCGCGGTGAACCTGATCGGCAACTGCCTGGCGACGGCGGTGATCGCGCGCTGGGAAGGCGAGTTCATCGAAGCCACCGACGCGCAAATCGACGCGGCCGTGCTGGCTGGAGAGATCTAGCGATACTTCAGGCCGGTGCCGGTGTTGAAGACCACCACGCGATCGCTCTCGCGCAGCCAGCCGCTCTCGCGTAACCGTTTGGTTGCGGCCCACGCTGCGCCACCCTCGGGGCAGACGTCGATGCCGGTCCGCTGCGACAGCTCGCGCGCGGCCGGAGCGATCTCGTTCTCGGGAATTGCCATCGCGGTCCCTCGCGTCTCGCGCAGCGCCCGCAAGCAAATGAAGCCGCCGATGGGCGAAGGCACGCGCAGTCCGTACGCTTGCGTGTGCGGCGACGCCCACGGCTCGGTGCGCTCGGCGCCCTCGAGAAATGCCTTCACCACCGGCGCGCATCCTTCGGCCTGTACGCTGACCAGCCGCGGCCGCGCCGCGCCGATGAAGCCCATCGCCTGCATCTCGTCGAACGCCTTCCACATGCCGACGAGCCCGGTGCCGCCGCCGGTCGGGTAGACGACGGCGTCGGGAAGCGCTCCGTCGAATTGCTCGTAGAGCTCGTACGCCATCGTCTTCTTGCCTTCGATTCGATAGGGCTCCTTGAGCGTGGAGACGTCGAAGGCGTCGCGCGGGCCGTGCTCGCGCAGATACTTGCCGGCATCGGCGATGGTTCCCGCCACGAGATGGACCTGCGCTCCGTAGTGGCGGCACTCCTCGACGAACGCGCGCGGCGTGTCGTCGGGCATGGCCACCGTCACCGGCAGCGCGGCGGCGGCGCCGTAGGCGGCGAGCGCTCCGGCGGCATTTCCCGCGGAAGGCGCGGCCAGGCTCCGCGCGCCCAAGAAGCGCGCCATCGAGACCGCGAGCGACATGCCGCGCGCCTTGAACGAGCCGGTGGGATTGCGCGACTCGTCCTTGACGAACATGCCGTCGCCCACTGCGAGCAGCGGCGTGAACCCTTCGGCCAGCGTGACCGCGTCCGCTCTGTCGATGGGCAGCACCGGCGCGTAGCGCCACAGCGTGGGCGGGCCCGAGGGCGTGAAGCGCTGCAAGTCGTAATCGACCCGCAGTGGCATCCCGCACTTCACGCACACCGTCTGCAGCGAGCGGTGGTCGTGCGCCGCGCCGCACGCGAAACACGACAGTCCGGTGAGGCGCGGGTTGAGCACGGGAATCCGTAGTACACCAAAACCGTGCCCTACCCGCCGGTCGAGCCGCCACCCACCGAGGCCCGATTTCCGCAGCCGCGTGCGGGAGAGGACGTGGTCGCGGTGAGCCGCTCGATGACGCCCGCGCTGGTGCTCGAGGCGTACCGGCAAGGAATCTTTCCCTGGCCGGTGCGGCAGGGGCTCGTGCCCTGGGCCTCGCCCGATCCGCGCGCCGTTTTTCCACTGCGGCCCGCGCAGCCCTGGCCGCGGACCGTGCGCCGCGCCTTCAAGCCGTCGTTTCGCGTGAGCGTGGACCAGGCGTTCGAGGAGGTGATGCGCGCCTGCGGAGAGCGCGAGGGGTCGGGCACCTGGATTACACCAGATATCATTCTCACCTACGGCGAGCTGCACCGGCTGGGCTGGGCGCACAGCCTGGAGGTATGGCAGGGCGAAACACTCGCCGGCGGAATCTACGGCATCGCCATGGGCGCGCTCTTCGCCGGCGAGTCGATGTTCCATCGCGTCACCGGTGCCTCCAAGGCGGCCTTCGCCGCCTGCGCCGATCGGCTGCGCGAGCGGAGCTTCGAGATCTTCGACGTGCAGGTGCTCACCGGCCATCTGGCCATGCTCGGCTGCGTCGAGATCCCGCGCAGCGAATATCTGCAGCGCGCCCGAGAGGCGATCCAGAGGTCAGCGCGCTTCGCTTGAGAGCAGCTTCTGCGCCGCGGTGAACTGCGGCTCGACGTCCACCGGCACGCCGGCGAGCTTGTCGAGCACGCGCTTCACCTCGGGCCGCACCACCGCCTGCCGCTTGAGCCAGTCGCGCGCCTTGTCGGCGTCGCCCGCGGCCTGCAGGGTCATGATCTCGCCGGTCAGCTTCGCCACCGCCTCGCGGAAGCGGCCCGCGTCCACGGAGAAGGTCCCCTCCTTCGCCACCCGCACCGCACCGGCGTCGAGTAGCGTGTTGAGCTGCAGGGCGATGCCCTTGCCGTGCGCCTCGCTGGTGCCGAAGCGGATGGAGCGGAACGCCGAGGCGAGGAAGGTCACGTACATGGTGCGCTCCAGCGACTTGTCGAGCACTCCTTTGTCCACCAGCCGCTGCAGCGCGAAGAGGCCGGAGATGTCGGCCTTCGCTTCCTCGAGCGCGCTGTACGACTCCTGCAGCGCCACCCGCACCGGCACGCCCGACGCGGCCTGGTGCGGGCCCAGCCCGTGCATCAGCTCGTGCATCACGATGTGCGTAAAGAAGGCGTCGAAGGAGACGTCTTTCCGATCCTTGGTGCTCAAAGCAATTGCGGAGATGGGCAGCAGCGTCTTCTTGAACTTGGCTTCCTGCACGTTCCTGAGCATCACCCGCTTGGTGCCGTGCTGCTCGGTGATGCGCTCGTCGTTGGGCAGGTTGTAGGCGGCGGTCTGCACGCCGTGATTGCCGTCGCCGCCGGCGAAGACGAGATTGACCACGCGCAGCGGCGCCAGCGCGCCCAGCTTGGGATTGCGCAGCTTGGGGTCGATGGGCAGCGCGTCCTCGATGCCCTGCAGCTCGCCCGACAGCTTCGACAGCTTGGCCGACTCTGCGTCGTCGCGCAGCGCGATGAAGGCTTCGAACGCCGCTTTCTGGTTGAACCAGTTGTCGGTGTAGACCTCGTAGGGGCCGATGGTGGGCTCGATGGAAGAGTCGAGCTCCATCCAGGCCAGGTCGCTCTCGGTGTAGTCGTTGGAGAAAAAGGCGTCCGCGCGCAGCTGCAGGAACTTGCGCAGCGTCGGCTGCTGGGTGAGACCGGCCGCTTCGCGCACCAGCCGCGCCGCGGCGCCGAGCAGGTCCTGGTACTCGATGCTGTACGGCACCCATCCCAGGCGCCCTTCGGGCGTGCGGCGGATGGTGGTGAAGAACCCGGTGGCCAGCTCGCGATCGTGGGGAGACAATGATTTATACCAGCTATCGATTTCCTCCTTGGTGCTCCCCGGCGGGTAGAAGTTGGCCGCGTCGGGCCGGGGCGGAACGCCGGGGATGAAGGGCGCGTCGTGGTCGAGGTTCGACCAGGGACCCTTGTCGATGACGAAGAGGTGCAGACGCGCGCGGCCGAGCGGCGTCGCGTCCTGCGATAGTTGCAAAAGCAATGGTTCGTTGCCCGCCCAGACTTGCCGCAGGTAGATGCTGTCGAACAGCCGGGCTGCCTCGACCAGCTTGGCCAGCGCGGCGCGCTCGAGCGGCGGCAGAGCCTCCACGCGCGCGGCCACCTCGGTGGGCGCGAAGCGGGCGGCCATCTTCTGCAGCGTGACGGCATCCATCGAGGCAGCCAGGGCCAATGCGCAGATGAGCATGGCGCGCGTTTACCAGATCGGTACACTCGGCGCATGCGGTTCGGAATCGACTTCGGCACCACCCACACCGTGGTCGCGCTGGTCGATCGCGGCAACTACCCCATCGTCTCCTTCGAGCACGGCGACGTGATCCCCTCCATCGTCTCCGCGCGCGAGGGGGAACTGCGCTTCGGCGCGGCCGAGCCGGGCTGGGACGTGCTGCGCTCGTTCAAGCGCCTCCTCGACGACGCGCGCCCCGACAGCGCGGTCGCCCTCGGCGGCCGGCAGTACGCGCTGGCCGATCTGCTCGCGCAGTTCCTCGCCCACGTGCGCGAGGAGATCGCGCACCGCTCCAACGCCGGCCTGCGCAAGCACGACTCCATCGAGGCGGCGGTGAGCGTGCCCGCCAACGCCTCCACCGCGCAGCGGCTCATCACCATGGACGCCTACCGGCGCGCGGGATTCGACGTCAAGGCGGTGCTCAACGAGCCGAGCGCGGCCGGCTTCGAGTACGCGCACCGCTTCCGCGAAACGGTGACCAGCAAGCGCGAGTACGTGCTGGTCTACGACCTGGGCGGCGGCACCTTCGACGCCTCGCTGATTCACATGGAAGGCAAGAGCAATGAAGTGATCACCTCCAGCGGCGTGTCGCGCCTGGGCGGCGACGATTTCGACGAGGCCATCGCGCGGCTGCTCACCGCCCGCAGCGGCGCCAGCGTGACGCAGGAATTGCTCGACGAGGTGCGCGCGCACAAGGAGTCGATCAATCCCAACACGCGCAAGTTCGCCGCGGGCGAAGTGGCCCTGCCCATCGACGAGGTCTACGAAGCCTGCGCTCCCCTGGTGGAGCAGACGCTGTTTGCGATGGAGCCGGCCATGCGCGATCCCCGCCGCGAAAACGACGGAGTGGAGTGGAGCGAGCTGGCCGGCATCTACGTGGTCGGCGGTGCGTCGTCGTTTCCGCCCGTCTACCGCCGGCTGCGCGAGCGATTCGGCGCGCACCGCGTGCGGCGCTCGCCGCATCCTTTCGGATCGTGCGCCATCGGGCTCGCCATCCATCTCGACGAGAGCGCCGGCTACAAGCTGACCGAGCGGCTGACGCGCCACTTCGGCGTCTTTCGCGAGGACGACGCCGGCAGCGTGGTGTCGTTCGACGTGCTGGTCCCCAAGGACACGCCGCTGCCGGCCGAGGTGTCGCGCAGGTATCGCGCCGCGCACAACGTCGGGCACTACCGATTCGTCGAGTGCGGCCGCATCGAGCGCGGCCGCCCCGAGGGAAACCTCGCCGCCTGGGACGAGATCCTCTTTCCCTTCGATCCCTCGCTGCGCGGGAGCGATCTCTCGGGCGTGCCGGTGCGCCGGCTCGGCCACGGGCCGGAAGTGGAAGAGACGTACCGCTGCGCGCCCGACGGTACCGTCGAGGCGAGCCTGCGGGTATTGGACGACGGCTTCGAGCGCACCTTGCGCCTGTCGCGCCGCTGAAAGGAGCTTCGATGATTCGCAAGACTGGTTCGGTGGTGATCGCAGCGTGTCTCGCCGCGGGGGCGTGCGCGGCGGGGCCTTCGCTCCCCAGCGCCATGCGCGGGATGCAGATTCCCGTCGAGCGCGTGGCCGTGCCGCCGCATGGGCCGGCGCAGGCGGGGAAGAATGCCGGCAGCAAAGGTTCACCCAACATCGCCTGGCAGTTTCCCGGCGCGCCTTCCGACGGCTTCGATTCCGTCCGCATCACCATCAGCCCGCGGACCTATGCCAACGGCAACAAGAACTACATCTATTGGGCATTCGATAGTCACTTCGAACACGGCGGCTTTACCTATTACCTGGGTATGCAGCCCAACGGCGAATTCGGCAAGACCGCCCTGTTCAGCGCTTTCGGCCCCGGGACCAATTCGCAGAGCGCATCCTGCAAGAAGGGCGCGGACAACGGCGCGGGGACGAGCTGTCACATCCACTATGAGTGGCAGCTGGAGCACGCCTACGAGCTCACCGCCGAGCTGGTGGCCGCTGACGAGGCGACCACCACCTGGGAGGGCGCCATCGTCGACGTCGCCAGTGGGGCCCGGACGGTGATCGGTCAGATCACGGTGGGAGTGGAGCGCGGGCTGTTGTCGTCGTCGTGGGCGGTCACTTTCATCGAATACTTCCGCCATGTGAAGTCATGCGCCGACGAGCCCTTTTCCGAGGTGCTCTTCTATCATCCGGTCGGTTATCGCAATGGCAAGGAATACAAAGGGACGGTGAGTTCATTCAATATGAATACCGGCTGCGGGCAGGCCTTTTATGGCAATGGCAAAGACTATGTCTACGGCGACGTAGGCCAGCCTTAGCTCCGCGGCACGGTGAAGCTCTTCCAGCCGCGGGCGCGCGCTTGCTGCAGCAGCAGCTTCACGCCCTCGACCGTGGCCGGCCGCGCGTAGCCGGAGCTCGAGCCGGTGCCGGAGTCGTGCAGATCGAGCACCGCGTCGAGGCCGGCCGCGCCGCAACCCTCCACGTGCGCAATCATCTTTCGCGCCAGCGCGGCGCCGTCGGCCGGACCCAGCGTCCAGTCGTCGAAGTCGCCGGTCCAGTGCAGGTGGCCGATGCCCAGCGAAGCGATGACGGCCAGGCGGGGGTCGAGCTGCTCGCCGATGTTCCCCAGCTCGAAGGGTCCCGCGACGCGGCGGATGCCGTAGGGCAGGCGAAACGGGATCGGCCCGGGGGACTGAGGCAACACCGACCGGACCGCCGCCTCGCCGCGGCGGATGTCGTCGGCAAGCTCGCGCCAGCGGTCAGGGCGGAAGTGCGAATAGGAGTGGTTGCCCAGGACGTGCCCTTCGCGCGCGGCGCGTGCGGCGATCGCTTTCGCCCGCGCCGGATCGCCGCACCATGGCGCCTCCAGGAGGTTGCGTCCGAGGAGGAAGAACGTCGCCCGCACGCCCTCGGCGCGCAGGACCTCGAGCAGCGCTTCGGTGTCCGGGCCGGGACCGTCGTCGAAAGTGAGCGCAAACATGCGCGCACTATAATGCGCGGATGCAGACGCTGCGGCTGGTGCAGTTGCCGGTGCCTCCGCCCTCCGCGCTAGCGGCCACCGGGAACGTGCCGCTCGCCGCCGGCTGCCTGGCGGTGGCGGCGCGCGTGCACGGCCTCGACCGGCGGCTGCGGATCGACCTGCTGCCGCCCGAGGTCACCGACGCGCTGGGCGACACGCTCCTCGCCGACCGCATCGGCCGCGACGAGCCGGACTTCCTCGGCCTCTCGCTCTACCTCTGGAACTGCGAGCGCAGCCTGCACCTTGCGCGCGAAGTGAAGCGGCGGTCGCCGCGCACGCAGGTGTTGATCGGCGGGCCGGAAGTGAGCGCGGACAATCCGTTTGTGCTCCAACAAACTGGATTCGACCTGGCGGTGACCGGCGAGGCGGAGGGCGTCTTCGCGCGGGTGATGGCCGCGCTGCTCGACGGCGGCGACCCCTCGCAGATTCCCGGCGTGGCGGTGCGGCGACCTCTCGGTCTCTCTGCGTTTGCGCCGCAGTGCGCGCCGGATTCTCCGCTGGCCAGCTATCCCTCGCCCTACTTGCAGGACCTGCTCCCGGTCGAGGCGCGCCGCTCGACCTACGTGGAGACCGTGCGCGGCTGCCGGTCGCACTGCACCTTCTGCTTCTATCCGCGATCGAGCGGCGTGCTGCGCGCGCTCGAGGTCGACGCCAGCGCAGCCCTGGTGCGGGCGCTGCGCGACAAGGGCGCGCGCGAGGTGGTGTTCCTCGACCCGACCTTCAATCACCGGCCGCAGTTCGAGCCGCTGCTCGAGGCGCTGGCCGGCGAGAACCTCGGGCGCGCGTTGACCTTCTTTGCCGAAGTGCGCGCCGAGGGATTGACCGCCGCGCACGCGCGCAGCCTCAAGCGCGCCGGATTCGATCGCCTGGAGATCGGGCTGCAGTCGGTGAACCGCGAGACCTTGAAGCGCGTGCGCCGCGGCGGCTCGCCGGAGAAGGTGGCCGAGGCCGCGCGTCTTCTCCACGGCGAGGGCATCGAGCTGTTGGTCGACCTCATCGTCGGCCTTCCCGGCGACGCGCCGAGCGACGTGCTCCGCGGCGTCGAGTTCCTCGAAGCGAACGGCCTGGCGCAGGAGGCGCAGGTCTTTCCGCTTTCGCTCCTGCCGGGAACTGCCATGCGCGCGTCCGCCGAGGAAGACGGAGTGGTCTTCGACGCGGCGCCGCCCTATCGCGTGCGCCGCACCGCGACCTTCACCGAGGATGCGCTGCGCGAGACGCTGTTTGCCGCCGAGGACGCGCTCGGCCGGCGCCTCGACGAATGGCCGCGGCCGCACCTCGTCGACGGCGGCCTCGACGGATTCGCGGGCGAGCAGCGCCCCGGGCCCCAGCACGCCGCGCTCTGGTTCGACGATTCCGATCTGTTTGCGCGCCGGGAGGAGATGCTTGCCTCCATCGACCGCCGCCTGCGCCTCGATCCGTACGCCACGCTCGACGTGGTGCTGCGGCCGCGGCGAAGGTTCCCTTTCGAGCTGCTCGATCGGGTCCGTTCGCTTCTGGACGACGCGCCGCAGAGCTATCTCTCGCGTTCGCTCGCGCATCGAGGCGAGGACGCGCAGAGGCGCGTCACGGTGGTGTTGCCCGCCGCCGGCGACGCGGACTTCGCCGACGCGCTGCGCGGGCGCGCTCTGGTGTTCCGCGAGCAGACCGCCGCGCAGGCCTTGCTCGACTCCGAGCGGCTCGGTGGCGAGCTTCCTGCCGCTCGCATCGTCGGCGGCGTGACGCCGGCGCAGCTCGAGGGACTCTCGCGCCGCGCCGACGCGGACTTCGTCGCCTTTGCCGATGGCGCGACGGAGCAGGGCTGGCAGGAGCGCGTGCTCGGATTCGGCGACGCGCGCTGAGCGCGGCGCGGTTACAATCCGCTTGCCATGCAGGAAGAGCTGCAAGAGCTGCTGGGCCACCTTCCCTTCTTTGCCGGCCTGTGGGATCGCGGAATCGAATGGGTGGCGCGCACCTTGGTCGAGCGCGCCGCGGCGGCGGGCAGCGACGTCTTCCGCGAGGGAGAGCCCGGAGCGTCGCTGTTCGTGGTCAAGGAGGGCGAGCTTTCGGCGCTCAAGTCCGGCCAGGAGCTGATGCGCCTGCACGGCGGCGACTTCTTCGGCGAGACCACGCTCCTGGAAATGCAGCCGCGGCCGTTCACCGCCCATGTCCTGCGCGACGCCACCCTCTACGAGCTGACCAACCATGATTTATACGGGCTCTACAAAGAAGACATGAAGGCGTACGTGCTGGTGCTGCAGAACATCAACCGCGAGCTCTGCCGCCGCCTGCGCAGCGCCAACCGCCGCATCGCCGAGCACTCCTAGCGTCACTCCTGCTTGAGCACCGCTTGCAGCCGGTCGCGATCGCCGGCAGCCAGCGCCACGAAGCGGACGCCGACGTCGTAGCGCGCCGGCGAGCCTTGCGGCAGCTCCTCGATCCACACCACCTCCACCCGGCAAGCGATCTCGCTCTGGTCGGGGAGCAAGAGCTCCAGCTCCAGGCGGTCGCCCTTGGCGTGCGGGTCGTCGGAGTAGAGGCGCGCGCCGCCCAGGCTGATGTCGCGGGTGCGCATGCGCGCAAAGAGCGGCCGCCCGACGGGGCGCGAGAAGACGGGCGCGTCGAGGCGGGGGAACTGGCGGCGCTCGGGCGCGTCGGGCATGCGGCGAGCGTAGCCGAGGCGCGCCGCGAGATCGAAGATTCCGCCCGGGCCGAGGTGGATGGGGCCCATCCGGGGGCCCGCACGGCGCCGCCTCGGCCCCGGGCGAAGAGCTACGAGCCGTTGCCGTCCTCGAGGTCCGGCTCGTCGGGAGGCGGCGGGACTTCGAGCTCGGCGGGCTTGGGCTGCGCGGCCACCGCCGGCTGGGGAGGCAGCGGCCTGGTCTGGGGATTCAACTCGGCAACCTGCGCCGGTGTGAGCTGCGGCGGCGCGCTCGCGGGCGCGGGCCGGGGGCGGAGCACCAGCGTGCCGCCAACCACCGCGGCGACGGCCATCGAGGCGAGGAAGGTCTTGGTCAGGGAGGTCATCTGCGTTTCTCCTTTGGGGACTGCCTGGCGCGCTGCAATTCACGGCGCGTGCCATGGCGCGTCCCTCTGGCGCGGCCGTGGGAGTAGCTACGATTCGTAGAGTCGTAGCTTTCGAGCGCCGCCTCGCCGGCCGGGCGGAGGGGCAGGCGCGGCCGCTGCGATGCGCCCTAACTTGAACCAAGGAAACGTCCGAAGGAGGTGTCTTCCATGGCGGTCGAAACGAGGCGTGACGTGGTCCCCATCTTCTGGGCGCTGAAGCTCACCTTCGGCCTTACGCCCATCGTCGCCGGGCTCGACAAGTTCACCAATCTCTTGGTGCTGTGGCCGAAGTACATCGCGCCGGCGTTCGCGGGCATGATTCCGTTCTCGGCGCAGGGGTTCATGTACCTGGTCGGCGTGACCGAGATCGTCGCCGGCATCGGCGTCTTGCTCTCTCCCTGGACGCGCGTGTTCGCCTGGATCGTGGCGATCTGGCTCTGGTGTATCGCGCTCGACCTGATCGTCGCCGGGTTCTACGACATTGCGGTGCGCGACCTGGTGATGAGCGTCGGCGCGCTCTGCCTCGCGCGCGTGACGCAGCTGGTGCCCGAAGACGTGGCCCGCAAGCGCGTGCTGACCCCGGCCCGCGTGTAGAAGAGCGCCGGTCGCCACGGCGTGGCGGTCGGCGCGGATTCGTGTCTACGATGAGCGCGGTCGCCGGCGGAGATCCGGCTTCGCTTTCGCGGGAGGTCCCATGCGCGCGGGGCTCGCGGGGTACGCCCGGTCGGGCAAGACGACGCTCTTCAATGCCCTCACCGGCCTGCGCCGCGGGCCGGAAGCGAAGCTGCACCTGGGCGCCATCAAGGTGCCCGATCCGCGGCTCGATCGGCTGAGCGCGATGTTCAAGCCGCGCAAGACCACGCCGGCGGAGGTGCTGCTGGCCGACCTGCCCGGGCCGCGAGAGAAGGGCATCTCGCTGCCGCCCGACTCGCTGCAGGCGCTGCGCGAGGTGGACGCGCTCTGCCTGGTGCTGCGCGCTTTCGAGGCCGACGCCAACCCCCGGCGCGACCTGCGCGACTACGAGGCGGAGCTGATCGTCTCCGATCTGGAGGTGGCGGAGAAACGGCTGCACCGCCTGCGGCAGGAGCGCGACTCGGGCGGAGAGACGCAGGAGCTTGGCCGGGTGGCCAAGCACCTCGAAGGCGGCACGCCGCTGCGTGCGCTGACCATGAGCGACGCCGAGGAGCACGCGCTCGCTCACTTCGGCTTTCTTTCGCGCAAGCCGCTGCTGGTGGTGGTCAACGTGGCCGAGGAGCAGGCCGCCCAGCCGCCGGAACTGGTGCTGGTGGCCGAGGCGCGGGCGGCGGGCGCGGAGGTGATTGCGCTCTCGGCGGAGGTAGAGTCGGAGATTGCGGAGCTGCCCGCATCGGAGCAGCCCGACTATCTGGCCACGCTGGGTCTCTCCGAGCCGGCCCGCTCGCGCTTCTTGCGCGCGGTCCATGCGCTGTTGCGGCAGATCTGCTTCTTCACCGTGGGCGAGGACGAGGTGCGCGCCTGGACGCTGCGGCAAGGCGACCGCACTGCGCGAGCTGCGGGGCGGATTCATTCCGACCTGGAGCGCAGCTTCGTGCGCGCAGAGGTGATCCATTACGAGGATTTCATCGCCGCGGGCAGCGAGCACCGCGCGCGCGAGACTGGAAAGCTGCGCCTCGAGGGCAAGGACTACGTGGTGCAGGACGGCGACATCCTGCACATCCGCGCCGGCAGCGGAAAGCGCTGACGCCGGTCGGTAAACATCGTTCACTTCTTCCGAGGGCGCCGGTGAACGCTGTTCACCAAATCGCGGCGTTCGTCGGATGCCGTGGTGTTGGCAGTACTGAATCGCGTACCGCGTGACGCCGAGTTCCTGGCCGCTAGGGATCGCGCGGCTTCCGTGGTTTGCTCCGCAGCATGCTTGCGCTGATGCTCGGTGCGGCGCTGGCGGCGCCTGCTCCGGAGACGCTGGAGACGCTTCTCGCGCGCGGCCCGGTGGTCCTGGTGGAGGCCGACGGGGAGGGCCGCTTCGACGCCGCGGTCGCGACCGTCGACGTCGAGGCGCCGCTGGAGACGGTGTGGACGGTGGTCACCGATTTCGGCAGCTACAAGGAGTTCGTGCCGCGGGTGGTGGAGAGCGACGCGCAGCCGATCGGAAGCGGCCTGCGGGTGAGCTGGGAAATCGACTCGCCGGGAATGAATACCAAGTATACGGTGCAGTACGCGCTGGACCGCGCCGTCCACGCCATCGAGGCGCGGCAGGTGTCGGGCGATCTGCGCGGCAGCCGCTGGCGGTGGGACCTGGCCGAGATCGCACCGGGCCGCACCCGCGTGCGCTACACCTCGCGGGCGCGCAACTTCTCCCGGGTCCTCGCGGCGCTGGAAGACGACGCGCAGACCGTCACCGCCGGCCTCAACGTTGGAGCGGCCATCACTCTTCTGCGCGCTCTGAAGAAGAGGTGTGAAGATAGGTCCGCCGCACCAGATCCCAGAGCGGCACCGTCACATTGAAGTTCCAGCGCTGCATCAGCCGCGGGTCGTGGTGGATGGCATGGTGGTCGCCCAACAGGCGCACCAGCCGCAGCGATCCGATCCACGAGGTCTCGGGCAGGTGCCAGGCGAGGTGCATCAGCTCGTAGCTGACCACGTAGAGCATGGTGGCGGCGAGGTAGAGCGCGGCCAGGTTGGTTTGGCCAAATGACCAAAGGAGCGCCGCCGGCGGCGCGGTGACCAGGAAGATGGCCACGATGCCGTACGCCGGGATCAGCACCAGCCGGAACTCGCGCGGATGGCGCAGGGCCATGTCGCCGCGCACGAAGATCATGTGGTGCTCGGGCGTGTGGCGATCGTACAGCGCGCCCAGCGGAGGAAAGCGCTTGTGGAGGAGGTCGCGGTGCGCGCGCCATTCGGTGGCGTTGGAGAGCAGCAGGATGAACACGAAGAAGCCCAACTGCCAGGGGCGCAGATCGCGCACCTGCGCCAGCGCGGTGGCGGCGATGCCGAGGCCGAAGAGCGAAGGAAAGGCGAGGTGCAACCAGGGCGAGTACCAGCGGGGCTGCGCCTCCAGGGCCTCGCGCCGCATGCGATCGCGCTCGTCGCGCGGCAGCACCTGCTCGAGAGGCTTCATGGCCGCGAATCCCACCACTTCTTGGCCAAATGGCCAAATGCCGGCATGGAGGGCGGCGCCGCAGAGTGAAAAGCGACCGCGGGCCTCTTGGTCAAATGACCAAGAGCTCGCTTCGGGGCCTCTGGACGGGGCGCGCTTTCGGCCTGGCTCCGGCAACTCCGGCGTCTTGATTTCGTCTCGGCGGGGGGCCCACCATGCGCCGCACCGGAGGGGTCGCATGGGCCGCTACCAGGAAGCGCACCGCCGTTCCTTGGAGGATCCGTCTGGCTTCTGGGCCGAGGCGGCGGCCGCGCTGCGCTGGCGCCGCCCTTGGGACCGCGTGCTCGACCCTTCGAATCCGCCGCGGCCGCGCTGGTTCGAGGGCGGCGAGGTGAACACCTGCGAGAACGCGCTCGACATCCACGTCGAGCAGGGCCGCGGCGATCAGCCGGCGCTGGTCTGGGACAGCGCCGTCGCCAAGCAGACTGCGCGGTTCACCTATCGCGAGCTGCTGCAGGAAGTCGCGCGCTTCGCGGGCGCGCTCCAACGGCTCGGCGCCACCAAAGGCGACCGCGTCGTCATCTACATGCCGATGATTCCCGAGGCGGTGATCGCCATGCTCGCCTGCGCGCGCATCGGCGCCGTGCACTCGGTGGTGTTCGGCGGGTTCGCGGCGCACGAGCTGGCGGCACGCATCGATCACGCCACGCCCCGGCTGGTGATCTGCGCCTCCTGCGGGTTGGAGCCGGGCCGGACGGTTCCCTACAAGCCCATGGTCGACAAGGCGCTCGCGCTCTCCAAGCACAAGCCCGAACGCTGCGTGGTGCTGCAGCGGCCGCAGGAGCGCGCCGAGCTGACCGCCGGCCGCGATCTGACCTGGGAGGATGCGGTCGCCGATGCGCAACCGGCCGCTTGTGTGACGGTGGCGGCCGGCGATCCGCTCTACATCCTCTACACCAGCGGCACCACCGGCCGCCCCAAGGGCGTGGTGCGCGACAACGGCGGCCACGCGGTGGCGCTGAAGTGGAGCATGGCCAACATCTACGACGCGCGCCCCGGCGAGCCGTACTGGGCGGCGAGCGACATCGGCTGGGTGGTGGGCCATTCCTACATCGTCTACGCGCCGCTCCTGAACGGAAACACCACCATCCTCTACGAGGGAAAACCGGTGGGCACCCCCGACGCCGGCGCCTTCTGGCGCGTCATCTCCCAGCACGGCGTCAAGACGCTGTTCACCGCGCCGACGGCATTCCGCGCCATTCGCCGCGAGGACCCCGAGGGCAACTTCATCCGCCAGTGGCAGCCGATGAAGTCGCTGCGCGCGCTCTTCCTCGCCGGCGAGCGCTGCGATCCGGAGACGTTGAAGTGGGCGCAGGACACGCTGCAGGTCCCGGTGGTCGATCACTGGTGGCAGACCGAGACCGGCTGGCCCATCTGCGCCAATCCGTTGGGCCTCGAGGCGTTCCCCGTCAAGCCCGGCTCGGCCACCAGGCCGGTGCCCGGCTACGACGTGCGCGTGCTCGACGAGAGCGGCCAGGAAGTGCCGCGCGGGCAGAGCGGGGCCATCGCCATCCGGCTGCCGCTGCCTCCCGGCTGCTTGCCGACGCTCTACCAGGACGACGCCGGATTCGAGGCGGCGTATCTGGAGAGATATCCCGGCCATTACCTGACCGGCGACGGCGGATTCTTCGACCCCGACGGCTACCTCTCGATCATGGGCCGCATCGACGACGTCATCAACGTCGCCGGCCACCGTCTCGCAACCGGCGCGATGGAAGAAGTGCTCGCCTCGCACCAGGACGTGGCCGAGTGCGCGGTGGTGGGCGTCGACGATGCGCTCAAGGGCGAGGTGCCGGTGGGCTTCGTGGTGCTCAAGAGCGGCGTGCAGCGCGAGGAGCCGCAGCTGGTCGAGGAGCTGGTGGCGCTGGTGCGCGAGCGCATCGGACCGGTGGCGTTCTTCAAGCAGGCCGCGGTGGTGTCGAAATTGCCCAAGACGCGTTCGGGAAAAATCCTCCGCGGCACCATCCGCAAGATCGCCGACGCGCAACCATACTCGGTGCCGCCCACCATCGAGGACCCCGCCACGCTCGACGAGATGGGGCGGGCGCTGGCGCGCCTCGGATACGCGCGCAGGCCATAGCCGAGATCCTTTCTTCGCGACCTGCGTTGAATCCGGCAACGGAGGATTCCGCCATGCCGCTGTTGCTCGCATTGCTTCTCGCCGCCGATCTGCACGCCGTGGAAAAAGCCGAGGTGGTCATCGTCACCGGCTCCGCCGATCACATGGAGCAGGTGATGCGGAGGGCCGGGGTGAACTTCGCGCTGGTCGCGCCCGAAGACCTTCCCAACCTGCCGCTGCGCTGGCAGCAGATTCTCATGGTCAATTGCACCGGCCAGATGTCACCCAAGGCGCAGGAGCGCGTGCGCCGCTTCGTCAACGCCGGCGGCCTGCTCTACACCACCGACCACGCGGTCCATTACCTGATCGAATCGATCTTTCCCGGCACCATCCGCTTCAACAACAAGAGCACCGCGGAGGAGATCTTCCCCATGCAGACCGAGGGCGACCGCGGGCTGGTCGCCAAGATCGGCGCCCAGGGCCACGAGCCGCGCTGGCAGCTCGCGGGCGGCGGCATGCTCTTCGACGTGGTCGACCCCAGGGTGGAAGTGCTGATGCGATCGAGCGCGGTCGCGGCGCGCTATCACGAGAGCGGAGTCCTGGGCGTGCGCTTCCGCGTCGGCGACGGTCAGGTGGTGCACGTGACCGGGCACTTCTACACGCAGCCGGGGCAGGCGCCGGAAGTGGCCGCGGCCGGGCGCGCCTTCGAGCAGCTGAGCCGCAACGTGGTGCAGGAAAAGAAGGAAGAAGCGCCGCGCCTGGAGAAGCTCTACAGCGCGCAGCTCGCGCAACCGACTCCGCTGCGCGAAGCACCGGCCGCGACTGCGGCTCCGGTCGCGGCGGCATCCGGCGGCGCCTGGAACGAGGCGAGCGCGGCCAAAGTGCGGGTGCTCGGCCGCAAGGACGGCTTCGTCGAGGTGCGCGACGAGCAGGGCAATCAAGGCTGGGTCTCGGCCGACTCGGTGAAATGAGATTTCGGTGAAGCCGCGAAGGTCCCCGCTGGTACACTCGGCGCGTGTTCCCGTACCTCGCGCAGCCTGAGCTCCAGCTGGGGCCGGTCACCATCACCGCCTTCCAGATCTGCGTCTTCGCGGCGGTGATCGTTGGTTTCGAGCTGGTGGTGCGGCGCGCGGCGCGCCTTGGTTGGGAGAAGAACCTCGCTCTCGATCTGGTTCTGTGGGGCATCGGATGCGGGTTCGTCGGGTCGCACTTCTTCGACGTGATCGCCTACCAGTCCGACGCGATGCGCGCCCGCCCGCTGCTCTTGCTCGAGGTGTGGGGCAGCATGTCTTCCTTCGGCGGGCTCCTCGGCGGCATGCTCGGTCTGGCGGTGGTGGCGCGTCGCAAAGGACTCTCCGCGCGGCGCGTGGGCGAATTCTTCGACGTGGTCGCGTTCGCTTTTCCGTTCGCCTGGATCTTCGGACGCGCCGGCTGCGCGCTGGCGCACGATCACATCGGCGTCGAGACCTCGAGCTTGTTGGCGGTGCGCTTTCCCGACGGGCCGCGCTTCGATCTCGGCCTGCTCGAGCTGCTCTGGACGCTGGTCATCGCCGCGCTCTTCGTCGCGCTCGATCGCAAGCCGCGGCCGAGCGGCTTCTTTCCCGCGCTCTTCTTCGTGCTCTACGGGCCGGTGCGCTTCGCGCTCGACACGCTGCGGACGGGGGACGAGCGCTGGCTGGGCTGGACCGCGGGACAATATCTCTCGCTCGCCGCCACCGCAGCCGGCGGCGCGCTGCTGGTCCGCGTTCTGCGTGCCGGTGAAACCAGGCCGGCGCTACCGTCGTGAGCGTCGCTTTCCTCACGCACCCCGAGTGCATGCTGCACGAGATGGGCGAGGGCCATCCCGAGCGCCCCGCGCGGCTGTCGGCCATCGAGGACCAGCTCGTCGCACTCGCGCCGCTGTTGCTCCGCGAGGAAGCGCCCGAGGCGACGCGCGAGCAACTCTTGCGCGTGCACGATGCTGCCTACGTCGACGCGCTCTTTCGTCTCGCGCCGCGCAGCGGATATGTGCAGCTCGATCCCGATACCGCGATGAACCCGCACACGCTGCCGGCGGCGCTGCGCGCGGCGGGCGCGGCGGTGCGAGGCACCGATCTGGTGATGGAGGGGAAAGCCGCGGCGGCGTTCTGCTGCGTCCGTCCGCCCGGCCATCACGCCGAGCGTGCGCGCGCGATGGGCTTCTGCTTCTTCAACAACGTGGCCGTGGCCGCCGCCCACGCGCTCGAGCGGCATGGGCTTTCGCGCGTGGCCATCGCCGACCTCGACGTGCACCACGGCAACGGCACCGAGGACATCTTCCGCGACGACCCGCGCGTCTTGATGGTCTCCATCTTCCAGCACCCGTTCTATCCGGGCAGCGGCGTCGAGGGTCGCAGCGAGCGCATGGTCAACGTCCCGCTCGCCGCGGGCAGCTCGGGCAAGGAATTTCGCGCCGCGGTCGAGGGCGAATGGCTGCCGGCGCTTCAGCGATTCGAGCCGCAGATGATCTTTTTCTCGGCCGGCTTCGATGCGCACCGCGACGACCAGATGGCGATGTTGCGGCTGGTCGAGGCCGACTACGCCTGGGTCACGCAACAGGTGCGCGCCGTCGCCCGGCGCTCCGCGCAGGGCCGCATGGTCTCGCTGCTCGAGGGCGGCTACGAGCTGGGCGCGCTCGGGCGCTCGGCTGCGGCGCACATCCAGAACCTGATCGGCTGAATCACTCCTCGAGCAGGCGCTTGCGCAGCGCCGCTCGAGCGGCCTCGAGGTACTGCGCGCACGCCTGGCCGTCGATCGGCTCGTGCTTTTCCATGCGGCGCCAGAACGCCGAGGCGTCGGGGTGCGGAGTGAGGAGCACGTCGCAGGGGAGGGCCGCGAGCGCGGCGAAGCTCTTCTCGAACTCGGGAAGCGCGCGCTTGAACTTGAAGCCGGGCGCGGACAGCGGCGTGAGGCTGTCGGCGTAAATGAAGCTCACGCAGCGCGCTTCTTCGCACGAGCTCCAGGTCCAGCTCGTTCCGCCCGGCGTGTGCCCGGGCGTGAAGCGCGCGGTGACCGCGACGGGGCCGACCCGCAGCGTCTCGCCGTCTTCGAGCTCGCTCACCGCCGAGACTTTCGGGAACGGTGGCAGCCTTCCGTACTGCGGATCGTCCGGCCCCGACTCGCCCCGGCGCAGGACTTCCGCGCTCGGCTTGCTGGCGGCTACGCGCGCTCCGGTGAGGCGCTGCAGCTCGGAGATGCCGCCCGCGTGATCGAAGTGCGCGTGCGAGTTGAGGATGAGCTTCACGTCCTGCAGCCGGAAGCCGAGCGCCTGGATGCTGGCCGCGATCTTGGGCGCCGACTCGGGCAGGTCGCCGTCGATGAGGACGTGGCCGAGCTCCGAGGTGATGAGCACCGCGCTCAGCCCGTGCACGCCGACGTACCAGGTGTTACCGAAGATCCGCAGCGGCGGCTGCGTTTCGTTCCACCGGGCGCAGTCGTCGCAAGAGGGCGGCGCCACTGGCTGTCGTTGCGCTCGGGTCCGCACCGCCTCGAGGAGGTCGCCGGCGGCGCTGCGGGCGAGGTAGCTGCGGATGAACCCGGGCACCGACCGTCCGGTGTCGATCGCGCTGGAGTATTCGATCAGCGTGCCGTCGGCGGTGGGCCACAGCTGCCACGCGCCGTGCGCGGCGGCGATGTCGTGCGGCAGATCGGGCGCGAGCTGGTAGTCGATGTGCAGGCGCTCTTTGTCGAATCGATAATCCAGCGCGTAGCGCACCGTGGCGACGACCGCGTCCACCGTCTGCAGGGCGCGCTCGGCGCTCTCGCTGTGCTGGAGGATCTCCATCCGCTCGAGGTGCGGAACGAAGTCGGGGAAGTGGGCGTGGTCGGTGATCACCGCCCAGACTGCTTCGGGTCGGCAGCGAGCCAGCGCCCAGGCGTGAGTCGAGCCCGCAGTTCCGCCATCCTCCGATTCGACGATGATGCGGCCGTCCCGCAGCTGCGCGAGCGCATCAGCCCCGAGCGGCGGCACGGCGGCGGCGAGCAGGAGGGCCGTCAGCATGCCGGCCTCTCATCGCACGCGCGCCGGCCCACCGTCCACGACAGATGACGCCGGTCACTCCGCCCGCAATGCGGCCATCGGGCCCACCTTCGTCGCGCGCAGCGCCGGGATTCCGCTTGCGAGCAGCGCCACCGCGATGAGCAGCGCTGCGATGGCGACGAAGGTGAGCGGATCGCGCGGCCCCACTCCGTACAGCTGCGACCCGATCAGCTGCAGCAACGCCAGCGCCGCCACGCTTCCCGCCGCCAGGCCGGCGAGCAGCGTGCGAAGAGCGCCGGCGAGCACCAGCCGCATCACGCCCGCCGCGGAGGCGCCCAGCGCCATGCGCACACCGATCTCCCGCGTGCGCTGCGCGACGGCGTACGCGGTGATGCCGTAGATGCCCAGCGCCGAGAAGAGCAGCGCCAGCCCCGCGAACGCCCCCAGCAGCTGAAGCGAGAAGCGGCGCGGTGCGAGCGACGCGGACACCACCTCGTCGAGCGGCCGGATCTCGTCGGGCGGCTGCGCGAGGTCGACCGCCCGCAGCGCTTCCGCCACCGCGATGGCGTAGCGCGACGGTTCCCCGCTCACGCGCGCGGCGACGCTCAGCGCGCCCGGAGCTCCGCCCGACCCCTGCACCTGCGGCAGGTAGAAGGTCGGCTGCGGCGCCTCGTCGAGGGCGAGGTCGTGCGCGTCCCTCACTACGCCGACCATGGTGCGCAGAACCCCGTCGCTGCTCTTGCCGATCGCCAGCTCGATGCGGCGGCCCAGCACCTGGCGCCCGGGAAAATAGCGGCGCGCCCACGCCTCGTTCACCAGCGCCACCGCGGGAGCGCGCGCATCGTCGGCCGCCGTGAGGTCGCGGCCCTCCACGATCGGGATCTTCAGGGCGGCGAAGTAGCCCGGCTCGATCCAGCGGCTCTGGCTCGCTGGCTGCGGCTCGCCCGCGGCCGGCTCATACCCTTCGATGCGGTAGCTGCGCGGGAGGGGGCCAGAGAGCGGCAGCACGTTGATCCCGCCGGCCACCTCGACGCCGGGGATCTTCCGCACCGCCTCCACCGCCTGCGAGAAGTACCGGTGCTGGGCCGCGTCGTTGTTGTCGTAGGCCGGCCCGGCCGGCGCGAGCGGGGCGGTGATCACGTGGTCGGAGGCGAACCCTGGCGCTACCGCAAGCACGTGGGCGAAGCTGCGCAGCACGAGGCCCGAGGCGGTGAGCAGCACGAACGACAGCGCCACCTGCGCGGCGATGACCATCGAGCGTGCGCGCACCGACGACGCGCTGCTGGTGGCGGCGCCTTCCTTGAGCGACGAGGCCAGGTCCGGATTGCTCGCGCGCAGCGCGGGCGCGAGCCCGAAGAGCAGCGTGGTGGCGACGCAGACCGCGGCGGCGAACGCCAGCACCGGCCAGTGCAGCCGCGTCTCGGCCAGGTTGCGCACGCCTGCCGGGGCCGAAGAGAGCAGCGCCTCCATCGACCACGACGCGAGCAGGAGTCCGGACGCCGCGCCGAGCACCGCCAAGAGCCCGCTCTCGGTGAGGAGCTGCCGCACGATGCGAGTCCGGTCGGCGCCGAGCGCCGCCCGCACGGCGAACTCGCGCCCGCGGGCCGCCGACCGCGCCAGGAGCAGATTCGCCACGTTGGCGCAGGCGATGAGCAGCACCAGCGTCACCGCGGCGAGCAGGAGCATCAGCGGATCTCTCGCCGCGCCGGAAAACTCGGTCCGCAGCGGCTGCACCGAGAGCCGCCACGCTGCTTCCTTGCTGTAGAGGTTCTGGTGCGCCTCGCGAATCTGCTGCGTCAGCGCCGCCATCGCCGCGCGCGCCGACTCCAGCGTCATCCCCGGCTTGAGCCGGCCGATTCCGAGCAGCCCGTGCTGGGCGCGCGCCTCGCGCAGCACCGACGGCGGCCAGCCGAAGGGCAAGTACAGGTCCTGCTGCGGCCCGAAGCGGAAGCTGTCCGGCAGGATGCCCACCACCGTCCGCGGCGTGCCGTCGATGGTCAGCGTCCGCCCCACCACCGACGCGTCTCCGCCGAAGCGCCGCCGGAAGTAGTGCGCGGCGAGCATCACCACCTTGTCCCGTCCCTCGACGTCCTCCCGGGCGGTGAAGTCGCGCCCGTATGCCGGGGTCACGCCGAGCGCGCCGAAGAAGCTCGAAGTGACGATTCCCGCGCGGGCCCGCTCCGCCAGCGTGCCCTGCACGACGACGGTCCCGGTGGTTTCGGCGGCCACCGCGGCCAGCACTCCCGACGCGACCAGGTCGGAGTATTCCGGCGGCGAGATGCCGACGTTGACGAGGTGATGGCCGGGGAAATCGGAGTGGATGGCGATGAGCCCGCTCTCGTCGCCCCAGCCCAGCGACCGCAGCAGGACGGCGTGCACCACGCTGAAGATCGCGGTGGTCGCGCCGATGCCCAGCGCCAGCGCGATGACCGCCGCCGCGGTGAAGCCCGGTGTGCGCGCGAGGCCCCGCGCGGCGAAGCGGAGATCGCGCAGGAACGAATCCATCCTTGGGCTCCTTCCCGGAGGGCCAAGCTGCGAAGAGCGAAGTTCGTGCCAAGGCTGGCAGAGGGAAGAGCCCGCTGAAGTGACCGGTTGGGGGACGAGCCATCCCGGATCCGGACGACCCGACGACCCCGATGTCTCACGGCCTCGCAGCGCGGCCGGCGCCTCTGCCGGCGTCGATCGAAAGGCCAGAAGAGTGGCGGGGTCTACGGGACTCGAAACCTCGAAGGCGAAAACCACAGAATGGCGACGACGCGCGCAAATCTCCGATTCGTGTGGCCCATCGATGGGTTCGACGATCCGCTTCGTTCTCCCGAGTTCGCTGCGTTTCGCTGAAATCGGTCCGCGGCTTGGAAACATGTTGGAAACGTCCAACGGCCTGGAGTCTGGTCGGGCAGGGTGGAGGCGCGGCCCGCGTGAAGGAGTGGGTCGCAGGTTCAAGTCGCGGGGCACGTGACCATAGCTTCATTCCCTTCTTGGGTTAATGCTGCAGTGACAAGTGTGGCTATCGGCCTCAAAAAGCTCGGGATCAGTCCTTGACAAATCGGTCTCTTATTGCGTCACGGGTTCGCTGCCTTGGTTTCCGCACGGTATCGCGCAGTTCTTGGCGTTGCCCGGTACGCCCGCGTGCGCGCAGTACCCAATTCGGCTGAGGGATCTGACTACGAATCGAGTAGCAATACCCTCGCGTCCGAGGTGGAGGAGCGCTTTCCGAAGCGCCACATATGTCCGCGTCCGCTCCTGCAGCTTCCTCATCGAGCAAGGGGAGAACGCAGGTTCCGGCATCCCTAATGTCATGACTCTTTCGCGCTTCCGAAGAGCACCAGCGTGACGATTACTTCGGCAGGTGGTCGTTCGGCTCGACCAGTTCGAAGCCCGGCGTTTCCGCCGCTCGGAGCCTCTAATGATTCGTGAGCGCCGCGAACGTCCATGCCGCGACGCCGCCCACAGGGGGCGTGCCGTAGTTTGCCTCGCCATATAGGATCAGCGTGCCCGCAACGTCGGAGCTGTACGAGGTGAATCCCGGCGTCAAGAATCCTTGAGGTATCTCCCCGCAAGACGGCTGAAGATCGATACCAACGCTGCCGGCGCTCGTGCTGTAGGTGCCGCTCGAATGCGCCTCACCCGACCCATCGCTCTCATTGATCACCAACTGGTAATTGCCCGCCGACACCCAAAGAGTCGACTGGATCGTCACGCCTGGAGGCGACGAACTACCTCCCGTCCCCACGTAGAGGTGGACCTGCGTCAGCACGTATGTGCCGCAAGAGATAGAGCCCCCCTTTTGGTTGTCTGAACTAGCCCCTACGGCCGTCGCCACTGGCATGACGGACACGGCGCTCCCGCCATTGGTGAGCGCGGTGCACGCTGCCCCGGCATCGGCCGGCTCGGTGCATCGGCCAACCGGGCCGCCATCGCTCCCACTATTAGACTCTTTGGTAAAGGTCAGCGTGCCCCAAGCGTCGCCTGCTGTCGCAGCGCTCGAAGAGGAGAGGAATCCCTCGAATCCGTTTCCTCCGTTGCACGCGCCGCCGGTGAGCGTCAGGTTTCCACTGACCTGACCGGCCGAAAAGGTTCCATCGATCGTAACCTCCTCGGTCTCATCGCCGGCGCAGCCGCTGCTGGGCTCCAACCGCGTCGCGCCGTTCGTCGCAACCGCGCAGTAGCCGAACAGTCTGCCGCTGAACGAGCCGCCACTCACGGTGATCACCCCAGTACCGGTAAAGCTGTAGCAGCTGCTGATTGCAACCTCCACGCTCCATGTCCCGTCGGGCGAGCCGCTTCCACCATCGTTCGGCCCGCCGTCAGACGATCCGCAGCCAAGCGAGGCTGCCCACGCGGAGAGCAGCAGAGCAAGCAGGGCTCGAAGTCTCGCCATCGCCAATTCTCCGTCGTTGGCGACCACATTACCATTACGCCGACAGATGAGTTTTCGCGGCCTGCTCACGGAGCGGCGCCGAGCGAATTGAAGGAATTGGGACGTGCCGCCTTGAGCGCAGCAACTGCTGCAGCTGTCGTTTGCCAAACTCGAGATGGCCTCGGTATTCCGCCCCTGCCCATACCCGAGCACGTCCTGGCTCGCGGTCTCCAACGGCCTCGAGGTGAACCACAACGCTTATTACCTCCAATGACGGAACGATCACTCAGCCCCCCTGGCTTCTTCCCGCCGGGGCAGAGCACGAGCATCGCGGACTATCTCTTCGACACCGGCACGACTGGCAACAAGATCGTCGGCAAGTGATCGACGTTGTCCGGCATCAAAGCCCGCGAAAATCACGCGCGCGCGATCAGCAGCTTCGCGCTCGTCGGATGGACGCAAGGCGCGGCGCCGAACTGCGCCGAGAGGCGCCGGCCGATCTCGTCCTCGATGGCTTGCGGCGACGCCGAGGCGCGCTCGAGGATGGCGCCGATGACCGGATTCCCGCGCACCAGCCCGATGGCGAAGTCCGCCGCCGAGACGCTTTCGGCGCGCCGCTCGACGGTCTCGATGCTCACCTCGCCGAAGCCCGCCTCGAGCGCGACGCGGCGCATGGCGTCCGCGTCGTTCCAGCCGAAGGGCGTGAAGTAGAACTGCGGCGGATCGGAGGGGAAGAAGCCGGCGATGGTTTCGTGGCCGATGCGGCCGAAGGGGTTGCGATCGAAGCCGTCCCAGGTGCTGGCGAAGAGCGT
>Ga0307479_10000719_pt1 | contig 29993 bp, 23 predicted proteins | sample atmos_gasesECM4C_FD_203743 | JGI IMG/M metagenome (GOLD analysis project Ga0307479, IMG submission 203743) | Hardwood forest soil microbial communities from Morgan-Monroe State Forest, Indiana, United States - atmos_gasesECM4C_515 | ecosystem: Environmental > Terrestrial > Soil > Temperate...
ACACCGCGATAGATGCCGCCAAACGTAAGGTAATCGATCTCGCCGCCGAAAGGAGGAATGTCAGCGCGCTCCGTGGAATCGAGTTCCAGCGCGAGCAGGTTGTCCCCAGTCCAGTTGATGTGCGGCGTGAGCTCAAACGAAAAAGGAGTGTATCCGCCTCGGTATTCGCCCAGGCGTTGGCCATTAATCCAGACGGTGGAAGCCGTCATCGCCCCCTCGAAGTCCACGAAAACGTGTCGGCCGCGCGCCTCAGGCGGCAAGCGAAATTTCCGCCGGTAAATTGAGACGAACTGATAGGACTTCTCGTCGAAGCTGTGCCAGGGCAGCTTCTTATTGGTGTGGGGAATGGTGACGGACTCGAAGCCGGAGTCGTCGAAATCTGGAGCGGTATCGTTCGGAATACGGCGGGCGCTGAACCGCCAGTTGCTTTTTAGAACGAACAGCAGTCGTCCGGAAGGAGCGCTCGACTCGGGCAAAGCCGACGCCTCCGGCTTCAGCGCAATCCCGGCGACCGCTGCCGAACTTTTCTTCAGGAAGTCTCTGCGATCCATTTCACGATTCGGAAAGCCGTTTCTTGAGAGCGGGCCAGTGTTTCAAAACACAGTCCGGATTGCAACTGGAAGGGGAAAATCCTCGATTCAACGTGGAGCGATCGCGGAGCGGCGGTAAAGAACGCGAAGTGCGCCTGCTATAATCGAGTTCTGCACCAGCGATTCTTCTGTCTACGGTGGGTGTAGCTCAACTGGCAGAGCACCGGACTGTGGCTCCGGACGTTGTGGGTTCGATTCCCATCACCCACCCCAATAAATCAACCGTTCGCAAATAAGGTGCGGCGCTCCGCAAAAACTCCGAAGATCGCCTGTTTGCGGCCGAAATTATTCTGAAGCAGGTGCAGTTCGCTTTTTGCCGCAGATGGAAATCATGGCGACGAGCTGCCGGCCGCGGCATTCGGAAGTCCTCATCTCCGACCTTTTTACATAAGCGGGAATAATTTGCCCGGTTTAACATCAACTCTGGTTTCTAACGATCACAAAACAAACCGCTTATTTGGCCAAGTTCTTGCACTTCCTATACGCGTTGCTTTTCCTGGTAATGGAGAGTTCATGAGAGAACAAGAGAGACCGACAGCACTGAAGCGGCACCAACTTTTGTTCCAGGTACTTCTACAATCTATGCTTCGGACCAATGCAATTGAGAACGAAGTGAAGCCGGAGCAACTTGTCGATGTCACGCGCGAAGAAAAAGAGGAACTTGCCGATATCACGCGGCAAGAGAAAGAGCTTAAGCATGCGCGCGCGAGTTGCCGACGCGTTCGTGATGAACTGTTTGAAGCCTGTTGCAGTTTTCAGCGGGATTGCAGGTCCGTGCCGATCGAGCGATTGTCGATTTTGTCGAACAGTCTGAAGCTCCTGGAACAGCGTACAGATCTGCTCACGGAAGAACTCGAGAAATTTCCAGTCCGATCTGCGACATTGAAAAGCCTCGGTTATCCAGTGGAGGAGCCCATCGAGTCGGGTGGGTGAGGCGTATTCTCCAAAAGGGTCCCTAGACCAGCTTCACGGTTGCGTTAGTCCGGTTCACAATTGCGTAGTCCAAAGAGAAACATCGTGCAATTCCTAAGTTCTGTCATCCTGAGCCGCTTTTGCGCGAAGGATCTTCCGCGATGCCTCCGTATTTGAACGCTCTCTCTTGGTTCCTTCACGAGTACTGATAGAAGAGCCAGGACAGTGCAATTAGTCCGAAATATTCCGGGAGATTCTTCGCCAAAATCGGCGCTCAGGATGACAGTTCTGCGGGGTGTTTCTCTTTCATCTCGCGAACAATGTGATGAATCATTCAACTGATAAGCTTTGAAATCAAACTGGCGAGCGTTGGAGTGTTCGCTTAGAAAAACAGTGAGAGAGGTGACCGATACGATCCAATTCAGGAAAACTGCTTCGCGTAGATACCGAGCTTTTTCATGCGCGACAGCAGAGTTGTGCGGTTGATGCCCATACGGGCGGCAGCGCCATCGGAGCCGCCGACGCGACCCTTGGTCTCAGCGAGAAACCGCGTTATCTCCTGGCGCTGATGCTTGTCATATTCTCTAACAGCGCCTTTGAGTCCGCCATTACTCATTTCACTCAAGGTTTCTCGCACAATCCGGCCAATGTCGTGTTGTCCTGAAGGGGAACTTCCGACAGGTGCGCCCATCTTTGTTTTTGGTTTGCTCAGCTCTGCGAGCGGTAGTTCCAGCGACCGGCCCCGTGTAAGAATCACGGCCCGTTCAATAAAGTTTTCCAGTTCCCGAATGTTTCCTGGCCAGTCCCAGTTGGTCAGCGTCTTCATTGCAGCCGCGGGAATGGTCTCGATTTGTTTTTGCATTTGCCGCGCCGACTTCTGGACGAAGTAACGAACCAGCAAGGGGATATCCTCCCTCCGCTCCCGCAGCGGAGGGATCCGAATCGGGAATACATTCAGGCGATAGTACAGATCGCTGCGAAACTCGCGTTCTGCGATCATTTTTTCCAGATCGCGGTTGGTGGCGGCAACCAGGCGCACGTTCACTTTCTTGGTGTGAGTGCTGCCCAGGCGCTCGAACTCGCGCTCCTGCAGCGCGCGCAACAGCTTGGGCTGAATCTCGAGGGGAATATCGCCGACTTCGTCAAGAAATAACGTGCCCTGATCGGCGAGCTCGAGTCGTCCGACTTTCTGGCTGATGGCGCCGGTAAAAGCGCCTTTTTCATGTCCAAACAATTCGCTTTCGAGCAGCCCGGTTGGAATGGCGGCGCAGTTGAGTTTCACGAATGTCCGCCGCTGGCGCCGGCTGTGATCGTGAATGGCGCGCGCAATCAGCTCTTTCCCCGTGCCGGTGTCGCCCAGCAGCAGGACGGTCGAATCGCTCGATGCGACTGTTTCTATTAGTTCAAGAACATGCTTCAAGGGCGGACTTGTCCCGATGATCTGCTCAAAGTTCATCTCGCTGCGAATCTCTTCTTCGAGATACAGTTTTTCCTGGGCAAGTTTGTCTCTCAGCTCGGAGATCTCCCGATAAGCAAGCGCGTTTTCAATTGCAATGGCGATTTGCCCGGCTGCCACAGTGAGAAACTCAGCGTCATCTTCGTTGAACGCGTTTTCCTTCCGCCGGCCAAGACCCAAAATGCCAACAGCACGTTCCCGATTTACCAGCGGAATGTAACAGAGAGACTTCATTCCTTCCCCGACAAGAATTGAGTATTCCTCAGGGCTCACGTCGTCAGGTTCGATGTGGTTTAAGATGACTGGCTTGAGGCTCTCAAAAGCCTTCGCGCTAGGTCCCTTGTCCAGCGAACCGCCCGATTTTTCCCGGACGAAGCCTTCGCTCTGCGGGAAATCGAAGGCATAAAGGCGAAACCTGCCGCTCTCGGGATCGGGCAGGCTTACTCCTACAGCGTCGCAATGCATGACCTCGCGAACGCTCGCTGAGATCGCTCGTAGTACTTCGCTCAAGTCCAGGTTGGAAGTGATCCTGTTTGCCAGATCGAGGAGCAGCTTGAGACGGTCATTTTGGCGCTCCAGTTCCACTTGTGCGCCACGGGATTTCCTCAAATTCAGGACGTCATCAATGGCGAGAGCAACCTGGCGTCCGAGCAATTGCAGGAACGTGAGGTCATCGTAACTGTAGGCATTGCGATCAGCGCTGGCTATGCCCAACGTCCCTAAACGACGATGCGCCGTGGTCAAGGGCACACGAATCGTAGAGCCGACCTTGAAGCCTTTTTTCTCCAACAGTCGCTTCAGAGGCGGAAATCTTGCATCGGCGCTCCAGTCAGCGATGTAAAGCGGCTCCTGCGTCTGATAAACATGCCAACCGTGGGTCTCCTCGATCGGCACATCGAAACAAGGAGCTTCTCGGTCGCCCATGACGTGCCATTCGACCTCGTCGGAATCCTCTTTGAAGACAAGCACGTCGAAATAATCGAAAGGGATGAGTCCGCGTAACTGGTCAGAGAGAATGCGTGACAGCTCTTCCGGTTCGCGGCAGGTAGAGAGTGTCTCCGAGATGCGAAGCAGCGCCTCATAGCGCTGAGCATCTGTCGCCGACACAGGCTGCAGGTCCGTGCTCATAACGTTCGTGGGCACCGCAAAATAAGATTCCATCCGGGGACGGAACAGGGAACGAGTGGTGGATGATCTATAGCGATAAAAAGTCGCAGTTTTTCTTTCACCGCTGACGGCGTCATCGGTGTTAGTGCGTTCTTAACTGAGAGTGGAACGATTTGATTGAAGCTGTCTGATTGCATGTCAGATTCGTCTCGACAGTTTCGACTTTCGACACGGCATCCCAATATCTCCCCTCGATTTAGGTCTATTTCATCGGATTAGGACCAAACTAGCCGTCTCATCTTGGCATGCTATTTGCACTGGCTCGTTTGGAGTTTTGGGTTAGCCCGGCTCGATACGAATGCGCTTACCCATACTGCAGAACCGTCCGCCGGCATCGTGTTCTGGTTCTGACCAGCCGGCGAGGTCGCAGAGGCGGGAAGTTCCCCTCCTCACCTCTGCGGTTGCGCTACGTCGGGGCCGACAATCTGTGCGGCCCCGACGTTTTTTCGAAGAGCGTCTGTTTCAAGTTTAGAAACTGTGCTGTTTCCTATCGCGGGAAACGCCCTGTTAGACAAGGTGGATGAAAAAATGTTTGGCACACTGATCGTGTACGCTCTCTTGACGTGTCCGGCCCTGCTTGCCGGTGCGTTCTTTGCCTGGTGCTGGATCGGCTTTAGAGAAGATCGAGAATCACATCCAATTTATCGGCGATCTGATGCTTGGAGCCAAACCAAGCTGGCGGCTTCGACGCAACCGGGAAAGCGCTGCGCATAGAGTGACTGTTCGTGGTTCTTAGCTTCGGGCATGTGCTTGTTGAACGAAAATGCGGTTTGTCTTCACGTTTGTTGTTTTTGGCGACGATCGAGTTGATGCTCGCTGAATGGAACTACACATGCTCTTAAACGCTTCGCTGAGAAATGCGTCCCTCAGCGCATCGAGAGTGCTGATTGCCTCCCCTCCAGGGATCCCCCCTAGGGCATTCGGCGCTCTCGAACCATGAAACTAATTCTTGTATCAGCAAATCGATTCAAGTCACAATCGACCATTCAAGGTCTAACGCCAGACCTAACTCGGAGACGGCGAAGACGAAAACGTGCGACGTGAACGGATTTTCACGCGGACTTCATTCGCTCTTAATGCTCTCCCATCACAGTGAACTTCCACAGTAATCGCAGGCAGGCACGTCCTGCGCTCCGTCGAGATAGAACTATAGAACTAATGAGAAAACATCCTGTTGGCAAATGCCTGTTTGTAGCGCTCACATTGAGCGTCGCCAGCCAATGCCAGAGCAATCAGCAGCAAAACGGAAAACCGGATTCGGACGTGGAGTGGATTGTTCCCACGCTGCCAACTAACCATCCTCAGACCCCGGCGGATGAAGAGATCGGCAGAACCCAGGGTAGAAAACTTCCCGCACCTGAAATACTTCAGCCCACTCTGGATTCTGCTTTGCTGGAGTACCGGCCGGCAGCCGGGAACCTCTCTGGCAGCTATCGAGCCGCCGCTTCCGATGTATTACCAGGCTTGGTGAAGCAGTGGATTGCAGAGTTCCGCAAGTATTATCCGAATGTCGTTATCGATCTGGAACCGCCTTACGCTGGGAGTCTTGGAGCGAAGGAGTTGGTGAAGGGGAATCTGGATATCGTGTTTGTCTCGCGCGAGTTGAAGCCGGACGACATTACCGATTTCAAAGCCAAGTTTGGATACGATCCGCTTAGCGTTCCTATCTGTGGCGGTTCGTATAGGCATTTCGGATTTCTCGATGCTGTCGCGTTCTTTACCAACAAGGACAATCCCATCGAGAAGCTCACCTTCGATCAATTGGATGGAATTCTCTCCTCGACCCATTTTCGAAGCGGTAAGGCATTTAGCACTTGGGGCGATTTGGGACTGACTGGTGATTGGGCAGATAAACCGATCCGTGTCTATGGGGTGAAGCCCTGGAACGGATTCGAGGAGTTTGTTCGCCAGCGCGTTCTCAGTCTCCCCGGACAGAGAGGCGAATGGCGGGACGGCATTACCTTCGAGAAGGTTGTATTCCCATTGGCCTCACATGTCGCAGAAGATCGCTATGGCATCGGATATTCAGGGATCGCATATATTGATGCGGGCGTTAAAGTGCTGCCTCTCTCAGCGAACGAAAAAGAAGGTTTTTCTGCTCCGACGTACGAGAACGTCGCCTTGGCGAAGTACCCGCTTTCAAGGCTCATCTATGCGAATTTGAATGCTGCGCCAGCAAAGCCTCTACCCCCTGCCCTGAAGGAGTTTCTGACTTTTATCGTGAGCAAACAAGGACAGCAGGTGGTGCTGAACCAGGCAATTTATATCCCTCTCCGAAGCTGGCAGTCGGATAAGAGTCGTTCCCTAATAGGGAAATAGTGAGGGCGAGAATCAGGGAAGTTTCCTTAGTTGGTCCTGCCTGACATTTTCCGGCAAGGGCAAATAGGCGCCTTCTCGGACGACGTCCTGCTGGCCTTCGGCGCTGAGGACGTAACGAAGAAACTCCGCCAAGTCGGGCGGCTGATCGGGCTTCTGGTTGAAGAAGATATAAACAGCGCGCGACAAGGGATACGCGCCGCTCGCGATTGTTTCTCTGGTCGGAGTAATTGGCGGCACTCCGCTGGCCGGAGCTAGAGCTACAGCTCTCACATCGGCATTTGCATAGTGAGGATTCGAGATCGCGATTCCATAAGGATCGGCCTTCAGCGCGTCAAGTATCAGTTGTCCGGAATCGATTCGCTTGCCATTGGAGTCTGTCCGGTTGGCGAACGTCTTGATTGCACAACGCCACTCGGAGTCCTTTAGGACAACGCTCTTAAAGAAAATGGCAGCGGCATTGTCGAGCTTGTAGCTGTAGAGATGAATGGGCTTGCCTGCCAAAGGCCCTTGGACTCCAACGTCGCCCCAACTCTGGATTGCCTTGATACGCTCATCTTCGCATCCGAAGATCGCTCGCAACTGGGCCAGCGATAGACTGGCAATCGGATTGTTGCGGTGAACGAATACCACTAGCGCGTCGGCCTTGGTGGGAACATCGAAGCTGCCAATGGCGACCTCCACGCCGGTCGGAGGATGGCCCATCATCTGCTCGTATGCCATCGCTTCCATCGGCCAGATCTCCCGGCCCATCAGCGAAAGGTCGGCGCCCCCGCCATACAGTCCACCCATTCCTGAAACGGTACCTTGCAACCTGTCTTCAAAGCGCACGGCGGGATGGTGACGTCGGAATCCCTGCTCCCACAGAGTCATTAGCTCGGCCATCTGGGCGCTGCCCCAACTGCGAATGGTGCCTGAAACCTGTTCCCTGGGAAGGTCGGCCGTTTGGTCGCGCACACTCATTGCGGCCAGAAGGAGAAACGCCGCCACGGCAGTTCGCATGGCAGGTTATCCCTTAGGAACCAGCAGTAGTAGTGACGTGCCGAATGCAAGCAGAGAGACAAAGAACGTGATCACCATGAATCCCATCATTCTGCGCATTCCGATTCCCGCAATCGCGAGAATTGGGAGCGCGAAGAATGGTTGGATCATGTTGGCAACTGACTCTCCCATTGCGACAGCCATCGTTGTTCCTGCCATGGAGGCTCCCAGAGCTTTGGCTGCCGGCAGTACGAAGGGACCTTGAACGGCCCAGTGTCCGCCACCGCTGGGAATAAACAAAGTGATCACCAGAGATGAGAGATAGGTCCAGAAAGGGAGGGTATGGGCGGTAGAAAAGCTGATGAAAGCTTTAGAGATTACGCCTGCTAGTCCGGTGGCGGTCATGATGCCCATGATTCCGCCGTATAGCGGGTATTGCAGAACCAGGGGTCCGGTTACGCGTGCTGCATTCTTGACGGCATCAACGTAAGCGATCGGGCGCCAGTGAAACAGTAATCCGAGAAGCAGAAAAATAAGGATGACGGAATTGATATCCACTGACAAACCCGACTGACGCCAATGTTCCACCAGTCCGAGGGCGCCGATTGCGAATAGAAGCAGGTTTAATATCCAGGCATGATCGAGCCACGAACCGAATGTGCCGCGACGGTCGGCAGTTTTCTTGCCTTGGTCTTCGGCTTTGAGCCGCTCGGGATCGACGAAGACGGCATCCGCATCCGCAGGTTGGGTGTAGCGGAAGATGATGGGAAGCAGAATGAGCAAAGCGACGATTGGAATGAGATTGAAGCGAGTAAATACCGTTTGAGTCAGCGGAAGGCTGTGCCCAGTGGTTTTTTCTACCAAATTCAGAACGGAACCCGGTGTGGCTTGCGACAGGGCAATCGAGCCTGAGAGTCCTTCGGTCGAAATCACGAACCCCGTATAAGCCGCAGCGACTAGCCAGCCGAAGTCGATGCGCACCCGTTTGGCAATCTCGCGGGCAAGCAAGCCTGCGGTGACCAGTCCAAATCCCCAGTTTGTCCACGATGCCAGCATCCCGATAACGATGGTCAACGAAACGGCGTCTCGCGGCGTTTTTGGAATCGACGCGAGTCGCCCAAGCACGGAATGCACGGCCGGTGAACTGGCCAGCGCGTATCCGGTGACCAGAATCAATACCATCTGAAACGCAAAGGTAAAGATGTTGAAGACGCCGTTGTACCATCCGATGCTGATCGACCCGAGCGTCGTGTTTTGCGTGAGCGTGCGCGCCAGCACGGCTGTTAGTAGAGTGAGTCCTACGGCGAAGATGTATGGATCGGGAATGATCTGCTCGAACATATAGACGAGCGACGTGCTGACGCGCCCGAGCAGTGACAGCTTCTCTCGGCTGGGTTTGACGGCGATGGGAATGGCTGAACCACTCATAGCTGCTCCTTTTGTGCCAGGACCCTCAACTCTGCTCGCTTCGTTCACGGTGACAGACCTGGCAGTACGGCAGTGCTCTCGATTTGAACCGCTTTCAGCCGGCTTGGGTCAATTCCGAGAAACTTGAGAATCGTGGGCGCGACCTGCGTGGTCTCGACATGGGCTTTGAACGTTTGCGCACTCATGCCTGGCGCGGAAACCAGCAGAGCAACGTTGGTATCCTCGTCGAGAAATCCACCGTGCTCGGCAAGTTTGGTGCTTGGTTCAGAGTAGATAACGCCAAGGATCGGTTGCACGACGATGTCTGGCGCTCGCGGATCCTGCCGTGGGTCCGCGAACTTGTCTTTCAGCGAGTCGCCCGAATAGATCTCCTGAACGCCGGCTTGTTCTTCCTTTGCTTCGATCTGCTTGACGACTGCATCGCTCTTGCTCTGGTCTGTGAGCCAGACGAACGCAACCGTGTCGACGGTCGAGTGTGCCACCAATCCTTTGCCAACGCTCTCTGCAATGTCAGGAATCGTGCCTTCATCCATCAACTTGCGCTTGGCAGGATTGATCGGAGACTGTCCGTGTTTGGAACTGATCACGAACAATGTGGAATCAAAAAGATTCCGGGACTTCAATTCCTGAACCATGCGTCCGAGAGCGTGATCGGTCCATTCCATCGCCGATAGCAGACCAGGGCTGGGTCGGCCAGTGCCGTCGAGGTATCCATTTCCCGCGAGCTTCTGGGCCACGCTAACGGTTATGAAGTTCATGCCCAAAAGTGTTGGTACCCCAACTTGCTTTGTGCCCTTGTGATCCAGGCCTTTGATCTGGTTGATCACCGCTTGCACCTTCAGCTCGTCGTGCTTTTCGGCTCCGTCGAGCCCTTTCTTAATACCGGGCGCATGAGCTTCGGGAGTAAATAGATCATCAACGCCGATTCCAGACGGACCCAGAAGAAAATCCCCGTAGGTGGGATGCTGATCTGACCATGCGGTTCGTCCGCCATTCTGCTTGACGAGTTCGAAGATCGTATTAACGCGCAGGAAATCATGCGGAAAGACTGGGGCGCACGAACGAGCGGGGTCCCGAGCCATCTTGGCGGGATCAATGCCGCCGCCGGCGTCTTCGGCGTCGGGATTCTTGTCTGCAGTCTCATCGAAAACCACTGCCGCGCCCTGGGTGGAACAATCGGAGTTCGGTGGTGACAGCGTGCGGTCATACCCGTCGCTGTAATAAACGCCGGTGGAGTTAGGTGTCCCTCCAGTTGCCAACGCCAGCATACCCGGAGTTGAGTCGGCAATTGGAGTATGAGCATTCGAGTAGATGATTCCTCGACGGCTGAGTTTGGCGAGCGTGGAATCAGGATGGCTGCTGATGAACTTTGTCAAATCGAGTGCGTGCATACCATCGATACTGATCAACAATGCACGCGCTACTGGTTTCTGCGGCGCAGCCTTTTTGGCAGTTTGTCCAAAAGCCTTCGGCACAGGCGATGCTGCAATAACGCTGACGGCGAATGCCCACATAGCAGCCTTAAGCACTTTGCTCATGCTTGTCCGATCCAGATTGCAGTTTGGCGTCAGTTCTCAAAGCATCCGGATGTTAGGCCGGGGAGCATGAACCGGCTGTGAACCGCGCATGAAAATGCATTCAGACAATGGCAAAACTCCGGTTTCTATTTGTTTGGTGCACTCAACAAGTCGGTGAGGCGGTCGGCAAGCTTCCACAGGCCAGCAGCGTCAGTATTAGTCAATATGGCGAACGAATCTTGCTCTGCGGGAAGAATGCAAAGAATTGTGCTTGAGCCCGGCTGCTCTCCCGTGTGGGCGACGACAACCTTACCGTTGTGATTGTGAATCATCCAACCAAGGGCGTAACCGTTGCGCTTTCCCTCCGGGGTGGTCTGCTCCGTCCACATCTGACGAAGCGAGCCAGTGGACAGCAACTTTCCCGATTCGAGAGCCAGCACAAAATGCGCGAGGTCATCGGCGGTGGAAAGAAGCCCAGCGGCAGGAATCCTGTTACTGGTGTCGATCGATTTTGCATTCCTGATACTTCCATCTTTTGTATGGGTGTAGCTGCGGGAACGCCTCGGGATGATTTGCAAGCTGTCATCGAGTGTTGTCGCCTTCATTTCGGCAGGAAGGAAGACAAGGTTTCGCAGAAGATCGTCGAACCGTTTGCCGGAAGCGCCTTCTAGGGCGCAGCCAACCAGATCATAGCCGTAGTTGCTGTACTCGTAGCGAGTACCCGGCTGAACCACCAGTGGATCGTTCGCGAAGAGCGCGATGCTGTCGGCTACGCGGTCGTAATGAACATCGCTGAACAATTCTGCCGATATTCCATTTTCGCTGTGGAAGCCGCGCACTCCGCCCGTGTGCGCAAGCAACTTGCGAGTTATCACTGGCCAAGGCTTTTGTGGAAATGCAGAGCAATAGCGTTGAACGGGTACGTCCAGATCAAGCTGTTTTCTCTCGGCGAGCATGAGTGCCGCTGTAGCTGTGATTGATTTCGCGATGGATCCGATTCGGAACAACGTTTCACCAGTCACTGGCACTTGATTTTCGAGATCGGCCCAACCATAACTTTTGGAGAAGAAAATCTGCCCTCGACGTGCAACGGAGATCGAAAGGCCAGGAATGCTGTAGGACTTTATCTGTTGTTGAACCAACGAATCGATTCCGTCAGGCACGGATGAGAGGCTTGCTACTTGTGCACCGATAGAGTTCGGCAAGATGCAGACAAAAGCCAGATACAGGATGCCTTCAGACCCCAGTCTTCCGAGCCGGCCGCATAAGAGTCCACGTCGATGGATTGAGCACATCTACATACTCTTGCACCACTACGGGTCTGTGAACAAGATTTCATATTCAGTTCAGGCAAGGTTAATGCCGCACGTATGTAGTGTCCGAGGCTCGATCGAGCGGCAAACTAGGAGCTCGTAAGTGTCAGCAAGACATTTTTTGGAGATGAAGAAATAATGCGAAATGTGCGGATTGCCTTGTGTCTGGGTTTGTTATCTCTCTGCGCTGTTGCGGCAGAGCACCCAAAATTCAATGAGACTCTTCACGCTAAAGCTAGCCCCAATTTGCCGACGTACAAGAAAAGTGGCGATATTTCCGGAACGATCCGAAGCGTCGGGGCGGACACCATGGAAGAGCTGATGAAGATATGGATCGCAGATGTCCGCACCATTTATCCCGACGTGAATTTCGAGATGCAGGCGAAAGCTTCCGGGACAGCGGCGCCTGCCCTCACCGATGGAACAGCCGACATCGGGCCGGTGGCTCGCGAGATTTTGCCCAACGAGGTAGCACCGTTCCAGCAGAAGTATGGGTACGAGCCGTTCGCAGTGCGCGTTGCCGGCGGCAGCTATCGAACTCCGGGCAAGACGCACGCAATTGCGATTCTGGTAAACAGCAAGAATCCTGTAAGCAAGCTTACGTTGGCGCAGCTTGATGCGATCTACTCGAAGACGAGACACCGCGGATACAAAGAAGTGACTACCTGGGGAGACGTGGGAGCAACGGGCGAATTCGCGGACAAGCCAATACATCTATGGGGTCTCATTCAACCCAATGGAATCGCGCATTTCATCGATGAACGAGTTTTGCAAAATGGCCAATACAAGGACGGTATCACGGAGAGAACCACGGTAGGCAATCTTCCGGCGCTCGACGCAATAGCCCAAGGAATCGCCGCGGATCCGTATGCAATCGGCTATTCAGGGTTTACCAGCGTGATCAAAGATACGAAAGCTCTCGCTCTCGCCGAAAACGAGAAGGGTCCTTACTACAAAGGCACGTTTCAGGAAGTCGTAGACCAGAAATATCCGCTGAGTCGCGTGATCTACATTTACGTGAATCGGAAACCGGGCACCTCGCTCGATCCCAAAGTGGCGGAATTCTTTAAGTTCATCCTCAGTGAACAAGGACAGCAAGATGTCGCTAAGGAAGGAGTTTTTCTTCCACTGACTCCACAGATCGTCAAAGAAGAGCTTCAGAAAGTGCAATAGCTCACGGTGCCCGCTTGTCCCAGGCTTTGTTTTGCGAGGGCTACTGAGGCGGTTAGCGGGGGTTAGCGGGGGGACCTGTGCAGCCCCACTAGCCTGCCGGGGTGGCCGGGCATTGCGAACCTGATAGCCGCGTGAAGCATCGTCCTAGCCAGCTACAATAGATACATGCGCCGGGTGTATCTCGACAGTAACGCCACTACGCCAGTTCTGCCGGAAGTGTTTGAGGCGATGCGTCCTTATTACTTCGAGCAGTTCGGCAATGCTTCGTCGATTCACCATCACGGACAACATGCCCGGGCGGCTGTGGAAAGGGCGCGCGAATCGGTGGCCCGGCTCCTGGGATGCCGTGCCGCAGAGATCGTCTTTACCAGCGGCGGAACGGAAGCTGACAATCTTGCTTTATTCGGTCTTGTCCAACCTGGCGATCACATCATTACTTCGCAGATCGAACATCACGCCATTTTGAGTTCTTGCAAGCGATTGGAACTGCGCGGCTCAGAGGTCACCTACGTTCGCGTGGATGGTTTGGGAGTAATTGATCCAGACGATGTTCACCAGGCGCTTCGTCCCAATACGAAACTGATCTCCATCATGATGGCGAACAATGAGACCGGTGGGCTCCAACCTGTGGAGGAGATTGGCCGGCTTGCGGCAGAAGCCGATGTGTATTTTCATACCGATGCAGTACAGGCTGTCGGCAAAGTGCCGATCGATGTGAAGCGCATTGGCTGCGATCTGCTCTCGATTTCCGGACACAAGTTTCATGGGCCGCAGGGAACAGGAGCGCTGTATGTGCGCCGGGGGACGCTGATCGATCCACTCCTCTACGGCGGTAATCACGAAAGGCAACGACGTGCGGGCACCGAAAACCTTCCGGGCATTATCGGACTGGGTTGCGCAGCGGAAATTGCAATACGGGGATTCACGGATGGAAACGTGGAGAGAATCGAAGCCCTACGAGATCGCCTGGAACAGACTTTGTTGGGTCGAATCGAGGCAGCCGGTGTTAACAGCGGAGGAGCTCCTCGCGTTCCCAACACGAGCAACGTCTACTTCGATCACATTGAAGGCGAAGCCATGGTGATCGCTCTCGACCTGAAAGGACTTGCCGTATCCACCGGCGCGGCGTGCTCGTCTGGCGCGATTGAACCATCTCACGTGCTGACCGCGATGGGACTCACACCAGAACGAGCGCGCGCAAGTCTGCGATTCAGCATTGGTAAGCACAACACTGAAGCCGACATTGATTTCGCTCTGTCGATCATTCCCGGCACGATTGCGCATCTGCGTGAACTCTCACCAACATACTCACCGGCGGTCAGCACGCGCTAGATTTGCGATTTTCTTCCCGTGAGAGTAGCGCGTGCAGTCCGACTCTATTTACAATCAAAGTGTTTGAACCAATTACAATTGGGAGATGGGATGAAGTTTTCGGGTCTGGCCACATTGGCCTTGGCAGCGACTATCTGCGCTTCGATCTGCGGATGTGGTGATACCTTTCGGCCTGTAGCGACTCCGCTGCCGCAACCCTCTCCGGATCCCCAGAGCTCACGGCTGGCTGTGTTTACTTCGTGCGTCTACGACCCCACTCCTTCCGTTCAAGACTGCTCCAAAAGTCCAACCGGAGCATCGGGCACAAGTACCGATGTGAATGTCTCCGGCGATACGGTCTCCGGAGTCACGGTTGTGGGACGTAGTCCCATCAATGCCCTCGTGGAATCCACGCTTGTGGTTACCGTCGATCGCGATAGCGATACGGTCACCAGCTACAGCCACATCACAATTGGGACATCGACGACAATATCGGGAACCGTTACTACCGGGTTGCCCTCCGGGGCTGCTCCCACATCGCTGGTCAATGCGAATGGCATTGTCTATGTAACTGAATCCGGGCGCAATGTCGTGGGGGTATTGGGCGGATCTCCACTGGCCATCACCGCAGAAGTACCGGTAGGCACGAATCCTGTGAACCTCACGGTTCTCCCCAATGGCAAGAAGATCTACGTCCTGAATGCAGGCGATAACTCTGTCACTGTCGTGGATACCAGCGACAATAGCGTGGTGGCAACGCTCTCCGATCCGCTGGCGTCAACTCCGGTCTGGGCGGTTCCATCGGCTGATAGCAGTCATGTATATGTCGTGAATCGGGGTTCGTCGAATGTGAGCGTGATCGACGCAACCAGCGATACGATCGTCGCAACTCTCGCAGTCGGGAGCTCGCCCAACTACGCAATTTTCGACGTTCACAATCAACGAGTGGTCGTAACAAATCCAGGAGCGGGAACTTCTCAAGGTTCTATCAGCGTAATTGTCGCAGATGCAACGTCACCGTTATTTTTAAAACCGCAAGGGACGACGATTGTCAGCGTAGGAATCAATCCTCGATCCGTAGCAGCTTTAGCGGATGGTACGCGACTCTATGTAGCAAATACCGGATCGAATTCGGTGAGCGTCGTCAATAACCTTAGTTTAACGGTGTCGAAAACTATTCCTGTAGGGACCGCTCCGGTTTCGATTTCTTCCGATGATGAGAGCGCCAAGGTCCTAGTCGCGAACCGAGATTCCAGCAACGTCTCAGTAATCAACACGTCGACGGACACTGAGCTAACCGACTCCTCAGGCAATCTGGTCCGAATTCCGGCACCGCAAGTCGACCCCAATTGTGTCTCAACGGCGTCGTCGTCGTGCGCGAGGCTAAATCCAATTTTCATTGCGGTCGGGCCAGGCTAGACGAGCTAAGAACCACGAGAAAAGGGAAGACTCAAGCATTTGATTTCAGGATGGTTGTGACTGCGTATGTTCGCCGTCTTGCAATCAGGGAGTTCGCCGGATCTCCTTCTCAATCCTTCTCGCTTTTCGCGGTCCTTTGATTCTCGGCTCAATTGACGCCAAGCGAGCTCAGACATCTCAGTCAGCTCTTGCCCTCTTGAAGAGCGTTGAAGGCTTCCGACCGACTCAAACCTAAAGACGCGATCGAGAGGCCATATTCATGGATGGCAATAACGATACTAAATATGGCGTTCGTGCCTATAGCGAAAAATCAGACCAAGACCTAATGTTCGGACTGGGCTAATCTGCTGATCCGAAACTGGGATCAAAGACCGCGGCCTCAAAGGAGATTTGAAATGCTCACGCTTAGTCTGTTTGTTCGCCTCGAGGCGAAACCGGGGAAGGAAGAGGACGTTGCAGCGTTCCTGAAACAAGGCCTGCAACTCGCCAATCAGGAGACAACGACTCCCCTATGGTTCGCGCTGCGGCTTGGGCCGTCTACGTTTGCCATATTCGACGCCTTTCAGGATGAAGCAGGACGGCAGAATCATCTGAACGGACCCATTGCTAAAGCTCTCATGACGCAGGCTCCGAACTTGCTCGCCGCCGCTCCTGTGATCGAGCGAATGGAAGTACTCGGCGCCAAGCTGCCTAGATAGAGGCCATCGGCGATTGGCAGTCGGAGTTCGGCCAGGGCCACGTTTGTCGAGGCTGTGCAGAAGAACCAAGGTCCAGATCGGAAAGCACAGGCGTCAAGAACGCGTTGTCACGAGGCGGGATCGGGTAGGAGGATTCGAACTTGCCAATTGAGGTGGTGAGGCTCGGGTCACCGAGGAGAGTAAATGAGGGCTTGCGGATCGGCACGGTTCGCAGACCGCCACGCGGAGTGCCGAAAACTCAATTCGCAAAGCGAGATTTTTACGACGTGTGGTTGCCGAATCTTGCCCCAAGCCAGGAGCTGGTGGTATTCGCCCAGCGATCACAGGATGAGAAACAGTGGAAGGCGTTCGAGCGCAAATTCCGAGCCGAAATGAACAAGCCAGACGCGGCCAGACTCCTTGATGTGCTGGCGGCTTTGTCTCGCCAGACTAACTTTTCAATAGGTTGTTACTGCGAAAACGAAGAACGGTGTCACCGTTTCATTCTTAGGACGCTGCTGACGGAACGAGGGGCCGAATTCTGGTGAGGTCTTAGGCGATCACTGCCGCCGTGCGCTCTTCCTTCCGGCGGCGGTTATAGCGCATCGCGATGTTCATGAAGACGCTGCCTTTTGCCGTTTCGAAACACATCACCAGAGCTTCGGTTTCTTCACTGCCGCTCAGGCCTTGATCGGCGGTATGCACTGCCGGCGGCGCAATCTTGAAGCGGAAGCCTTGGTCGTTGAGGCTGGTCACGGCATTGCCAATCACCATGTTTGCGAGCTCGCACAAGGTTTCGCGCACTAGGTCGTCCGAAGCTTCAATCTCGCCGCCGGCCAAATGCTTGGCAATTTCCAGGGCGGTCGAGGCGTCTGTATCGAGGATGATGCGTCCTTCGATGTCTCCGGCTATCTCGATGAGGGCTGCGACTCCTTTGCGGCGATAAGTTTCTTCTTCCATGCTCACATCGCCGACACGAGTCTCGCATTGCATGCTCTCCGCCAGCACCGCGTCAGCGGAATTAATGAAGGGTTGGATCAATTCCATCTTCATGGCTAGCGCCCTCCCGCACCTACGGCTTGCGGAGTGAGGACCTCGTCGCCCATGACGTAGCGAATCACTTCATATAGGACATCGGCCTTCACCGGTTTCTGCACGAAATGGCGGGCCCCTTTCTGCAGCGCGGCGACGATATTTTCCTGGTACCCAACCGAGGAAACCATCACGACGCGCGCCTGCGGATTCTGGCGAACAATCCGCTCCGCGGCTTCGATGCCCTCCATCTGGGGCATGGTGATGTCCATCAGCACCAAGTCGGGTTGCAGGCGCTCATACTCGGTGATGGCCGTGCAGCCGTCGCCGGCTTCGCCGACCACCGATCCCCCGAACGACTCCAGCATCTTCGCGAGGTTCTTGCGCGCGAAAATCGAATCGTCCACTACCAGGTATCGCACCGGCTTGTTGTCTTTGGTTCGAACCAACATCGCAAATTGTTCCATAACGGTTCTCCTTACTGCTTTAGCCCTTGTCCCCCGGATTGATTCCGGCTATTTCCGATCTACACGTCGGCCCCAACCTCAATTTGGTGGGGCGCTGCAATTGAACAATGCCGAATCAACAGATTCGCCAGCGCGTCCAGTGGCACTACGCGCATGGCATGGCCTCGCTCGATGGCTGCTTTGGGCATGCCGAATACCACGCAGGAATGTTCGTCCTGGGCGACGGTGAGTCCGCCTGCGGCCCTCACCGCGCCTAGCCCGTCGGCTCCGTCTTCGCCCATCCCAGTCATGAGCAGAGCGATCGCTCTTGCTCCTAATTCGTTGCCGATCGACTGAAAGAGAACATCCACCGACGGCCGATGGCCATTGATCTTGTCGTCATCTCCCAGCACAACTACGTCGCCGAGAGGCATTCGCCGTATCCTGATGTGCCGGTTGCCAGGACAAATCAAGGCGCGTCCGGCCAGCAGCACGTCTCCGGAACGGGCCTCTTTTACGTCGATTGCACAACACTCGTTCAACCTTCGCGCAAACAATTCGGTGAAACCTTCCGGCATGTGTTGTACCACCACAAGCGCGCCGGCAAAATCTCCAGGAAGCTGCGACAGCAAGTACTGCAGCGCATTTGGCCCGCCTGTAGAAATGCCTATAGCAACGACCTTTTCGGGCTTTTTGAATGGTCGCCGTAAAGGCTTTTGTGGACGGAAGCCCTCGGGGACCGCCGCCCGTTCTTTGGGCGGGCCCGACTTCGCCGCTACCTTCACCTTGCTGACAAGCTGCTCGGCGATTCCTTCGAGTCGAGCCTGCCCCGCATCGAACGGTTTCGCAACAAAATCGAACGCCCCAAGCGACAAAGCTTTAAACGTCGCAGCAGCTCCATTAACGCTATGCGCGCTCACAACTACGACAGGCAGACGATAGTTGCGGGTGATTTGGCGCAGCGTTTCCAATCCGTCCATGCGCGGCATTTCCAAATCGAGAGTCACTACGTCGGGCTTGAGTTCTTCGATCTTCTTCAAACCGAAGCTTCCATCCATGGCCGTGCCTACCACTTCAATTTCTGGATCTCGCGCCAGGATGCTGGGAATTAGCTTTCGCATCAGAGCCGAATCGTCAATGACCAAAACTCGAACCTTGGGGGAGCCGTTCACGCGGTAGCCGCCTCCATCAGCTCTGGAGTCTTGCCAAGCCGCGTTACCACTGCGGACAGGTTGAGAATGAGCACCACGCTGCCATCGCCAAGGATCGAGGCTCCGCTCACAAGGTCCGTTGACACGAAATCGTCGTCGAGAGCTTTGATTACTAGTTCTTCTTCCCCTACTAATCCATCCACGATCAATCCAAACTTACGGTCCGCGATGTTCACCACGACGACAAAAATCTTTTGGCTGGACCTCACCGGGCCGCGCTGCACAAGTTGCCGCATGCGCACCAAGGTGAGTACCTGATCGCGCAGTTGCATCACCTCATGTTGATCGACGCGGTGGATGGCAGAATCCGAAGCCCGCGAGATCTCCAGCACTGACGCCAGTGGAATCGCGTACAGCCGATCGGAAACGCGGAACATCAGCGCCTTGATGATGGCCAGCGTAAGCGGCACTTTCAGCAGGAAAGTTGTGCCAACATTCGGTTTGGAGTCAATCGAGATCGAGCCCTTGAGCTGTTCCACGACTGTGCGGACAACGTCCATGCCAACGCCGCGTCCCGAAATGGAAGTAATTTGCTCGGCAGTGCTGAGGCCAGGATGAAAGACCAGATGCAGGGCCTCGCTGTCCGAGAGGCGTTCGGCTTCGTCGTGCGTGAGAATGCCTTTTTCGACCGCCTTGCTTACCAGCTTGTAGCGGTCGATACCGCCGCCATCATCGGAACACTCAATTACGATCTGATTGCCTTGGTGATATGCGTTCAGCCGCACAGTTCCCTGGGCCGGCTTGCCTGCCGCCAGACGTTCTGCCGGAGTCTCGATCCCATGGTCAATCGAGTTTCGAACCAGATGTGAAAGCGGCTCGCTTAGAGCGTCGAGAATAGTCTTGTCCAGGTCGGTTTCCTCGCCGGAAAGCTGCAACGCCACATCCTTACCGCAGGATTTCGCCACATCGCGCACAATGCGAGGGAAGCGGCGGAATATCTGTTCCACCGGGACCATGCGAATTTTCATGACCGATTTCTGAAGATCGTTCAATACGCGGGATTGGAATGCCATTGCATCGGCGAGCTTTGGCCGCAACGGGTCCTTGCTGAATCGTTTCTCAAACTCGCCCAAACTCTGCATGAGCATGGACTTTCCGATGACAAGTTCACCTACTAGATCCAGAACCGCGTCGATGCGCTCCGCATCCACCCGCAGTTTGGCGCCGCTGGATGACGGAGATACTACGGGGCTGTCCGCTGAAGGTCCATCGGTCTGTGCCTCTGCGATTCCGATCACATCGCCCGAGTCATCGTTCATGACTCCTGGCGGTGAGAAGCCTTCGCTGGAAGACTCAGACGCAGGTTTGCCAGCTTGTTCTACCAGAACATCCGAGATCAGCGAAGGAATGCGGCACTTTTTCGCCACGACTGCCACAGGCTGCAAAGTAGCAATAGCAAACTCCACGACGTCGAGTTGGTCGGCCGCAATTGATGAATCTGGAAAGACGGCAAGAATCTCGCCCAATCGAGAAAGAACATTTTTTACGAGCTGCATTGCCGCCGCCTTCATCGGACAACTGGGATCGACAGCGAGAGCTACGTGATAAACATTTTGTTCTCGTAACATGGCCTGCTGTATCGCCATCTGCTCGTATTCCGTCCAGGCGAAGTGACCGCTTAGCTTGTAGGGAACAATGTGCCTGGGTGCAGGGCGAGCAACGAGCTGCCGGATTTGTTCGCGCAGTGCCACCGGAGAGAGAATGGGCTCGGAAGCGCGATAAGCAGCCAGCATCTCGGAAAAGACATCTGCCGCCTGCAAAACAATCTCAGCGAGTTTGCCATTGCTGCTGGCAGCGACCTCGGGCGTGAGCACGTCTTCCAACTCATGAGCAAGATTGCTGAGTGCCTCGAAGCCGCAAGCCGCTGAATCGCCTTTCAAAGTGTGAACGGTGCGGCGCGTTTCGCGAACGACTTCCGCGTCGCCGCAGTGCTGCTCGAGCTTCAAACCTTCTTCGTTGAGCGCCTGCAACAACTCGGACGCCGTCTCAAAGAAGAGCTCTTTCAGCTCAACTGACCGCTCATCGGAAAAGAAGGTCAAACCGTGGCCTCGATTCGTTGGTACGCCGTGCCATTGTTTTGGTGGATCATGCGGAACTTATCCGTAAGCCCGAACAGGCTTTCCGCATGGCCCACAAAGAGATAGCCCTCAGAGTTCAAGCAACGGTAAAACTTGTTGATCAGCCTCTTCTGCTCGGCTTCATCGAAGTAGATCATCACATTGCGGCAGAAGATTACGTCGTTACGCTGCGGCAAAAACTCAGTCTTGAGATTGTGAAAGTCGAAATGGACCAACTCTTTCACCGCTTTCTTGACTACGTAGCGGTCGCCGAGCTTGTCGAAGTAGCGGAGGCGATAAGAGTAATCCACCGGTTCCATCTGCAGGTCGGAGTAGGAAGCCTCCTGCGCTGCGCGCAGTGCGGAGTAGCTAATGTCGGAAGCCAGGATCTCCACTTTCCACGGAGGGGGAATCAACGGCTTCGGCGAAGGCATGTCGAAGGGAAGAGGATTACGCAAATAGTAGTACGCCAATGCGTCGGAAATCTGCATGGCCATGGTGTAGGCTTCCTGCCCGGTAGAGCAGCCTGCGCTCCAGCAACGCAGAGTCCAGTCTCTGCGTGCCTGCTTGCGATGAAGGATTTCTTCGAGAATCGTTTTCTGGAACAGTTCGAGCTGCGCCTTGTTGCGGAAGAAGCTGGTCTCGTTGACAGTCAGATTCTCCAGCAGGGAACTGAGTTCAGTTTTACCTTCCCGGCTGGTGAGCAGCCGATAGTAGCTATAGAAGCTATCCAAACTGCAAGCCTTGAGGCGGCGCTGCAGCCGGTCTTGAAGGAAATGGACGCGACGCTCGTCAAAGTGCATCCCGCACTCCTGGTACACGAGGGTTTGCAGGAGCTTTAGTTCAGCGTCGCTGATGTTGATCGGAACAGTGAAAGTAGCCATTGAGCTCTCTTGAACTGCATTCCCCCCGCGAATTAGTGGGGAAGTCCGCCGCGGACTTGTACAACGTTCTCATGCGACCGCCGGCGCCAGCTCTCCCAGCCGCCGCAACTCGCCTTTTTGCAAAATCTTAGTGAGATCGATGAGGATCACTAGCCGGCCATTGAGCTTGCCTACCCCGGTGACATACTTCAGTTCACTGTCCGCGAATACTTGAGGAGGAGCTTCGATCTCGCTTTCGGGAAGACGGATCACCTCCGATGCGGCGTCCACGATCAGGCCGACCATTTTTGTCTCGATTTCCGCCACCAGGATGCGATTCTTACGACTGGCTTCAATTCGCGTTTCGCCGAAGCGTTTGCGCAGATCCACGATAGAAACAATCTTTCCCCGTAGATTGATCACGCCTTCGATGTACTCGGGAGCATCGGGTACAGCGGTGATCTCGGGAAGGCGAACGATTTCGTGCACCAGGTGGATCGGTACACCGAATGTCTCCTTCCCGATCCGGAATCCCACGAGTTGTAGATCCTTTGCCATTGCGGGTCCTCGGTTTGCCGGAGTTAGCTTACGGTCGCATATTCGGAAAGCGCGTTGTACTCGTCGCGGCGCGGATTCCCGTTGCTCCCACGACTCCCGCGGGCGTTCACATTCAGGGACTCGAGCACGAAACGGTCCATCGAATCAAGAAGAGTGCGGGACATCTTGGACATCTGTTCTGCCGACGCCGCAAGTTCGGTAGAACCGGAAGTAGAACGTTGAATAAGCTCGCGCATCTTCTCCATGGCGCGAACCACTGCCTGAGCTCCGGATGCCTGCTCTTCGACCGAAGAATTGATCTCATGCGTTATCTCATTCAGGCGCGTGGTTGCGCGCGCAATTTGCGATGAACCGTTAGATTGCTCGTTCGTGGCGGCCCCAATCTCCTGGGCAAATTTGTAAACCTCGGTCACCACGTTGGAGATCTTCTTTAGCGCGGTGCTGAGGTCCGTTCCCTGCAGCAGCCCGTCGTTCACGATGGAGGTGCTCTTTTCCATGTTCTCGACGGCTTTGCGGGCTTCCTTCTGGATGCTCTGGATCAGTTCGGAAATCTCGCGCGTTGATTGCGCCGACTTTTCCGCCAGCTTGCGAACCTCATCGGCAACCACCGCAAATCCGAGCCCGTGCTCGCCGGCACGGGCGGCTTCGATGGCCGCATTCAGCGCCAGGAGGTTGGTTTGCTCTGCCAAATCGTCGATCACTTCGACGATCTTGCCAATGTTGTCGGCCCGTTCTCCAAGTTCACCGATGATGTGCGACGAAGTCTGAATCGAGTTGTTGATGCGATTCAATCCATCGGTAGCTTTCTCCATAGTTTGGATTCCGCTGTGCACCTCTTCCCGCGATCGCTGGGAGATGTCGAGCAGAACCTTGGCCGTGTCGGCCACGCGCTGGATAGAGGCCACCATCTGATCGATCGATGCCGACGTCTCGCTAACGCTCGACGCCTGCGTCTGAGTGTTCTTCACCATGTTCTGCACGTTGATGCTCATTTCGTGCATGGTGCTGGTGACTTCGTCGATCGCCGAGGCAGCCTGAATGTTGATTTTGGCCGACTCGTCAGAGGCGCTCGCCACTTCGTTGGAGCCGCCGGAGACCTGGGATGCGCTATCGCGGACGCTCTTTACCAATGCCCGCAAGCCGATGGTCATTTCGGCGAAAGCCCGACCCAGCGTGTCGCGCTGCGAGCGCGGCTGAACGTGAACCGTCAAGTCTCCGCCGGCGATGGCTTCCGAGAGTCCAGCCATCTCCTTGAGATAGGAGATCATTTTGTTGAAGCTTTTGCTCAGTTCGCCCACTTCATCCTTGCGCTCGATGTCGATCTTCTGGTCGAGATCGCCAGAATCGCCGATCTCTTTCGCAACATTCATCAGGCGCAGCAAGGGCTCAGTAATCGACTTCGCCGTGTAGTAGGCAATGGCCACTCCGCCCGCGATAGCGAGAAGGGCGACCACAATCGACAGCCTGCGGGTGATCGTGCCTGCGCTTTCGTCGGAGGCTTCCTGCTGCTGCAGGCCCATTTCCGTTGCTCTCATGGTTTGATCCACGGGATCATTGACCCTTTTGAGCCAGTCGGCGGGAATTTGCTGCAGATAAAATATCTGTAGTTCGGCGACGGTTGAGTTGCCGGCATCCACCTGTTTGCGCTTCTCAATCAGGGGACGCGCGAAATGTTCGTTCCAATCGCGCTCCGCATCGCTCAACCGCTCCAGGGGAGCTCGCTCTTCGGCCGTGGCGTTGGTCTCGGTGCTACGGATTTCATCTTCGAGGCGAGCAGCGCCATTCAGCACTTTGTCAGCTTCGCTGGAGTCACCGCTCAACAGATAGTTGCTTAGGTGGATCTGGTTCTGGCTTAACCCATACTGCAGCGCCGAAGTATCGCGCAGGAGCTGAAATGAGCGTTCGGTACTCTTCTTCGCCGCGTGCTCACGCTCCAGAGCGCCGAGGGTGACCAAGGCCAGCACGAACACTAATGCGATCATGCCGGTAAAGCCGTAATAGAGCTTCTTTGCGATTGTCATTGCGAATCCACCTGCGATAGTTACGTTGGCCCCGTCAGTTGCTGCTGTTGAAACGAATCTCCACAACTTCCGTAGCTTCTGGACCGGGCTCATACTTCCATTGCTTTACAGCAGTTTCGGCGGCATCGATCAGCAAGGGATGACCCCCCAGGGGTTTTACCGACTTGACCTGGCCGCTGCTGGCCACGATGAGTTCCAGCCTGACTGATCCACTGACGTTCATTTTTCTGGCAAGTTCCGGATATTGAGGAGCCACTCTTGATTTGATTTTTCTAGGGGCATCGTCTGCGTGCATCAGCGCTGCAAGACCGAGAACGGTACTCAAGATGACTAGTAACCAGCGAGACTTTTGGAAGAGGTTAGGCACAATGGTCTCCTTGGACAGATGAAGTCAGCATAGGAAATGCACGGTTGCTGCCAAGCAAGAGACAAAATGACTTTGGTAATGGATAGGGATGTAAGCTACTGATTCCAAAAGCAAATCATGGCTATAGGCTGGCGCACTCTCCCTGCGGATCGGACGCAGATCGTCTCAGGCTCGACAGATTTTGGCAAGTCTCACGTCTCAGCATGAGAAATCCGAGGCAAGTAACTGGTTACCTTAGGTGCTCCTCAGTTCGCTTTCGTATTGACTCAAATTGAGAATGCAAGCTACCGTCGCAACTTAAAGGATTTCGTTTTGAGACGAACATCCAGCTTCCAATGTCCCACTCGTCGCCCACAACTGCGCACGCCCCTGTCGGCTTAGGATCCAGACATGACCTAGATGTTTCCGAGCGTCACCGCAAACGGGCGGAGACACTGGTTTCGTTCGCCCTGGAGTTGGGGGCCTCGGTCGAATTAGAAGATCTCGCGAACAAATTCTCGGCTCGCGCCATGGAGACGCTCGAGGCCCGGGCTACCTTCATGGCATTGATCCGTGGCTCGCGTCCGCAAACTATTGCCATGCGGGGCATTTCTGCGGAACTGGAGCAGCAAGCGGCAAAACATCTAAACCGTGCGCTGGAGACTTTCTTTCCACGACAATCTCTCAAAGCCATTGCCATTCCGGGCGAGCAGTTCGATCCGCAACTTGCGCGCGAACTGGCTTGGGAGGAAGTGATCCTGGTTCCACTCTTTGGAGGTGGAAACCAATTGCTGGCGGTCTTAGGACTCGCGGATTGTCGTCGTCATTCCGATTCCGACATTGAACTGGTGCAGGCAATGGCAACGCATGCGGCCGCAGCGTTGCAGAACTCGCAACTCTTCGCGCGAATAACACGCTCCAGCCGACAGTGGGCGGAGATGTTCGACTCCATCTCCGACTTCATGCTTCTACATGACGAACATCAGCGAGTGCTCCGGGTGAACCGTTCTTTATCGGAAAAGCTGAACAAGCAGCCGTCACAGTTGCTGGGACTTCTGGTGCGCGATCTGTTTGTCCCTTCCTCCAACCTGCCCGCATGTCCTTTCTGCATCGATCTTCGCGGGCAGGAGTTTCGCGAAGAGTTTCGCGATCCCAAAACCGGGAGCGTCTATCTGGTTTCATCGTCCCACTTGCGGGGTGGAAGCGAAGAAGCGCAGCAGATCGTACACGTGCTGAAGGATGTGAGCGCAAGCCGCCACGCCGAGCGCCTTTATCGGGAACTGTTCGACAACATTCAGGAGGGCGCGTACTTTTCAGCGCCCGACGGTCGCCTGCTGGAAGTGAACGATGCTCTCGTTCGCATGCTGGGCTACGACAGCCGTGAAGAGCTATTGAGCGTAAAAGCCCACGATCTCTATGTCGAGCCTGCGCATCGCGAGATCGTAACGCGTGCTCTAAATCAATTTGGGCGCTTGCGCAACCATGAGCTTGCACTCCTGCGCCGCGACCGTTCCATCATTTACGTTCTCGAAAACAGCTTCGTGATTCGCAACGAGACCGGACAGGTAGTGGAATATCGCGGCGTGCTGCTCGACATCACCGAGATCAAGCATGTGCAGTCACAACTCCTGCGCGAGCACGACTTCAATACGCAAATCCTGAATCACACGCAAAGCCTGATTGCGGTAGTAGATACTGCCGGCCTGGTGAGTTATGCCAATCGCCGATGTTGCGAAGTAGCCACTGGCGGAGAAGGGGATCTTGTCGGATCGCGTCTGGAGACCATCATTTCGTCATCCCATCGACCAGTGTTTCGCAGAGCCCTTGAGTGCGTGCTGGACGGAAAGGCCGTCAACAACCTTGAGCTTCCCTTAGCGCGCGGGAACCAAAGCATCGGCAGCTTCTCCGTGAACTTGAGCCCAATGAAGGTGCCGAGCGGTGAGGTAAACAGCCTTGTAGCCGTAATGACTGACATTACCGACGTTGCCATGCTTCAAGCCAAGCTAATGCACACGGAGAAAATGGCCGCCGTCGGCCAGCTAGTTTCGGGTGTTGCCCATGAAGTCAACAATCCTTTGACAGCGATCATGGGCTTTGCAGACTTGCTGCTAGAAAATCCCGAGCTTCCCTCAGATGTCAGGGAGGACTTGCAGGTGATCGTGCAGGAGGCGCACCGCACCCGCGAAATTGTCCAGAATCTGCTAAGTTTTGCGCGGCAAACGACGCCGGAAAAACAGCCCGTGGACGTGAACCAGGTATTGCGCCGCACAATTTCGTTGCGGGCCTACGACATGGGAAGCCACGGCATCGAGCTCACCGAGGAGTTCGATTCCAAGCTGCCGGAGATCATTGGGGACGCCCACCAACTGCAGCAGGTTTTTCTCAATATCCTCAACAACGCCTGTGACGCGGTTAGGGAAGCCAGCCGGCGCGGCAGAATTTCGATTGTGACCATGCAGGTTGCAGAGTCACTCGAAGTGCGCTTCCGCGACAACGGTCCTGGCATCACGAATGCCGATCGAATCTTCGATCCCTTTTACACCACGAAGGAAGTTGGCAAGGGTACCGGCCTTGGTCTGAGCATCTGTTATGGCATTGTGCGCGAGCACAATGGCGAGATCATTTGCTTCAATAATCCGGATTCGCAAGGGGCAACATTCGCGATCCGCTTGCCGCTGATGCGGGCTGCCGCCGTCAAAGCGATGACAGCCTCGGCAAGCTAACCAGAGATTTAACGAAAACAGACATGAGCAAAGAACTCCCCCTGCTGGTGATCGAGGATGAAAGCGCGGTGATGTCGTTCCTGCGGGCAGCTTTGGAGCGAAACGGATATCAGATTGTCGGTGCAACTTCGGGAGCCGAAGGTCTGAAGCTTCTGGAGAACGGAATGTACATGGGAGTGATCTCTGACATGCGCACCCCTGGCGGGGTCACCGGTGCAGACGTTCATGCGTGGATTCGCGCTCATCGGCCTGAATTACTGCACCGCATTTTGTTTATTACGGGTGACACAGTGAACCAGGAAACCATGGCGATCCTGGAAAAGACCGGCGCGCCCTGCATCGAAAAACCGTTCCGCGTAGCGCAACTGCTGAAAAGTGTAGAGATGCTGCTGTCAGGGGATTGCCGATGAATGACAGCAAGTTTCATTTGATGATCGTGGACGATCAGGAGAGCATTCGTAAGCTCTGCATGACGGTTGGCGCTTCGCTTGATCTGCTATGCACGCAGGCCGAGAGTGCCGAAATCGCATTGGCGCGCCTCGACAGCGAAGCTCCGGAGATGATCCTGGCTGACTTGATGATGCCCAACATGTCGGGTCTGGATTTTCTAACCGAGATCAAGCGCATGCTGCCGCATACGGAAGTCGCGATCATGACCGGGCACGGTTCCATCGAGACCGCCGTCCGAGCGATGCGCGCCGGCGCCTACGATTACATCACTAAGCCCTTTCGAATCGAGGAGCTCAAACTTCTGCTGCAACGGATGCGCGAGAAGGTGGAATTGGTCACAGAAAACTTGTTCCTGCGCGAGAAAGTCAGCACGGAGATGGACTTGAACGGCATCGTGGGTTCTTCAGCGAAGATCCAAGACCTGCTGCGAGTAGTCGCGCGACTGAAAGATACCCGCACTCCAGTGTTGATCACGGGCGAGAGCGGAACAGGAAAGGAACTGATCGCACGGGCCATCCACTTCCGCGGGCAATATGCCAAACGGCCTTTCGTTGCGGTGGACTGTGGATCGTTGGTTCCAACTCTCATCGAAAGCGAATTGTTCGGATACGAGAAGGGAGCATTCACTGGCGCCGCCAAGAGCAAAGAAGGGCTTTTTGCCAGCGCGAACGGCGGCACTGTCTTCCTTGACGAAATCGGGGAGTTGCCGCTTGAGATGCAAGCCAAGCTTCTTCGCGTTCTGCAAGAGAAGGAAGTACGTCCGGTGGGTAGCAACACCCGTGTGAAGGTAGATGTGCGCGTCATTGCCGCTACGAATCGTGACCTGGAAGCGGCATATCGAGATGGTTCTTTCCGCAAGGATCTTTATTTCAGGCTAAACGTAGTCACGGTTCACCTGCCGCCTTTGCGCGAAAGGAAGGCCGACATTCCCGCCTTGGTGCACTGGTTTCTCAACAAGCTGGCGCCCGATCAGACGATCCAGGTTACACATGAAGCCATGCAAGATCTCTTTGAATACGACTGGCCGGGAAACGTCCGCGAACTTGAGAACTGCATTGAACGCGCAGTCGCCCTGGGTAGTCAGAATGTTATCGACCTCCACGATCTGCCGCCGGCGATCCGCCGGCTCTCAGAAGATTCGGATGAGTCGATCGAACCGGCAGCCATCAGTTCGACGGATCTGGAGGAGTTGGAGCGGGAAACGATCATGCGTGTCTTCGAGCAAACCAAGGGAGACAAGCAGCTCACCGGACGCATGCTAGGCATCAGCCGAGCGACGCTGTATCGCAAATTGAAGCGTTACAACATAGGTCCTGCGGAAAAGGCAAGCGTCTCTGCTGGCGGCCACCCCTAGTCCGAAAAGCCAAACGTGAGACAGATGTTTCAGTTTGAGACAAGGAACAAAACTGACAGAAGACCGCGATGGGGTTCCGTTAAGGGAATCAATCGTTTACGCGAGAATCAACTTTGGCACCCGCCTTGCACTTCTTTAACCGTCGAAATCTGCCTTCGGGCAGGGAATAGAGAAGCGAATGCCATTCCTCCCCGATTCAGGAGTGCGGAACAAGCAGGTGTTGGACGCAAGAGACGGCGAGCTTGAACGGTTAGCGCAATTCTTCCCGGATGGAATGAGGGTCAAGATGCCGGTGCAGGTAGTGCGTCTGCCGCTCGGCTCATCAGACTCGATGGCAACGGTGCTTGAGTATGGCACTTCGCGCGAAGTCATCTTTCGCTGCGAACTGCCCGTGGAGTTTGGCGATCGCGTAAGACTCACCAATAAAGACAGATCTCTCGATGCAGAAGCAGAAGTGACCGCCGTGCAGATCGGAGCTTCAGAGACGCTGGTTGCCGCTCGATTCACTGCTGAAATCCCCAACTGGATTATCAAATCATGAGCAACGCAGCCGTATCACTCGTCGAGATCGCATCCGAATGGCGCACTTTGCGTCGTCTGTTTCCGTTTTATTCCGCCCTGATTCGGGAATTTCAGCTCGAAGTGCCGTATTGCAAGGAGCTGGAGAACCCG
>Ga0307479_10000720_pt1 | contig 29982 bp, 26 predicted proteins | sample atmos_gasesECM4C_FD_203743 | JGI IMG/M metagenome (GOLD analysis project Ga0307479, IMG submission 203743) | Hardwood forest soil microbial communities from Morgan-Monroe State Forest, Indiana, United States - atmos_gasesECM4C_515 | ecosystem: Environmental > Terrestrial > Soil > Temperate...
GTCCGCTGATCCCACGATCAGCACGCTCGTCCAACAAAATCTCGATCCTCTGCTCCGTCTCGCAAGCCTTTCCGCGCTCCAGATCTCGTCCGGCCGCCTCGACGCCGCCGACGCCGCCCTCCGCTCCACCGCCCAATTCGACCTCCGCATCGCCTACGGTGAATCAATCGACAAGCAAGCCGAAATCTCGCGCCTAAAGAAAGAAGCCGAGCGCCTAGCCAAAGACATCGAGTCCAAAAAATCCCGCCTCGCCGACGAAACCTTCCTAAGCAAAGCCCCCGCAAAAATCGTCGACGACCTGAAATCCACACTCGCGTCGCGCATCGTCGAGCATCAAAAACTCCTCGACCGCCTAGCCCAACTCGAATAACGCCTCAAATGGCGCAGGCACTCCTGTCTGCGCTGACGAAGACAACGTCAAAAGAAGCCACGCCTGTTCGCGGACCTCTCAGCGGCGAATCCAACAGGCCCGCCCTCGCATCAGTGATAGTGGGAGCCATTATGCGCTTCGCTAGAATCGCCTTCACAGTAGCCGGAATGTACGGCATCGTAGTCCTCGTTCCGCCGCTCTTTCTCGAATCAAAATTCGGCCGCGACTACCCGCCGCCCGTCAGCCACCCGGAATTTTTCTACGGCTTCTTCGCACTTGGAATTGCCTGGCAGGTCCTGTTCCTGATTCTCGCCACCGACCCAATCAAATACCGCGCCATGATGATTCCATCCATGCTGGAAAAAATAGGCTACCCCGTCGCGCTGATCTTCCTGCATCTCCAAAATCGTATCGCCCCGCGCATGTTCGCCCTCGGCAGCCTCGACTGGTTCTTCCTGATCCTCTTCGCCATCGCCTACGCCAAAACCGCTCCCGAAACAGCCAATCTTCATGTACCCCTAGCGTCAAGCCGCCGCCCCTGACGTTCCAGTAGCACAGGTATTCCTGCCTGTGCCCAACTAACGATCAGCAAGGTCGCGCTACTGGGCAAACCACGCGAAATCGTTCCTCTCGCTTTGCGCTGCCTTTCGCCACTAAGGATCCTGACGAGCAATCTCAACCCAGACCCCGAATTCGATAGTAGGACGCTGCACTTCCGTAACGCCGGGGTCTCGCCGGCTCTTTTGAATTTTGCCGTCGTCTTTTCGCTCTCCCCACCTTTCTCATCCGCTACCCTTCCCGCAATGCTCAACGCCGAAGCTTCCGCCCCGTTATATAATCCCCACCAACAAGTTCCCAAAACCCAGCATCCCATCGGGAGCCCACATGCGAATACTCCGCCCTCTCGCACTCATCCTGATCGCACTCCTCGCGCGCCCAGCCTTTCCCCAGGACGCCCCCGCCAAGCGCCTCACCAATCAAGACATCATCGAAATGACCAACCTCAACCTCTCCGATGACGTCATCATCGCCAAAATCCGCAGCGCCACCGGCGCCGACGCCTCCAGATTCGACACCAGCGTCGATGGCCTCAAAGCCCTCAAAGCCGCCAACGTTTCCGACGCCGTAATCAAAGTGATGATCAACCCCGCTCCGCCTCCTCCGCCTGTAGTCACCACCGCCGCCCCCATGACCCTCGATCCGAATTTTCCGCCACCGGAAGTCGGCGTCTACTGGAAAGACGGCCCCACCTTCGTCTTCATCGAAGGCGCCGCCATCGCGCGCACCAAAGCCGGTGGACGCGCCGCCAGCTTCGCCACCGACGGCATTCGCGGTCAGCACTGGGACGCAGTCCTCGAAGGCCCCACCTCGAAAAATCATGTGAAGGATCGCCGCCCGATTTTTTATCTTTACGTTCCAGACGGCTCCAGCGCCGCCGATTACGCGCTGATCAAACTCCAGAAGAAAGGTGACCGCCGCGAATTTCAGGTAGGCTCTTTCGGCGGCATCGGCGGCGGCAAATCTGGCGTCAAGAAAGACAAGGAAGTTGCCTGCTCCTCCGAACACGTAGGCATCAGAATGTACAAAATCACCCTCAACGAAGACCTCAAGCCCGGCGAATACGCCTTCTTCATGGGCACAGGCTCCCAATCCAACATGTCCTCAGGCCGCGTCTCCTCTTCCTCAGGAGGCGCAGCCAGCGGCCGCGTCTTCGACTTCAACATCCCCGAGTAGCCGACTTATTGGTCAAATTGACCTACCGACCGCCGTCATTATAGAGAGGGGGATTTATCAATTCCATCCGAACGGATGTATCCCGCAGGCAGAAGAGTATTTGAACCTTACAGCGGCAAACCGATCTGGTTTAGCAAATTTGCCCAGCGGGGATCGGAGTGGAGGGAGTCGAAGGTGGGGAACCGGATGACGGCCAGCAGTTCATCGTCGTTGTCGGAATAGGCGCGCTCGAGATACTCGAAGGCCTTGTCGCGATCTCCCGCAGCCACGTAAGCAACGGCCACGTTCGCGGGAACCGGCCCGTGGGTGGTGCTTAGCATCTCCTTTATGAACCCTTGCGCGTCCGGACTATACGACCCAGGATCCGTTCCGATTTTTTTGATTTCATTCACGGCGTCCGGGAAGCGGCCTTGCGTCGCATAGACCTGTGCCAGATAAAAGTGCGCTGGGACGAAGGAAGGATCCCGTTCGATCACCTTGTTGATTTGAGCGACCGCCTCTGGGAAGCGACGCGCTATCATCAACGTCAATCCGTAATTTACGTTCACGATTGGAGACAGCGGGTCGAGCGAGAGCGCGATGTGAAACTCATCGAGAGCCTGGTCAATCCGGTTTTGAGGTACGAGGAAAAGGAACGCATAAAAGTAATGAGCTGTCGCGTCGTTCGGGTTCAACTCGATCGCCCGGCGAAACTCCTGCTCGGCCTGGGTCCACGTCGCCTTCCTCGTCAACGCCACAGCGCGAGCCGTGTGCGCCTCGGGGAGCGAACTATCCAGCTCCAAGGCTTTTTGTGACGCCTGGTCAGCAAGGACAAGGGCTTGCTTAGGCGGAATTAATCGCCCATAACCACTCGCTACGCTGTAGCTGTTCGCAAGGCCGGTGTAGGCGAGCGCATAATTCGGGTCAGCGGCGATCGCCTGCTGAAACAAGGTGATACTTTTCAGCAAGCCCGCCGGCGTTCTTCCGTACCACAGCTGTCGCCCTTCCAAGTACAACCGGTACGCTTCTGGATTGGTCGTGCCCGCGCTTCCGATTTTTTGCTGCGCCTCTCCACTCAAATGAACTTGCAGCTTCTTTGAAACGTCGCGCGTGATGTCGCTCTGCACCTGCGTAATGTCCGAGAGTTTGCGAGCGTAGTGCGACCCCCATAGTTCGGTTCCGTCCGCGGTATTCACCAAGTCCGCCTGGACGCCCAATTCGTCGCCATGTTGCGTAATGCGCCCCATCAACACCGCACCCACGTCAAGCGATTTGCCAATTGTCTGCGGGTCTTGCTGATCTGCTTTGAAACGAAAAACCGTGCTGCGCGCCATCACTTTCACATTGGGAAGTTGTGAAAGCGTCCCGATCAGGCTCTCTGTCAATCCGTCGCTCAAGTACTCGTTGTTGGGGTCGGCGGTGGCGTTAACAAAAGGCAGAACCGCAATGGACGTAATCTTGCCGCCCGTTCCCCTTCCACGCAACAGATAGAATCCGGCAGCAACGGCCACGACCAGCAACGCGGCCAGGGCGCCCACAATCCAAGGCTTGCGATGGCCGGAAGGAATTGCGGTGGCAGCCGTGATGGATGAAGAACTTGCCGTAGCGGCGGCAACACTCGCAGAAATTTCGGCATGCGTCGAGCGCCCCGATTGCTGTTCGCGTTTCAGCCGCGCCAGGTCCGTGCGCAAATCAGTAGCGCTTTGGTACCGCAACGTCCGGTCTTTCTCGAGAGTCTTTTCGAGAATCCGCTCCATTTCCGGCGGCAGTTCGGGATTCAATCGTATGGCCGGCGTAGGTGCGGCATCGAGAATAGATTTGAAAATCACCCCGGACGTCTCGCCTCGAAAGGGGAGCGCACCGGTCGCCATTTCATATAGGACAGCGCCGAAGGAGAACAAATCGGTTCGCGCGTCGAGCTCTTTGCCGCGAACCTGCTCGGGAGACATATAAGCGACCGTTCCCAACGTGCTGCCCGGGCTGGTCAAATGTTCCGCGCTTGCTCCCGCAGTCATATCTCTTGCGACCGTGGCACCTGAGGAACCGGCACCCGTAAAAGTGATCTTGGCCAAACCGAAATCGAGAATCTTGGCGTGCCCGCGTTTGGTCACAAAAATGTTGGCCGGTTTGATGTCGCGGTGAATGATTCCCTCAGCGTGGGCGGCTTCGAGAGCCTCGGCGATCTCAATCGAGAGCGCGAGAAGGTCATCGGTGTCGAGCGGCTTGCCGTTGATGCAATGCTTCAGCGTTATGCCATCGAGATATTCCATTACGATGAACGGCTGACCGTCTTGCTGGCCGATTTCATGAATCGTGCAGATGTTCGGATGGTTCAAAGCAGAAGCAGCACGAGCTTCGCGACGGAAGCGTTCCAGCGCCTGCGGGTCGCGCACCACGTCGTCGGGCAGGAATTTCAGCGCCACGAAACGGCCCAGCTCGGTGTCCTCAGCTTTGTAGACAACGCCCATGCCTCCGCCGCCCAATTTTTCGAGGACGCGATAGTGGGAGATTGCACGGCCGATCGGCGACTGAGGTTCCGGCATGAATGGAGTTCAATCTTAGGATGCGTGTCGAGACAAGTCAACGAAGGCAGGCTACGTACGTACAAGTGAAGCTGTCAGATTATAAAATGAACCGTGGTGTGTCTGATTGCCATTGATAACGGAGGGTTTATCATTAGAAAGATTCTGGTTCGCCTGCCAATCCCGGTTTCAGGTCATCCGAGTTATCAGGACTTGATCCTCTGATTTTCACATTAAACTAACTTGACATCACTGGCTTCTGACCGCACCGTTTGAAAAGTCCGCTCGAAGCTTAGTCTTGCGGATTTGGAGGTGTAACCATGGTTGAGTCTTCCGATCTGCGCATGACGAGAATTCCGCTCAACCACGGAGCCGGCCGCATGCCCGCACTAGGCTTCGGCACTTTGATTCCCGACCCAGCCGTGACGATAACTGCGACCAGAGACGCTCTCGACGCCGGATTCCGCCACTTCGATTGCGCGGAACGATACGGGAACGAGCGCGAAGTTGGCAGTACGTTACAGGCAGCACTCGCCGCTGGAAGCATCGCGCGCGAAGATATTTTCGTCACCACGAAGCTGTGGAACTCCAATCACCGGCCCGAGCGCGTCGAACCGGCTTTCGAGGCGAGTCTGCAAAGACTCGGCCTCAAATATCTGGATCTCTACCTCATTCACACTCCGTTTGCATTTCAACCCGGGGACGATCAGGATCCGCGGGACCAAAACGGCAACGTGATTTACGATCACGACGTGACTTTGCTCGACACCTGGAAAGCGCTGGAAAATCTCGTGGACCATGGCAAGTGCCGCGCCATCGGACTTTCGGACGTCGGCTTAAACGAACTGACGCCCATCTATGAATCAGCGAGAATCAAGCCTGCGGTGGTCCAGGTAGAATCTCATCCTTATCTCCCGGAAACGGAGATATTGGAATTCTGCAAGGAAACGGACGTTGTGTTGTTGGCTTTCGCTCCGTTAGGTCACGGCACTCGCCCGGGGCCGCTCGAAGATCCAGTCGTTGTGTCCATCGCCGCGCGTGTCGGAAAGACGCCGGCGCAGGTGCTGCTGGCTTGGGCCGTGCAGCGCGGCACAGCTTTACTTACCACGCCCAAGAGTGCGGCCCGCGCGAGAGAGAATTTCGACATCTCGGCGCTTCCGCAAGACGCGCTCGACGAAATCAATCGAATTCAGACCAGACAGAGATTGAATACAGTGGTTAAAACCGGCGGGCCGGGTTTCATTCCACAAGCCAGATGAACACGAACGCGAAACCGCAACTGGAATGCTCAGATAGTGGGAGGTGCCAATGACGAAACTGACGAGCTTTCAAGCCGACATTCGCCCGCTGTTTACGGAGCGAGATATTGAAGGCATGAAAAAAGGGTTCAACCTGGCAAGCTATGATGACGTCAAAGCGCACGCGGACGCCATCTACGACCGCATCCGCGGAATCGGTGGCGCGTTAATGTCGCCGCCACCGCCCAGAGGTGAAGGTCCTTGGCCTCAATCTCGCATTGACCTATTCGCAAAATGGATGGCGGACGGCTACCAACCGTAGCCGAGGTCATCTCCTAAATGCGCCGCTGCCCCATCCGTCTATAGACAGGCGGCCCACCCGCTCGTCTCCTCGCACCCTGCGAGAACACACACCGGATACGGACAGGAAAATATCGCGGCGAACGAATCCCCCACAAAAACGCACGGTTTCCGCACGGCCCGTGCACGGCGGCTCTCGCACGGTATTGGGTTACAATGCCAGCTTTTAAGCTTTACCTTTTGTTGCCGATTGGGAGGTTTCTCTATGGCCTCGAGTCTCCGGCCAATATTCATCTTGCTCCTCTTATTGCTGCGAGCATCGCTTCCGGGCGGCTCGTCTGCACAGCAACCGTCCGCGCAGCAGCCGTCACCGCAGCCTCCCGGATCGTTGAAACTTACGCTGAAACAAGCTGTGCAACTCGCGCTGAAACAAAATCCGCAGCGCGTCATCGCTCGCCTGCTTACCTTCGAAAGCGATCGCAATCGCGACGTCGCGCTCTCGGCCCTGCTTCCTCAAGCTCGTATCGAAGGGAGCGGCTCGGTCAATCAGTACAACTTTCAAAGCATCGAGCGCACAAAACGATCCGCCGCCGGCCCCTTTCAGGTGATTCAAGCCGGCCCGGCCTTTTCGCAAACGATTCTGGACTTCCCGCTGATTCGCGGATACCAGATCGGCCGCGAAGGCACGCGCCAGGCGCGCGCCGACGAACAGACCACGCGGGAGACCGTGGTCAACTTGGTGGTGGATCAATACCTGCTGATTCTTCGAGCTCTGGCCACGCGCGATGCCGCACGCGTACGAGTCGCTCTCGCCCAGCGACTCTACGAACAGGCCACCGAACTCCAAAAAACAGGAATCGGTTTGAATATCGACACCGTTCGAGCCAATGTCGAGTTGCAGAACGAACGACAGAATCTGATTGACGCAGAGACGCTCACTCACACCACCACGTACGGCTTGGCAGAACTCCTCGATCTTCCCCGCGACCAGGATCTCGAAGTGACCGACCGTCTCGATTTCTACGACCTTCCCGTCCTCGACAAAGAAGTGCTGCTCAACCAGGCATTAACTTCACGGCCGGAAATCCGCTCATTGAATTCGCAGAAACGCATTGCGGAACTGACCACGGATTCGGCACGCGACCAGAGGCTCCCACAATTGGATTTTTCGGGCTTCTGGCTCTATCAGGGATCACGTTTCAACAACGGAATTCCGGCCTACACGTACGCGCTTTCTTTGCAATTCCCTCTTTTTACCGGCGGCCGGATTCGGGCGGAAACGGTACGAGCCAAACTGGAAGAACAGCGCGTGGCGGAACTTCGCCGTCAGTTGGAAGCACAAATTGTGGATCAGGTGAAGTCCGCCCTCGACCAACTCACCGCCGCGCGGAATTCGGTCGAGGTCGCCAATTTAGGTTACGAGCTGGCTCAGCAAGAAGTGGCTCAGGCGCAGCGCCGGTTTCAAGCCGGCGTCACCACCAACGTGGAAGTGATCACTGCACAGGATGCATTGGCCCGCGCGAGCGATAATCAAATTGCCGCGCTGTTTCAATTCAACCTATCTCGCGCGTCGCTCGCGCACGCCACAGGCGATATCGAGGCCATCTATTCGAAGTGAAAGGTACACGAAATGAAACCTACGCGAAGTGAAAGGTGAATCGCGATCATGAGCTCTACTTCTTCTCCGCCAACGCCGCCAGCCAGCACTACGGTGCCTGAAGCCACGCCGCAAGCGCCTCAAGCGCCCCCGGCCTCTGCTTCGTTGCGCCAGTGGCTTCGAAATTTGAGTCCCATCACGAAGGGAGCCTTCATTGTTGTCCTGCTCTTGCTCGCCGTCGCGTGGTACATCCTCGCCGGTCGCGTGTCGACGGACGACGCTCAGGTGGATTGTCACATCACAGCGGTTGCACCCCAGGTTCCCGGTTACGTAGTCCAGCTGCTTATCAACGACAATACGCCGGTGAAAGAGGGCGACCTCTTAGTTCAAATTGATGCCCGGCCCTATCAAGCAGAAGTGGAACAGGCAAAGGCCAACCTCGATTTCGCGGAGGCGCAAGCCAATTCCGCGAAGCTTCAAATCACTCTGACGCGCGAAACCACCACCCACAACACCGGCGGCGCCACTGCTCAGAAGGAATCCGACGCAGCCGATTACGCAAGTTCCCAGGCTCAACTCGAACAGACCGCGACCGCCAATCTCCAAGTGGCTGAGGCTAACGTTGCTGCCAAGAAAGCTACCAATGACCGGGCACAAAGCGATCTGGCCCGCTACACCCCTCTACTCACTACAGACGACGTATCCAAATACCAATTTGACGCTGTTGACGCTACGGCTCGCGTTGCAAAAAGCGACCTGCTGGCAGCCCAGCAGCAGCTTGCCGCAGCACAACAGGCAGTGGACATTGCGAAAGCGAATACGCGGTCTTCGCAGGCGCGGCTATCGCGCTCTCAATCCTTGCTCCTCCAGACAAAGGCCCAAGAGCGTCAGGTTCCCATCGCCGAAGCAACTTACAAGTCAGCGCTAGCCGCGGTCGAGCGCGCGAAAGCAGCGTTGCAACAGGCCGAGCTGAATCTCGCCTACACACACATCATCGCCCCGATCACCGGCCAAGTAACGCAAAAATCAGTGGACCTGGGCCAGTACGTGTCGCCCGGGCAATTGATGTTCACTCTCGTCCCTCTCGATAAGGTGTACGTCACCGCAAATTTCAAAGAAACCCAGATGGCAAATGTGGTCCCCGGCCAGAAAGTTCGTCTTCACGCCGACACCTACAGCCAGGACTTCGAAGGCGTGGTTGATTCCATTGCCGGCGCCAGCGGTTCGCGGCAGGCATTGCTTCCGCCCCAAAACGCCACCGGAAATTTCATAAAAGTGGTGCAGCGCATTCCGGTGAAAATCCTTGTAAAGCCGAACAAGAATCCGAATCTGGTGCTGCGGCCGGGCATGAACGTGGAAGCGACCATTTACACGCGCTGATGTAAAGGAACCCATGGGCTTCCTGGCTCAAAACATTTCGCCAAACCTCGAGGAATGGGAACTAGAAGAAGAGGCGTTCCTCAAAAGTATCCTGTCGACCCTCTCGCCACGGCGGCGCCTGGCCGCTCTACTCAGCATCGGCATGGTAACCGCAGTCGAAGTCTCCAACCGCATCTCCGTCAACGTCTTCCTCCCGGACATGCAGGGCAATGTGGGCGCGAGCTCGGACGAAATAAGCTGGGTGATAATTCTCTACAACGTCGGATACCTTTGCTCCCTGGCTCTGGCGGCGTGGATGACGCGCGTCATCGGCACCCGGCGTCACTTGTTACTTAGCATCGCGCTTTATGCCACGGGATCGATGGGCTGCGTCACCGCCCACACACTCCACCAGTTGCTGATCTCGCGGCTGATTATGGGATTCGGCGGTGGTGCGTTTCTGGTGCGCGTCGTCATACTTTCCGGGATGTTGTTTCCCGGGAGAGAGAAGCTTGCGGCGGTCACCCGACTCTACCTCCTTATCGCTTTTTTTGAGGTTTTGTATCCCGTTTCCACGGGATGGATCACCGATCTAGTTCGATGGAACTATGCCTTCCTGATTGATTTTCCATTTTTGGCGATTGGCGCTTTCCTCATCTGGAAGCTTATTCCGCCAGGATTTTTGTTTGAGCGAAAAACGGGGCTTCATATCGATGTGTGGGGCGCGGTCCCGCTGATCGCATCGATGGCTTGCCTGGAAACTGCCCTCAGCCGCGGCGAACGCGACCTCTGGTTCGAGTCGTACTGGATTTTGCTGGCCATGATTGCGGCTGCCATTTTCTTAATCGCGTTTATGTGGTGGGAATTCCGGCCCGAGAACACAGCGCCGGTACTTCATTTGCGAATGGTCTGGCGGCAAGGTTCATTGCGAGCCTCCTTCTTCCTGGTTTTAATCGTGGGCGGATTTTTCGGCGCAGGGCTCTACGTCACACCACAATATCTTCGTTTCGTGCAGGATTACAGCGCTACCCAGGCGGGCGGTTTTATTTCTATGTATACCTTGGGCCTTGGCGTGGGGATCCAGCTTACCTTGCGCGTGTTCTTGCCTCGCCTGGGCCCCCTCCGCACGATGACAATCGGATTCATGGCGTTGTTCGCCACGTATATCACGATCGTCTATGCCACGACGCCCACCACCCCGACTGCACTCCTGGCTCCCATGATTTTCATGCAAGGTTTCTCCATCGCGCCTGCACTCGTCGCGGCTGGGAACATTGTCACATCCAGTGCGACGCTCGCAGATGTGAACGACATTTCCACATCGTATTTCTTCGTGCGGCAGCTCGGAAATACTTTTGCAGTCACCGGAGCGACAGTTCTATTCGACCACCGCATGACGTTGCATTCCTCACGGCTCCTCGACGTGGCCAATCGCCTGGATCCCACCGTTAGCTCTACTTTGTCGCAATACGCCGGCCTGATTCATCGCAATGGCGGCGGCGGAAGCAATCCCTCGCTCGGCGCGCTCCAACTTTTCCAAAACCAGGTGATTACGCAGAGCCGCCTGCTCTCCTATGTTGACAACTACTTCGGCCTGGCGCTGCTGGCCGCGGTCGCGCTAATCATCATCGCCTTCTCGAACATAAAGGCCACGCTAGCCAGGCACCATTTTCTCCCGTGGTAAGCGGACGCCGCCTGACACGAATCGTTTCATTCCCACATAAGCTTCTTCTCCAGATGTGACTCGATAGCGGGCGCTTATCACTACTTATCTCATTTAGAGATTGGTGGCGCGATCGAGTTCACTCTATGGTTCAGTGCGTTTGGCGGTGAAGCCCGCCGGGCTGGCGAAGAATTCGTTGAATCCATACTCGGACAATTCACTCTTGACTCTGTCAGTCAGCGGCGTACCGACTACTTCGATGACATTGTACGGAGGATTTGCCGAGTACACCCCGTGATGCAAATCGATGGTGTCAAGCTGGCCTAGTAGAATGTCCTCGGGAGAAGAAGATTCAAAGTCGTCAAAGGTCGTGATGCCGGTCAGGTGATTTTGCTGGGGATGCTCACTCCACAGGCGTCGGACCACGGCTTTGTTGATAGGCGTGTCCACGATCCACACGGGTGCGCCCTCAATCTCGGCTAGTTTATCGCCGAACTCACGATCAACCACAATGTACACCTTGTAAGGAGCACCGGCCATATATGCTCAGTCTATCTTGGACGGGTGGGCCATTGAATAATTCCCACGAAGTTCAGCCTCGGCCGCAGCCCTACGGTTGATCCATTCCTCGCCTGCCCGGCGAAGGATGGGATGGGTCTGACGAAAAAGCTCGCCCAAATAGAAGTTGAGTAGAAAACCGTTGAAACCTGTTAATCAATATGCTACCGTCACCCTTGAGCTATGCGAACACGGCAAGACTCGAACAGTAGCACCGTTCCCAAATTGGGAATCGGCCGAGGTGTATCTCTGCCCCGCCGGCACAACCGTCTAATCGAGAATGCGCGATTAAGAACCGAGCTAAGGAGCAAGCATTCCAGCCAGTTGCGAATTTCTAATCGCGAACGGATGGCGATTTCTCGTCCCAGGTCCTCGCTCTTTTCCGGCCTCGAGCCTCTAGCCCCCAACCTCCAGATCCTAATCGCAAATGCCGATGCGTCCAGCATTGGCATCCTGAGCGACCAACGGGAGTCGAAGGGTCTCCCTTATCGCTCTCTCCTGCGCCACCAACGTTCTCAACTTCTAATCGCAAGTGCCGATGCGTCCAGCATCGGCATCCTGAGCGACCAACGGGAGTCGAAGGGTCTCTCTTATCGCTTTCCCCTGCGCCACCAACGTTCTCAACTTCTAATCGCAAATCTGGAATTAAAACTCCACCTAACCACCTGCAAAACCAATCACATGCAATTCTCTAATCGCAAATTTTCAGCGATTTTTCACTCCAATTCGCCAGTATCGCTCTCGAATTTACCGGTCACTTGCCACTCACTTGCCCCGAGCGGATTTGGCGTCCGCGAAAGGTCACGCGTCACTTCCCTTCTAATCGAGACACTGCGATTAAGATTCCTCGTAACCCCAACAAACACACCACACTACAAAATTCTAATCGAGACAAAAACGTCACTTTTCAATTCGCTTGTGCTGGCCTCCGTTTGCCTGTCACTCGCCACCCGCCACTCATCACCGCTTTCCTTGTCCTCCCCGCCCGCCTCAAGTATGCTTCCCTGCTCCCAATGCCCACCGCGCGCATGGCTACTCTTCCCGGCACCACCGACCGCCGCATCGACGCCCTGCTCGCCCTCCTCGCCGAAAATTCCACCATCGTCATCAGCGGCGCAAAAATCGCCCAGGAGATTGGCGTCTCCCGCCAGCAGGTCTGGCGCTGGATCGAAAAGCTGCGCGCTCTCGGCGTCCGCGTCAAAGGACACGCCGCCACCGGCTACCACATCGAGCGCGTTCCCGACATCCTCGCGCCGCAACTTCTCAGCAACCAACTCTCTGGCACAGCCTTCGCGCGCCGCATCTACCATTTCTTCAAAATCGACTCCACCAACACCGTGGCCATGCAGCTCGGCGAAGCCGGCGAACCCCACGGCGCCGTCGTTCTCGCCGAAGAACAAACGGCCGGGCGCGGCCGCGCCGGACGCAAAAGGCTTTCCGAAAAATCCGCCGGCATACATTGCACCGTGCTCCTGCGCCCGCAAATCCCGCCCGCCTACGCGCCGCTTCTCACTCTCGTCGCCGGCCTCGCTGCTCGCGACGCGTGCGCCGAAGAAATCAGTAGCGCGAATCCAGAAAAGAACGCTGTCCATAACCTCGACATCCGATGGCCCAACGACCTGCTTTTCGGCGGCCGAAAATTTTCCGGCATCCTCACCGAAATGCACGCCGAGCCCGACCGCGTCCATTACGCCGTCATCGGCATCGGCATCAATGTGAACCAGACCAAGATGCCCGCCGAGCTCGCCGACATCGCCACGTCGCTTCGCATTGAAACGGGCAAGCCGCATTCGCGCCTTCAGCTTTTGATTCGGTTGCTGCGCCACCTCGACCGCTACTACAATCAATTCATCGCCGAAGGGGCTGAGCCCATCCTCCGGCGTTTCGCCGAAGTCTCGACATATTTCAAAGGCAAGCACGTGAAAATTTCCACTGCCACCGAAACCTTTACCGGAATCACAGCCGGCCTCGAACCCAGCGGTGTCCTTCGCGTCAAACGCGACGACGCCCGCGGTACCGAACTCATTCTCTCGGGCGACGTCAGCGAGGCCTCCTGATGCTTCTCACCCTCGACGTCGGCAACACCAACACAGTCCTCGGCGTTTTCCGCGGCCTCGACCTCGTCGCCCACTGGCGCCTCACCACCGCGCGCGATCAAACCATCGACGAATACGGCATCCTCACGCGCGATCTCTTCACCCTCGCCAACCTCGAGCCCCGCGAAATCGGCGGCGTGATCATCAGCTCCGTCGTGCCGCCCCTCAATTCCACTCTCGCCGGAATGGCCGAGCGCTACTTCAGCAAAAAAGCTCTCTTCGTCGAACCGGGTATCAAGACCGGCATGCCCGTCCAGTACGACAACCCGCAGGAAGTCGGCGCAGACCGCATCGTCAATAGCGTCGCTGCCTTCGACAAATACGGCGGCCCGTGCATCGTCGTCGATTTTGGCACCGCGATTAATTTCGACGCCGTCTCCGCACGCGGCGAATATCTCGGAGGTGTCCTCTGCCCCGGAATTGGCATCTCCGCCGACGCACTCTTCGCCCGCGCCGCGCGCCTCTTCCGCGTCGAAATCAAAGACCCCGGCAAAATCATCGGCACCAACACCGCTGCCTCGATGCAATCCGGCCTTTTCTACGGCTACACCGATATGGTGGACGGCATTCTCGAGCGCATGAAAGAAGTGATGGGCGCTAAAACAAAAGTGATCGCCACGGGCGGCCAGGCAAGCCTCATCGGCAGCGCATCGCGTCACATCGAAACCGTCGACGAATACCTCACGCTCGAAGGTCTTCGCATCATCTGGGAACGCAATCAGCCCAGCGCCCAAGATCGCGGCAGTGGTGCAGGCGTCGCGCCGAAAAAAATCTCTACGTTACGCCCCCGGACCTGACAAGGACCTGACGAGGACCTGACCGGCCTCCTGGCCTTCATGGAAACTTTCAACTACTTCAACTATTTTACGGAGATCGAAGAATATTTCTGGCGCAAACGCGGCGCGCATCTTCTCGTCTCGCCGCTCGATTGGGCCGTCGTCGAAACCTGGCAGAAGGCCGGTGTCCCTCTCGAAGCCGTGCTGAAAGGAATCGATCGCGCCTTCGAAAGCTGGTCGCGCTCGCGCCGCGCCGCCGGCGGACGCCAACTGAAGAGTCTTGCGTATTGCGTCGACGCGGTTCTCGACGCCGCCGAAGAGGCAAGCGAAGCTGCAGCAGGCTCAGGTCCCGAGATCAAGCGGACGCAACCCGCCGCCGAGCCATTCTCGCGCGAGGAATTGAAAAAGTATTTCGAGCGCAATGCGGCGCGTCTCCGCGCGGCCGCAGGGAAGCGTCGCGCTACGCACGCGGCATTGGCAATGCGTCTCGACGAAACTGCGAAACGCCTCGACGAGGCGCGCACGCTGCTCGAGTCGCCTTCGGCGCTCGATCTTGAAGACCTCGAACGCCGCCTCACCGTGCTCGAGGAAAAGCTCAGCGCCGCGCTTTCCGCTGACGCCGATGAAGACGCCATGCTCGCGATCCGCCGCGAAATGGATCGCTCGCTCGCCCCCTACCGGCGTAAGATGTCCGCTGACCAGCTTGCTCAGCTGGAACGCCAATACATTCAGAAGCGACTTTACGAACTGTTCGAGGTTCCTCGGCTGAGCCTTTTCTATCTCACGTAGCCGCACAGCGCACACACCGATGCCGACAATGGACGTCACAATCGAAAAGCTAATTTACGGTGGCGAAGGCCTCGCACATCATGAGGGTTCGACGGTCTTCGTTCCGTTCGTGCTGCCTGCTGAGCGCGCTGCGATTCTGCCGACCGAGCAGAAGAGGAAATTCATCCGCGCGCGGCTGGAACGCGTGCTCGACGTTTCGCCGGAACGCATCACGCCTCGTTGCCCGCACTTCGGCGTCTGCGGCGGATGCGACTACCAGCACATTCCCTACGAGGCTCAACTCAAATACAAAACTGAAATCCTGCACGAGACGCTTCGGCGCATCGGCCGCATTGAGTGGCCCGGCGAGGTCACGGTTCACGCATCCAAACCCTGGAGTTATCGCAATCGGGCACAATGGAAAGTTCGTCCGCTGAAAGATTCTTCTGCGGGCGAGGCATCGCCGGCCGATTCCGATAAACTCGGCATCGGCTATTTCCGCGCGAATTCGACTGCACTATGTGCCGTAAGCGATTGCCCCATTCTCTCGCCGCTCTTGCTGAAGACGCTGCTCGCGCTCCGCGACGCGCTCGCAGCGGGCGCGCTGCCGCGCCAGCTGCGCGAATTCGAAGCGTTCAGCAATTCAGCCGATTCCAAACTGCTCCTCACTGCCACATTCGCAGGATTTCCTGCCCATGCTGCGGAACTCGCCGAGAAGATTCGCGCACTCGTACCGGAGATCGAAAGCCTGCTTTTCCACGATCCCGGCAAAGAGCGAATGGAGCTCTTCGGCCCCGGATTCATTGAATACGAGGCTGGCGGCCAGACGTTTCGCGTCGGCCACTTTTCTTTTTTTCAGGTCAATAATTCGCTGGTGGATGAGCTTGTCCGTGACGTGGCCGATCGAGACGAAGGCGGCCGCCTCGCACTCGATCTATTCGCGGGTGTAGGGCTTTTCGCGACGGCGCTTGCAAAGAAATTCGGCCGGGTGGTCGCAGTCGAGGCGAATCCTGCAGCGGCGCGCGACCTTGAAACCAACGCTCGCGGCGGGCCCATCGAAGTACGAGCCTCAGATGTGGAGCGCTTCCTCGAGCGCTTCAAGGAGAAACCCGAATTCGTGCTGCTCGATCCGCCGCGCGACGGAATGGCTCGCCCTGCGCTCGACCGGCTCGCAAGAATTCAGCCGGCCCGCATCACCTATGTTTCCTGCGAGCCTCCAACGCTCGCGCGCGATCTAGCTGTCCTAGTCGCAGCCGGCTACGAGATCGTCGACATGCATCTCTTCGATCTTTTTCCGCAAACATTTCACATGGAGGCTGTAACCCGGCTTCGCCGGCGCGAATGAAGCTCCCCGCACTGTGGATCGCGGCCGCGTTTGCGGCGGGCAACGCGCTCGTCATGCGATGGCCGCATCAGCCCTCGACGTACGCAGCAGTCGCGGGGCTGGCGATCATCGCAGGTGGCGTTTTCGTCTGGCGCAGGCTTCTTTACGCCTCTGCTATCTGCGCGCTCGCAGCGTGGATAGCGCTCGGCAGCCTCGCATTCGGAATTGAGCAAGCGGCGGTGTCCGCGAATCACGTCACACGCCTGATTGCGGCCAATCGCATCGATCTTACCGAGCCGCTGCGCTGGCGTGGGCGCCTGCGGGAAGATCCGCTCGTGATGCCTTGGGGGCGCCGCTACGAAATCGATGTCGAGCAAGTGGAATCCGCGGGCCAGATAATTCCGGCGAGCGGCGGCTTGCGCGCCAATATCTACAACAACCCCAGGCAACCGATTGAAATTGCCGAAACGCTTCGCGCCGGTGACCGGGTGGAAGCTCTCGTGCGCGCGCGGCCGCCGCGGAATTTTCTCGATCCGGGCGCGTTCGACATTCACGGTTATCTGGCGCGCCAGAGAATCGATTTGATTGGGTCGTTGAAGAGCGGCGAATTGCTGCGTCTCGTTGACCGACCGACGCCAACGCTGCTGCAACGGCTGGCGCGCATGCGCGGCAACTTGCTCGCGCGACTTGACGTGCTGTTCGCAGGTCAGCCCGATCGTGAAGCAGTTTTGCGAGCGATGCTGCTGGGCGACCGCTCGTTTGTGGATTCTGAAACAGTCACGGCATTTCAGAAGACGGCCGTGTATCACGTTCTCGTTGTCGCCGGACTGCACGTCGGAGCGCTTGCTGTGTTTTTCTTTTGGCTCGGACGCAAGTTGCGAGTTTCCGTCGGCGCCGCCAGCCTCATGACGCTTCTATCGCTTGCCGCGTATGTTGGAATGGTGCAGGACCGCCCGCCGATTCTGCGCGCCGCTCTGACGGTGGCGCTCTATCTGTGCGCGCGTCCATTTTTCCGGCGGGTGGAACTGCTCAACACGATTGCGCTCGCGGCGCTCGTGATTCTTTTCTGGAAGCCGGCGTTGCTGGTGGATTCGAGCTTCGAGCTTTCGTTTCTTGCCGCTGGTGTTATCGCTGCGCTCGCGCTTCCGTGGATGGATCGCACGAGCGCGCCGTACCGCGCTGGCCTTGCGCATCTCGGCGATGTGACGCGCGACATCGTGCACTCCCCGAAAGTGATTCAATTTCGGATTGAAATGCGAGCGGCTGCAAACTGGCTCTCTGCGCGGATGCCAAAGCGCTTTGCTTCGCGCGCGTCCGCGCTGATCGCGGCTCCCGTCGGCATTGGACTCAGGCTGTGGGAAATCGTGCTGCTTTCGGTGGTGATTCAGTGGGGCATGATGCCGATTCTGGCTCAGGATTTTCATCGCGTGAGCCTCGCGGGTCCGCTGAGCAATATTCCAGCCGTGGTTCTCACCGGGTTGATCGTGCCGCTCGGTTTTCTCACGCTTCTCGCGACGTTTGTTTGGGCGCGCTTGTCTTTACTGCTCGCGCGCTTGCTTGGCTTTCTTGCGGCATCGCTTCTTGCTCTCGTGAAGTGGCTCGGCGCATGGCCGCGTATGTCGTATCGCATTCCGGGTCCGCCTATCTGGCTAATCGCCGCCTTTTTCGTTGCACTGATTTGCGTGGCCATTGCCGCGCGCGCTGTGGTGGCGCTCCGAGCCAATCGCTTTTCCCGCCGCCAATTCGCGCCTCCAATTCGACCGCTGGAATGGGCGGCCATCACTGCGCTCGCCGCACTGACGGCGCTCGTAGCGACCCATCCCTTTGCTCCCATCTTGAATCGCGGCAAGCTGGAAGTGAGCGTGCTCGATGTTGGGCAGGGCGACTCGATATTCGTCGCGTTTCCGGATGGCCGGACGATGTTGATTGACGGTGGCGGGCAGCCTGGATCGGAATGGGTCGGCGGCCAACGTTCAGGGCTCGACGTGGGCGAGCAAGTGGTGTCGCCGTATCTCTGGTCGCGTGGAATCAAGCGCCTCGACGTGGTGGCGCTTACGCACGCGCATCACGATCACCTCGATGGATTACACAGCGTCTTGCAGAATTTCCGCGTCGGAGAATTATGGATTGGCCGCGACGAGGAGACGCATGCATTTGAAGACTTGCTGAAGGAAGCGAGCGAGCACGGCGTGCGTGTGGTGCACGAAGTGAGCGGAAGCAAATTCGATTGGGGCGGGGTCACTGGCGACGTGCTCTGGCCTGCCGATCTAACTCCTGTGAACGAGGCGTCGAATGATGATTCGCTTGTCCTGCGGCTCGAAGATGGCAGCGTGCGATTCCTTCTCGCGGGAGACATCCAGAAGAAAGTGGAGCAGCGGCTCGTGAAAGAGGACGCTGCGATTGCGGCCGATTTTCTCAAGGTGCCGCATCACGGCAGCAAGACGTCGTCCACTCCCGACTTCGTCGCAGCGGTGGCGCCGAAAGTGGCCGTCGTCTCGGCGGGCGAGGCCAATCCGTTCGGTCATCCGGCCCCGGGGACTGTCGAGCGCTACGCTCAGGCTGGTGTGCGTTTGCTGCGCACGGACCGCGACGGCGCCGTGACTGCGCTTACGGACGGACATGCTCTGACGGTGACGACTTTCGCCGAGTCGCACCCGAACTAACAAATACTGAATGGAACTGCCTGCACTTAACATCTGGCGAAAGGTGCCGAAGCCGTGGCAACTACACGACGCGAAACCGCTCCGGCAAGCCGGAGCTTATGAAAGCGGCGGCAAGCCGCCGCACTCCAAACGGGACGGGCCGAAGGGGAGAGATGGATTATTGGTCCGAGGAATCGTCGGAATCTGAGGAAGACGAAGCGTTGTCTTTCAAATACTCTGCGATCAGCTTCCGCGCTTCATCGGCTTGGGATTCGAGAACAAGGACGTCGACGCCGTGGCTGCCGTCGAGAGGCTCGCTCATCGGAAACGGATCGGTGGAAGCAGAGCCGGGGGAGTCGATGCCATTGCTTGCGAGCAGACCGCGGATGACCATTGCTTCCTCGGCGTTTCCAGCGGCGTAAGCGACGACAACTTTTTCCTGCGAGTGATGGGGATCCGGTTTTGCGCTTTGGCTCATAGTTTCCCGCTCTCGAGTACTATTGCGCGAATCGCGCATCGAAGTCCATACTATTTAGCGAAATGCCACAGGCCACTTCGGAAGACGGAAATATTCCCCGCCCGACCCAGGACCAGATCGATGACGAAAGCCGGCGTATCCGCAGGCTGCGAATCCTCGTTCAGCTGGCGATCGAATCGATTGCGGCAGGCGATCTGACGCCCGAGGAAGCGGCCGGGATGGTGGCGGCTACGCGGCGCGTGGCGCTGGAGATGTTTCCGGGGAAAGAGCGGGCGTTCGATTTGCTTTACCGGCCGAAGTTTCAGCGCGTGATGCACGCCGTGTACCGCCTGCAGTAGCGAGTCGTCGGACCCTCCTCAGCTCAATATCCGAATCGTCCGCGAATGTACATACGCAGGCACACCATGGCCATTGCTGCGATGGCACCGAACAGGGCCCGATATTCGCGATTCCGGCGATATTGCGCCCAGGAAAATCCACCGTTAACTTCAGCGTTCGTTCCCGAGTTCGCCGGAGATTGAGGTTTTCCGCTCGCGAAGGGATTCGGGAAGAAAAGCGGTACGCGGGAGGCGTAGGCGTTGAAGTCTTGGCCGAAGCGCATGCGCAGATCTTCTTCTTCATTGCGCATCACGGCGTAGTAGAAAATTCCGAAGTATAAGCTCACCAATAAACCGGCGATCCAGGAATGAGAGGCCACGACGAATCCGGCTGCGAGAATCGCGCTGCCCAGATAGAGCGGATTGCGGGTGAGCGCGTATGGACCGGTGACGGCGAGTTCGCGGTCCTTACGCAGATATCCTGCGGCCGCTGCGCGAACGATCAGTCCAAACAGCGCGACGATCGTTCCGCAGGCGATTGAGCGCCATGTGGGGGTGGCGAGAAGCCAGTAGATGATCGCGACCGGATATCCGAGGCGGACGCGCCAGCGCATCCAGAATTTTCGCGGCTGCGCTTGAGTGGCTGCTGAGATTCGATTTGCTTGCTGAGTGTGCGCCATTAACGGAGTTCCATATCAATGCACTCCATGCGGCGTTCGACGGCGTCTACAACCTGGTCTACTGTGATGGATAACATCGCGGGAGAGTACGATGCACCGCGGGCGTAAGTGGTTATCGAGTGACGCGGATTTCGGACGGAAATATCGCGTGGCGAAAACGGGCCATTGCGGGCGGGATCAGTGGGGCCGAACAAACCCACGACGGGAATGCCGAGAGCGGAGGCGAGATGCAGCGGGCCGGTGTCGGCGGAGACCATGAATTTCGCGCGGCGCAGAAGAGCCATGAGAGGGCCCAGCGCGAGAGGGATTGCGACGGGAGCCGAGTCTCCGGCGACATGGATTAGATCGCGTGCAAGATTTTCTTCGCCGGGCCCTACCGTGACGACGGCGCGCCAGCCGTGGCGTTCTGCGAGTTTGCGATGGAGTTCTCCGTAACGCTCGGCCGGCCAGCATTTCGAGAGCCAGCCGCCGCCGGGATTCAGCACGTAGAAATCGGTGATGCTGCGGCCATTTAGTTCGCGCGTCACGAGTTCGTCCTCTTCCGGGCGAACCGCGAGAGGAAATCTTGGCGGACCGAGCTGCGCTCCCGCGCCCTCGACAAGCGTGCGATTGTGATCCACTTTGTGCGGGCCGTGTGGATTCAGACGGTCTGTGTAGGACCCTGCGACGAGGCCTTCGCGCGCGTAGCTGCTTTGAAAACCGATGCGGCGAGGAGCGCCTGAAGCGAGGGCCAGCAACGCCGATTTGTATAGCCCCTGAAAATCGATGGCGCAAGTGTATTGGGCTGCGCGCAACTTGCGAATTAAAGATGCGAGGGCACCGGCTTGCTTGCGATCGAAGGCGATCACTTCGTTGATGTCGGGATTACCTTCGAGCAATCGCTGCCAGCGCGCGTCGATAACCCAATCGATCCGCGCTTCCGGAAACGCGTCGCGCAAAGCGGAAGCGGCGGGGAGAGCGTGGACGACGTCACCGAGAGAGCTGAGCCGCACGAGGAGAAAGCGGCGGTGCGGAGTGCTAACGGCTGATTTTTCGAGGCTGCGATCAGACATCGCGCTCGCGGTGGATGCGCGCAATCACGTCGCGCGTGGAATGATCTTTGGGATCGCCGCAAATGGCGGTGCGGATGCCGAGGAGAATGGCGAGTTCGCGCTCGGGAACCGTGTCTACGGAGTAGTCGGTGCCCTTTGCGTGGACGTCTGGCTGAAATTCGCGGAGCAGCGGGTTGACGTCGATCTCGTCGAAAATAATCACGTAGTCGACTGCGGCCAGCGCTGCGACGACCGTTGCGCGGGCTCGTTCGGTCATCACCGGGCGGCCGGGGCCTTTGCGCTGCTGGGTGCTGGAATCGGAGTTGAGGGCTACGACGAGGATGTCGCCTTCGGCCTTCGCGCCCTGGAGATAGCGGATGTGGCCGACGTGGAGCAGATCGAAGACGCCATTCGCGAAGACGATTTTCCGGTCGGAGCGCCGGTGTTCTTCGAGAACAGCGTGGAGGCCTTCGCGGGAGAGGATTTTTTCACGGGTGTCCATTGGAGTTAGTGCCGCGCAGTTGCCTCGTGGCGAAGAGTGGATTCGAGTTCGGCGCGGGTGACGGTGGCGGTGCGGCGCTTCATAACTACGATGCCGCCTGCGTAGTTGGCGAGATGCGCTGCTTCAAAGTAGGAAGCGCCCGCGGCGACGGCGAGTGTGAATACTGCGATCACGGTGTCGCCCGCGCCTGTTACGTCAACCGGCGCATCGGAGCCGTAGATTGGAATATGGCGCGCGCGATGGCTGCCCCGTGCGCCATTCTCGAAAACTGCCATGCCATCTTTGCCGCGCGTTACGACCAGCGCTTCCCCGCCTAATTCGCGGAGGGCGCGTGTGCCGAGTTCGTCAAGCTTGGCTGCGTTGGCGCCGATTTGTGTCTGATAGGCCGCTTCGAGCTCCGGCTCGTTTGGAGTGGCGGCGGTGACGCCTGTGGCGGCGTAGTCACGGAGGCGATAACGCGAATCGAGCATGATTCGACTTGTTGCGAGCTTGCGAACGAGGGCGGGAGTGGCAGCACCGAGGCCGTAATCGGAAACGAGGACGGCGTCGGATTGTTTCGCGAGGCGGCGCGCTTTATGTTCTACGGCTGTTTGCAGGCTGGCGGATAGCGTGCTGGTGGGCTCGCGATCCACTCGGAGGACCTGCTGCTCGGTGGTATGGGTCCAGCCGGCGAGGAAGCGCGTTTTGGTAGTTGTGAGCCAGTTGCGGGCGGTGACGATGCCGGAGGTGGTGATATGTTTTCGTCGAAAATGCTGGAGAATGGCGCGGCCGCAGGGATCTGTTCCGAGGACTCCGACGGGAAGGACGCGGGCGCCGAGGTCGGCAAGGTTATTGACGGCGTTGGCAGCGCCGCCTGGATATGATTCGGTGCGGCGGTGACGCAGAATCAGCACTGGGGCTTCGCGCGAGACGCGGGAGATTTCGCACGAGGCGAATTCATCGAGCACAAAATCCCCGACGACGCAGATCGTCTGCTTCGAAAAGGCTGAGACGATATCGAGGAGGCGCGTGAGATCCACAGCGGCGTCCAGCGCGGGACGGTTCGTTGTCTTCGTCGGATGCTTTGGAGTTTTGCGAGCCGGACTCAAGGAATCTCCACCGTGCATAGTCGCGAGATGCGCGCCGCGCGGAAACGTATCATAGCGCGTTGGAGGGCGGCAAATCAGGTTCGTCAGGGATGGCAACGAAACGGATCACGACTATCGTGCGAGGCCGGCTTTGCGGGACTCGATTGCTGCCATCATTGCGCGCCAGAAATCCTGCTCTCGTTCGACGCGCAGCGATATGGCGCAGACCCATAAATCCATCGCCGAAGAACTGCACGGGAAATTGAATCTGTCTTTTTCCGTGCAGATGAGGCCGCTCGCGCCGGCTGCTCGTGCCTCGGATTCGATTTCGCGGATGTCAGTCGCTGTGTAGCGGTGGTGATCCGAGAAAAACTTGTGCCCAACAATTTGAAATCCCCAGCTGCGCAAATCGGCGACAAAGGCGGCGGGGTTGCCGATGCCGCAGAACGCGAAGAGGTCTTGTTCACGCGCATCGTGAGTCTCGAGGGGCGCGGAGCTTGGTGAATAGACAGAATCAAGTTCCGTTTGCGCGTAGAAAACAGGGGCGTTCGTTTCGCGGTGAACTGCTGACTCTACTGCTGGGGAATGGGAGCTGCGAGTAACAACAATTAGATCAGCTCTGGCGAGAGCCGTCTTTGGCTCGCGCAGGCGACCGGCGGGGAGCAAGTGGCCACCCCCGAATGGGTTCGTGGCATCGATCATCACGATGTCTACGTCGCGCGCGAGCTGGAGATGTTGAAACCCGTCGTCGAGCAGAAACCAGTGGATGCCACGATTTGCGAGTTCCTGACCATGCGCGAGGCGGTCCGCACCTACTCCAAAGGCAACGCGGTCTCCGAGGCGCGCTTGCATTAACTGCACTTCGTCACTTGTTGAAGTTAAGGCGGTTGGCTTCGCTTCAACATTGGAGTGGGAGGTTGCAGGCGGCAGCGCCGATTCGCCGCGGTAGCCTCGCGTGAGAATGCCGACGCTCTTGCCTTCGGAAGCCAGCCGCTCGGCGATCCAGATCACCATAGGCGTCTTTCCTGTGCCGCCTGTGGTGAGATTGCCTATGCTGATCACGTTACCCGGAAGACGCTGTTGCTTGAAGATGCCTGAGCGGTAGGCTCGCGAGCGCAGACGCGAGACGGCACCGTATGGGACTGTAAGTGGCCAAAGAAGTGAGTCTTTCAGAGTCATAAGGACTGAGAGGAGCTGTTCAGGAACGCGGTTATGCGTTCTAGCGTGCGCTCCGTCGCGCCGCGATTTCGTTCGGAAATCTCGTACGCAGCGCGTCCCATCCGTTCACGAATTGCGTCGTCTTCGATCAACTGCACCCAGACTTTGCCGAGTTGAGTTCCAGTGGAAACTTGAATCCCAGCGTGAGTTGAGAGGAACTGATCCGCCATCTCGTGAAAATTCTCCATCGATGGGCCGAAAATCGGCGGCCGCGAGAACCAGGCCGGTTCGAGAATATTGTGACCACCCGCCGGGACGAGCGAACCACCAACGAAGACTGCGTCTGCGAGCGAGTAAATCGACGCCAATTCACCGATCGAATCGAGGAGAAGGACGTCGGCGTTCTCGCTAAGAATAGAATTCAGGTCGAGATTGCTTCGGCGCACTACCTCCCAGCCTCCCGCCGCCACGACTTCCGCTGCGGCCGTGAAACGATCGGGTTTGCGGGGGGCCAATATGAGCAAGGCTCGGCGCCACTGGCGCTGCACGATGTCGTAGGCGGCAAGAACCGCTTCTTCCTCCTCGGCTACCACGCTTCCGGCTACCACGACGGGCCAGCGTTCCTGTGCTGCGATCTGGTTCTTCAGCCAAGCCACGAATGGGCTGATCTCAGGAGGCACGCCGTCATATTTCAAATTTCCAGTAACTTCGATGAGAGTTTCGGGAGCGCCCATTTCGGCGAGCCGCTTAGCATCTTCGGGCGTCTGAGCGAGAAATTGTGCGGCGTCCTGCAGCGTGCGCGCGAAAAAGTCACCGACTAGAAATTTCCATTGATTGAAACGAGCGAAGGAGCGCTCGGAGATTCGGGCGTTGGCGAAAATCACGGGAATGCCTCGCCTTTGAGCTTCATGAAGGAAATTTGGCCAGATCTCTGTCTCCATGACGATCACGAGAGCCGGTTGAATCGACGTTAGCGCCTTTCGGACGGGGACCACCCAATCTAACGGAAAATAAAATATGCCGTCGGCGCAATTCAAGCGCGTACGAGCCAGACGCTGACCGGTTTCGGTAGTGGTTGAGACAAAGACTGCGCGGCCGGGAGATTTTTGTTTCAATGCTGCCAGGAGTGGCTGCGCTGCCAGCACTTCTCCTACTGACACCGCATGGATCCAGATCGCGCCGCCGTCTTTTGCCACCGTGGCGACCTTGAACGCAATCTCAGGAGGAATAATTCCGAGACGTTCTTGGAACGCGCTTATCGGTTCACCGCGCCTATGGCCGCGTAGCGCGAAATAGGGCGCGAGGAATAGCATTCCTATAGCCGTTAAGGTACGATATAAGAAATACATTCAGCGGGCGTCGCGCTGGCGCCCCAAATCCTTTCTTAGTGCGCGCCGGGTATTATAGTTGCATGCGCAGGATGCGCGCACAACTTCCCATACGGCGGATACATCTGAGCTTCTGGACAACAAGGAATCTTCGATGAAATGGAAGGATCGGTTGGGGATCAGCCCGGACAGGCTCACAGAGCTGCAAGCAATGTCCACATGTCTGCGAATCGGCGCATTCATGGCAAGCGCCCTGGTTCTTTGCCCGTCTGCATTTGGCCAGAGCGCTTCGCCCCCTCCCGATCCAAAACCTGCTGCGACAACTCCTGCTCCACTGCCCCGCGATCAGCACAGCGGCCTCACGGTTTCGGTGGATCCGTATACCGAAGCTGCGCGCACGAAGGACAAATTCGGAAAGGCGAATCCTCATGATGTGGGCGTTCTCCCGATCGAGGTATTCCTGCGTAACGACTCCGATCAGCCGATGCGCGTGAACTTGGAGACGGTTCAGCTCGAGGTTACGCTCAAAAATGGGGTGCGGCAGGAAGTTGACTGGCTCAGGGCGGAAGAAGTGGCGAAACTGATAGCGCACCCCAGCGGATCGGCTGATCCTCATCAAAAACGGCTGCCTTTGCCGATGAAGATTGGCGACAAAAATGTGGAAAAGTTAGCGAACGTGTTGCGTCCGCTCACGCTTGATGCAGACGTGATTCCTCCGAAAGCGACGATTCACGGATTCCTATACTTCGATGTGAGCCACGAATTTGCAATCGTGAAAAGGTCCAGCCTTTACGTGCCGGATGTCTCGATTGCGCCTTCGAACGAACCTCTTGTGTATTTTGAAGTGCCGCTTCGCAACGCTTCCGCCGAATAGCAAGTCCAAGGTTGAATGCCATTTATTGATGGTAAATGGTATGGTATACTGTCAGGCATTATGACAAGCACCCTTACCATTGATAAGGCCGGGCGTATCGTTCTTCCCAAGCCGCTTCGGGACGAGTTGCAACTAGCAGCAGGAGATTCGCTGGAAGTTAACACCAAAGGTGAGGAAATTACGCTGCGCCCGATTCGAGGAAACTCTCCACTTAGAAAGAAGCACGGAGTGTGGGTATTTCAGGCCGGTCAGGGATTGGCCGAGGACGCGGTGAATAAGACCCTTCGCGAAATTCGACGCGACCGCGAAAGACTTATTCTTGGAAAGAAACGTTGAAATGGTTCTTTGACACCTCTGTACTGGTGCCGGCGTTTGTCGAAGATCATGTTCATCATGAGCGCAGCTTGGCTGCCTTCCTTCGCGCCGACAAAAAGACGGGCTGTTGCTCGGCTCACACCCTTCTTGAGTTCTACGCGGTGATAACACGATTGCCCGGCCGGGATCGAATCAGCGGAGATCAGATTCTATTGCTGGTTCAGAACATACGCGAGCGTCTCACCGTAATTTCAATTTCCACCGAAGACTATTTTGAAATTCTCGAACGAACGGCTGCGGCGCGAGCCTTTGGAGGCGCCGTGTACGATATTTTGGTGGCTCACTGCGCTCTTAAGGCCCCGGCGGAGATCCTCTATACCTGGAATGTTAGGCACTTCCACCAATTTGGCAGCGAGATCGCTAAGATCGTCCGAACTCCTTGATCCTCGACTCACACAATTCCTGACAATTCTCTTTGGGGGTGTGACGACTCTTCGTTTATTGACGAATGCTTCGATTCCTGCTACAAAAGTTGTTTTGGAGTTGTAGGTTTCTCGCGACCCTTAGACTCCCGCTCGTGGAGTCCTATTCCGGAGGAAGAATGTCGGCAGATGCAGGGGCATGTTGTCTCACAGGTGTGAGCGCTCGGTTGAGCGGGCGACTTCGGCATGAGGATTGGAGCGCGCGGTTCGGCCGGATAGCGAAGGCGCTCGGCGGTGCCGCCGGTCTTGTGATCCTTGGCGCATTGCCAGCGTTCGGGCAGGAGGAGGGAGCGGCTCCTGGCGGCGAAGCGAACCTGAAACTGCCTGATCTGTCGCAGGTTAAATTTCTCGGCGTTGATGGCCATACGCTGCTTCTTTTCGGCATTGCGTTCTGTATTTTGGGGCTGATTTTCGGGTTGACCATTTATACGCGGCTGAAGAATTTGCCGGTGCACCGCGCGATGCGCGAGATTTCCGAGCTGATTTATGAGACCTGCAAAACTTATCTCGTGACGCAGGGCAAATTTCTGCTGCTTCTTGAGAGTTTTATCGCCGTGGTGATCGTGCTCTATTTCGGATTGCTTCTGAAATACGAGGCGATGCGCGTGATCATCATCCTGCTTTTTAGCGTGGTGGGAATCGCGGGGAGCTACGGGGTGGCGTGGTTTGGAATCCGCGTGAATACGTTTGCCAACTCGCGGACTGCGTTTGCCGGCTTGCGTGGCAAGCCTTATCCGATTTACCGGATTCCGCTCGAAGCAGGAATGAGCATTGGCATGATGTTGATCAGCGTTGAGCTGCTGATGATGCTGATTATTCTTCTTTTCATTCCGCGTGATTATGCCGGGCCTTGTTTTATCGGCTTTGCGATTGGTGAATCTCTGGGCGCTGCGGCTCTGCGTATTGCGGGCGGCATTTTCACGAAGATTGCGGATATTGGCTCCGATTTGATGAAGATTGTTTTCAAGATCAAGGAAGATGATGCGCGCAATCCCGGCGTGATTGCAGATTGCACCGGCGACAACGCGGGAGATTCGGTGGGGCCGAGCGCTGACGGGTTTGAGACCTACGGCGTGACCGGTGTGGCGCTGATTACCTTCATTCTGTTGGGCGTGAAAGATCCTGTAGTGCAAGTTCAGCTGCTTGTGTGGATCTTCGTGATGCGCATTGCGATGCTTGTGTCGAGCGCAGGCGCATATTTTATCAACAGCGCCATTGCCAAAGCGAAGTATGCCAATGCGGACAAGATGAATTTCGAGGCTCCGCTGACGTCGCTTGTGTGGATTACATCCGTGGTTTCTATCGCTCTTACCTACGCGATTTCTTACCTGATCGTGCCGATGCTTGGCAATGACAGCACGCAATGGTGGAAGCTCGCGACGATCATTTCCTGCGGCACGCTGGCCGGAGCGGTGATTCCGGAGCTGGTGAAGGTATTTACGTCCACTGAATCGCGGCATGTGCGCGAAGTGGTCAGCTCGGCGGAAGAAGGCGGCGCTTCGCTTGGAATTCTTTCGGGTTTTGTGGCCGGCAATTTCTCCGGCTATTACCTAGGACTCGCGATGGTCGCGCTGATGAGCATTGCGTATTTCTTCAGCCAGATGGGGCTACACGCGTTGATGATTGCTGAGCCAGTGTTTGCGTTTGGTCTGGTGGCGTTCGGCTTTCTGGGCATGGGACCGGTGACGATTGCGGTGGACTCGTATGGACCCGTTACGGACAATGCGCAGTCCGTTTATGAGCTTTCGCTGATCGAGCAAATTCCGGGAATCGAAGGCGAGCTCAAGAGGGATTTCAACGTTGACGTTCACTTCGAGCGGGCTAAGGAGCTTTTGGAAGAAAACGACGGCGCCGGGAATACGTTCAAGGCAACTGCAAAGCCGGTGCTGATCGGCACGGCCGTGGTTGGTGCCACCACGATGATTTTCTCGATCATTATGGCGCTTACCAACGGCATCACGGTGAATGTTGACAAGCTTTCGTTGCTCCACGCACCATTTTTTCTTGGGCTTATTACTGGCGGCGCGATGATTTACTGGTTTACTGGCGCTTCGACGCAAGCGGTGACGACCGGAGCCTATCGGGCCGTCGAGTTCATCAAGGCTAACATTCGGCTCGATGGGGTGGAGAAGGCATCCGTTGAAGACAGCAAGAAGGTGGTGGCGATCTGCACGAAGTATGCGCAGAAAGGCATGCTGAATATTTTCATTGCGGTGTTTTTTGCGACGCTCTCATTTGCGTTCGTCGATCCTTTCTTCTTTGTTGGGTATCTGATTTCGATCGCGATTTTTGGGCTCTATCAGGCGATTTTTATGGCGAACGCTGGGGCAGCCTGGGATAACGCGAAAAAGATTGTTGAGACTGAGATGAAGCAGAAAGGCACCGAACTGCATGCGGCGACCGTTGTTGGAGACACGGTCGGTGACCCGTTCAAGGATACTTCGTCTGTGGCGTTGAATCCGGTGATCAAGTTCACCACGCTTTTTGGACTGCTGGCTGTGGAACTGGCCGTTGAGCTAACCGCACAGAATGCGTTGCTCACGGAGATTCTCGCGGCCGCGTTCTTTCTCGTCTCGTTTACGTTTGTCTATCGGTCATTCTTCGGTATGCGCATCAAGGCGTAATACAGTGCAGACATATTCTGATGGCTGAGACTCAGATTCCAGAACCTTGGCTGCGCGGAACTCTCACCGATGTTGCGGCTGTGCAGAGATCGGTGCTGCACGCGCTTGAGCTGGCCAAGGAAGACCTTGAAAAGTGGTGCGGCAACCTCAGTGACACTGAGCTGAACGCTCGCCCCGGAAACATCGCGCCCGTAGCATTC